>Ga0207976_100335_pt1 | contig 20469 bp, 18 predicted proteins | sample LakWasMe94_HOW11_2_FD_183916 | JGI IMG/M metagenome (GOLD analysis project Ga0207976, IMG submission 183916) | Freshwater sediment methanotrophic microbial communities from Lake Washington under simulated oxygen tension - Sediment Metagenome... | ecosystem: Environmental > Aquatic > Freshwater >... | reverse complement strand
TGAACGTCGCGTTGCCGAAGGTGGTTCCGATCGTCTGATCGAACGTCGCGTTGCCGAAGGTGGTTCCGATCGTCTGATCGAACGCCGCGTTGCCGAAGGTGGTGCTGATCGTCTGATCGAACGTCGTGTAGCCGAAGGTGGTTCCGACCGTCTGATCGAGCGCCGCGCCGTATGATTGCGCGGCCCGCGGTACTCGAAAAAAAGCCCGGCCTAAACAGCCGGGCTTTTTTCATTTCAGGGCGTCGGGATTCCTCAATCGATCGCCATCACCCGGATCAGCGCCCTGCTCACCTCGCCATGCACCGCTGATAACGCTCGTCCACCCGTTTGGCGAACCAGGCGGTGGTCAGTTTGCGGGTGATCTTCGGGCTCTTCAGCTGGATGCCCGGCAGGATCTGCCGCGGCAAGGCCTTGCCCTGGGCCTGCTCGGCCAAGGCGAATACCCGTTTGTACAGCTTGGTGTCCTCGAATTCGAGGCTGTTGCCCTTCTCCAGCTGATTGCGAATGGTCGGGTTGCGCATGTCCAGGGATTTACCCAGGGCGCGCACCGCCAGCTCGGTGCTGCCAGGCATGATCGAGTCGTAGCGGATCAGGTCGCCGTCCAGCGTCAGGGAAATCCCCGAGGCCACGCTCAGGGCGTTCTGGAACGCGGCATTGCGGCTGGCGTACCAGCCGGCGTTGAAGTCGGCGAAGCGGTACAGCGGCAGCGGGTAATTCACCGGGTAACCGAGCAGGTGGGCGATGCCGAAGTACATGCCGCCACGCCGGCTGAACACCTCGCGGCGGATCGAGCCGTCCACGCTGTAGGGGTAATTGCGCGCCTGCTGCTCGGCGAAGTCGATGCTGACCTGCATCGGCCCGCCGGTGTGCACCGGGTTGAAACCGCCGAACAGGGTCTTGCCCATGGGCACACTGCCGATGAAGTCGTCGAAGATCGTGCTCAGTTCCTTCTCCGTGCGCGCCCCGGCCAGACGCTCGCTGTAGGACTTGCCGTTCGGCGAGCGCACCAGCAACGCCGCGCTGACCAGCATCGACGGCACATGCACCTTGGCCGCGCGACGGTCGATTTCGCCGCGGGCGATCTTGCCCAGCCCCGGCACCGGCGGGTCGACCTGGTAGGTGGACTCCTGCTCGGCCACCGCCAGCACCGCGCAGAGGTTGCTCTTGCTCGGCTCGATGCCCTGGGCGGTAAAGGCCACCTGGATATCCCGGGCCCAGCCCTGGCGATCGGCGACCTTGGCCGGCAGCAGGCGCACCACCTGGGCCTGGACCTCGGCCGGGCTTGGCGCCGGCGCCTTTGAACCGAGCTGGCCGGCACAGCCGGCCAGGGCCAGCGAGGCCGCGACAGCGGTCCAGCGAAGTGAATGCAGAGGTTTGATAGACATGGCTTCCCAGTAATTCCGAAGACGGCCCGCGCCTTGAGGGCCTTGAATGAGGCACGCGGCCGCGGATATCGACCCTCAAGACGCCGCGCTGTTCCGTACCAGCGACAGGCCATTTGAGCATTCCCCGTGACCGACGGCGAATTTCACCTAATCTGAAACCTCATCGCCCACAGAAAAACAACACGCGGGGCCCATCATGAGCGTGCAACTCAACCACACCATCGTCTGGTGCCGCGACAAGCGACGGTCGGTGGATTTTCTCGTGCACCTGCTCGGCCTGCCGCCACCAACGCCCTTCGGCCCGATGCTGGTGGTGCAGCTGGATAACGGCGTGTCCCTGGACTACTACAACAACGACCCGCCCATCGCCTCCCAGCACTATGCTTTTCTCGTCGCCGCCGACGACTTCGAACCGATACTGCAACGCATTCGCCAGCGCGGCCTGGCGTTCTGGGCCGACCCGGGCAAACAGCGCCCGAATGAAATCAACCGCCATGAAGGCGCTCGCCGGGTGTATTTTGATGACCCCGACGGCCACCTGCTGGAAGTGTTCAGCCAGACCTGAACCCCCGTCACCTGCACTGGAGTTCCCCGCGCCATGCTCTCACTGGATTTTCTCATTACCTCGCTGATCGTCGTGCTGATCCCCGGCAGCGGCGTGATCCTGACCATTTCCACGGCGCTGGTGGCCGGCAAGCGCGCCAGCCTGTTCACCGCCATTGGCTGCACCGCCGGGATAGTCCCGCACCTGCTGGCCTCGGTGCTGGGCCTGTCGGCCATCCTGCACACCAGCGCGCTGGCCTTCCAGGGCCTGAAGTTCGCCGGGGTCGCCTACCTGCTGTACCTGGCCTACGCCACCTGGCGCGACCGCTCGGCCTTCGCCGTGGACACCAGCGCTCCTGCCACCAGCGCCGGCGGCCTGGTGCTCAAGGCCTGCCTGCTGAACATCCTCAACCCCAAGCTGACGATTTTCTTCCTGGCCTTCCTGCCGCAGTTCATCAGCCACGACGGCCCGTCGCCGGCCATGCAGATGCTCGGCCTGAGCGGCGTGTTCATGGCCATGACCTTCGCCGTGTTCGTGGTCTACGGCCTGCTGGCCAACCTGTTCCGCAAGGCGGTGATCGAGTCGCCCCAGGTGCAGAACTGGCTGCGCCGCAGCTTTGCCGCCAGCTTCGCCGCCCTGGGCCTGAACCTGGCGTTCGCCCAGCGCTGAAACCTTGTACGCAACACCGGCATGACATTGATCTCTCGACGAGGGCAAGGACATGAACCGCAGCGACGTACTGATCATTGGCGCCGGCCCCACCGGCCTGGTTCTGGCGCTGTGGCTGAGCCGCCAGGGGGTCAAGGTGCGTATCCTCGACCAGACCGCCGGCCCGGGCACCACCTCCCGGGCCCTGGCGGTGCAGGCCCGGACCCTTGAGCTGTACCGCCAGCTGGACCTGACCCAGGCCATCCTCGACCAGGGTCACCGGGTGCCGGCCGCCAACCTCTGGGTCAAGGGCGAACAGGCCGCCCACTTGCCCCTGAGCAGCATCGGCGCGGACCTGACGCCCTACCCCTTCCTGGAAATCTACCCGCAGGACCAGCACGAACAATTGCTGATCGAGCACCTGGAGCGTTTTGGCGTGACGGTCGAGCGCCAGACCGAACTGCTGAGCTTCACCGACCACGGCCACCTGATCAGTGCCCAGCTGCGCGGCGCCGACGGCCAGGAGGAAACCTGCCAGGCCTTCTACCTGGCCGGCTGCGACGGCGCCCGCTCGACGGTGCGCAAGACCCTCGGCATCGACTTTCCCGGCGGCACCTATCAGCAGGTGTTTTATGTGGCGGATGTCGACGCCCAGGGCCCGGCGCTCAATGGCGAGCTGCACGCCGACCTCGACGAGGCGGATTTCCTCGCAGTCTTTCCGCTGGCCGGCAAAGGCCGGGCACGGCTGATCGGCACGGTGCGCGACGAACGCGCCGAACACGCGGAAACCCTCAAGTTCGAGGACGTCAGCCGGCGCGCCATGGACAGCCTCAAGGTCCAGGTCGACCGGGTCAACTGGTTCTCCACCTACCGCGTGCATCACCGGGTGGCCGAGCGTTTCTTCAGCGGCCGCGCCTTCCTGCTCGGCGACGCCGCCCACGTGCACAGCCCGGCCGGCGGCCAGGGCATGAACACCGGGATCGGCGACGCCATCAACCTGGCCTGGAAACTCGCCGCGGTGCTCAGCGGCAAGGCCGAGGAGCACCTGCTGGCGACCTATGAGTTCGAACGCATCGAATTCGCCCGGCGCCTGGTGGCCACCACCGACCGGGTGTTCAGTTTCATCACCGCCGACGGGCCGATCGCCAACCTGCTGCGCACCCGCCTGGCGCCGCTGCTGATTCCCAAGGTGACCGCGGTGGAGGCGGCGCGCGAGTTCCTGTTCCGCACGGTGTCGCAGATCACCCTCAACTACCGCGACATGCCCCTGAGCTGCGGCAGCGCCGGCCATGTCCACGGCGGCGATCGCCTGCCCTGGGCCCACGGCGCCGTCACCGACAACTTCGCCAGCCTCGACTATCTGGGGTGGCAGGTGCATGTGTACGGCGTCACCAGCGACGCCCTGCGCGCCTGGTGCGCCGAGCGGCAACTGCCGCTGACGGTGTTCGACTGGGAACCGGCGCACCAGGCCGCCGGCCTGGCGCGCAACGGTTTCTACCTGCTGCGGCCGGACACCTACGTGGCGCTGGCGGAAAAATCGGCGGACCCGAAGGTCATGGAGCGGTATTTCGAGGAGCGCAAGATTAGGTTGTGAATGGTGTTGCGACCGCAGTCGACTGGGCAGCAGGGATTTTTTGCGGTGTTAGCGCTGACGCTATCGCGGGCAAGCCTCGCTCCTACAGAAGCTCACCGTATTCTGTAGGAGCGAGCGGGCGGCGATCCGGCTTGCCCGCGATGAGGCCCTTGAAGGCTACAGAGGCGTCAGATCCCGCTCAAGGCCAGATCCATCGCGAAGTAAGTGAAGATCAGATCCGCCCCGGCACGCTTGATCGAACCCAGGCTTTCGCGCACCACCCGCGCTTCGTCGATGGCCCCGGCCAGGGCGCCGAACTTGATCATCGCGTACTCGCCGCTGACCTGGTACGCGGTCACTGGCAGGCGCGAGGCTTCGCGGATGTCGCGGATGATGTCCAGGTAAGCGCCGGCCGGCTTGACCATCAGCGAGTCCGCGCCTTCCTGCTCGTCCAGCAAGGACTCACGCACCGCTTCGCGACGGTTCATCGGGTTCATCTGGTAGCTCTTGCGGTCGCCCTTCAACGCGCTGCCGCCGGCCTCGCGGAACGGACCGTAGAGCGCCGAGGCGAACTTGGTGGAATAGGCCATGATCGCGGTCTGGGTGAAGCCGGCCTCGTCGAGGGCGCGGCGGATGGCCTGGACCTGCCCGTCCATGGCCGCCGACGGCGCGATCACATCGGCGCCGGCGCGGGCCGCGGCCACCGCCTGCTTGCCGAGATTGACCAGGGTCTGGTCATTGTCCACTTCATGGCCGTGCAGCACGCCGCAGTGGCCGTGGTCGGTGTACTCGCAGAAACAGGTGTCGGACATCACGATCATCTCCGGCACCGCGTCCTTGGCGATCCGCGACATGCGCGACACCAGGCCATTGTCGTTCCAGGTGTCGCTGCCATTGCTGTCCAAGTGGTGAGAGACGCCGAAGGTCATCACCGACTTGATCCCGGCGCGGGCGTAACGCTCGATCTCCCCGGCCAGCTTCGATTCCGGAATGCGCATCACCCCCGGCATGCTCTTGATCGGCACGAAATCGTCGATCTCTTCCTCGACGAAAATCGGCAGCACCAGATCGTTGAGGGTGAACTCGGTTTCCTGGAACAGACTGCGCATCTGTTCGCAGCGGCGCAGGCGACGGGGACGGGCTTGGGGGAACTGGCTGGACATGGGATTTCCTCAGGGCAGGCCAAGTAAGGCAAGGCTGGGTGCGAAAAGACCGCAGCTAAAAAGAGCGAAGCTTATGCCCGAAGCTGCGACCGGCACAAACACCGCGTCGCCAAGACTGCGTTTCCGCTTTGGTAACAATGCCGTGAAAACAGGTCGGTACGCCTGTCAGACAAATGGCCCGAGACGCAACTGTCGGGCCGTTTTTTGATCTAACGAACACACACCCGAGCCGTTCAAGCAGGCATGAAAGGCCTGCGCTCCCAGCACGTATTCGCGGCGTGTGCAGGACCACTCGTCCGTGAACACAGCCCCTGGCCAACCCTCTGCCGGGCAGCGCATCGAGGGTTCCACCGAGCCCCATCGGCAGCCAGCTGCGCAGGGTGGCTGTCGCGGGCGGGAGAACCGGGCCTACAGGCAGGTCAGCCCGGTTCCTGTTCTGTCGTGGCAGGTTGCCCCAGGGAAGGTTCGCGGCCCGCCCTCAACCCAGGAGGAGAAGCGAAAATGGCCAACTCCGTGAAAAAAATGCCGATCCAGACTGAAGACAAGGCCACCCGGCGCTCGACCATGAGCGACCTGTGGCAACCTCTGGAAAAACTGCGGCATCAGGTCGATCACCTGTTCGAAGACTTCAATCGTGGCCCCGGTCTGTCTCCCTTCAGCCGCGGGCTGTTCGATGTGGATCCGTTCTGGCGGCGCGAACTGATCGGCCGCGGCATGCCTGCCGTGGACATCACCGAGAAAGACGAAAGCTTCGAAATCACTGCCGAATTGCCCGGCATGGATCAGAAGAATATCGAGATCAAACTCTCCGACGGCAGCCTGATCATCAAGGGTGAAAAGAGAGAGGAAACGCAAGAAAACAGGAAGGGCTATCACCTGAGCGAACGTCACTACGGTTCCTTCGAGCGAGTATTCAACCTGCCCAAGGGGGTCGATGCCGAGAAGATCGAGGCGAGCTTCAGCAAAGGCGTGCTGAGCATCTCGCTGCCGAAAAAACCCGCCGCCATGAGTGCGGACAAGGTCGTGCAGATCAAGGACGAATGACCCAGGTCAGCCAGCCCCTTGCCAGGCAACCGGCAAGGGGCTTTTTTTGCCGCCGGCACGCCCGCTCAGCGCGCCGTATTGAGCGCCACGGCCGCCAGGATCAGCGCCTTCAAGGCGGCCTCGTCAATCTTGTCACCCTCATGCAGATCGATCGCCCGTCGGGTGTTGCCCTCGAGGCTGGCGTTGAACAGGCCTGCCGGGTCGTCCAGCGCGGCGCCCTTGGCGAAGGTCAGCTTCACGACGCTCTTGTAGGTCTCGCCGGTGCAGAGGATGCCGCCGTGGGACCAGACCGGCACCCCTCGCCACTTCCACTGCTCGACCACCTGCGGGTCGGCCTGCCGGATCAACGCCCGGACCCAGGCCAGCGTCTCGCCACGCCAATCGCCCAGCTCCTCGATGCGCCCGTCTATCAGCAGGGAGGCGGAATCGCTCTGCTCTGCCGGCGTGGCGTCGCGGGTGTGCTTTTTCATCCTGGTCATCCTCTGGATGGGTCGTTGTCCGGACCCTTGAGTATCGCTGACGGGCCATTTCCCTCCAGGTAACCGACGAGCGTCACACCGGCAGTTCGATGCTCAGTTTGATTTTCTGCATTGGGATTTCCGTCTCCAGGCTCTGCACGCCCTTGATCCGGGCCAGGTGCTTGGTCTGGAACTGCCGATAGGCCACCCACCCAGCCTCGATGCTGGCGTGCTTCTGGCGTCGCTCGGATACGGTCGCGCCCCTGGGATTGAAGGCAGGAGGCAGTTGTCTTGACAGGAGGGAGTAACGGGAATCGAAAGCCAGGTGCGCCCCTGTGGGCGCACCTGGTTTTTTTACAGCGGAGGGTGAATCAGCTCCAGGGACGGTCGCCGTTCTCGTCCTTGACGCGGGTCGGCAGGCCCATCAGGTCCAGCGCCTTGAGGAACGGCTCGGCCGGCAGCTCCTCGACGTTGACCATGCGCTGCACGTCCCATTCGCCACGGGCCACCAGCAGGGCCGCGGCCACCGGCGGTACGCCCGCGGTGTAGGAAATGCCCTGGCTGTCGGTTTCGGCAAAGGCTTCTTCGTGGCAGGCCACGTTGTAGATGAAGACTTCGCGCGGCTGGCCATCCTTGGTGCCCTTGACCAGGTCGCCGATGCAGGTCTTGCCGGTGTAGCCCGGCGCCAGCGACGCAGGATCGGGCAGCACGGCCTTGACCACTTTCAGCGGCACCACTTCCAGGCCTTCGGCAGTCTTGACCGGTTGCTCGGAGAGCAGGCCGAGGTTCCTGAGCACGGTAAACACGTTGATGTAGTGCTCGCCGAAGCTCATCCAGAACCGCACGTTGGGCACGTCGAGGTTCTTCGACAACGAGTGCACTTCATCGTGACCGGTCAGGTACAGGTTCTGCGCGCCCACCACCGGCAGGTCGTCGGTGCGCTTGACTTCGAACATGGTGTTGCTGGTCCACTGGTTGTTCTGCCAGCTCCACACCTGTCCGGTGAATTCGCGGAAATTGATTTCCGGATCGAAATTGGTGGCGAAATATTTGCCATGGGAACCGGCATTGACGTCGAGAATGTCGATCGAATCAATGCGGTCGAAATACTGTTGTTTGGCCAGGGCCGCATAGGCGTTGACCACACCCGGGTCGAAGCCCACGCCGAGAATGGCGGTGACGTTCTTCTGCTGGCATTCCTCGAGGTGCTTCCACTCGTAGTTGCCATACCAGGGCGGCGTCTCGCAGATCTTGCCCGGCTCTTCGTGAATGGCGGTGTCCAGGTAGGCCACGCCGGTATCGATGCAGGCACGCAGCACCGACATGTTGAGGAAGGCGGAACCGACGTTGATGACGATCTGCGATTCGGTCTCGCGGATCAGCGCCTTGGTCGCCTCGATGTCCAGCGCATTGAGCGCGTAGGCCTTGATTTCAGCGGGCTGTTTGAGGCTGCCCTTGGCCTTGACGCTGTCGATGATGGCCTGGCATTTGGAGATGTTGCGCGACGCGATAGCAATACGACCGAGTTCGTCGTTGTGCTGCGCGCACTTGTGGGCCACCACCTTGGCGACACCTCCTGCACCAATGATAAGAACGTTCTTCTTCAATTTCTTTATCTCTCCTTTCCGCCAGCTTACGAGAGGCTGGACAGGTAGTCTTCAAACCCAAACTCACGAACCACCTCGACACTACCGTCGAGTTGTTTCACTACGATGGACGGCATTTTCAAGCCGTTGAACCAGTTTTTCTTGACCATGGTGTAACCCGCTGCGTCAACGAACGACAGCCGATCGCCGATGGTCAGCGGACGATCGAATGGGTACTCGCCGAAGATGTCTCCGGCCAGGCAAGACTTGCCGCACACCATGTAGGTGTGTTCGCCCGCGCTGGGCGCCAGCTTGGCGTTCAGGCGATAGATCAGCAGATCGAGCATGTGCGCCTCGATGGAGCTGTCGACCACCGCCAGGTGCTTGCCGTTGTAAAGGGTGTCGAGCACGGTGACTTCCAGCGAGGCGCTCTGGGTGATCGCCGCTTCGCCCGGCTCCAGGTAGACCTGCACACCGTACTTCTCGGAGAACGCCTTGAGGCGCGCGCAGAACTCATCCAGAGCATAGCCTTCGCCAGTGAAGTGGATGCCGCCGCCGAGGCTGACCCATTCGACCTTGTGCAGCAGGTGGCCGAAGCGTTCCTCGATGGTGCCCAGCATCTGGTCGAACAGGCCGAAGTCGCTGTTCTCGCAGTTGTTGTGGAACATGAAGCCTGTGATCTGCTCGATGACGGCCTCGACCTTCACCGGGTCCCACTCGCCCAGGCGGCTGAACGGACGCGCCGGGTCGGCCAGCAGGTAATCGGAACTGCTCACCTGGGGGTTGACCCGCAGACCGCGGACCTTGCCCTCGGACGCCGCGGCGAAGCGCTGCAACTGGCCGATGGAGTTGAAGATGATCTTGTCGCAGTTGTCGAGCATCTCTTCGATTTCATCGTCGGCCCAGGCCACGCTGTAGGCGTGGGTCTCGCCGGCGAACTTCTGCCGGCCGAGCTTGAGCTCGTACAGCGACGACGACGTGGTGCCGTCCATGTACTGCTGCATCAGGTCGAACACCGACCAAGTGGCGAAGCACTTGAGCGCCAGCAGGGCCTTGGCCCCGGACTGTTCGCGCACGTAAGCGATCTTCTCCATGTTGCCGAGCAGTTTCTGTTTGTCGATGAGGTAGTACGGCGTTTTGATCATTTCGAGGCCTCCGGCCAGGCCAGCCAAAAAAAGGATGCGCATTGTGCCTTCACTGGAGGCATATCGAAAGGGCGGACGGTCAGTTCGCTGAGTCAGCGCTGCGTCTCATGCCCGGATCGAGCCGCCCGCGGGAGCGTTCCGGGCAGCGCCGGGTGCCCTCCGAGGACTGCTGACGAATGCCCCGGCGGCGGATGCCGGCAGGTCCCACCGGCCTGGTGGCCCGGGTGCGCAGGCAGCCCCATGACGGGTGGTCATTTGTCGATCCGGGCAACCCTGCCCGGTCCCTCGCTTTGCGCGAACACGTATCGGTTTTTCCCCAGCTTCTTGGCCAGGTACATGGCCTGGTCCGCGGCCCGCAACAGCTGATCCGCTTCCACCCCATGGGTCTGGTAGAACGCCGCGCCGAGACTCGCGGAAACATCGGCCCTCACCCCCGAGATCGTCAGGGGCTGGCCGACCGCATGAATGATCCGGTCGAGAATCGGCGTCACTTCGTCGATCGATCCAAGGTCATCCAGGACGACCACGAACTCATCGCCTCCCACGCGTGCCAGAAGGTCGCATTCCCGCAAACAGGACTGCAGGCGCTCGGCGATGATGGTCAGCAACTGATCGCCCGCCGCATGCCCCAGGTTATCGTTGACCAACTTGAAGCCGTCCAGGTCCAGATAACAGACCACCACATTGGGGTTTCGCCCTCGCACTCTTTCGAGAATCTGATCGAGCTTCATGCCCAGCAACCTTCTGTTGGGAAGGTGGGTCAAGGGGTCATACATGGCGATTTCCTGCAGCTTTTTTCGCTGCTGGTCCAAGGTCGCCAGGGAGTAAGCGAGCCAGGCCATCAGCGTTGCCCCCAGCAGCACAAGAAAAACCTCGAACAGCAGCAGAGCGGTATTTCGCCAGTCGGCGATCCTGGAAACCCTGAGCTCCCACTGCGCCTCGTACAGGGTGACTGGAATTCGCGCGGCATCCGTGCCCAAGGGCGCGGCGGATGCCTGGATCAGCTCTTCCTGCCCGGTTTCCGGGTTCACCCCGGAAAACCTGTAGGCATAACCCAGCTTCTCCAGGGACGGTAAATCGGAGTCGGCAAAGGCATCCGGAAACTTCAAGGTAACGACTGTGTACCCCCAGAAGTACTTCCTGCCATTCGGTTCTTGCAGAAATACCGGCAACGTTCCTATCGCGCCCTGCGGCCCCTGGATCAAGGTGAACGGCCCGCGAAACCGCAACTCGCCTTCGCGAACGTTCTTGATGACTTCGGCGCGATCCTTGCCCTCGAAAAGATCGTGGTTCTTGACCAGGATATTGGGAGCGGCCGGTTCTATTTGCCGAATTACCCCCTGCGGCGCCAGCGACAATGCAAAAGCGCCTTTGTACATGGGCAGCATGTAGCGCACCAACTGGCTAAAGCCCGGAACCCTGCCCTCCCCCTGATGAACCATCACCGCCAAGGTATTGGTCGACGACAAAGCGTGCTGTATGACTTTCTCGATCGAGCTGGCGTAACTGCTGGCAATTTGAATGGCGTGGGCCGACTCGGCCTCACGCGCGGCCAAATGCAATTTGACGACCACAAAGGCCCCCGCCAACAGACACAGGACAAGCACCGACACCGAGACTTTTATCTTGTCGAAGCCAGAGAAAACCTTGGTTACCATTTCTTGCATCACCGGCACCCTGTTTTATCGCTATGGGTCGTAGGGATCCCGACAGAGGGCGAAGGCGCTTGTCGCCCCGTCAGACCAAGGAGATCGCTCCTCATCCTTTGTTTCGTCCTTGAAGAACCCCGAGCCAAGGCGGGGACGTTACCGGGAAGTGCTGCCGTTGACCCTGGCAGACTCCCGAGGTTCCATGCGCCATTGCCCTGTTCCGGCTCATCGCCGGGCGCCAGGCACGCCGCTCGACGCTTCAGTGCCAGCCACTCGTCCAGGGTGCGTTTCCCACGCCTTGCCTGGCGCCGGGAGCCTGTCGCGGGGCCTGCACCACTCAATCATCCTCTTGCAACTTGATGCCCCGGGCGTGCAGCAGGTGGGGCACCACCAGCACCAGCAGGGTCAGCCCGAGGAAGGCCGCGGCTATGGGTTGGGTGACGAATATCGACCAGTCGCCCTGGCTGATGGACAAGGCGTTGCGCAGTTGTTTTTCCGCCATCGGCCCCAGCAGCATGCCGACAATCACCGGGGCGACCGGGAAGTCGAAACGCCGCATCAGCACCCCGCCCCAGCCGATCGCCAGCATCAGCAACAGGTCGAAGGACGAGTGGCGCATGCCGTACACACCGATGGAGGCGAACACCAGGATCCCGGCATTGAGGTACGGCCGGGGGATCTGCAGCAGCTTCACCCAGAGCCCGACCAGGGGCAGGTTCAATATCAGCAGGATAACGTTACCGATATACAGCGAGGCCACCAGGGTCCAGACCAGGTCGCCGGAAGTCTGGAACAGCAGCGGCCCCGGCTGCAGGTTGTAGTTCTGGAACGCCGCCAACAGGATCGCCGCGGTGGCGGAAGTCGGAATGCCGAGGGTCAGCAGCGGCACCAGGGAACCGGTGGCGCTGGCGTTGTTGGCGGCTTCGGGGCCGGCCACGCCTTCGATGGCGCCCTGCCCCTTGCTGGCGGCAAAGTCTTGCGGGTACTTGCTCAGCTTGCGTTCGGTGGAATAGGACAGGAAGGTCGGAATCTCCGCGCCACCGGCCGGAATCGAGCCGAACGGAAAGCCGATCAGGGTGCCCCGCAGCCAGGCGGGAATCGAGCGCCGCCAGTCCGCGCGGGTCATCCACAGTGACGTCAGGCGATGCCGGCCGGATACTTCCTCCTTCTGATACAGCAGGCTGTACAAGGCCTCTCCCACGGCAAACAGGCCGACCGCCACCAGCACCACTTCGATGCCATCGACCAGCTCGGGAACACCCAGGGTGTAGCGGGCAATGCCCGAGGTCGAGTCGAGGCCGATCAGGCCGATGCTCAGGCCCAGCCCCAGCGAGGCGAAGCCGCGCAGCATGGACGCGCCGAGCACCGCCGACACCGTGGTGAAGGACAGCACCAGGATCGCGAAATACTCCGCGGGGCCGAACTTCAGCGCCAGCATGGCGACGATGGGGGCGAACAGGGTCAGCAGCACCGTGGCGATGGTGCCGGCGAAAAACGAGCCGATCGCCGCGGTGGCCAGGGCCGGCCCGGCGCGGCCGTTGCGCGCCATGAGATTGCCCTCCAGGGCGGTGACCATGGAGGACGACTCACCCGGGGTATTGAGCAGGATCGAGGTGGTGGAGCCACCGAACTGCGCGCCGTAATAGATTCCGGCGAACATGATCAGCGCGCCAGTGGGATCGACCTTGGCGGTGATCGGCAACAGCAGGGCCACCGTCAGCGCCGGGCCGATCCCCGGCAACACGCCGATCGCCGTGCCCAGCAGGCAACCGATAAAACCCCAGAGCAGATTGATCGGCGCCAGCGCCGCGGAGAAACCTGCTGCCAGGCTCAAGAGAATGTCCACCGTGTGACCTCCTTCGGCCCGGCTCAGATCCAGGCGTTGACCAGGGGCGGCAGGGCCACGCCCAGCCCGGCGTTGAACAGCCAGTAGATCGGCAGGGTCAGGGCGATGCCGATGGCCAGGTCGCGCAGCGGACGCCGACTGCCGAAACCTCGCGTGGAACAGGCGAACAGCAACCCGGCGGCCAGGACGAAACCGATCAGGTTGATCAGCACGGCAAGCGCCACCAGGCCGGCGGTCACCCAGGTCACCCCCAACCTACCGCCGGGCAAGGCCTGGGCGCTGTCGTCACCGGATGCGGCCAGTTCGCGAAAACCACCGGTGCAGGCCTGGTAGCTCAACAACAGGCCCACGGCCCCCAGAAAGGCGCCGACGGCGCAGGGATAGACATGGGCGCCGAGGATGACGAAGCCCATCTCGGGCGGAAAGCGCAAGGCGCCGATGACCAGCACCAGGCTGACGGCGATCAGCCCCAGGCCAATCGCCAACTGCGACAGCACGACCCGGCTGCGCCCGGCCATCTCAAAGCAGCCCGACCTTGACCAGCATCGCCCGCAGACGCAGGTGTTCCTCGTCGACGAACGTGCCGAACTCGTCACCGGTGAGGACGCTCGGCGACCAGGCGTTGGTTTTCACATTGTCCTGCCAGACCTTGCTGTTGGTGGCGGCCAGGACCGCGTCGGTGACTTCCTTGCGCTGCTCGGCCGTGAGGTTGGCCGCGCCATAGACACCGCGCCAGTTGCCAATGATCACGTCGTAGCCCTTCTCCTTGAGGGTCGGCGCATCGATGCCGGGAACGCGCTCCGGAGCGCCGATAGCGAGCAGGCGGAACTGCTTGGACTGCACGTACTTGGCCAGCTCGGCATAACCGCCGGTGATCACCGTGATGTGCCCGCCCAGGGTCGCGGCCACTACTTCGCCGCCGCCGGCATAGGCAACGTAGTTCACCTTGTTCACCGGAACGTCCATCTTGCTCGCCAGCTCGGCGATGCCGATATGATCGATGGAACCCTTGGAGCCACCGCCCCACTTGATGCTGGCCGGGTTGGCCTTGAAGTCCTTGAGCAGCTCCTCGAGGGTCTTGTAGGGCGACTCGTCACGCACGGCGAACACGTTGTATTCGGTGAACAGCCGGGCGATCGGCGTCACGTCCTTGAGGCTGATCTGCGGCTTGTTCTGCTCCACCGCGGTGACCATGATCGCCCCCACCACCAGCAGTGCATTCGGGTCGCCCTTGGTGCTGTTGGCGAACTGCGCCAGCCCCAGGGTGCCGCCGGCCCCGCCCTTGTTCTCGAAGGTCACGGACTTGGCCGTGCCGGCCTCGAGCAAGGCCTTGCCCAAGACCCGCGCGGTCTGGTCATAACCGCCGCCCACGGAACCCGGGGCCATGAACTTGACCGTATCCAGGGCAAACGCCGGGGTCGCGAGGGTGAGCGTGGCGAGGCTGGCGGCAATGGCCATGCCGCGGCTGAATCGACGCAGTGCTGTAAACATCAGGTTTCTCCCGAGACTATTGTTTTTGTTGATACCGGTTGAATGCGCCCAGGGCTGCCGCCCTGTGTGGCCTGCGGTTAAGTGTAGACGGCCGGCGGTTGGCGACCGCCAGAGGAGAGAACCCAGGGCCGGGTGCTCCCGCCAAGGGGCTGCCTGGGGAGTGGTGACTCGGGGGGAGGCTCAGCGATTCAGAGAGCGGATCAGCGATTCAGCGATTCAGCGCAAGAGGATCGATGATCCTTGCCCATCACGAGCGGGTCTTCACGGTGATGAACATATGCAGCCGATCGTGGATTTCCTGGAGGGTGTGGCGGAACGGTTCATGTCTGTCGCTGGTGGTCGGGTCCTCGAAGTTCCAGACGATCACCTCGCCGGAGGACGGCATGCGCGCGGCCTCTTCCGAGGACTTGTCGCACAGGGTGATGACATAGTGGAACTGCTGCCCCGCGAACTCGTCGAGGGCCTTGCTGCGCAGCCCCTCGGTGTCGATGCCGATATGTTCGAGAGACTCCAGGGTGCGCGGGTCGATCTCGCTGGCCTCCAGGCCGGCACTGAAAGCGTCGAAGTCTTCGGCGTCGGCGTGGCGCAGCAGCGCTTCGGCCATCAGCGAGCGGGCGTCATTCCTGGCGCACACGAACAGCACGCGGCGTTTGTCACTCATGGTTCATTCCCCTGTTTTCAGACTGCTGGGATAGTGCCCCGGAAAATCGCACTTTTTATGACAGCCGTTTTTCGACGCAGGCATTGCGCGGCGACGGCGTGCAGGCCTTGCCCCGTCGGCTGATCCCGGCGTGGCCGGTGAAGGATTGAAATAGAGCGACAGAACACCCTGGCGGGAACCGCTGGCCGGAGGAAGGCCAGCGGTTTGCAGATGACGATTGGTAATCAGTTGTTACATATCAGGCCATGCAGCACGCCGAAACGCAGCCCCGGCTCGGAAGGCGTCATATGGGTGACGCCAAACACCTTGAACGCCGCCAGCATCACCGCCAGGCCGCCGGGCAGGATGCTCAGGCGATGGGACTGCAAGCCGGCCAGCCTGAGGCGTTTGACATGCCCGGCTTCCAGCAGGCGCAACGACAGGCGCAACAGCCCGCCATAGGTGATGCCGTCCTGGCCATAGTCGTTCAGGCCGTTGGCCTTGAGCACCTTGGCCAGGAAGCGGGCGGTGCCCGAGGAACCTATGGCCTGCTGCCAACCCAGCTGGCGATAGCGCCGGGCGACTTTCTCGAACTTCAGGCTGGCCATGCGCTCGGCTTCCTGCAGGGCATGAGCCGAGACCGCGCCGCCCGGAAAGTAGCGCGCGCCGAAGGTGCCGCTGCCAATGGCGATGCTCTCTGTCAGCAAGGGCTGGGCGCCCTGCCCCAGGATCAACTCGGTGGAACCGCCGCCGATGTCCACCACCAGCCGCATGCTTTCGCTGCCCGGCACCGTATGGGCCACGCCGGCGTACACCAGCCGCGCCTCTTCATGCCCGGAGATGACATCGATGCGGAACCCCAGGTGACGCTCGGCGCTGGCCAGGAACAGCGGCGCATTGTCGGCTTCGCGCACGGCGCTGGTGGCCACCGCCCGCACCCGTCCGGCCTCGAAACCGCGCAGCTTCTTGCCGAAGCGCGCCAGTGCCTGCCAGCCCCGGTCCAGCGCCAGCTCGTCCAGGGTGCCCTCCTGGAAGCCCTCGGCCAGACGCACCGGCTCCCGCAGGGTCTTCACTTCCTGGATCAGGAACCCCTGGCTGCGCCTGACCGGCTGGCCGATCATCAGGCGAAAGGCGTTGGACCCAAGATCAATGGCTGCGAACAGAGAGGCGTCGCCTTTCATGGGGGGATTCCTGGCAGGTTCATCAATCGGCAGGCCGCAACCTGTCGAGCACCCAAGAGGGTTTGCGGCGATCTTGCCATGCCGTCGATGACGCCAAGATGACAGCCACCCGCCTTGATACGCCCGGCTGGCGTGCCCCCAGGCCTGGCCCTGCCGCTGCCCGGTAACGGAAGGGTTCAAAGGCTTTTCGGCGGCAAGGAGACTGTCATCATTTGGTCATTTTTCGCGGGGATACTCGCGTTATCAGTAATGCGTGCTCTCCTTTAAGGCTGCCAACATGGGCGGCTTTTTTTTGCCCGAAAATCCTCGCGACAATTACCCATCAAGGGTTGCGACATCCCCCACCGCCACTCCCGCAACCGCGTCGGCACAAGGCTCACCTCGATCGTCCAGGCGGCGGCGAGCGAACCGGGCCGCTGAACGCAGGGCCTGCCTGGCCGAACGCAAGTAGAACGCCTGCAACTGAAACACATGCCACCTCGCCGCATGCACCTCCAGGCGACATGCCACCCCGCAGTGCTGCGCGCGCTCGGCCAGCCGCGTGGAGTCCGCCAGCAGCAATTCCTGGTCCCCCACCTGGATCAGCAGCGGCGGCAAGCCGCGCAAGTCGGCGGTCAATGGACTGTGCAACGGGCTATCGGCAGGCGCCGCGTAGGCGTGCAGCCCTTGCTCGAGCCAGTCACGCCGCAGCATGGGATCGGCGAACTGGCGCGTGATGAGGGTCGGCCCGCTCAGCGTCGGGTCCGTCACCGGGGACAACAGCAGCAGGCCCGCGGCAAAGGGCTCGCCCCGCTGTTGCAGGGTAAGCGCCAGGGCCAGGGCGAGCGAGCCACCCGCGGAGTCGCCGGCCAGCAGGATCTGCCGCGCCGAATAACCTTGCGCCCGGATCGCCTGATAACAGGCCAAGGCATCTTCCAGGGCCGCGGGAAACGGGTGTTCCGGCGCCAGCCGATAGTCTGGTACCCAGACGGCCATCCCCACTTCCCGGGCCAGGCGACTGGTAACGCTACGGTGAGTGTCAGGGCTACCCAGGCAGAAGGCACCGCCATGCAGATAAAGCATCACCCCATCCGCCTCGGTGTGGCCCGGTGTCAGCACCTGCAGCGCTACGCCCGAGACCTGCGCCTGCGCCTGGCTCACGCCCGCGCAGCCCAGCATCGACCACGACAGGCCGTTGACGATGCGCCGCTGCGCGGCAACGCTTCGCGGCGGGCCGATCAGCGCCCGGAAGCTCAGCCGCAAGAGTTGGCGCAACACGCCAGCACTGAGGACTTCGAGGCCATCGCGGGGCTCGGCGACCAGCCGCCCGTAGAGCTGGCCCGACTCGCTGGCCAGCGCCCTGGAAAAACCATAGGCACGCAATGCCGAATAACGGGTCAGCCAGCGATAGGACAAGGTGAAGCCCGGCCAGTTGGTGCTGTTGTGGCCCGCGGCGTCGACATACCAGCTCTGGCAACCGCTCCACACGGAATCGGCCAGGCGGCGCTGTATCCGCTGATGAAAACGCTGCTCCGTCTGCTCGTCGACCTCGACGGTGGTGGCCACGGCCTTGTGCATCGCGCGCCAGCAGCGCATGACATGGGATATCTGGCTTTCCAGCATGTAGACGATCGAGTTGTGCCCCAGGTTGGTATTGGGGCCATACAACATGAAGAAGTTGGGAAAGCCCGGCACCGCCAGCCCCAGATACGCCCGGGCGCCCTGCTCCCAGGCGTGCTGCAGCGCTACCCCGCCGCGCCCGACGATCGTCATCGGCGCAAGGAACTGCGTCGCCGCGAACCCCGTCCCGTAGATGATCGCATCCACCGGGTGGTGCTTGCCGTCCAGCGTCTCGACGCCCTGCTCGGTGATGCGCCCGATGCCCTCGCTGATCAACTGCACATTGGGCCTGGCCAGCGTCTTGAGGTAATCGCTGGACAGCAGGATGCGCTTGCAGCCGATGGGGTAGTCCGGGATCAGTTGCCGGCGCAGCTGCGGGTCGCTAACCGACTGGCTCAACAAGCGGCGGAACGGCAGGCCGACCGCCCACTTCATCAGCCCCTTGAGACGGGTAAAACCCAGGGCCCTGGATTCGTAGCGCAGGTAGATGGCGGCACGATGCAGTGCCATGCGCCAGGGCTTCCTGGCGAACAGCTGCTGTTCTTCGTCGCTGTAGGCGCGATCGGGCCGGGGCAGGATGTAGGCCGGCGAACGCTGGAACACCTTGAGCTGCGCCACCGAGTCGGCGATGGCCGGCACGAACTGAATGGCCGAAGCGCCCGTCCCTATCACCGCCACCCGCTTCCCCGCCAACGAGTAGCCGTGATCCCAGCTTGCGGAGTGGAACACCCGCCCCTTGAACGCCTGCATGCCTTCGAACGTCGGCAGCGCCGGCCGGCTGAGCTGGCCAGTGGCGCTGATCAGCAAGGCGGCGCGATGCACCCGCCCACCGGCCTCGGTGACGCACCACTGCGCGCTGGCCTCGTCGAATCGTGCCGCCCGCACTTCAGCGCCGAAGCGGATGTGCTGCGCCACCTCATACTTGCGCACGCAATGCTGCAGATAACGCTGTATCTCGGCTTGCGGGGCAAACATCCGCGTCCAGCCGGGGTTGGGTTCGAAGGAAAACGAATACAGATGCGATGGCACATCGCAGGCCGCGCCCGGGTAACTGTTGTCCCGCCAGACGCCGCCGACATCCTGCTGTTTTTCCAGGATGATGAAGTCCGTGACACCGGCCTTGCGCAGCGCGATGGCCATGCCGATGCCGGCAAAACCGCTGCCGATGATCACGGCGGTGAGTGGCGACGTCGATGGCAGGTCGGGTTCGAGTTGGAACATGCAGCACCTCTTTTCTTGTTTTTTCATGGGCAGGCGCAGGTCTTCGCATGATGAGCTCCACGGCCTTCCCGGCAATCCCGATCAGCGTAGCCTGTGCGCCCATCATGCTTGCCCGGCCTCGCCAGTCCCATGACGTAAAGGGACAGATACTTTAGTATTCAGGCCAATTCCTTTCCCTGACCCGGGTAGCGAGCATGAACATGCTGGAGTTGTTGCGAGGGCCGGCCAGTGCCCTGCTGATGGTGGATTTCGGTCGCGAAAGAGGCTTCTCGCCTGCGCAATTGCTGGCCGGTTCGGGCCTGTCGCTGACCCGGCTGGCCGATCCCAACTTCGAGCTGTCATGCACCCAGGAACTGCGCCTGATCAATAACCTGCTCAACCTGTCGGGGCACCCGCAGGGGCTGGGCTACCAGGTGGGCGAGCGCTATCACTTCTCGACCTACGGGCTGTTCGGCTATGGCCTGATCAGCAGCGCGACCGCCGGTGATGCCTTGCAACTGGCCCTGCGGTTCTTGCCGCTGACCTACGCATTCACCCGGATCGCCTACCATGAGCAACCGCCGCTCGGCATCCTGACGTTCACCGAACCGGCGCTGGCGGATGAGTCGCTCAGGGACTTTGTGATCGAGCGCGACATGGCCGCCGCCGCGGTGCTGCTCAAGGAAATAGCTGGCCGCGAGTTCTCCCTGGCGGGTTTTACCCTGAAGAAGAAACGCCCGGTCGATCAGCCGACCGCCAGTGCCGGCAGTATTCTTGGCGTGCGCCCCGACTACCTGGCCGACAGCAACAGCCTGGCCTTCGATCGTTCGCTGCTGAGCCGCCCGCTGCCCCAGGCAAACACCGTCACCGTCTCGATGTGCGAGCAGATGTGCGCGCAATTGATGGAGCGTCGGATCCCCCGTACGGGCACCGCCAACCTGGTCCGCCAGTACCTGAACATCACCCCCCTGGGCGCACCGCCAGACCTGCCGAGCATGGCCAGCCTGATCAATCTCAGCGAGCGCACCTTGAAACGCCGCCTGCACGAGGAAGGCACCAGTTACCGGCACCTGCTGGAGCAGTCACGCAGCGCCGCGGCCCTGGAGCTGCTCGGCGACCCGACGCTCAAGCTGACCGACATCGCCGAAAAACTGGGCTACAGCGACCTGTCGAGTTTCTCCCAGACCTTCAAGCGCTGGTACGGCGTATCCCCCAGAACCTATCGCCACGCGTCCCAGGCCACCTAGGCGACAGGCCGGGCCTGACTGGAGAGCGCCCTCGCCTACAACCGCAGGCTGCCCTCGATACAGGTCACCG
>Ga0207976_100331_pt1 | contig 21331 bp, 20 predicted proteins | sample LakWasMe94_HOW11_2_FD_183916 | JGI IMG/M metagenome (GOLD analysis project Ga0207976, IMG submission 183916) | Freshwater sediment methanotrophic microbial communities from Lake Washington under simulated oxygen tension - Sediment Metagenome... | ecosystem: Environmental > Aquatic > Freshwater >... | reverse complement strand
ATGTGGTCGAGGAATTCGGCGCCATGCGCAATGAGCGCAGCCCCGGGATGGGGAGCGTCGTACAACGCCCATTTGAGACGGGTGTTACCGACGTCGATGGCCAGAAAAGTCATGCGGCGGATTATCCCGAGTTTTGCGATGCGCCCCTGCCCGAGGGCGACAGCTACGGAGGCACCACCTCTCCCCGGCCCCCAAATTGTGAAAAATCGTGTCGCGCCCCTGTCCGACACGATGCAGCCGCCCGTACCCGCTACAGTGGTCCTCCCTGTTTCTGCAACATTAGGAGGTACGACATGGGTCTTTTCAGTTTCATCAAGGAAGCCGGCGAAAAGCTGTTTGGCGGCAAAGAAGCGCAGGCTGCCACGGCAGCCGCCCCCACGCAGGATGAACTCAACGCCAAGGCATCCAAGGCCATCGAGACCTACATCGCGTCCCAGAACCTGGGCGCCAGCAACGTACAGGTGGCATTCGACGGCACGCAAGGCAAGGTCACCGTCAAGGGCACCGCGCCCACCCAGGCCGCCAAGGAAAAAGTCACCCTGTGCTGCGGCAACGTGGCCAGCGTGACCAGCGTCGAGAACCTGATGGAGGTGACCAACCCCGAGCCCGAGGCCCAATACCACGACGTGGTGCGCGGCGACACGCTGAGCGCCATTGCCAAGAAGTTCTATGGCGACGCCAACAAGTACCCCGTGATCTTCGAGGCCAACAAGCCCATGCTGAGCCACCCCGACAAGATCTATCCCGGCCAGAAGCTGCGGATTCCGCCACTGACCAAGTAATCTCTCGCAGATTCAAGCCCTCTGAGCTGCCAGCGCTAGTAGAAAAAGCGCTGGCAGCTCTTTTTTTGATAGCGAATCAGCCCTGCTTCCACGGCAGGCCATGAAAGCGCCAGCCACCACGTTTGCCGCGTTGGCCTTGCGCATCCGCATCGCCCTCAAACCCTTCGAGGATGTTGTAAGCGGTGATACCCAACTCGGTGGCGCGGCGCGCGGCGGCAATGGAGCGCACACCGCTGCGGCACAGCAACACGGCCCGTCCACCCTCCGGCACAGCAGCGCGCATCTGGGCATCGAAGTCGGCATTCATCGCCATGCCCGGCCATTGCTTCCAGGCCACCGCAGCGGCGCCGGGCACGTGGCCCACCCACTCGCGTTCGGCGTCGCTGCGCACGTCCACCAGCACGGCCTGCCCCGCCTGCACCCATTGCCAGGCCTGTTGGGGCGTCACGTCACCGGCATAGCCTTCGGCGGGAGTAACGGAGGAGAGCGTATTTGTCATGGTTTCGATCCTTTCTGGGCACTAGGCAAAACGTTTGGACTGGGCGCGACCGGCGCGAGGGACGCAAGCCAAGGGCCGCCCCGCAGCGAGGGCGTCGTCCCCCTTGAGGGAAGGCGCCGAAGGCGACTCAGGGGGGATTCACCATAGCGGGGCGGGTTCATCACGGAGATGGCTGCGCAGCTGCGCATAGTCCGGCACCACGGTGGCCACGGTGTCCCAGAAGCGGGGACTGTGGTCCATCACGCGCAGGTGGGCCAGTTCGTGCGCCACCACGTAGTCGATGATGGCCGGGCGGTAGTGCAGCAGGCGCCAGTTCAGGCGGATGGAGCCGTCGGCCTTGGCGCTGCCCCAGCGGGTATTGGCACTCGACAGGCGCAGGCTGGCCCAGCGCACGCCCAGCAGCGGGGCAAAGTGGTCCAGCCGCTCGGTGAAGTGGCGGCGCGCGTCGCGCATCAACCAGGCCTGGACGGCATCGCGGACCTGTGCGGGGCTGGCCCTGTGCGGTAGGCCAATGTGCAGGCTGGGCGTCGTGGCTGCGCCGCCCGGCTCCACCGCCGCCACCAGCGCTCCGCCTTTGCCCGCAAAGTCGTGGCTCGGGTCCAGCACCAGCCTCAGCGGCTCACCCAGATAGGGCAGCTCTGCGCCATGGGCCCAGACGATACGACCGCCTTCCATGCGCTGCTGGCGCTCGCGCGCCTCCGACAGCTTGCGCAGGATCCAGTCGGACTTCTCGCGCAGCGCGGCATCCACCGCGCCCAGCGTCACCCAGCTGGGGGCCCGCACCGACAGGCCATCGGCCCCCACGGTAAAGCCGATGCTGCGGCGGCGCGCGCGCTGCAGCGCATAGGCCACGACGGCATCTCCCAGCAGCACCTCGCGGCTGGCCTGGGGGTGGCGGAATTCGGCGGGCGACAACAGCGAGGGCAGCGGCACCGCTGGCGCCGAAGGCCGGGTCACTATAGTTTTAGGAGCTACCGGCGCTTGATCGACTAGCGCTTGTGGCTGATTGGGCTTGAAACCTGCAGCCACAGGACTGGGGCCTGCTGCAGGGGCCTCGGGCGGGTCGAACAGGTCCAGCGCCAGTTGCACAAGCCGCTGCATCACGGTCGGTTTACTTCCCGCTGGGGGCCGTGGTGTTGGCCGCTGGGTAAGCCTCTGGGTCCAGGCGACGCATCTCGGCCTCGATCCAGGCCTCCACCTCGCGCATCAGTTCGTCGGGCTGGCGCCCCACGCTGGAGATGGGCTTGCCAATCGACACATCCACCACGCCGGGGCGCTTGACGAACGCCTTGCGCGGCCACACTTTGGCCGAGGTCACTGCGATCGGAATCACCGGCGCACCGGTGTCAATCGCCAGGCGCGTACCGCCGGTCTTGTAGTTGCCCTTCTGCCCCCGCTCGATGCGCGTGCCCTCGGGGAACATGATGATCCAGATGCCCTTGGCCAGCAGGTCCTTGCCCTGCTGCACCACCTTGTTGAAGGCCTGCGTGCGCTGGTTGCGGTCGATGTGGATCATGTCCAGCCGCCCGATGGCCCAGCCGAAGAAGGGCACGTGCAGCAGCTCCTTCTTGAACACGTAGGCCAGGGGGTGCGGCATGATCACCGGCATCAGGAAGGTCTCGTACGTGGACTGGTGCTTGACCAGCAGGATCGCGCCTTCATTGGCGCCCTGCGGCAGGTTCTCCATGCCGGTCACCTCGGCGCGGATGCCCAGAACCACCCGCGCGCCGCTGATGCACAGCGACAGCCAGGCCCGGGCGATACGGTACAGGGGCACTCCCCGCACGCCCAGCAGAGTGCCCAGCATGATGGCCAGCGCGTAGGGCACCACGGTGATGCCCATCCAGAGAAGGTGAATGACAGAACGGATAAGAGCCATTGGGATGTCTTTTTGGCCGCAAGCGCTAGTGAAATATGCGCCAACAGCTATTAATTAAATAGCATCAAGATGCTGCTGCGCCCAGTCACGACAGCGGTAAGGGCGCTGCGGCCACGGCGGCTGCGGCGCTTGGCACCACCGGCAGCAACTGGTCCACAAAATCTCCGAGGCTGGCGTGCAACTGCGTACCCGCCGGCAACCCCGCAGGCAGCGCCCCGCCCGGCCGCAACGCAGCAGACCGGCCGGTGCACACCAGGTGCAACTGGGCCCCCAGGGCGGCACCCGCCTGCAGGTGGGCCTCGCAGCTGCCGACCACGCGGACCTCGTTGCGCTCCATGCCGTAGCGGTCGCAAATCTGCTCCAGCAGGCCCGGGGCGGGCTTGCGGCAGCTGCAGTCCTCGTCGGCCGCATGGGGGCAATAGAACACCGCGTCGATGCGCCCGCCCACCGCCGCCACCTGCCGGTGCATCTTGGCGTGGATGGCGTTGAGCGCCACCACGTCAAACAGGCCCCGGCCCAATCCCGGCTGGTTGGTGGCGACCACCACATGCCAGCCGGCATGGTTGAGGCGGGCAATGGCTTCGAGCGCGCCCGGCACCGCCGCCCACTCGTCGGCCGAAGTGATGTATTCATCCCCCATCGGGTTGAGGGTGCCGTCGCGGTCGAGGATGGCGAGTTTCATAGGAGGGGTTTGCCTTGTGAGAACCACCAGCCTACCAGCACCAGGGGTCAGGCCGCCAGACGGGACAAATCGGCCACGCGGTTCATGGCTTCGTGCAACGTCTTGAGCAGGCCCTGGCGGTTCAGGCGCAGGTCCAGCTGCTCGGCGTTCACCATCACGTCGTCAAAGAACGCATCCACGGGCGCGCGCAGCACGGCCAGGGTCTGCAGGCTGGCGGTGTAGTCACCCGCGTCGAACTGGGCATTGGCCTCGGGCACAAAGCGCTGCAGCGCGGCGTACAGGTCCTGCTCGGCCTTTTCCTGCAGCAGGTTGGGGTTGACGTGGGCATCCACCGGGCCTTCGACCTCGGCCTTCTTGAGGATGTTGCCAACGCGCTTGTTGGCGGCTGCCAGGGCGGGGCTTTCGGGCAAGGCGGCGAAGGCACGCACTGCAGCCAGCTGCTTCTCGACCAGGGCCAGGCGCTGCGGGCGCAGGGCCAGCACGGCGTCCACTTCTTGCGCGCTGTAGCCTTGCTCACGCAGGCTGCCGGCAAGGCGGTCGTAGATGAAATCGGCCAGAGCGGGCGTGGCATCGGTGATCTTGTCGCCAAAGGCAGGCACGGCACCGGCCAGCAGCGCGCTCAAATCCAGTGGCAGGTCTTTTTCGACCAGCATGCGGATCACACCCAGTGCATGGCGGCGCAGCGCGAACGGATCGCGGTCGCCCGTGGGCAGGTTGCCGATGCCGAACATGCCGACCAGGGTTTCGAGTTTGTCGGCCAGCGCCACCACAACGCCAGCGGTGTTGCGCGGCAGTGCATCGCCCGCAAAGCGGGGTTTGTAGTGGTCTTCGATCGCGTTCGCCACGGTCTCGCCCAGGCCGTCGTTCAGGGCGTAGTAGCCGCCCATGATGCCCTGCAGCTCAGGGAATTCGCCCACCATATCGGTCACGAGGTCGGTCTTAGCCAGCTGCGCGGCCAGATCGGCATCCTGCACCAGTTGCGCGTCGCCCAGCTGGGATGCCATCGCCTTGGCAATGGCGCGCACGCGCTCCACGCGCTCACCCTGCGTGCCCAACTTGTTGTGATAGACCACCTTGCCCAGGCCCTCGACACGCGAGGCCAGGGTCTTCTTTCGATCCTGGTCAAAGAAGAACTTGGCATCGGCCAGGCGGGGGCGCACCACGCGCTCGTTGCCGCCGGTCACAAAGCTCGTGTCTTCGGGGCTGATGTTGCTGACCACCAGGAACTTGTTGGTGAGCTTGCCCGCGGCGTCCAGCAGCGGGAAGTACTTCTGGTTGGCCTTCATCGTGAGGATGAGGCACTCTTGTGGCACGCCCAGGAACTGCTCCTCAAACTGGCAGATGACGACATTGGGGCGCTCCACCAGCGCGGTCACTTCGTCCAGCAGGGCTTCGTCTTCGATGGGGCGGGCGCCGTTGCCCACCTTCGCAGCAGCCGCAGCCAGCTGGCGCGCTATCTCGGCCTTGCGCTCGGCAAAGCTGGCGATCACGGCGCCGTCTTTTTGCAGCGTGGCGGCGTAGCTGTCGGCATCGGCCAGCACCACGGGCGACACGGCGGCTTCAAAACGGTGGCCGGTGGTGCTGTTGCCAGCGGTCAGGCCCAGCGCCTTCACGGGCACCACGGTGCTGCCATGCAGCGCCACCAGGCCGTGCGCGGGGCGCACAAAGTTCACGCTGGTCCAGCCGGGCAGCTCGCAGTCGGTTTCGAGCTGGTAGCTCATCACCTTGGGGATGGGGAGCTTGGCAATGGCTTCGTCCAGCGCCTTTTGCAAGCCCGCTTGCAACGTGGCACCGGGCACCACGCTGTCGTAGAACAGGGCTTCGGCCTTGCCGTCCTGCGCGCGCTTCAAGGCGGCTACAGCGGCTGCGGGGTTGGACACATCGGCGCCCAGCGCCTGCAGCTTTTTCAGCAGCGCAGGCGTGGCGTTGCCGTCCGCTTGAAGGCCCACGGTCACGGGCATCAGCTTTTGCTGCACGGCCTTGTCGGCGGCCTTGTCGGCCACGGCGGTCACATGCGCGGACAAGCGGCGGGGCGAGGCAAAGGGCGTGACCACCGAGGCGGCAGACGCCAGGCCCAGGGCCTTGAGCTGGTCGCCCAGCACGGTGGCGAAAGCATCGCCCAGCTTCTGCAGCGCCTTGGGCGGCAGCTCTTCGACAAACAGTTCAACGAGGAGGTTTTGGGTTGTCATCGTCATTTCTCTCACGCAGCCTTCTTCGTCATCTGTTCCACCCACTCGCGCGGCGCCATGGGGAAGCCCAGGCGCTCGCGGCTCTCGTAGTAGCTTTGCGCCACGGCACGGGCCAGGTTGCGGATGCGGCCGATGTAGGCAGCACGCTCGGTCACGCTGATCGCGCCGCGCGCATCCAGCAGGTTGAAGCTGTGTGCGGCCTTGAGCACCTGCTCATACGCGGGCAGCGCCAGCTGCTGCTCCATGAGGTACTTGGCCTGCTTTTCGTGCGCGTTGAAGGCCGTGAACAAAAAGTCCGCGTCGCTGTGCTCAAAGTTGTAGGTGGACTGCTCCACCTCGTTTTGCTTGTACACGTCGCCGTAGCTCAGGGTGTCGGTCCACTTGAGGTTATAGACGTTGTCCACGCCCTGCAGGTACATGGCCAGGCGCTCCAGGCCGTAGGTGATCTCGCCCGTGGCGGGCTTGCAGTCGATGCCGCCGACCTGCTGGAAGTAGGTGAACTGCGTGACTTCCATGCCGTTGAGCCACACCTCCCAGCCCAGGCCCCAGGCGCCGAGCGTGGGGTTCTCCCAGTCGTCTTCGACAAAGCGGATGTCGTTCTTTTTCAGGTCGAAGCCCAGGGCTTCGAGCGAGCCCAGGTACAGCTCCAGGATGTTGGCCGGTGCGGGCTTGAGCACCACCTGGTACTGGTAATAGTGCTGCAGGCGGTTGGGGTTCTCGCCGTAGCGGCCGTCCTTGGGGCGGCGGCTGGGCTGCACGTAGGCGGCCTTCCAGGGCTCGGGGCCGATGGCGCGCAGGAAGGTGGCAGTGTGCGAGGTGCCGGCGCCCACTTCCATGTCATAGGGTTGCAGAAGGGCGCAACCCTGCGCGTCCCAGTAGGACTGCAGCTTCAAAATGATTTGCTGGAATGTCAACATGGCGTCTGTGGCTGAGGCACTGGCAAGCCAGGGCCTGGCAAGTAAGGGGAAAAGAAGAAAACGTGGTGCGTGAGCCAAACCCAGCGCCCGCGGCCCCATGGGCAACAAGGACGGGCATCGCGCGCGCCAACCGGTGATTTTACGGCGCACCGCCGCGCGTGCTGCGGCAGCGCCAGCAACACCGGCCCGCGCCCATGAAAAAAGGCCGGAGCCCTTTTGGAGCCCCAGCCTTCCCAACCAGTCACGCGAGCTATAAGCCGGTGCGTACCGGTGGCCACACGGGTGTGGCCGTCAACGCATGCATCGCGTCAAAGCATGGCGTTCAAACCTCGGAAACAGGGATCAATACTCCCAGAAAATGCGCTGCAGTTCCTTGCTGTCGTTGGTCTTGGTCAAAGCGACCATGGCCAGGATGCGGGCCTTTTGGGGGCGCAGGTCATGGGCCACCACCCAGTCGTACTTGTCGTCGGGCTGCTCGGCATTGCGCAGCACAAAACCATCGGGCACGCGGGCCGAACGGATGATCTGCACGCCCTGGCCACGCAAGGCCTTGAGCGAATCGACCGCCTGTGCGGCCACCGAGCCGTTGCCGGTGCCGGCATGGATCAGCGCCTTGACGCCGGCCTTGCCGTAGGCCTCGATGCCCGTGGTGTTCATGTTGCCGTAGCCGTACACGATGTCCACGGCGGGCAGCGCCTTGATGTCGTCGATGTTGAACTCGGAGTTGGTCGTGTGGCGCTTGACCGGGGCGCGGAACCAGTAGTTCTTGCCTTCCACCACCATGCCCAGCGGGCCCCACTGGCTCTTGAAGGCCTCGGTCTTGATGTTGATGGTCTTGCTCACGTCGCGACCGCTCTGGATCTCGTCGTTCATCGTGACCAGCACGCCCTTGCCGGCGGCGTCCTTGCTGGCGGCCACGGTCACGGCGTCGTACAGGTTCAGCGCGCCGTCGGCCGACAGGGCCGTGCCGGGACGCATGGAGCCGACCACGACGATGGGCTTGTTGGTGCGCACGGTGAGGTTCAGGAAGTACGCGGTTTCTTCCAGGGTGTCCGTGCCGTGGGTGATCACGATGCCGTCCACATCGGCCTGCTTGGCCAGGGCCGACACGCGCTGGCCGAGGCGCAGCAGGTGCTCGTTGGTGAAGCTCTCGGAGGCGATCTGGAACACCTGCTCACCCGACACCTTGGCCACATTGGCCAGCTCAGGCAGGCCTGCCAGGAGCTTGTCCACCGGCACCTTGGCGGCGGCATAGGTTGCGCTGTTGGCGGCCGAGGCGCCCGCACCGGCAATGGTGCCGCCCGTGGCCAGCACCACCACATTGGGCTTGGCAGCCTGGGCCATGGCAACGGCGGAGGCAGCAGACAACAGCAAACCCGCGAGCCAGCGGCTGGCGGTGGGGGAGGAAGAAATGCGCATGAAGAGGTCTCCTGATTTTTTTGGGTGGCAGCACGCGTTGCGCCGCTTTATTCAAAACCGCCGGTGAAGCGGTGCCGCATCCTATGAGAAACCAGAACACAGTCATGCGGAATAATTGACCCACCCTTATGAATTCAGCTCACACCCCTGAGCTGCCGTTCGAAGGCCATGAAGTGCCCCTCGGCCACCGCCACAAGACAACTCCGCCATGAATTTGAGACAACTGGAAGTTTTTCAGGCCGTGCTGCAAACCGGCAACATGAGCGCTGCGGCGCGGTTGCTGTGCATCACCCCCTCAGCAATCAGCAAGGCCGTGGCGCACACCGAGCTGCAGCTGGGCTACCGGCTGTTCAACCGCTCGCCCGCAGGCCTGACCCCGACGCCCGAGGCCCAGGTGCTGGCCACCGAGTCCACCGGCATCTACCGGCAGCTGGATGCGCTCAAGCGCACCGCGCGCAACCTGGCCACCAGTGATTCGGGCGATGTGCGGCTGGGCGCCATACCGTCCATCACGCACGAATTTCTGCCGCGCCTGCTGCAGCACCATGCCGAGCAGCATCCGCAGGTGGGTGTGGAGGTGCGCACCATCCACCAGGACCAGATGACGCAGGCCCTGCTCACGCGCAGCGTGGACTTTTGCCTGGGTTTCTACAAGCACCCCCACCCACAAATCGCGAGCGACCTGCTGGTCAGTGGTCGCTTGTACCTGGCGGTCGCGACCAGCGTGTGGGCGCGTGCTCCCCGTGCCGCCAGCCCCGGTGCGCGGCTGGCGCAGGTGCCCGTGATCCGCCTGGTGGGCGACGACCCCATGCGCCAGGCGATTGACGAAATCGCACACCGCCTCGGTTCCCCCGCCGGGCCCGGCATCCAGGTGCAGACATCACGCCTCGCTTTGGAGCTGGTGCGCCGGGGCATGGGCTGGACGGTGGTGGACTTTCTCACCGCCAAGGGGCTGGACCCTGCACAGATGGTGGCGCAGGAGCTGCACGAGCTGGCCCCCATGTCGCTGTACAGCTATCACGCGCGCGCCTTTCCGCCCGGTCTGCAGGCCACCCGCATGCTGGGCATGTTGCCAGCCTTGCTGCACGAGGCCCTGCAGCCCAACCCCAAGGCCCGTCAGGCGCTGACGGGCCGATAGAGCCCATGAAAAACGGCCTGCATGTCCAGAGACAGGCAGGCCGTTGCGGTGGGGAGTCCGCGGTCAGTGGTTCCAGCGGCGCAGCACCAGGCTGGCGTTGGTGCCACCAAAGCCGAAGCTGTTGGACAACACCGTGTTCAGCTGCGCATCACGCGTTTGCGTGACCAGAGGCATGTCGCCCAGGGCCGGGTCAGGTGTCTCGACATTGGCAGAGCCAGCGATGAAGCCCTTGTTCAGCATGATCATGCAGTAGATGGCCTCCTGCACGCCCGTGGCGCCCAGCGAGTGGCCGGTGAGCGACTTGGTGGACGAGAACGGTGGCACCTTGTCGCCAAACAGGGCACGCATGGCGCGCACTTCCTGCATGTCGCCCACGGGGGTGGAGGTGCCGTGGGTGTTGATGTAGTCGATGGGGGCGTCCAGACCTTCCATGGCTTGCTGCATGCAGGCAATGGCACCGTCGCCCGACGGGGCCACCATGTCTTCACCGTCGCTGGTGGCGCCAAAGCCCACCACTTCGGCCAGGATGGTCGCGCCACGGGCCTGGGCGTGCTCCAGGCTCTCCAGCACCACGGCACCGCCGCCGCCAGCGATCACGAAGCCGTCGCGGTTCGCGTCGTAGGCGCGTGAGGCCTTCTCGGGCGTTTCGTTGTACTTGCTGGACATGGCGCCCATGCCATCAAACAGCAGCGACATGCCCCAGCTCAGCTCTTCGCCACCGCCCGCAAACATCACGTCCTGCACACCCCAGGCGATCTGCTGCGCGGCCGCGCCGATGCAGTGGGCGGACGTGGAGCAGGCCGATGTGATGGAGTAGTTGATGCCCTTGACCTTGAAGTTGGTGGCCAGGCACGCAGAAACCGTGGAGCTCATGCAGCGCGTGACCTGATAGGGCCCCACGCGGCGGATGCCTTTTTCGCGCAGCGTGTCGGCCGCTTCGATCTGGTTGGCGGGCGAGCCACCGCCCGAACCCATGATGAGGCCGGTGCGCGGGTGGCTGACTTGGCTTGGCGTGAGGCCTGCTTGCAGGATAGCGTCTTCCAGTGCGATCTGCGCATAGGCCGCCGCATCGCCCATGAAGCGCAGCTGCTTGCGGTCAATGCGCGCTTCGATATCGATCTCCGGGGCGCCGCCCACCTGACTGCGCAGGCCCAGTTCCTTGAACTTCTCCACGGCCTTGATGCCGCTGGTGCCCGCACGCAGCGAAGCTTCCACGGAGGCCAGGTCGTTGCCAATGCACGAGACGATGCCCGCGCCGGTGATGACTACGCGCTTCTTGGTGGTCATGCTGCGTCCTTACCGTCTTCCTCGCGCTTGAACAGACCCACGCGAAGGTCGTTGGCCACATAGATTTCTTTGCCGTCGGCCAGCAGGCGGGCATCGCCAATGGCCATGACCAGCTTGCGCTTGATGACGCGCTTGATATCGATTTCGTAGGTGACCAGCTTCACGTCAGGGCCGACCTCGCCGGTGAACTTGACCTCGCCCGCACCCAGCGCGCGGCCCCGGCCCGGCAGTTGCAGCCAGGTCAGGTAAAAACCGATGAGCTGCCACATGGCGTCGAGCCCCAGGCAGCCAGGCATGACCGGGTCGCCCTGGAAGTGGCAGGCAAAGAACCAGAGGTCGGGTTTGACATCGAGCTCGGCGCGGATCTTTCCCAGCCCGTGCGCGCCACCATCGCTGTCGATGTGCGTGATGCGGTCAAACATCAGCATGGGTGGCAGCGGCAGACGCCCGCTGTCAGCGCCGAACAGCCGGCCCTCGCCGGAGGCGATCAGTTGTTCGTAGGAAAAGGAATCTGCCATTTTCAGTCGTGCTCCAGAACGGCGGATGGCCCGCCTCAAATCATCGTTTTACGCAACACCAGCCCCCGGTTGCGGGCCTCTATTATCAAGGCATAGGGAGCCGCCTCTAAACACGGGGGTGCGCAGGCCCCTGCGCCGTCGGGCGCAATGCCTGACCTGGATCAATTGCCACGTGGCCTGCGGCCCCTGCTGGCGACCATGGCCCCTATCAGCACCAGAGCCCCCAGCGCCCACAGCGGCCACAGCCCCCAGCGGGATACCCACCACGCGTAAGGCGTGATGGCCCAGCCACTTTGTGCGTCCAGCCCCCGGCCCTGCACCTCGCCCTTGAGCACGCCGCGCGTGTAGCGGGCCAGCTGGTGCGTGACCACGCCCCGGTGGTCGATGATGACCGTGGCACCCGTATTGGTGGCGCGCACCATGGGCCGCTCGAATTCGAGCGCACGCATGCGGCTGATGTGCAGATGCTGGTCGATGGCCAGGGTGTCGCCAAACCAGCCGATGTTGCTGAAGTTGACAAACACCGTGGGGGCCTGGGCGGGGTCGATGAATCGCGCCCCCAGCTCCTCGCCGAACAAGTCTTCGTAGCAGATGTTCGGCGCGATGCGCTGCCCCGCCACGGCAAACGACGCCTGGCCCACGGTCCCCCGGTTGAAATCGCCCAGAGGGATGTTCATCATGGCCGTGAACCACTTGAAAAACGGCGGAATGAACTCTCCAAACGGCACCAGGTGGTGCTTGTCGTAGCGGTAGGGCGCGGCTTGTGTGGCAGCACTCATGCCCAGCACGGAGTTGGTGTAGCCCTGCGCTTCATCCCCCAGCGGAATGCCCACCATGGCGGCCTGAGCCCCTTGCGCATAGCGTTGCTGCATGCCCTCCAGATACCCCGGAATGAGCTGCTGCGGCAGCAGCGGTATGGCGGTCTCGGGCGCCACCACCAGGTCAGCCTGGGCGTTGCGCAGGGCCTCGGCATACCACTGCAGGGCCACGGGCACGCCGCTGCCGGATTGAAACTTTTCGTCCTGGGGGATATTGCCCTGCAGCAGCTCCAGGCTCAGGGCGGGCGCTGCGCGCCGTGCCGGGGTGTGGCACAGATTGACCGCGCACAGCCGGTCCACCGTGGCCCAGGCCAGCAGGCCGCCCGCCGCCAGCACCAGCGCCCACCAGCGCGCGTTGCGCAGATCGGTGGCACGCACCTGCACCACGCCCATCGCCAACGCCGCAGCCACCGCGCTGATGCCATACACCCCCATGTGGCGGGCCAGCACGGCGAGCGGCCCATCCACATGCGCGTAGCCGCCAGCACCCCACGGGAACCCCGTCCACCAGACGCCCCGTGCCAGTTCGGCCAGCAGCCACAGCGCTCCGAAAAGAAGAGCACTCCCGGCACGATTCACCGGCGCATACCGGCAAAACAAGGCCAAAGCCGCTGCATAGTAGCTGGCCAGAAAGGCAGCGAGCCCCAGCACCGCTGCCACGGCCAAAGGCGCGGGCAGGCCGCCATAGGAATGCATGGAAATGAACAGCCACCAGAAAGTGCCTGCCAGCCAGGCGGTGGCAAACAACCCACCCACGAGCGCACCGCGCCGCCAGGGCGCAGCGACGCGCGGGTGCTCCACAGCGAAAGGCCGCACCATCCAGGCGAGCGCAGCCATCGAAGCCAGCTGCAGCCACCACAAGGGTTGGCCGCTGCCCGGCCAGGCCAGCGAGGCCGCCTGGGCCAGGCCCGCCGCCAGTGCCAGCAGCAGTTGCGGCAGCAGCGGCCCGCCCGCCATCCGAGAGCGCCGCGACATCAGCCGTCGGAGGGAGTGTCTTCGACCCTGGACACCTTGAACCAGCGCACCGCCCCGCCCTTGGTGTGCAGCACCACAAAATGCAGGCCGCTGAGCTGCAGATGCTCACCGCGCTTGGGCACATGGCCCATTTCGTGGGCAATCAGGCCGCCGATGGTGTCGAAATGCTCGTTGGGGTCGCTACCCACGATGGCCACCTCAAAGGCCTCGGCCACACGCTCGATGGGGGTGTCACCACTCACACGGTAGGTCCGGTCGGCCAGGCCAAAGATGTCGCCATCGTCTTCGGGGATGTCGAACTCGTCCTCGATCTCGCCGACGATCTGCTCCAGCACGTCTTCGATGGTGATGAGCCCGGCCACGCGGCCAAACTCGTCGATCACGATGGCCAGGTGGTTGCGGTTGCCACGGAACTCGCGCAGCAGGTCGTTCAGGCCTTTGCTTTCGGGCACAAACGCTGCCGGGCGCAGCAACGCACGGATGTTCAGCTCGGGCGCCCGCTGCAGCTTGAGCAGGTCCTTGGCCATCAGGATGCCGATGATGTTCTCGCGCTCGCCCTGGTAGACCGGAAACCGTGAATGCGCGGTGCTGATCACCAGGTGCAGCAGCTCATCGAAAGGCGCGTCAATGTTGACGAGGTCCATGCGCGGTGCTGCCACCATCACATCGCCCGCCGTCATGTCGGCCATGCGGATCACGCGCTCCAGCATCACGCGCGATTCGGCGCCGATGACCTCGTTGTCCTCGGCCTCGGCCAGGGTTTCGATGAGTTCTTCCGTGGAGTCCGGCCCAGGATGGATGAACTCGGCCACTTTCTGCAGGAAGGTGCGCTTGTCTTCCCTCTCGGGCGGTCGCCCGGGGTGCGCGGGGTGCGGGTCAGACACTGTCTGGAGTGCAGGACGTGCGGTAGTGAATCAGGCCCCTAGGATAGCGGATTGCCGTGACAACCGGCCACCACCGGCGTCACTGCCGCGGGTGCGACCGCAACGGATCACTCGGCCGACTGGTGGCGCGCGTGTTGCACGCCGCTGCGCACTTCCTGCACATTGGCCAGAAAGTCCCAGAACTGCTTGGCCTGCTTTTTGAGCTGGTAGTCCACCTCGGCGAACTGCTGCTCGACCATCTCGGTCATGCGCGTGTCGAGGCTGGCGGGTGGTATCTGCAGATAAGCCTCGGACTCGGACCCGTCGCGGCGCACGGTGGCACCGGCGTTGCGCGCGATCTTGAGCATGGCGGTGTTTTCAGACAACGCATGGATGAACACCATGTTCACGCCCTCATTGCGCGCATGCATCACGGCACGCTCGAACAGGCGCGCGCCAAAGCCTCGACCCCGTGCTTGCTTGAGCACGGACACACCGAATTCAGCACACGGCTTGTGTTCGGGGTTTTCCGAAAACGCCAGGTGGGCCATGGCGATGAGCTCAAGGCGGCGGTTGTAGATGCCAAAGATTTCATCGCGCTCGAAGTTGAGCTGCTCGGCGTAGCGGCGGATCTGTTCGTCGTTGGCGGCATAGCCAAAGCGCAGGTAGCGGTCTGCAGGCTCCAGCTGCAGCAGGTGCTGGGTGATCCGCTCCCGGTAGGAGGGGCCCAGGGAGCGGATAGGAACCATCACGGGCGTCTCCTGCTGGTGGATGTGAATGTCAGAGGCAGAAGAGCCGCTGGTTACCGGGCGCAGCAGGTCCCGGCCTGCGTACCAGGATGCCTTGAGCCAGTCTTTGGTTGCGAACATGTCGCCAAATATAAGGGTTTTCCCTCATCTTTTCCAGTCCAAATTGCTGCGCCGCAACAAAATAGTGATCCTACTCAAAATGCGGAAAAATCGGCTCCAAGCGCTGGAAGATCATGCCTCAATAGCTATCAATTTGAGAGTATTCATGCCCTGGATCTCCTCAGCATGGGTCGCAGACGCGACGGCTGGGGTGGCTGCACCCCCATCTGCGCCAAGCCTTCTCTGCACGGGCCAGAGCGTAAAGCGCGGACCGCCTTACAGCAACCTCCACCACATCAACAGGCGCCACAGGGAGTCACGCCTGTGACGTGCCCCATCCCAGCCAAGGGCGAAGGCCCGCGCTGGACTACACCGGCACAGCCGTCGTCGCCTTCACGCGGTCGAGCACAAAGCTGGTCTTGCAGTCCTGCACGCTGGGGTGCTTGAGCAGCGTGTCCATGATGAAGCGGCTGTAGTGCGCCATGTCGGCCACCACCACGCGCAGCAGGTAGTCCATTTCGCCGGTGAGCGATGCGCACTCCACCACCTCGGGCCAGGTCTGCACGCTGGCGCGGAACAGGTCCATGGGGTTGCGCTTGTGGCTTTCCGTGTGTTTTTCCAGCCGCACGTTCAGGTACGCCGTGAGCCCCAGGCCCACCGCTTCGGGCTGCACCAGGGCTACGTAGCGGTGGATCACGCCGCTGTCTTCCAGCCGCTTGACGCGGCGCAGCACCGCGCTGGGCGACAGGCCCACCTGTTCTCCGATGACGTCGTACGTCTCGCGGCCGTTGTCCTGCAGGCGGCGCAGGATGGCGCGGTCCAGCTTGTCGAGTGCGTCAAAGGCTTTCATGGCGCAGGATTTTACGAACAACTGCGTGATTTCTGCATGGTGCGGCGCACACACGGGTATGTCCCGATAGTGACTCTATGGCCCGAATACAAAAATTGATCTCGCAAAAAAGAACGGTCGTTCGTTTTTGCAAGCATAAGAAACCATACCAACGGAGACAAACACATGACCGGATTTTTCAGCCGCTTTTTGCGGCGACTGGTGCTGGCAGCAACGGCGGGGTTGCTGCTGCTGGGCGTGGGCGCGCAGGCGCAGACGGGCTACACCCAGACGCGCTACCCCATCGTGCTGGTGCATGGCCTGTTCGGCTTTGACTCGGCCCTTGGGATCGACTACTTCTACGGCATCCCCGACGCACTGCGCCAGGGCGGCGCCAAGGTCTACGTCGCCCAGGTCTCGGCCGCCAACAGCACCGAGGTGCGCGGCGAGCAATTGCTGGCACAGGTCAAGACCATCCTGGCGCTGACCGGTGCCCCCAAGGTGAACCTGGTAGGCCATTCGCACGGCGGCCCCACCACCCGCTATGTGGCGGGCGTGGCGCCGCAGCTGGTGGCATCGGTCACCTCGATCGGCGGCGTGAACCGGGGTTCGCGCGTAGCCGACATCCTGCGCGGCGTAGCGCCCGCGGGCTCGGTGTCCGAAGCCGTGGCCAGCGCCGCCGCCAAGGCGCTGGTGGGCCTGATCAACCTGACCTCCGGCGGCACCGGCCTGCCCCAGATGCCCACGGCGGCGCTGGACTCGCTGACCACGGCCGGCTCGGCCAAGTTCAACAGCCGCTTTCCGCAAGGCGTGCCCACCTCCGGCTGCGGCAGCGGCGCCGAGCAGGTGAACGGTGTGCGCTACTACTCCTGGACCGGCACCCTGCCCCTGACCAACGTGCTCGATGCCAGCGACGCCCTGCTCGCCACGCTGAGCCTGACCTTTGGCGAAGCCAACGATGGCCTGGTGTCGGCCTGCTCGTCGCGCTTGGGCAAACACCTGGGCGACTACCGCCAGAACCACCTCGACGAAGTCAACCAGCTGCTGGGCCTGCGCGACTGGTTCTCCACCGACCCGGTGACGCTGTACCGCCAGCACGCCAACCGCCTCAAGCAACAAGGCCTGTAAGCCATGGCCCAGCCCTCGCGCACCTGGGCGGTTGCCGCCGCAGTCCTGGCCCTCACCACGGTCGCCGTGGTGTGGTGGCTGGGGGGCCCTGCCGGGTTGGGCGCGGGGGATACCCACCCATCACCAGCGGGGGCGGCCGCAGCCTCCGCCGGTGCCCAGGTACAACCCTCGCCAGCGCAGGGCGCGGACCACAGCTTTTTTGCACGCCGCCGCGCCATCACCACCGACGGCCCGGCCGACCCGCTGCTGGTGCACGGCCTACGCGACACGCTGGAAGCCCTGCTGATGGAAGCGGGCGACGCCAGCGACCCAGCCACGCTCAAACAGCGCCTGGCCGCACTGGTCAACCGGCATTTCCCCGCCGCCCTGGCCACGCGAGCCCTGGCACTGGCCGAGCGCTACGTGGACTACCGTGTGGCCCTGGGCAGCTTGCGTGCGCCGCAGGATCTGACCGACCCACGCGCACTGCGCGACGCGCTGGAGGCGCGCCACAAGGTGCGCCTGCAGTTTTTTGACGACGCCGAATACGACGCCCTGTTTGCCCGCGAGGCCGACCTGGACCGCTACACCCTGGCGCGCCTGGAGATTGAGCGCAACACCCATCTCAGCCCCGAGCAGCGCGCTCAGGCGCTGCAGGCGGCCGACAACGAACTCCCCACCGAGCGCCGCGCCGAGCGCAGTGCCGCCACCGCTCACATGGCGGCCGCAGCGCAGACGGCCGCCTTCAACGCCAGCAACACCGACGAGCGCAGCCGCTACGCCACCCGCAGCGCGCAGTACGGCCCGGCAGCCGCCCAGGCCATGGCGCAGCTGGACCGTGACGAACAGCACTGGAACCAGCGCCTCGACCAGTACAGCCAAGCGCGCACCCAGCAGGGCGAGGGCCCCGGCCTGCAGCAACTGCGCCAGCAGCTGTTCTCGCCCGAAGAGCAACAACGCATTGACGCCGCCCTGGCGCTGCGCCAGCTCAACGCGGGCACCTCGGGCTCATAGGGACCTTCTGCCGACCGCGCAGCGCTGCGGCGGCCAGCCCTGCCCGGCGCGCCGCCAGACTGCGCGAAATTTTGACCATTCACAAGATTCCTGCAAATCAAAGGCCCACACCTCTTGATTTCGCCAGAAACATGAGGCAGGCCGCGCCTACAGTCCATGACATTCATCAACGAATGCCGGAGACACTCCATGAACGCCGCCTTGCCGCAAGAAACCACCGCCCAGCTCGCTGCCTGGGACAACCCCATGGGCCTGATGGGGTTCGAGTTCGTCGAATTCACCTCGCCCCAGCCCGGCGTGCTGGAGGCCGTGTTCGAAAAGCTGGGTTTCACCCTGGTCGCCAAGCACCGCTCCAAGGATGTGGTGCTGTACCGCCAGAACGGCATCAACTTCATCCTGAACCGCGAGCCCCACAGCCAGGCCGCCTACTTTGGCGCCGAGCATGGCCCCTCCGCCTGTGGCCTGGCCTTCCGTGTGAAGGATGCGCACAAGGCTTACAACCGCGCGCTGGAGTTGGGCGCCCAGCCCATCGAGATCCCCACCGGCCCCATGGAACTGCGCCTGCCCGCCATCAAGGGCATTGGCGGTGCGCCGCTGTATTTGATCGACCGGTTTGAAGACGGCAAGTCCATCTACGACATCGACTTTGAATTCATCGAAGGCGTGGACCGCCGCCCCGTGGGCCACGGCCTGAACCTCATCGACCACCTCACGCACAACGTGTACCGGGGCCGCATGGGTTTCTGGGCCAACTTCTACGAGAAGCTGTTCAACTTCCGCGAAATCCGCTACTTCGACATCCAGGGCGAATACACGGGCCTCACGTCCAAGGCCATGACCGCGCCCGACGGCAAGATCCGCATCCCGCTGAACGAAGAATCCAAGCAGGGTGGCGGCCAGATCGAAGAATTTTTGATGCAGTTCAACGGCGAGGGCATTCAGCACATCGCGCTGATCTGCGACAACCTGCTGGACGTGGTGGACAAGCTGGGCATGGCCGGCGTGCAGCTGGCCACCGCGCCCAACGAGGTCTATTACGAAATGCTGGACACCCGCCTGCCCGGCCACGGCCAGCCGGTGCCCGAGCTGCAGTCGCGCGGCATCTTGCTGGACGGCACCACGGCCGACGGCACGCCCCGCCTGCTGCTGCAGATCTTCTCCACCCCCATGCTGGGCCCGGTGTTCTTTGAATTCATCCAGCGCGAAGGCGACTACCGCGACGGCTTTGGCGAAGGCAACTTCAAGGCGCTGTTCGAATCGCTGGAGCGCGACCAGATCCGTCGTGGCGTGCTGAACACATAAGACATCGGATATCCAGGGTTAACCCTGCACAGGTGCCTATACTGCGCGCTCCCCGGAACTCAAAAGGATCCCGATGTCGCTCCGTAGCACCCTGTTCAGCACCCTTCTGGCCAGTGCGGCCACTGTCGCGCTGGCGCAGAACCCGTCTGCCCCGCTCACCATCGTGGTGCCCTACCCCGCTGGTGGTCCGCTGGACACCTCGGCCCGCATCGTGGCCGACGGTGCCGCAGCCCAGTTGGGCTCCATCACCGTGGAGAACAAACCGGGGGCAGGTGGCAATACCGGCGCCGACCAAGTCGCCAAGGCCGGGAAGACCAGCAACCAGGTGTTGATGGGCGCCGTGGCCACGCACGCGGTGAACCCCTGGCTGTACAAGAACTTCCCCTACAACGCACTCAAGGACTTCAAACCCCTCGTCCTCGTGGCGCGCACGCCCAATGTGCTGGTGGTGAACGCGGAGCAGGCGGCCAAGCTGGGCATCAAGACCACGCCCGACCTGGTGCAGTACCTCAAGAAGAACCCGGACCAGGCCAAGTACGGCTCGGGCGGCAACGGCAGCATCGGCCACATCTCGGCCGAGATGTTCAAGTCGCTCACCAACACCCGGATGGGCCACACGCCGTTCCAGGGCTCGAAGCCCGCGCTCGCCGCGCTGGAATCCGGCCAGGTGCTGATGGTGTTTGACAACCTGGCCTCGGCGCTGCCGCAGATCCAGTCGGGCAAGCTGCTGGCGCTGGGTGTGACCACCCTCAGCCGCAACGAGGCGCTACCGAAAGTGCCCAGCATCAACGACAGCGTGCAGGGCTTCAACGTGTCCACCTGGTTCGGCCTGTTCGCGCCGGCCTCGCTGCCCGATGCGGACGGACGCCGCTATGCCAACGCGTTCAGCGCCGCAATGCACTCGCCTGCGGGCAAGGAGAAGTTCAAGAAGATGGGCATCACCCCCGAAGAGCTGACGCTCGACGGGTTTGCGCAGTTTGTGCGCTCGGAAAACAGCAAGTACGAGTTCTTGATCCGGGCCGCAAAGATCAAGATCGATTAGCAGCCGCGTGGGCTGGTGCGCACCCCCGTCGCGGTGCGCCGACCATGGCGGCAAAGGAGAAAAAAATGGGACAAGCCCCTGTCGTCTATGGCCAATCCACCCGCCCACCGCGTGGCGACTACTCGCGTGCCAACGCGGACTACACCTGCCCGCAGGATTACGCGGCCTACACCGCCGCCGACCACGACACCTACCGCCGTCTGTACGAGCGCCAGCGCGCCCTGCTGCCGGGCCTGGCGAGCCAAGCGTTCATCGACGCCCTGCCCTCACTGGGCGCGAGCGACCGCATCCCGCGTTTTGAAGAGGTGAACGAGCGCCTCTACAAAGCCACCGGCTGGGAGCTGGTGGGCGTGCCGGGGCTGATCCCCGAGGTGCCCTTCTTCACCCTGCTGGCCAACCGCAAGTTCCCGGTGACGGACTGGATCCGCAAGCCCGAGGAGTTCGAGTACATCGTCGAGCCCGACATCTTTCACGACCTGTTCGGCCATGTGCCGCTGCTGTTCAACCCGGTGTTTGCCGACTATGTGCAGCGCTACGGCCAGGGCGGGCTGAAGGCGCAGGGGCTGGGGTCGTGCGAGATGCTGAGCCGCTTGTACTGGTACACGATCGAGTTTGGGTTGATCCGCGAAGCGGGGCAGTTGCGGGCCTATGGCGCGGGCATCCTGAGTTCGTCGGGCGAACTGGCGTATTCGGTGCAGAGCCCGGAGCCACAGCGCATTCCGCTGCAACTGGAGCGCACCATGCGCACACGCTACAAGATTGATACGTACCAGCAGACGTATTTTGTGATCGACAGTTTTGAGCAGCTGTTCGAGATGACGGCGGCGGACTTTGCGCCGATCTATGAGCGGCTGCGTGGGTTGCCGGAGTTTGCCGCGGATGAGCGGGAGGCTGTGGCGGCTTGATGTTTTGAAGAAACTGGCTGCCAGCGCTAGTGAATCATGCGCTGAAAGCTACGCTTTTAATAGCAACTTGCATCCAGGAATGCGGGGCTGGGCTGGGGTTGTTGGGCCTTTTGGATGAATCGGTCTCTGTGCCTGGGTTGAGGGCGGGGGCCGGGATTCGCCCGGCAGGCGAGGCACTTTTCTTTGCTTCGCCAAAGAAAAGTACCCAAAAGAAAGGCGACCCCACTGTCTGCGTCCCCTGCGCTGACGCTACGGGGCAACCTGCGGTGCTCGGGTTTGGCGGGGTCTCGCTCAACTCGCGCCGCTGCGCGTCGCTCA
>Ga0207976_100328_pt1 | contig 21525 bp, 12 predicted proteins | sample LakWasMe94_HOW11_2_FD_183916 | JGI IMG/M metagenome (GOLD analysis project Ga0207976, IMG submission 183916) | Freshwater sediment methanotrophic microbial communities from Lake Washington under simulated oxygen tension - Sediment Metagenome... | ecosystem: Environmental > Aquatic > Freshwater >... | reverse complement strand
CGACATCGATCGACGGTTCGCGACCGGCCAGCCGATCCCCTGTCACGGGCGGGGGCTGTACCGGCGTAACAGGGGGTGTCGATCTGAATGGCTCCTGGGCAGCAACCGTCGCCACAGCACTGGCCAGCGTCCGCGCGGGTCGGCTTTCGGCGGGTATCTGTGCTTCCGCTACGGCTGCGGACTGACGGCGGCGACGCCTGACCAACACCACCAGCAAGGCCGTCAGCAACAAGGCGGCAAGCATCAACCAGGGATTCGAGCCCTCGGCCTCTGGCGCCTGTTCGGCAGGCGGGGATGGGCTGACGGCGGTGGGTGTCGCAGGTGCGGAAGCCGGGGCAGGATGATCAGCCGGCTTGTTCTGGATCTCCGCCAACTGACGTTGCAGCTCCACCAACTGTTGCTGCTGGTGCGCCAGTTGTTCGTCCCGCTGCTGCAATGTGTTCCTCAGCTCCTGGGCCTGGTTCTGCAGTTGCTGGTTGGCCTGCTGGGCTTGCGCCAATTGTCCGACCGCAGGGTCGCTCGCCTTGGCCGCCACAAGGGGAGCCTGGGTGGCAATCGCCGGTTCAGGTTTTGCTATCTCCCTGACCGGGGCCGGCACTATCTCGGGGCTGCCCGGGGGATCGATCAGCAAGGTGTATTCACGCAACTGCCGGCCATTGGCCTGGTTCACCTGCAACAGGAAATCCAGGAACGGCTCGTTCACCGGCTTGCTCGACACCACCCGGATCACCCTGCGGTCTCCCTGCAAAACCGGGGTAAAGCGCAAGTCTTCGAGAAATGGCAGGCGCTCGACACCGGCCTGCTTGAACTCGCCGGCCGTTGCCAGGCTGACCGACAACTCGCCCTCCTCCAGACCTTGCGCCTGCACCAAGGCGATCTCCGCCTCCAGCGGCTGGTTCAGCGCCGAATGCACGGTGATTTCGCCCAGGCCCACCGCCGAGGCCAGGGACGAATACAGGGTCGCCAGTACCGGCAGCAGGAGCCAGGGACGATGTTTCCCCAGGCAAGATGACCCGATGGAGCCGCGCAGAGCGGCCAGCAGACTCTGGAACATGAACACCCTTTTTGAGGACCGAAAGCGACCACAGCGGCGATACGCTGGCTGCGCATGCCGCTGTGGACCTGGTATTTCTTATAGTCTGCCGGTGTCGGTAGCTCAAAAATCCGCGGCGCTAGTTATGCCTCAAGACTTTTCCAGATTGGCCAGGATATGCGCGTGAACCCGCATGCATACCCGCATATCCTCCTCATCGACACCAACGAACAATTCACTGCGCAGGGCTGTGGCGATGGTTTCGATCTGTTCGATCAAGGGCAGCGCCGGGGCACACAGAACGATCTTCTTCGCCCGGCGATCCTCGACCACCGACTGCCGTTGCACCAGTCCCTGGGTTTCCAGGCTGTCGAGCAGCCGCGCCAGGGTCGGTCCTTCGACGCCGACACTCTGGGCAAGTTCACGCTGGGTCGGAGCTTCATCGAAACGGGCGAGGTGCAGCAGCACCAGCCAGCGGGCCTGGGACAGGCCAAGTCCGGCCAGACGGCGATCCAGTTCGGCGCGCCAGCCTCGGGACATCTGCGCCAACTGCATGCCAAAACGGTGTTGATCGGTTAACGGCATAGACAACTCATGAGTTAGTAGACTGAAAATTAAGAAAAACTAATTATTAGTCAGCTAAGCATGACAGTTGCCGAGTGGCAAGGTTTGGAATGAACTGAATCGTTACATCTTGCCGCCGGACAACTCACATTTCGAATTCCGACTCCAGCGCCGCACGCACGCAATACAGCACACCTTCCGGCACGCGACCGGCAAACAACTCGGCCACTTCGCTCACCGGGGGTAGCTCGCCTTCGCCGTCGAGAAAGGCGTCCTGGATCTCGCCGAGCAGGTCTTCCGGCAGGTCCAGCGCCTGCTCCAGGGACAACTGCTGCTTGCCCACGGCCTCGGCGAGCATTGTGTAAACATTCTTTTCCGAGCACTGCAATTGCCCGGCGATCTGCAACGGCGTCATGCCGGCGCGAGCCAGGGTAATCAGCTCGTGACGGATGTCGGCCACCACTTTCGGCACCTCCGCCTGGCCGCCCAACACTTCGAGGAACGCCTCGCCGTAACGCTCCAGTTTGCGCGCGCCGACGCCACTGACCCGGGCCATTTCCGCCAGGGAGCCGGGCTGGCTGCGGAGCATTTCCAGCAGGGTGGAGTCGGGGAAAATGACATAGGGCGGCACGCCGTGTTCTTCCGCCAGTTTGCGTCGCAGGGCGCGCAAGGCTTCCCACTGTTCGCGCTCTTCGCCACGGACCAGTTGGCTGGCCTGGCTGGTACTGCTCTTGGCGACAGTCTGCGGCTTTATGTCGCGGCGCAGCTCCAGGGTCACCTCGCCCTTGAGCAGCGGCCGGCAGCTGTCGCTCAGACGCAGGCCGCCATAACCTTCCAGATCGATGTCGACCAGGCCGCGGGCCACCAGTTGGCGGAACAGCGAGCGCCATTCGCCTTCGCTACGGGCCTTGCCCACACCGAATACGGAAAGATGCTGATGGCCGAAGCTACGGACTTTTTCCGTGTCCTTGCCCAGCAGCACGTCCACCAGGTGGCCAACGCCATAACGCTGGCCGGTGCGATAGATCGCCGACAACGCCTGACGCGCCGGCTCGGTGGCATCCCAGGTCTGCACGCCATCGACACAGTTGTCGCAATGACCGCACGGCTGCGGCATGTCTTCGTCGAAGTAGGCCAGCAGGGTCTGGCGCCGGCAACGGGTTTCCTCGCACAACGCCAGCATGGCATCGAGCTTGTGCTGCTCCAGGCGCTTGTGGCGCTCGTCGCCCTCGGAGTTCTGCAGCATCTGCTTGAGCATCAGCACATCCTGCAGGCCGTAGGCCATCCAGGCATCGGCAGGCAGGCCGTCACGCCCGGCACGCCCGGTTTCCTGGTAATAGGCCTCGAGGGACTTGGGCAGGTCCAGGTGCGCCACGAAACGCACGTTGGGTTTGTCGATGCCCATGCCGAAGGCGATGGTCGCGACCATGATCAGCCCTTCCTCGTTGAGGAAACGCTTCTGGTGATAGGCGCGCAGTTCGCTGGGCAATCCGGCGTGATAGGGCAACGCCGGGAAGCCCTGTTCGCAGAGGAATGCGGCAACCTCGTCGACCTTCTTGCGCGACAGGCAGTAGACGATGCCGGCGTCGCTGCGCCGTTCGCTGAGGAACGCCAGCAGTTGCTTGCGCGGCTGCTCCTTGGGAACGATGCGATAGAAGATGTTCGGACGGTCGAAACTGGAGAGGAAACGCTCGGCATCCTGCAGGTGCAGGCGATTGACGATTTCCTCGCGGGTCCGCTTGTCGGCGGTGGCGGTCAGGGCGATGCGCGGCACCTGGGGGAACATTTCCGCCAGTTGGCCCAGCTGCAGGTACTCCGGACGGAAGTCATGCCCCCACTGGGACACGCAATGCGCCTCGTCGATGGCGAACAGGGCGATGTCGAGGTTCTGCAGGAACGCCAGCATCCGCGGCTGCACCAGGCGCTCCGGCGCCAGGTACAGCATCTTCACTTCGCCCCGGCGGATCCGCGCGGCCAGGTCGCGCTGCTGTTCGGCGCTCAGGGTAGAGTTCAGCGCCGCCGCGGCGACCCCGAGTTCCTCCAGGGTCGCGACCTGATCGTCCATCAGCGCGATCAATGGCGAGACCACCACCGCCAGACCGTCGCGCAGCAAGGCCGGAACCTGGAAGCACAACGACTTGCCGCCGCCGGTAGGCATCAGCACCAGGGCATCGCCGCCACTGGCCACGCGCTCAATGATCGCACCTTGGCGGCCACGGAAACTGTCGTAGCCGAAGATGTCCTTGAGGACGCGCTGAGCCTGTTCGAGCATGAAAAACTCCAAAAATCGCTGAAATCCCTGTACGCAGGCTGGCCGAAAAGACCACGGTTTTCACTGACAAATCCGTTAGCGGACTTTTCCTGGACCGTTACGACGCCTGCCGGGCATCACAAAACGCGCAAGTATACCCGAGCACTTGCCGGCGAAGGGCGCCGACAATGGACCGCTGGTAACCTTTAGAAGCGCGCAAATCTGCGCTGCGGCTGGCCTGAGCGCTCAAGAAGGCCTAGAATTCAGCATCGTTTATTCCCAAGGTAGTCCTTCAATGTCCTTCGCTGAGCAATTAACCCGCCTGCAAGCCTTCCTCGACGCCGATGAGCTGCATGACGAGGCGCTGGACTATGTGGCCGCCCACGGCTACCTGACTGCGCTGTCCATCTGTTCCGAAAGCGTTCCCGACCGTGAGTGGATCGACGCCCTGTTCGCCGAGGAGCCGCACTACAGCGACGCCGCCCAGCGCGAAGAGATCGAATCCACCCTGATCGCCCTCAAGGCCCACATCGCCCGCCAACTGGCCTCCGACGAAGAGTTCGAGCTGCCGTGCGACCTCGACCTCGGCGACGAGCCGGACGACTCCGACCTGCGCGGCTGGTGCATCGGCTTCATGGAAGGCGTGTTCCTGCGCGAAGCGGCCTGGTTCGAAACCGCCGAGGAAGAAGTCAGCGAGATGCTCCTGCCAATCATGGTCGGCTCCGGTCTGTTCGACGAACAACCCGAGTTCTCCGACATCGCCAGCGATGCCAACCTGATGGACGACATGATCGTACAGATCCCGGAAGCCCTGACCGCGCTGTACCTGCTGTGCAACGCGCCGGACGAAAAACCGGCCATTCTCAAGCCCCGTCACCACTGAGTCGTTGCCTATGGCCAAGCCCATAGGCAACCGCCCCCTGATCCTGCGTTACGTTCTGCTGGCCATCGGCTGGCTGAGCGTAGTGCTGGGGGTGATCGGCATCTTCCTCCCGGTATTGCCCACTACCCCCTTCCTGCTGCTGGCCGCCGCCTGCTTTGCCCGCAGTTCGCCGCGTTTCTATCAATGGCTGGTGGACCATCCGCGGCTCGGCCCATGGATCCGCGATTACCTGGATGGCCACGGCATCCCGCTCAAAGGCAAGGTCTACGCCATCGGCCTGATGTGGCTGAGCATCGGCCTGTCCTGCTACCTGGTGCCCCTGCCCTGGGCCCGTGGCTTCATGCTGACCAGCGCGGTGCTGGTGACGCTCTACATCCTGCGCCAGAAGACCCTGCACAAGCCTTGAGCCGGCCCCTGCGCGCCTCCTTCCTCCGTTCGTGGCAACCCGACCAGTTGCCCATGCTCGCGAAAAATACCGCCTAGACTTCAAAAACCTGCATTCGAGCAGCCCGCCATGTCCGCAAGCCTGCATCGCCCCGACTGGACACTGCTCCGGCTTCGGCTGGCCGGCTGGTCGCTGTTGCTGGTCTGTTTGTGGACCGACCCGGGCAATGTCCGGGCGAACTGGGAATTCGTTTCTGCCCTGAGCACCTTCGAGCACCGTCATCAGGTCCTGGGCCCGGCCCGGGAACGTCTCGAGGCCTGGAACCAGTTACTGCAGGACGTGGCCGGGCGACCGGAATACGAACAACTGAATGCCATCAACCGCTTCTTCAACCAGCAACTGAGCTTCAAGGAGGACCAGAGCACCTGGCAGCAGAGCGACTATTGGGCCACGCCGATCGAGGCCCTGCTCAAAGGCGCCGGGGATTGCGAGGACTATGCGCTGGCCAAGTATTTCAGCCTGCGCAGCCTGGGAATCTCCAGCGACAAACTGCGCCTCACCTACGTCAAGGCCAGACACGGCAACCAGCCGCACATGGTCCTGGCCTATTACCCCAGCCCCAGCGCCGGACCGCTGATACTGGACAACCTCAGCAGCGACATCCGTTCCGCCGCCCAACGCCAGGACCCAAACCCGGTATACGCTTTCAATGCCGAGGGGCTGTACCTGCCCGGAGCGGCGGGCGACAAACGCAGCATCGATCCGAAAAAACTCTCGCGCTGGCAGGACGTGCTGAAAAAGATGCGGGACGAGGGCTTCACCGTGGGCAATGGCTGATCCGACAGGGAGTGCCGAATGTCGCTACTCAAGCAACTGTTTCTCGCCATCTGCCTGTTCCTGCTGGTGGCCTTCAGCGGCAGTTTTTTTGTCAGCCTGGAAAGCTCCCGCGAGCAGATGCTCAGCCAGTTGCGCTCCCATGCCCAGGATGCGGCCACCGCCCTGGGCCTGTCCCTGACCAGCCAGGTCGACGACCCAGCGATGATGGAGCTGATGGTCAGCTCGATCTTCGACAGCGGCTACTACAACAGCATCCGGGTGGTGAACATCGAAGACGAAAGCATTCTGCTGGAGCGTACGGCGGCTGCCAGCGTCGAGGGCGTACCCCAGTGGTTCGTCAGGCTGGTGAACCTGCACCCGCAAGGCGGCGACGCCCTGGTCATGCGTGGCTGGGAACAGGTGGCGCGGGTGGAGGTGCTGAGCAACCCGCAGTTCGCTCTGGCCAGGCTCTGGGACAGCAGCCTCGGCGGCCTGGTCTGGCTGCTGGTCTGCGGGTTGCTCAGCGCGGTGTTCGGCGGCTGGTTGCTGCGGCACCAGCTGCGACCGCTGGATGCCATGGTCAGGCAGGCCGAAGCCATCAGCCATCGTGAGTTCATCAGCCTGCCGAGAGTGCCGCGCACCCCCGAACTCAAGCGGGTGGTCCTGGCCATGAACCAGATGGTGGAAAAACTCAAAGCCCTGTTCGCCGAAGAGGCCGCGCGCAGCGAGAAGCTGCGGGCCGAGTCCTATCAGGACAGCCTGACCGGCCTGGCCAACCGGCGCCTGCTGGACGAGCAGCTCGGCGATCAACTGCTGCTCAACGAGCAGAGTGGCGATGGTTATCTGCTGATGCTGCGGGTCAATGACCTCAGTGGCTTGAACCAGCGCCTGGGCGGCCAGCGCACCGACGCCCTGATCAAGAGCATCGGCGACCTGCTCAAGCGTATCTGCGCCCAGGCCGACCGACGCCACTGGCTGGCGGCGCGCAATCGCGGCGGCGAATTCAGCCTGCTCACACCGGGCCTGGACAGCCGCGGCGCCGAGCGCCTGGCCATGGAAATCAGCGCCACCCTGGAAAACCTGCGTCTGACCGGGGCCAGCGACTGCACGCCGGTGGCGCACCTGGGCATAGTCGCCTACCGGACGGGCGACCCGCTGAGCGGCGTCTGGTTGCGCCTGGACCAGGCGCTGGCGCAGGCTCAGCAGCACCCCGAGCGCCCCTGGGCGTTGCTGCAGGACTCCGCCGCCGGCCCCAGCCAGCCACAGTATGACTGGCGCGCCTGGATCGACGACGCCCTGAATAACGGCAAGTTGAAGTTGTATTTCCAGCCGGTGGTGCAGTGCGCCGACACCAGTGAGGTGCTGCATCACAAGGTGCTGGCGCGTTTGCTCGACCCGCAGGGCGAAGCCATCGCCGCCGGGCATTTCCTGCCATGGATCGAGCGCCTCGGCTGGTCGGCGCGCTTCGACCTGGCCATGCTCGAACACACCCTGGACTATCTGGTCGAGCATGCCTGGCCGCTGGCCCTGAGCCTGTCCGGCAGCACCCTGCGCGACCCCGATGCCTTGCAGCGGATCCTCGCCCAGCTCAAGGCCCTGCCCGACCTGGCCAGGCTCCTGACCCTGGAGATCGACGAACGCCAACTGCCCTCGGCCAGCGAGTTGCAGCAATTGAGCCAGCGCCTGCGGGACAGCGGTTACCGGATCGGCCTGCAACACTTCGGCGGCAACTTCAGCCAGGTCGGCAACCTCGCCCACCTCGGCCTGGCCTACCTGAAAGTCGATGGCAGCTACATCCGCGACATCGACCGGCAAAGCGACAAACAGCTGTTCATCGAGGCGGTGTTTCGCGCCACCCACAGCATCGACCTGCCGCTGATCGCCGAACGGGTCGAGACCCAGGGCGAACTGGATACCCTGAAGGCCCTGGGCCTGTTCGGGGTCATGGGGCGGCTGATCGGCCCACCGGAACCGATGTAGCCCCTCCTCCGCCCAGCCCCGGCGCCAACCTCGGTCGAGGCTGGTGCCGGGCCCGCCAGGCCTCAGACGGTATCGACCTTCAACGAATGGTCGTTGAGCATGCCGTTGATGATGGTCGCGGTATCCGCGCCACCCGCGATCACCCCGCCCGCGCCCGGCGTCACCCCGTAATGCGCCGCCAGGTTGACCCCGGCCAGGTCGATGGTCTGGCTCGGCGTGGCCCCCGCCGCCGCGCTGACATCGATGCTGGTGACCAGGGACGGACCGCTGCCGGTGACCGTGAAGTGCAGGTAGTCATCCAGCGATGCGCTGCTGGCGTTCTCGCCTTGCAGCAGTTGCGACAGGTCGAGCTTGTCGGTGCCCGGCGTGAAGTCGGTGATCAGGTCATGCCCACTGTTGCCCTGCTGCCACTGGAAGGTGTCGCTGCCGCTGCCACCGGTCAGGGTGTTGTTACCCATCCCACCGATCAACAGGTCGTCGCCGCCACCGCCGTTGAGCACATCGTTGCCCAGGCCGCCGGTGATGATGTTGGCGTTGTTGTCGCCGGTCAGGCTGTCGTTGTAGTTGGAGCCCACCAGGTTTTCGATGGCGGTCAGGGTATCGGTCCCGGCGCCGCCGGTGTTCTGTGCACCGAGCAGCGAGAGGTCGACCATGACCCCGGCACTGGCATGGGCGTAGCTGGCGGTGTCGTTGCCCGTGCCACCGTCGAGCAGGTCGTTGCCCGGCCCGCTGAACAGCAGGTCGTTACCAGCATCGCCGTGCAGGGTGTTGTTGCCGCTGCCGGCGATGAGCACGTCGTTGCCGTCGCCGGCATTGATCAGGTTGTCGCCGCTACCGGCCAGCAGCACATCGTCGCCAGCGGTGCCGGTCAGGGTATGGCCGCCTTGATAGCTGATGCTCACCGCCGCACTGTCGCTGCCACCATGGCTGTCGCTGGCGGTGTAGGTGCCGTGGTAATCCGGCGTGGAGTCCTGGCCGCTGGCGTAGTTGACGGTCATGGTCAGCTGGTAGTTTTCCGAACCGTTGGCGTTGCCGCCGCTGGGGTTGGTCAGGTTGGTGATGTGGATCTGGTAGGTGCCGTCCGCCCCCGCGGTGAAGGTGCCGCCGTCGGCGATCGCGGTGTAGGCCCCGCCATTGAAGGCGTACTCCATGCCCACCCGGCCCGCCGTCAGGTTGTGATCCAGGTTCAGGGTCTCGCCCTGTTTCAGGCTGACGCTGATCACATCCTCATCATTGCTATTGCCGTTGTTGATGCTGCCCAGGAAGCCGCTGATCACCACCGCGGCCGTCATGGCCGCCGTATTGGCATTGAACGAGGCCCGGGCGACGGTCAGGGTCTGGCTGGACCCTCCGGTGAAGCCGATGGTCTGCAGGCTGCCGGCGGTAAAGTCTGCCCCTGGGGATAACCAGCCGGTGTTGAAGCTGGTCGGCGCGGCCGTCAGCGGATCGCCGTTGGCATCGCTGTCGTTGGCCAGCAGGGCATCGGCCGGCACCAGGATGGTGCCCGACAGAATATTGGTGATGATGTGGTCGTCGCCCGCCACCGGCGCCACGTTCGGATTGACCTTGATAACCAGGGTCGAGCTGGCCAGGTCGCCGTCGTTGTCGCTGGCGGTGAAGCCGACCGTCTCGGTCAGCACCGCGCTGGTGATTTTCTGCGAGCTGTAGGTGTAATCGCCCGTGTCGAGTTTCACCACCAGCGTGCCGCCGTTATTGGTGGCGATGCTGAGGCTGTTGTCCAGGGTGTTGAAGGTGCCGTGGTTGACCCCGCCGCTGAAGCTCAGCGAGCCCTGGTTGCTATTGCCGTTGGGGTCATAGGTGTAGGTGGTGCCATCGACCACCAGGGTCTTGATGAAACCGCCGTCGGCGCCGAACGAGCCGCCTTCGCCGAGCAGGCTGCCGGTGACCGGAGTGCCCTGTACCGTACCGGCCAGCACCGAGTCGAGCTGGTTCAGGTCGGTGACCACCACGGCATTGGTATCGATGTGGGTACTGCCGTCATAGGCCAGCGGGTCGAGGTTGCTGTTGCTGACGCCGCTGCCCAGGCCGATTGCGTAGTTCTTGATGCCGTTGGCGTCGAGGAAGGCTTTCCAGGCGGTCTCGTCAGCCGTGCCGATCTCCTGGCCATCGGTGGGTTTGCCGTCGGAGAAGAAATAACCGACGTTCTGCGCGCCAGTGATCTGGCCACTGGTGACAAACGCCAGCTTCGCCGCGGCCACGGCCGCATCGTAGTTGGTACCGCCGCCCGCGCTCAGTGAGGCGATGATCGACTTGGCCGTCGCCACATCGACCCAGATCGGCGTCTTGTCCGTGGCGCTGCTGCTGAAGGTGACGATCTGCACCTTCACGTCGCCCATGTCGTCGTACTTGTCGAGCAAGGCGCTGATCGCCTGCTTGGCCAGGTCCAGGCGCGACAGGCCCGGCACCCCGGACGGGTCAACCATGCTGCCGGATACGTCGATCACCAGCAGCAGGTTGGAATCGACCTCCAGCGCGGTGACCGCACGCTCGCTGGCGACCGCCTTGGGCACGTCGTCGACGATGCTGATCTGGATGGTGCTGGTGGTGGTATTGCCCACCGCGTCGGTGGCCTTGTAGGTGAAGCTTTCGCTCAGCACATTCGGGCCGTCGTTGGCATTGGGCTGGGTTTTCGGCGCCGAGGTCAGGGTGTAGCGGTAGGTGCCGTCGGGGTTGAGCAGGATCTGCCCGTAAGTACCGGTGGCGCTGCCGACCAGGGTATAGGTAATCGCACCGCTGCCGCCGGTGACCGAACCTACCAGGGTGCCGGTGGCGGTTTCGCCGGTGTTGCCCGGGTCGCTGCCGATCACCGTGCCGGCCGCCAGGTCCTGGCCGTCCTTGCTCAGATCCAGGGCCTTTTCGAAGACAGTGATGTCCTGGTCAGTGACCGCCGTGAGCTGGTTGCCGCAGATCTGGATGGTGATGGTGGTGGTGCTTTCATCGCCGTCTGCGTCACGCACGGTGTAGACGAACACATCTTCCGAGTCGGGAGCGGTGACCGAGTTTGGATAGCTGTGATAGGTCGCGTTGCCGAAGGCGTCCAGGGTCAGCGTGCCATACAGGCCGTTGATGGTGGTGTTCAAGCCACCAATGGCCGAGGTCGAGGTATCGCTGCCGGCGCGCACGCCGACCACCGCCCCCGTGGCTGCCGGGCCATCGGCGCCCGCAATATCGTTACCCAGCACGTTACCGCTGATGGTCGTGCCCTGATCAGCCATCACCACGTCAGGATTCGCGGTCGGCAGGTCATCGACGATATTCACATCGATCACCCCGGAGGCGCTGCTGCCGTCGCTATCGCTGGCCAGCACAGTGAAATGCTCGGCGATGCTGTTGGCCCCCAGCCCCGTCGGGTGGTTCTCATTGTCGAGCAGGGTGTAGCTGTAGCTGACGACGCCGGTGCTGGCGTCGTAACCGGTGATGGTCAGGGTATTGCCCAAGGCGGTCGTCATCGATTGCGGGAAGCCCACGGCCGCCCCGCCGGTCACCACATTGATCCCGCCCACGGTCAGGGTTTGCAGGCCGTCCGGTGCGGTGACGATGAAGAAGCCGCTCTGGGTCAAGGCCGGGGCATTGGGGCTGGTGCCGTCGCTGAGGTGCTTCTCGTAGACCGTCAGCTCGCCGCCCGGGATATCCAGGCAGTCGAGAGTCACACCGTCGTCATTGTTATGGATACTCAGCACCAGGTTGGCGGTGCTGGGGTCGCCGTCGGCGTCGGTGAGGGTGTAGGCGAAGGTCTCGGTGCCGTTGCCATTGCCGTGCAGCGCCTTGAAGTCGGCATCCGCAGTGTTGAGGGTGTAGGTGTAGGTGCCATCGGCTGCCAGCACCAGGGTGCCGTAGGTGCCGGTGAAGGTACCAGCAGTGACCGGGCCGCTGGGGACCCGGTCGGCGCCTTGCACGTCGTTGCTCAGCACATTGCCACTGAGCACCAGTTGGCTTTCCGAGGCGACGCCGTTGCTGTCATTGACCGCCGTTGGCAGGTCGTCCACCACATTCACATCCAGCGAACCACTGGCGGTGCTGCCATCGGCATCGGTGGCGACCACATTGAAGTGTTCGCTGAGGCTGTTGGCGCCATTGGCGGTTGGGTGATTCTCATTGTCGAGCAGGGTGTAGCTGTAGCTGATCACTCCAGTAGCCGCGTTGTAGCCGGTGATGGTCAGGGTATTGCCCAGGCCGGTGGTGATCGATTGGGGGAAACCGGTGGCTACCCCACCGCTGACCACACTGATGCCCCCCACGGTCAAGGTTTGCAGGCCATCCAGGGCCGTGACGGTGAAGGTGCCGCTCTGGGTCAGCGCGCTCGCATTCGGGCTGCTGCCATCTGACAGATTCTTTTCGTAGACCGTCAGTTCGCCGCCGTTGCTATCCAGGCCATTAAGGGTCACGCCGTCGTCGTCGTTGTGGATACTCAGCACCAGATTGGCGGTGCTGGGATCGCCATCGGCGTCGGTAATGGTGTAGGCGAAGGTCTCGGTGCCGTTGCCATTGCCGTGCAGCGCCTTGAAGTCGGCATCCGCGGTGTTGAGGGTGTAGGTGTAGGTGCCGTCGGCTGCGAGAACCAAAGTGCCGTAAGTGCCGGTGAAGGTGCCAGCGGTGACCGGGCCGCTGGGTACCCGGTCGGCGCCTTGCACGTCGTTGCTCAGCACATTGCCACTGAGCACCAGCTGGCTTTCCGAGGCGACACCGTTGCTGTCATTGACCGCCGTTGGCAGGTCGTCCACCACATTCACGTCCAGCGAACCGCTGGCGGTACTGCCATCGGCATCGGTGGCGACCACATTGAAGTGTTCGCTGAGGCTGTTGGCGCCATTGGCGGTGGGGTGATCCTCATTGTCCACCAGGCTGTAGCTGTAGCTGATCACTCCGGTAGCAGCGTTGTAGCCGGTAATGGTCAGGGTATTGCCCAAGGCGGTGGTCACCGATTGCGGGAAGCCCGTAGCCACCCCGCCGGTCACCACATTAATTCCGCCCACGGTCAGGGTCTGCAGGCCGTCCAGCGCGGTCACGGTAAAGCTGCCGCTCTGGGTCAGCGCGCCCGCATCCGGGCTGCTGCCGTCCGCCAGGTTCTTCTCGTAGACCGTCAGTTCGCCGCCGTTGCTGTCCAGACCATTAAGGGTCACGCCGTCGTCGTTGTTGTGCACCTGCAACACCAGGTTGGCGGTGCTGGTATCGCCGTCGGCATCGGTCAGGGTGTAGGTGAAGCTTTCCGTACCGTTGCCGCCGCCCTTGAGCGCGAGGAACGCCGGATCGCTGGTATGCACGGTGTAGGTGTAGGTACCGTCGGCGGCCAGCACCAGGGTGCCGTAGGTGCCGTTGAAGGTGCCGCCGGTGATCGGTCCGCTGGGTACCCGGTCGGCACCCTGCACATCGTTGGTCAGCACATTGCCGCTCAGGGTCAGCTGGCTTTCGGAGGCGATGCCGGCGTTGCTGTCGTTGGCTGCCGTCGGCAGGTCATCCACCACACTGATATCCAGCGAGCCGCTGGTGCTGCTGCCGTCGACGTCGGTGGCGACCACCGCGAAACTCTCGCCCAGGGTGTTGCTGCCATTGCCGGTCGGGTGCGCCTCATTGTCGACCAGGGTGTAGCTGTAGCTGACCACCCCGGTGCTGGCGTCGTAGCCGGTGATGGTCAGGGTATTACCCAGGCCGGTGCTGATCGATTGCGGGAAGCCGGCGGCCACCCCGCCACTGACCAGGGTGATGCCGCCGACGGTCAGGGTGTTCAGGCCATCGAGCGCCGAGACATTGAAGGTGCCGCTCTGGGTCAGCGCGCCCGCATCCGGGCTGCTGCCGTCCGCCAGGTTCTTCTCGTAGACCGTAAGCTCCGCGCCTTCGAGGTTCAGGCCCTGAATCACCACCGGGTCGTCGTTGTTGTGCACCTGCAGCACCAGGTTGGCGGTGCTGCTGTCGCCGTCGGCATCGGTCAGGGTGTAGGTGAAGCTGTCCGTACCGTTACCGCCGCCCTTGAGCGCGAGGAACGCCGGATCGTTGGTATGCACGGTGTAGGTGTAGGTACCGTCGGCGGCCAGCACCAGGGTGCCGTAGGTGCCGTTGAAGGTGCCGGCGGTGATCGGTCCGCTGGGTACCCGGTCGGCACCCTGCACATCGTTGGTCAGGACATTGCCGCTCAGGGTCAGCTGGCTTTCCGAGGTGACGCCATTGCTGTCGTTGAACGCCTGGGGAACATCGTCGGTGATATTGATATCCAGCGAGTTGCTCGCCGAATCGCCATTGCTGTCGCTGGCCAGCACGGTGAAATGCTCGCTCAGGTTGTTGGCACCGTCGGCAGCGGAATGGATTTCGTTGCCGACCAGGGTGTAGCTGTAGCTGACCGTACCCGTGGCAGGATCGAAACCGGTGACGGTCAGGGTGTTACCCAGGGCGGTGGTGATCGACTGCGGGAAGCCGGCGGCCACCCCGCCACTGACCACGGCAATCCCGCCCACACTGAGGTTGAGCAGGCCGTCGGGGGCGGAAACACTGAAGGTACCGTTCTGCACCAGCGCCGCCGGATTGCTCGCCGAGCCTTGGGGCAGATTGGCTTCGCTGAGGGTCAACTCGCCATTGGCGACCGACAGGCCGCCCAGGGTGACCGGGTTGTTCGGTGGGGGCGGCGGCGCGATACCGCCGTCGTCGCTGGGCGGTACCGCGGCAATCCGCTCAGGCACGAACTCGGGGATGCCATTGAAGCCCGCGGTGGGGAAACCAATGATCGGCTCGACCCGACCCGCGACTTCTTCAAGCAGTACAAAGGTGTGCCCGCCCCCCAGGGCGCCGGCGGTGCCACCCGTGGCACCGGGGCCGGCCGCCGTGGCCTCGCCGGTTTGCGTCGGGTCGGCGCCGGCAGCGATGGCTTTCTGCAGTTGCTCGACATCGGTCAGTTGCGCCTCGCTGGGGGTCACGGCTTCAGGAGCCTGCACATGGGGCGCCTGGTTCGCCAGCAGCTGCGGGGTCATTTGCAGGCTGCTGTCGCGCCCGAGGGTCAGTTCCTGGCCGTTCTGCAGATGCACGGCCACCGCGCCCTCCGCACCGGTCGCCAACTGATCCCCTGCGAACAGACGATCGCCTTCTACCAGAACGCGTCGGCTGCCATCCGCCGCTACCGCTACCACCTGCCCGATTACCTTACTGACGACACCGATTAACCTAGCCATGAGCACTTCCTCCGCTGCCGACAGCTATCGGCATCTGGTTGCACGGAAAAGTGCTATGGCGTTATCGGGTCACCGACGGGAAACGCCAGCCTGAAGGTTCACTGATTGCTGCTCAGTCGAACCTGCGCACCGGCCTGTCCCTCTCGCTCGTCCCTCGCTGGCCTGCTGTTTCTGCCGAAGGCAAAACCGAATGCAATTAAACGCATTCAGGCTTCGGACAGCCCTCCCGCGAAAGTCGCGACATGGATTCAAACACTGCAAGTGACAAAAAAATGTCGCTGAAAAATCCGTATCGCACCCTCCCCACCGCTCCTCTCCCGCCCTATGTCGCAAATTTTGTTGAACCTTTTCAAGTCCCTGAAAAGCTCTCTAGAGCCTATAAATACGGGGCTTTCGAACTGAACAATGTGCTGGATTTCACAGAGTGCATAAGTTTTTTTCAGCATAAGCCTTATGAGAAATTCTTCTTAGCTTCCGCTCAGGATGTTCTTAGCTCTGTTGTTACAAGCCTGAAACGGTTTGACCTATAAAGTTCGTCATTTTTTTGGCGACTGCAAAGCACCATACATGGACCAGGGAGATGTACCTCATGCGCGTTTTCACCCCCCTCAGTAGCGCGATTTTATTAGCCATGGCCTGTATTCATCAGGCCCAAGCCATGTCTCTGACGGAGGCGATTCAAAGCACGCTGGACAACCATCCGGAACTGCGCGCGAGCCAGAACAACCGTCTGTCGGCTGATGAGGACGTCAAGGTCGCCAAAGGGGGCTTCTATCCATCGCTGGACCTGAATGCCGCCTATGGCCGTGGCTATAGCGACAACACCACCACGCGCTCGTTGGGCAACCATCACACCGAGACGCTGACCTATACCCAGTCGGAGCTGCGCCTGCGGCAAATGCTCTTCGACGGCTTTAATACCGCCAACGAAGTCGGGCGTACCCAGTCGGTCTCCAACTCGCGGGCCTACTACACCCGCGGCACCGCCGAGAGCCTGGCCCTGCGCACCATCGAGGTGTACCTGGAAGTGCTCAAGCGCCGCGAACTGGTGACCCTGGCCAAGAACAACCTGCAGGCGCACCTGCGGGTCAACGACCAGATCGGCCTGCGCAGCGAACGCGGCGTCGGCAGCACCGCCGACCTCGACCAGTCCAAGGCCCGTCGCGCCCTGGCGGAAAACAACTACGACACGGCGCAGGTCGACCTGGCCGACGCCGAGGCCAACTTCTTCAGCGCCGTGGGCCGTATGCCCGACGAACTGGAAAGCCTGCCTTCGGTGCGTGGCGAGATCCCCGCCAGCCTGCCGGATGCCCGGCAGAGCATGCTGGAGAACAACCCCTACCTGAAATCGGCCCAGGCCGACGTGCACGCGGCCGAGAGCCAGTACGAGGTCGCCAAGTCGCCCTTCTACCCACGCTTCGATGCCGAGGCCGCGGTGGGCGCCAACGACAACGTGCAGGGCGACAAGGGCCACGACAATGAATGGCGAGTGGGCGTGGTGATGAACTACAACCTGTTCCGCGGCGGCAGCGACAAGGCCCGCCTGCAATCTGACGCGCACAAGATCAACCAGGCCATGGACATCCGCAACAACGCGCTGCGCATGCTCAACGAGAACATCACCCTGGCCTGGAACGCCATGGTCAACGCCAAGAAGCAGACCCCCACCGCCCGCGAATACGCTGAAACCACCACCCGCGTACGGGCCGCCTACCAGGACCAGTTCGGTCTCGGCCAGCGCACCCTGCTCGACCTGCTGGACAGCGAAAACGAGCTGTACAACGCCAACCGCCGCTACACCGAAGTGCGCTACACCGAGGAGTTCTCGATGTATCGCGTGCTGGCGAACATGGGCGAGTTGCTGAACAAGGAAAAAGTCGTGGTGCCAGCCGAAGCGATCGCCCAGACCGAAGTGAAGAGCGACGCCCGTCTGCCTGAGATGCGTTAAGTCCTCGGAGGACTTCAATGTGACCAGCATGGAACCCGGGAGCTCAGGCGTCGATCCGCGCCTGAGCTTTGATGACCCGTTGTTGGACGGATTGCTGATCCTCTGCAAACTGCACGACTGTACCGTCAGCCGTGCCAGCCTCAGCGCGGGGCTGCCCCTGGCCCAGCAGCGCCTGAGCCTGGACCTGCTGCCCCGCGCCGCGGCCCGCGCCAGCCTGCAGGCTCGCCTGCTGCGGCGTGAGCTGTCGGCGATTTCCAAACTCAACCTGCCGGTGCTGCTGATCCTCAAGCATGGCCGCTGCGCGGTCCTGCGCCGCTGGGGCGATGACGGCCAGGCGCTGATCCTGCCCAGCGAAGCCGAAGGCGGCGAGCAGTGGGTCAGCCAGGCTGAGCTGAACGACGACTACAGTGGCCAGGCGCTGTTCGCCCGGCCACGCCATGAATTGGAGGAGCTGCGCAGCTCCCTGGTGCCGCGGGTCGAAGCCTGGTTCCGCGACACCCTGAAACTCTCGCGCTGGCTGTACAGCGACGCGATCCTCGCCAGCCTGCTGATCAACCTGCTGGGGCTGATGGTGCCGCTGTTCGTCATGCAGACCTACGACCGCGTGGTGCCCAACCAGGCCACCTCGACCCTCTGGGTGCTGGCCATCGGTTTATTGATCGGCACCGGCTTCGAGCTGGTGCTGCGGGTGGTGCGCGCCCACCTGCTGGACAGCGCCGGCAAGCGCACCGACGTGATCCTCTCTGCCACCCTGTTCGAGCGCATCACCGGCATGGCGATGAAAGCCAAGCCGGCAACCATCGGCGGCTTCGCCCAGAGCATCCATGACTTCCAGGGCCTGCGCGAGTTTCTCACCGCCGTGACCCTGACCAGCCTGATCGACCTGCCCTTCGCCGTGCTGATGCTGCTGGTGATCGGCCTGCTTGGCGGCTGGCTGGTGGCGATTCCGCTGCTGGCGTTTCCCCTCACCATCGTCTTCGCCATGCTGATCCAGGCCCGCCTGCGCGACACCGTGCAAAAGAGCCTGAGCCTGGGCGCCGAACGCCAAGCGCTGCTGATCGAGACCCTCAGCGGCCTGGAAACCCTCAAGGCCTGCAGCGCCGAAAGCGAACGCCAGCACCGCTGGGAAAGCACCCACGGCGCCCTCACCCGCCTCGACAGCCACGCGCGCAATCTCTCGGCCCTGGCCACCAACGGCACCTTGTTCATCCAGCAGTTCTGCGGCATGGCGACCATAGTCGCCGGGGTCTACAGCATCATCGCCGGCAACCTCAGCGTCGGCGCGCTGGTGGCCACCTACATGCTCGGCAGCCGGGTCCTGGCGCCGCTGGGGCAGATCGCCGGGCTGATCACCCGCTACCAGCAGGCGCAGCTGACCATGCGCAGCACCGACGCCCTGATGTCCCTGCCCCAGGAACGCGATGCCCGCCAGCGCCCGCTGGAGCGCACGCAACTGCAAGGCGCGCTGGCGCTCAACCAGGTGACCTTCCGTTATCAGGGGCAGAATGCCGCGGCCCTGAGCAACATCAGTTTCAGCATGCAGCCCGGCGAGCGCATCGGCATCATCGGCCGCAGCGGCTCCGGCAAGAGCACCCTGGGGCGCCTGGTCATGGGTTTCTATGCCCCCGAGGAAGGCCAGTTGCTGCTGGACGGCCTCGACCTGCGCCAACTGGACGTGGCCGACCTGCGCCAGCAGATCGGCTATGTCGCCCACGACCTGCCGCTGCTGGCCGGCAGCCTGCGCGACAACCTGACCCTCGGCGCCCACTACATCAGCGACGCGCGCATGCTCGAGGTGGCCGAACTGACCGGGGTCACCGAGCTGGCCCGCCAGCATCCCCAGGGCTTCGACCGGCCGGTGGGCGAGCGTGGCCAGCTGCTGTCCGGTGGCCAGCGCCAGGCCGTGCTGCTGGCCCGAGCGCTGCTGCTGGACCCGCCGATCATGCTCCTGGACGAACCCACCAGCGCCATGGACAACAGCAGCGAAGACGCCCTGCGCCAGCGCCTGCACGCCTGGGTACAAGGCAAGACCCTGCTGCTGGTGACCCACCGCACCTCGATGCTCAGCCTGGTGGAGCGGCTGGTGGTCCTGGACAACGGGCGGATCGTCGCCGACGGCCCTAAAGAAGCGGTCATCGATGCACTGCGCAAGGGCCGTGTCGGCTCTGCGGCGGTCTAGGAGTCGCCCCATGCCTGCCTCATCGCAATCACGCGGCTACTTCGCCAGCCTGCGCAAAAGCGCGGAAAGCGAGTTCATGCCCGAAACCGCCGGCGCCTCGCTGCAGGATTCGCCCCGCGGCTCACGCATCACCGTCTGGCTGACTGCCGGGCTGATCGTCAGCGCCCTGCTCTGGGCAAAGTTCGCCGTGCTGCAGGAAGTCACCGTCGGCGAAGGCAAGGCCATCCCGTCGAGCAAGGTGCAGGTGGTGCAGAACCTGGAGGGCGGCATCGTCACCGAGATCTTCGTGCGCGAAGGGCAGATGGTGAACAAGGGCGACACCCTGCTGCGCCTGGACGACACGCGCTTTTTGTCGAACAAGGGCGAAAGCGAGGCCGACCGCTACGCCTTGATGGCCCAGGTCGAACGCCTCTCCGCCGAAGCCGAGGGCCGGCCGTTCAAGCCGTCCGACGAGGTGGTGGCCAAGGCGCCCCAGGTGGCGGAGGACGAACGCTCGCTGTACGAACAGCGCCAGCGCCGCCTGGCCAGCGAACAGCGGACCCTGAGCGAACAACTGCGGCAAAAGACCCAGGAGCTGGCGGAGTTCCGCTCGAAACAGGGGCAATTCAGCTCCAGCCTGGCCCTGCTCAACCAGGAGATGAACATGTCGGCGCCGCTGGTGAGTACCGGCGCGGTGTCGCCGGTGGAGATCCTGCGCCTGAAACGCAGCGCGGTGGAAATCCGCGGCTCGCTGAACGCCACGACCCTGGCCATTCCCCGGGCGGAATCGGCGATCAACGAAATCAGGAGCAAAATCGACGAGTCCGAACAGGGCTTTCGTTCCGACGCCGCCAAGGAGCTCAACGAGAAACGCACCGACCTGTCGAAAATCACTGCCACCAGCATCGCCATCGACGACCGGGTGACCCGCACCACCGTGACTTCGCCGGTGCACGGGGTGATCAAGCAGCTCAAGGTCAACACCATCGGCGGCGTGGTCCAGCCGGGCAGCGACATGGTGGAAATCGTGCCGCTGGAGGACAACCTGCTGATCGAGGCCAAGGTGCGGCCGCAGGACGTGGCCTTCCTCCATCCCGGGCAGAAAGCCATGGTCAAGTTCAGCGCCTACGACTACACCATCTACGGCGGCCTGAGCGCCAAGCTGGAACTGATCGGCGCCGACACCATCACCGACGACAAAGGCAACAGCTTCTACCTGATCCAGGTACGGACCGACAAGAACCACCTGGGCGGCGACCTCAAGCCACTGCTGATCATCCCCGGCATGGTCGCCACGGTGGACATCATCACCGGCGAGAAAAGCGTGCTCGACTACCTGCTCAAGCCGGTGCTCAAGGCGCGGACCGAGGCGATGCGCGAGCGTTAGGCCCTCGGATTTGTGGTGTACGGAGAAACGCTATCGCGAGCAAGCTTCGCTCCTACAGAGGGTTGTACATTCCCTGTAGGAGCGAAGCTTGCTCGCGATGAGGCCCTCAAGCCTTGCCCTCACCGTGATTGCGCTGGAACACCTCTTCCCCCATCGCCGCGATCTGCCCGTCGATCAAGGCCTCGAAAGGTTTCAGCAAAGGCTCGAACGAGGTTGGCGCCTCCAGGGTCTGCAGGGTCTGGACGATAGCCTCGACGGTCGACAAGGCCCCCGGCCCCGGCGCCTTGCGCAACCGGTAACGGGACACCGCGCCTGCGGCCAGGGTCACTCGCGGCAGCGCGGCCAGCAGCGGATTGAGGTGCAGCAACTTGCGCGCCTTGCGCCAGGTGCCGTCGGGCACCACCAGCAGCAAGGGCTGCTCGTCCGGCGCGCTGGAATAGGCCTGCAACGGCTGCGCGTCTTCCGCCGGGAACAGCAGGCGCGCCTGATAGCCGGGGCAGTTCAACAGCTTCGGCAGATCGTCAAACACCTCGCCGACAATCAACTCGGCATTGTTCAACCCCAGCGCCGCCAGCCGCGCGGTGTTCAACGCGTGGTTCACTTCGCTGGGGTGCTGCAACAGCAGTATCCGGGTGCGGCTGTCCAGCCGTGGAATCAGCGGGCACAGGCAATGGGTTTTCGGGCGCAGGCAACGCGGGCACTGGACTCTCGACATAGTGGCCTCCTCAGACCTGGTTGAGCTGCGCCTTGAGCAGGTCGCGGAACGTCTGGATCAACGGCTCACGGCTACGGCCGCGGCGCACGATCATCGAAAACGGCGCCTGATAACCGAAGGTGGCCGGCAGCAGCACGCGCAAGTCGCCCTTGTCGGCCCAGGCCTGGGCGTAATGCTCCGGCAGGTAGCCGATGTAGGCGCCGGACAGCACCAGGATCAGTTGCGCCTCC
>Ga0207976_100322_pt1 | contig 21872 bp, 20 predicted proteins | sample LakWasMe94_HOW11_2_FD_183916 | JGI IMG/M metagenome (GOLD analysis project Ga0207976, IMG submission 183916) | Freshwater sediment methanotrophic microbial communities from Lake Washington under simulated oxygen tension - Sediment Metagenome... | ecosystem: Environmental > Aquatic > Freshwater >... | reverse complement strand
CCTGCGTCCCTGGGTGTACGGCGAAAGCGGCAACTGGAGCGCCTACGCCATGGGCCAGGCGGTGACCTCCACCGACATCATCGAGACCGACACCCTGCAGCAGTCCGACGGCGCCAGCACCGAAAGCAGCAACAACAGCGACCGCAAGAGCAAGAAAAACTACCTGGCGATGCGCGAGTTCTGGATCGGCTACAGCGGCCTCACCCCCTACCCGGGCGAGCAGTTGAAGTTCGGTCGCCAGCGCCTGCGCAACGACGACGGCCAGTGGCGCGACACCAACATCGAAGCCCTGAACTGGACCTTCGACACCACCCTGCTGCGCGCCAACGCCGGCATCGCCGAACGCTTCAGCGAATACCGCACCGACCTCAAGGAGCTGGCGCCGGAAGACAAGGATCGCCTGCACGTCTATGGCGATGTGGCCTACCAGTGGACCCCGGGGCATTGGGCCGGCGTCCGCGCCCACCACAGCCACGACAACGGCAAGCTCGACTACCCGGTACCGGGCGAAGCCACCGACTCCCTGGACAAGCGCCAGAACGGCGACCTGACCTGGCTCGGCCTGGAAGCCAACAGCGACGCCTACAACTGGCGCAACACCAACACCGTCAACTACTGGGCGAGCATCACCGGCATGAGCGGCGACCGCGACAAGGTCAACGCGCTGAACGCCGACGGCACCCGCCCGGCCCAGGCCAAGAGCGGCGAGAACCTCGACGGCTGGGCCACCGACATCGGCGTGCGCCTGCGCCTGGACCCGAAATGGCAGGTCGGCGCGGCCTACGCCCGCGCCAGCGGCGACTACGAACAGAACGGCCTGGAAAGCAACCGCTCGAACTACACCGGGACCCGCTCGCGGGTACACCGTTTCGGCGAAGCCTTCCGCGGCGAAATGAACAACATGCAGACCGCCACCCTGTTCGGTTCCTGGATGCTTGCCGACGAATACGACGCCAGCCTGATCTACCACAAGTTCTGGCGCGTGGACGGCAACAAGCCGGTGGGCAGCAACGGTATCAACGCCGTGGAAAACAACTACGACGACGCCACCGGCGCCCTGCTCTCCAGCTCGTCCCTGCCGCTGCGCGATGGCGAGAAAGACCTCGGCCAGGAAGTGGACCTGGTGGTCACCAAGTACTTCAAGCAAGGCCTGCTGCCGGCCGCGCTCAGCCAGTCGATCGACGAGCCTTCGGCGCTGTTCAAGCCGGGCGATGCCTACGGCAAGAACGTCGACTCGTACATGCACCGCGCCTTCGTCGACGTGATCTGGCGCTTCTGATGCGAGCCGCCAAGGGAGTGCCTGAGATGAACAGCCCGATGAACAGCCCAGCGATGAAAGGCTCGATCAGCCTGCTGGCCGGCGCGCTGCTGCTGGCCAGCAGCGCCGCCTTCGCCAATGTCGAACCAGTCCCGGCGACAACCCCAGGCAAGCCATCGACCGTGGCCAAGGGATTGCAACAGGCCAAGACCTACACCGTCAGCAGCGCGCCGACCGCGCCGCTGAACCTGGCCAAGCCGACCTTGCCCGACCTCTCCGGCTACACCGCTGAAGCGGCGGCGGCGAAGATCGTGCGCAGCAAGCCCGGCAAGATCAGCGTGCGCCGCATGATGCAGGAAGACGCGCTGAAGGACTTTATCGGCGGTGACAACAAGATGGCCGAATGGGTGGTGCGCCAGCACGGCATCCCCCAGGCGATCTTCATCGACGACGGTTACGTCAACCTCAAGGAGCTGGCGAAGAAGCTGCCCAAGCAGTACATCAGCGAAACCTCGCCGGGCGTGTACCTGGCGCGGCTGCCGATCGTGGTCGGGCGCAACGGCATCCTGGAAATCGACAAGCAGACCCAGGAACTGCGCCTGTCCCAGGAAGGTGGTTCGTTCCTGGTCAACGACGGCCAGCTGTTCGTGCGCGATACCAAGGTCACGGGCTGGCGCGAGAAGGACAACGGCCCGGCGACCTTCAACTCGCCCAAGGAATTCCGTCCGTTCCTGCTGGCCTGGGGCGGCACCGAGACCTACATCGTCAACAGCAAGATGGCCAGCTTCGGCTACGCCAACAGTAAGTCCTACGGCGTGAGTATTTCCCAGTACACGCCGAACATGGCCAAGGTGCTCAAGCGCCCCGAACCCACCGGCTGGATCATCGATTCTGCGTTCTCGGACATGTGGTACGGCTTCTACTGCTACGAGACCCGCGACTTCGTGGTCAAGGGCAACACCTACAAGGACAACATCGTCTACGGCATCGACCCCCACGACCGTTCGCACCGGCTGATCATTGCCGACAACACCGTCTACGGGACCAAGAAGAAGCACGGGATCATCATTTCCCGGGAAGTGAACGACAGCTTCATCTTCAACAACCGCAGCTACGACAACAAGCTTTCGGGCCTGGTGATCGACCGTAACAGCGTGAACAACCTGATCGCCGACAACGAGATCTACCGCAACCACACCGACGGCATCACCCTCTACGAGAGTGCCGACAACCTGCTGTGGGGCAACAGGGTGATCAGCAACCGTCGCCACGGCATCCGCATTCGCAACAGCGTGAACATCCGCCTGTACGAAAACGTCGCCATGGCCAACGGCCTGACCGGCGTCTACGGCCACATCAAGGACCTCTCCGACACCGACCGTGACATCAAGCTCGACCCGTTCGACGCCCAGGTATCGCTGATCGTGGTCGGCGGCGAGCTGGCGGCCAACGGCAGCGGCCCGATGTCCATCGACTCGCCATTGAGCGTCGAGCTGTACCGCGTGTCCATGCTCGCCCCGACCAAGAGCAGTGGCATCAGCTTCTCGGGGATCCTCGGCGAGCGCCAGGACGAAATTCTTGACCTGCTGGTGCGCCAGCAGAAAGCCGTGCTGATCGACCCTGTCGAACGCCAGACCGAAATGCGCGATTGAGGATGACTGTCATGCGCCCACACCTGATCAAACTCTTGAGCCTCTCGGCATTGACCGCGGGCATTCTCGCCGCCGGCAATAGCGCCCGCGCCGATGATTCGCAAGCACCAAAATTCACCGCCGAGCCCTGCTGCAGCCTGTGCCCGGCGGCCTTTGACGCGAAGAACTACACCACCCGCTACCAGCAGAACTTCACCACCCTGGTGCAAGCCCAGGGCGACTGGCTGTTCCGCACCCGGGAAGACCTGCGCACCGAATTCAACACCACGCCGGAAGGTTATCGCCGCCTGCAACAGCTGCACGATGCCTTCAAGAGCAAGGGCGTGGAGCTGGTGCTGGTCTACCAGCCGACCCGTGGCCTGGTGAACCGCAACAAGCTCAACCCGCAGGAGAAGGCCAACTTCGACTACGACAAGGCGCTGAAAAACTACCAGGGCATGCTCGGCCGTTTCGCCCAGATGGGCTACGTGGTGCCGGACCTGTCACCGCTGACCAACGAGCAACTGCCGGAGGCCCTGCCGGCCCACGACTTCTACTTCCGCGGCGACCAGCACTGGACCCCGTACGGTGCCCAGCGCACGGCGAAAATCGTGGCGCAGAAGGTCAAGCAGCTGCCGGCCTTCGCCGACATTCCCAAGCGTGAGTTCGAGACCCACAAGTCCGGGCGCATGGGCAAGACCGGCACCCTGCACAACATGGCCGGCCAGCTCTGTGGCACCAGCTACGCGATCCAGTACATGGACCAGTTCACCACCGAACCCAAGGGCGAAGCCGGCGACGGCGACCTGTTCGGCGATTCCGGCAACCCGGAAATCACCCTGGTGGGCACCAGCCACAGCGGCAAGAACTACAACTTCGCCGGCTTCCTGGAGGAAGAAATCGGCGCCGACATTCTCAACGTCGCCTTCCCCGGCGGTGGTTTCGAAGGCTCCATGCTGCAGTACCTGGGCAGCGAGGAATTCCAGACCAAGCCACCGAAGATCCTGATCTGGGAATTCTCGCCGCTGTACCGCCTGGACCAGGAAACCATCTACCGGCAGATGATGGCCCTGCTCGACAACGGCTGCGAAGGCAAGCCGGCGCAAATGAGCGCCAGCGCCACCCTCAAGCCCGGCAAGAACGAGCTGATGGTCAACAGCAAGAACATGGACCTGCGCAACAGCGGCCACCAGGTCGATATCCGCTTCGCCGACCCCTCGGTGAAAACCCTGCAAGCCACCCTCTGGTACATGAACGGGCGCCACGAGGACATCAAGATCGACAAACCGGAAACATCCGACACCGACGGGCGTTTCGCCTTTGAACTGCGCACCGACGAAGACTGGGCCTCGCAGAACCTGCTGGCGGTCGAAGTCCAGGGTCCGGAAGCGGGCGCCGCGGCGCAAAAAGTCGAAGCGAAAATTTGCAAACGCAACGTATTCCCGGACGCCGGTCAACGCACCGCGCAAATCGGGCAATGAGGTTCCTATGCAAAGCAAAACGCTGAAACAGTTATTGGCCCCGAGCCTGTTGAGCCTGGCGCTGTTCGCCGGCGCAACCCAGGCCGCGGCCCCACTGCGCCCGCCCCAGGGTTATTACGCGCCGGTGGATAAATTCAAGAGCGGCGACCACAGCGAAGGCTGCGACGCCATGCCCGCGCCTTACACCGGCTCGCTGCAATTTCGCAGCAAGTACGAAGGTTCGGACAAGGCCCGCGCGACCCTCAACGTGCAATCGGAAAAGGCCTTTCGCGACAGCACCGCCGACATCACCAAGATCGAGCGCGGCACCAGCAAGCGGGTGATGCAATTCATGCGCGACGGCCGTCCGGAACAACTGGACTGCACCCTGAGCTGGCTAACCGCCTGGGCCCAGGCGGATGCGCTGATGTCCAAGGACTTCAACCACACCGGCAAGTCCATGCGCAAATGGGCCCTGGGCAGCATGGCCTCGGCTTACCTGCGCCTGAAGTTCTCCGACTCCCATCCGCTGGACACCCACCAGCAGCAAGCGCAACAGATCGAGGCCTGGTTCAGCAAGATGGCCGACCAGGTGGTCAGCGACTGGGACAACCTGCCGCTGGAGCAGACCAACAACCACTCGTACTGGGCCGCCTGGTCGGTGATGGCCACCTCCGTGGCGACCAACCGCCGCGACCTGTTCGACTGGGCCGTGAAGGAATACAAGGTCGGCGCCAACCAGGTCGATGCCAACGGTTTCCTACCCAACGAACTCAAGCGCCAGCAACGCGCCCTGGCCTATCACAACTACGCCCTGCCGCCGCTGGCGATGATCGCCAGTTTCGCCCAGGTCAACGGCGTCGACCTGCGCCAGGAAAACAACGGCGCGCTGAAACGCCTGGGCGAACGGGTGCTGGCCGGGGTGAAGGATCCGGATCAGTTCGAGGAGAAGAACGGCAAGGAACAGGACATGACCGACCTCAAGGTCGACTCGAAATTCGCCTGGCTCGAACCCTTCTGCAGCCTCTACACCTGCGCCCCGGATGTGCTGGAACGCAAGCACAAGATGCAACCGTTCAAGACCTTCCGCCTGGGTGGCGACCTGACCAAGGTCTACGACCCCTCGCATGAGAAGGGCAACAAGGGTTCGTGACACCCGCGCGGTGATGGTCAACGCGGACGCCAGACGGCGTCGGTGAATGCAATACGCCTCCCCGGTTTTTCACGGGGGGGTTTGGGGGGGGCTCCGGCCCTTTACTGTTGGTCAAACATGGAGAGATCGGGATGGTTTTCTCATCCAATGTGTTCCTGTTCCTGTTCTTGCCGATCTTTCTCGGCTTGTACTACCTGAGCGGGCAACGCTATCGCAACCTGCTACTGCTGATCGCCAGCTACGTGTTCTATGCCTGGTGGCGGGTGGACTTCCTGGCGCTGTTCGCCGGCGTCACCCTGTGGAACTACTGGATCGGCCTGAAAGTCGGCGCCGCCGGGGTCAGGACCAAACCGGCCCAACGCTGGCTGTTGCTCGGCGTGGCCGTGGACCTGTGCATCCTCGGCTACTTCAAGTACGCCAACTTCGGCGTGGACAGCCTCAACGCGATCATGACCTCCATGGGTCTGGAGCCGTTCATCCTGACCCACGTGCTGTTGCCGATCGGTATCTCGTTCTACATCTTCGAGTCCATCAGCTACATCATCGACGTCTACCGCGGCGACACCCCGGCGACCCGCAACCTGATCGACTTCGCGGCGTTCGTGGCGATCTTCCCGCACCTGATCGCCGGCCCCGTGCTGCGCTTTCGCGACCTGGCCGACCAGTTCAACAACCGCACCCACACCCTGGACAAGTTCTCCGAAGGCTGCACGCGTTTCATGCAGGGTTTCATCAAGAAGGTGTTCATCGCCGACACCCTGGCGGTGGTCGCCGACCATTGCTTCGCCCTGCAGAACCCGACCACGGGCGACGCCTGGCTGGGCGCCCTGGCATACACCGCGCAGCTGTACTTCGACTTCTCCGGCTACAGCGACATGGCCATCGGCCTGGGTCTGATGATGGGTTTTCGCTTCATGGAAAACTTCAAGCAGCCCTACATCAGCCAGTCGATCACCGAGTTCTGGCGGCGCTGGCACATCAGCCTGTCCACCTGGCTGCGGGACTACCTGTACATCACCCTGGGCGGCAACCGCAAAGGCACGCTGATGACCTATCGCAACCTGTTCCTGACCATGCTGCTCGGTGGCCTGTGGCACGGCGCGAACATCACCTACGTGGTCTGGGGCGCCTGGCACGGCATGTGGCTGGCGATCGAGAAGGCCCTGGGCATCAACACCACCCCACGCAGCCTGAACCCGATCCGCTGGGCGCTGACCTTCCTGCTGGTGGTGATGGGCTGGGTGATCTTCCGCGCCGAGAACCTGCATGTCGCCGGGCGCATGTACGGCGCCATGTTCAGCTTCGGCGACTGGTCGCTGTCGGAACTCAACCGCGCCAGCCTCACCGGCCTGCAAGTGGCGACCCTGGTCGTGGCCTACGCCACCCTGGCGTTCTTCGGCCTGCGTGACCTGTATCGCAACCCGATGCCGGTCAAGAGCAAGCCTGAAGTCAACACCGAGGCCGACGGTCCGGCCACCGCCCAGCCAGGCCTGATCAAGGCGGTGCCGGGGGACAAGCCGGGCAGCATCCACCAGCCGGGCTACAGCGTGGGCGTCGAAGCCCAGGTACAGCCGGCCTACTGGGTCGCTGACTGGTCGCGTTATGTGATGCGCACCCTGGTGTTGCTGCTGTTTATCGCCTCGATTCTCAAACTCTCGGCGCAAAGCTTCTCGCCGTTCCTTTACTTCCAGTTCTGAGGGATCTGACCATGACCCGCTCATTACGCGTCTTCTACATCGCCCTGTTCCTGGTGACCCTGATGGTCCTGGGCCTGTGGTCGGTGCGCAGCTTCTTCGGCTTCAGCACCAGCAACGACGCCACCGTGCTCAACGGTCGCTGGGCCAAGGCCGTGGAAACCCACTACGACGACGAGTTCCCGATCAAGCGCCTGGGCACCAACCTGTGGGCGGCCCTGGACTTCAAGCTGTTCAACGAAGGTCGTCCGGGCGTGGTGCTCGGCCGCGACCAGTGGCTGTACAGCGATGAAGAGTTCCACCCGATCGTCAACGAAGAACTCAACCTGCAAGGCAACTACGCGCTGGTCGAAGGCGTGCGCCAGGCCCTGAAAGAGAAAGGCGTGAAACTGGTGATGGCGATCGTGCCGGCCAAGGTGCGCCTGTACCCGGAACACCTGGGCGACGTCCAGCCGGCCAGCATCCACGCCAACCTCTATAAGGACTTCCACGCCCGGGTGGCGGCCGACAAGATCCTCGCCCCCGACCTGTTGGGCCCGCTGCAACAGGCCAAGCAGAACGGCCAGCAAGTGTTCCTGCGTACCGACACCCACTGGACCCCGGCCGGCGCCGAAGTCGCCGCCAATCAGTTGGCCAAGGCGATTGCCGAAAAGGCATCGCTGATGGGCCAGCCGCAACGCTTCGTCACCGAAGCCGAGCAGACCGTGGTGCACAAGGGCGACCTGCGCCTGTTCCTGCCCCTGGACCCGCTGTTCGAGGACCTGATGCCGGCCAAGGAGCCGCTGCAAAAACGCGTGACCCGCGCCGCCGACGATCAGCCGGCCGCCGACGACGCACTGTTCGCCGACAACGAAGTGCCGGTGGCCCTGGTGGGCACCAGCTACAGCGCCAACCCTAACTGGAACTTCGTCGGCGCGCTCAAGCAGGCCCTGCACAGCGACGTGGTCAGCTACGCCGAGGACGGCCACGGCCCGGTGCTGCCGATGCTCAGCTACCTGAAAAGCGATGCCTTCAAGAACAGCCCGCCCCAGGTGCTGATCTGGGAATTCCCCGAACGATATCTGCCGGTCAATAACGATATCGGCGACGCCGACCCGCAGTGGGTCGCAGAGCTCAAACAAGCCGGCGCCCGCCAACAGAACGTAGCAATCAATACCAACAAATCCGAGACGCCCGATCGGGCGCAAAACTGAAAGAGAGGTGACACCCATGACTTTCACTATCACTGCGCGTTGTCTCGCCAAGGCAATCACACTGGCTGCCGGCATGAGCGTCCTGTCCCTGCCCGCCTTCGCCGGTGGCGACGCCGCGCTGTATGGCCCGACCGCGCCCAAGGGCTCGTCCTTCGTGCGCATCTACAACGCCAGCAACCAGGAAGTCAGCGCCACCGTTGGCACCACCAACGTCAGCGACGTCGCGCCGCTGGCCAGCAGTGACTTCAGCTTCATGCCCGGCGGCGACTACACCGCCAAGGTCGGCGGCCAGAGCCTGCCGGTGAAACTCGCCGCCGACCACTATTACACCCTGGTTAACAACGCCAGCGGCCAGCCGCAACTGATCGAGGAGCCGCCGTTCAAGAACAAGCAGAAGTCCCTGGTCCGGGTGCAGAACCTGAGCGACAAGGCCCTGACCCTGAAGACCGCCGACGGCAAGACCGACGTGGTCCAGTCGGTGGCCGCCAAGGGCCGTGGCGAACGTGAAATCAACCCGGTGAAAGTCAGCTTCGCGCTGTACGAGGGCGAGAAAAAAGTCAGCGACCTCAAGCCGGTCGCCCTGGAGCGCGGCGAAGCCGCGGTGCTCTACGTCACCGGCAATGGCAGCAGCCTGTCGCCAGTCTGGGTGAAGCGCCCGGTCTCGACCCGCTGATATGAATTTTCCGGCTTGACGCTCCCCTGTAGGAGCCAGGCTCGCCGGCGATGAGGCCCTTGAGAACGCCATCGCCGGCAAGCCTGGCTCCTACGGAGGAACGGTTGGTCAATCCGGATACGCAACAAAAACAAGAGAGTGAAACGACAGAACGCAGTAGCTCTAACCCAAACGATTTTTGAAGGAGTAACAACATGATTCCGGTGATCTTGTCAGGTGGTAGTGGCTCACGTCTTTGGCCGCTTTCGCGCAAGCAATTCCCTAAGCAGTTCCTCGCCCTGACCGGCGAACACACCTTGTTCCAGCAGACCCTCGAGCGCCTGGTGTTCGAAGGCATGGACACACCGATCGTGGTCTGCAACAAGGACCACCGCTTCATCGTCAACGAACAGCTGGCGGCGCGCAAACTCGAAGCCCAACGCATCCTGATGGAGCCGTTCGGGCGCAACACCGCGCCGGCCGTGGCCCTGACTGCGATGATGCTGGTCAACGAAGGTCGCGATGAGCTGATGCTGGTGCTGCCGGCCGACCACGTGCTGGAAGACCAGAAAGCCCTGCAACGCGCCCTGGCCCTGGCCACCGTGGCCGCCGAGCGTGGCGAGATGGTGCTGTTCGGCGTGCCGGCGACCAAGCCGGAAACCGGTTATGGCTACATCAAGTCGACCAACGATGCGCTGCTGCCGGAAGGCGTGAGCCGCGTCTCGCACTTCGTCGAGAAACCCGACGTCAAGCGCGCCACCGAGTTCGTCGAGGCCGGCGGCTACTTCTGGAACAGCGGCATGTTCCTGTTCCGCGCCAGCCGCTTCCTCGAAGAGCTGAAAAAGCACGACCCGGACATCTACGACACCTGCCTGCTGACCCTGGAACGCAGTGCCCAGGACGCCGACACCGTGGACGTCGACCCGGCCACCTTCGCCTGCTGCCCGGACAACTCCATCGACTACGCGGTGATGGAAAAGACCCAGCGCGCCTGCGTGGTGCCGCTGAGCGCCGGCTGGAGCGACGTGGGCTGCTGGTCGTCGCTGTGGGACGTGCATGAAAAGGACGCCAACGGCAACGTCAGCAAGGGCGATGTGGTGATCCAGGACAGCCGCAACTGCATGATCCACGGCAACGGCAAGCTGGTGTCGGTGATCGGCCTGGAAAACATCGTGGTCGTCGAAACCAAGGACGCCATGATGATCGCCCACAAGGACAAGGTCCAAGGCGTCAAACAAATGGTCAACACCCTCAACGAACAGGGCCGCAGCGAAACCCAGAACCACTGCGAGGTCTACCGTCCGTGGGGTTCCTACGACTCGGTGGACATGGGCGGGCGCTTCCAGGTCAAGCACATCTCGGTCAAGCCGGGCGCGTGCCTGTCCCTGCAGATGCACCACCACCGCGCCGAACACTGGATCGTGGTCAGCGGCACCGCCGAAGTCACCTGCGACGAAAACGTGTTCCTGCTCACCGAAAACCAGTCCACCTACATCCCGATCGCCTCGGTGCACCGCCTGCGCAACCCGGGCAAGATCCCGCTGGAGATCATCGAAGTGCAATCGGGCAGCTACCTGGGCGAAGACGACATCGAACGCTTCGAAGACATCTACGGCCGCTCCACTCCGGTGGAACGCGGCGTCGCGGTGAAAACCATCGCGCAGTAACCACAGCGACAAGTTTCAAGCGGCAAGCTGCAAGTAAAAGCAGGGAGTCGTTGTCAGTAAATCCTTGCCCCCCGTCCGACCGACTGCGTCCCCTATCCGCAGCCGGTTGGGCGGGGGCTTTTTTATGCCCGGGCGCCTGCCCTCCTCTTGCGCGAATGATCCCCTGTAGCCGCTGCCGCAGGCTGCGATCGACTGCGTAGCAGGCGCAGGATCTTGAGATCGCTGGAAGGCCTTCGGCCTTATCGCAGCCTGCGGCAGCGGCTACAGGGATGTGGTTTCACCCATTCCTACGTAAAATTTAGAAAGCGCCACTGGGCGTTTCAGATAGCTCTCAACGACTTCATCCCTGTCGCTGTTTAGTTTTTCGCGAGGCTAGAAAACACAGCGAAAACAGCGATGGCCGAGCAACCCTCCGGCAACAAATACACCTCCGACTCCCGTGGCGAACCGACCCCGATGCCTCGTGTGCTGCGACCTGCCAACCCGAATCCACCGCTGCCGGGCGCACGTACAAAGAACACCTCGATACTGACCACGCCTCAAGGCCTCGACGCTCCTGCGAAACCCTCACAGGTCCAGCCCTCTACGCCTGTCGCCCCAGGCTTCTACATCGTGCCCCGGAGCATGCCGCTGAGCGAACTGCAACACCGCCTGTTCGACAGCCCCTCGCCTGGCGTCCTGGCCAAATACCTGGCCCTCAATCCGGGCCTTGGCGATACGGTCAAAGCCGGCAGCCTGATCGTGCTCAGCGACCCGGCCAACCACGCCTGCACCTACGAGGAAGCGCAACTCATGCTCGCCGCCGAGCAGGTTAAGATCGCCCTCGAACCCCTGACACCCGAAGCCGCCGACTTCATGGTTCGCCATCAGGCCGAGATCGTCAGCTTCACCAGCCAGGCCTCGACCTGGCTGGGCATCGGCACCTCGGTGATGGGCAAACACCTGGACAAACTACGCGAGACCTTGCAAGACATGGAACGCCTGCATCAGGACAGCTACCGCCAACACGGCCACCTCAGATCCCCCGATTTCCTCGTCCGCCGCCGGCGCCTGCTGACGCATCTGGACGCGCAACTGCTGAACTCCACCCGCCTGCGCGGCTACACGCCCCTGGGCAAGCACCCCAAACTGAAAACCGCCCTGGGCCTCTCCAGCCGCAGCCTGGTACACCACTGGAACAAAGCCGGCGCCCCCGGCCAGATCCCGGGATATGCCACCCACGTGAACGCCGTCAGCCGCGCGGTGAAGTACATGCAGACGGGTGGGTACATCGGCATTGCGATTGGCGGAGTGTCGTCGGCGTTGAGGATTCAGGAGGTTTGTCAGGCGGGTTCGGGCAGTGAGAGTTGCAGGAAGGTGATGTTTACCGAGACGGGGAAGTTTGCGGGCACGACAGTGGGAGGAATATTTGGCACTGAAGCTGGAATGGCAGGAAGCAGGTTTATTTGTGCAGCGCTCGGAGCCTCTACCGCAATTGGCGGGGTGCTATGTGTTGCAACCTTGGTAGGCGTAGGCACATCGCTGGGGGCAGACTCTGGTGATGTGGTTGGGGAGAGGATTGGGGAAATTATTTATGAGGGAACGCAGCCATGGTAGATGAAAAATTCTGGTATTCCTGGATGGCTCTTGCACTACTCCTCTGCCCGATTCTGCTAGCTCTTGTAAGCCTTACATTCAGCTACTACTTAAGCCGCCGCTACCTTCGGGAGATGTTGGAAGCGTTGCGGGAAAGTTCTTACTTTCATCGATGGACTGAGAGGCTCCAGTACGAGGGATGGTTCGAGCATTTCCTAATGTTTATCAGCGTTCGAGGAATGATGCTCTTCCCCAATGCAGGCGTTCGCAGAGGCTTCCTTTGCGCCAAGGATGTACACAACTTTCCTCCACGACTGAAACGCCTTCTGGCTATAAAAAACACTCTGGATGGTGTTGTGATCGTATGGACAGTAATTGTTTACATACTTTTGAAACTGGATAGTTGAAGGCCTCACAACAGCTATTCAGGTGATGAGCTTGGAGAAAACAGGGGAAGATATTTACGAGGTAATACGACCATGATGGGAAAAAGCTTTTGGTACTCATGGTCAGGTCTCGTGCTGGTCGCCAGCCTACTTCTACTGGGCGTAATAAACCTCTCGTTCAGCTACTACCTGAGTCGACGTTACCTAAGAGAGATGCTGAATGCCCTACAGCGGAGCCAGCACTTTTATCGCTGGACCGACAGCCTTCCCCACGAGGGACGGTTCACGCATTTCGTAATGTTGGCAGCCGTTCGAGGTTCAATACTTTGGCCTGACCCCGCGGTTCGCAGAGGCTTTCTTTCCTCGGAAGACATAGACAACTTCCCTCCCCATCTCCAACGTCTTCTGACCATCAGAAACTGGATGGATGTCGTGCTTCTGGTCTGGGGCTCGACTATGTATGCGCTGTTGAAACTGACTAAGCACTGAACGTGGCTCGCGGGTACGGATGCAGTAGCACTGTCGCAGCACCTTCCAGCTGGCTGTGGTTCCTATCCGCAGCCGGCTGGATGGGGATTCTTTTATGCCCGGGCTAGGCCCTCTGAGCTAGTTCATGAACAGCGGCAGATAACCCAACTCCACCAATTTGATATCGATCTCCGCCACTCGCTGAACATCAGCCCGTTTGCCCTCATCCATCACCTGTGGGCAACTCACGATCAGCGTGCCGCGTTTTGGAATGTCGATGAGCTGGTCGGCACTTGGAAAATCCCTGGTTTGCAGCACTTGTGGACAAAACCCGACCCAGCCGATGGTCTGCCGGTCCTTGAACACCTTGCTGCGCAGATAGTGGTCTTTGGGCGTCAGCACACACCAGTCAAGTTCAGGCCAAAGTTCAACGGCCAACTGGATGATGCCGATCACCACCGGTTTCACATCAGGGATGGCTGCCACGAGCGCCCCGCCATCCTCGAAGCGCATGCTGGCGACGGAGTCCAGGTCGTGTGCGTTGTAATGAAAGGCCAACCCACCCTTCAGGGGATCATCCAGGCCATTCCACACGGAAAACTGCAATTTCGTGGGGAAGTCGTCGTTGTGGTTGCTCCGGGCCTCTTCACGCAGAGACTCGAAGTCATCATTGATCCGCTTGCGCAGCGACTCCTCCCTGGAACTGCCCTGCAGATACCAGTCCCGCAGCAGAGGATGAATCTCGCCAAGGCCCTTGAAAAAGCGCTCGACCCTTTCCAACTGCGCCTCATGCAAGACCGCGGAGATCTTCTGTTTGTCGAAACGCAGAACGAATGAAAATTTTCTGAACAAGCGCTCGTCCTCAGTCAGGCTTCAAAAACACGGTCGGGATTTTCACGGCGATACTCATCCCACTCTTTCTGCTCTTTTGCACGTTGCTTGATGTATTCATCATGATCCTTGGTGCCCGGCATCGGGTTCCAGTAGGCCGTCAGGTTGGTGAGCCCCTTCTCCGCATACTGTTCGGCACAATACTCATAGACCACCCTTTGCAGGAAATGCCACTCAACCGAAACCGGCGGGCTCGGCCGGGCTTTCAGGGAATGTATCTCGGCCGGGGTAACCAGGGTTTTCTCCACATTGGCCCAAGGGCGCGGCAGCCCGATAAGCGGAATGAACATGAACGCGTAATTGGCCTTGGCTTCCAGCAAGGTGCAACGCGGTTTGTCGAAACCATCCCACCAGGTATTGTTCCACCACCACTCGTAAGGCGTCGGGAAAGCAGTCACCCACGCCTGATAGAGCGCGGACTGGGCGGACATACTATGACCTTTGCCGTTATTGGGTATCGTCATGGTTCCCTGTTCGGGGGGGCATTTCACACAGTCCTTGTCCCGCTTGGCCTTACAGTCGCGCTCGGCTTCCCGAGTCCGCTCAGCGGTCGTCGGAGGCGCATCCACCCTGGGTTTTGCCTGGGGTTGCGTCTGGGGCAAAGGGACGGGCTGTGGGATTGGCCTGGGCGCCGGCAGTGGCTGAGTGGGCCTGGGCGCCGGCATCGGCATTGGCCGAGGAGCCGGCATCGGCAGCCTGGGAGGCGGGGCTGGAATCTCGAACGGTAAACGTGGCCCCAAGCGAGGCGTCATGCGTAAAGCCATAGGCCCTGTGCTTGGCAGAATCCCCAGTCCACTCATGGTCGAATCTCCCCGGTGGCTTGCATGTCCCGCCAGTGCTGCATGTTCATCCTGAACGCCACGATATCCTCGTAATCCTCGAATCGCCGCTCGGGGCTATCCGCTACAGGCCTGTTCATGAACTCGATAAAGGCCGGCTGCTTGTCAAAGTCGGTAAAGGTCAATCCATGCCGCAGAAAATGCTCGACGGACTCAGGCTCCCTGATGCCAAAACTCCACGCACGCTCACGCAGGTCCTTCAACATCTGTAGAGCCGGCATCAGGCCCTTTCTGGACAACCACTCAGGGTTCTCCTGCTGTACTTCCAGTAACAACCGCTCAAACACTTCGTTCTGACGAATGTCATCCAGTTGTGAAAGCTGCTCGGTACTCAACTCAAACATGCTGCTCCCCCACCTGCTCGACACCGTAGCTGAGATAGCAACCTTGCAGGGGTTGCCAGACCAGCCAATCCTGGACATGACGCATGAGATGCTGGATCTGGGAGGGTGATATCACCTTGTCCAGCGCACGCCTGACCTCGGGACTGTAGTAACGAAACAGTGCTCGGCGCCCATCCGGCATTTGGCTGAACAACAAGCCCTGGTGATAATCGCGCAGGATGTCGAAAGGCTGATCACTCCAAAGCCAGGAGACCATCGGTGCCTGCTGGTCCCGCGTAATCAGCCAATTGCCGAAGGCCCCGTGCAAACCGCTCTTGGAGTCTGGAAACTCAACCAGCACCGGACCCGCATGGCGAATTTCATCCAGTGCTCCAGCGCTCAGGAGCCAGTGAAAACGGATGCTGTCGCCCGCCTCCTCCAGGCGTTTGTTCAACGTCAGATAGCGGGCACCATCGATAAGAGCAAGCAGTCTGGACGATGGCCCGGAGGGCTCCGAGAGCCGCCAGAATAAAGAGCCGACACGCCTCATGCGCTGCTCCCCAGTGCTTCCAGCGGTACAAAGGTCTGATTGCGCTGAGCGGCCAGCAGCAGGCACTTCAAACATAATCCGGGCACGGAGGGGAGTGCGGCTACTGTGGAGGACGCCGCACCGCCGCCACTGTTGCCGATGATAATCGTCCCCGAACCACCCACAATCACATTACCGTGACTGCCCAGGGTGCCCAGTACAGCGACCGGCTTTCCGTTGATCAGTACGTTGGGAATGACATTGGCGCTCAATGCTGAACCGCAAGCGGTCGGGTCACCCTCCCGTGCGGCGGGCAGGTGATCAAAGAGGACATCAGGCGAGCCACTGGTTATCGGATTGGTACCGTGGCCAGGCAAAGGGCAGGCGGTTGGATCTCCAACGCGCGCGGCAGGTTTCCCAGACATTTCAACCTCCCTATCGAAACTGGCTAGAAAACCGACTCTGCCGAATGCTCAAAAAACATACAATCCTCAATCCTTTTCAAAGTTTTTCTGAAATGCAGCGATCCCAGCCTCCTCATTCGACAAGCCACCAAGGGCTTCGACCCTGGCACCAGTGTTGGTCAATCCCACCTACGCTTAGGTAGGATGGCTGCACTATTTCCCCCGAGGCTCACCTCATGTTCATCGGCGTTCTGCTGGTTATCACCTGGCTGATCCTGCTGGTCCGCTACCCCGCCAAGGCCTTGCCGGTGTCCATGGCCGCCGCTTTCGGCCTGGGCCTGGTGGCGGTGTGGGTGGTCTGGCTGGACAACCGCGAAGCCCAGCAACTGGCGCGCCTGGAACTGCGCATCAGCTATGCCCCCAAGCATTGCCCGGCGGATCGCCCGCTGCTGCTGAAGATGAACAATGGCAACGATGTGCCGCTGACCGAACTGCGCTGGCGCGTCGCCGCCTACGCCCCGGGCGATACCGTGAACCTGGCCGACAATCAGTACACGGCTCCACGTTATCGCGGCCCCGGCGAGCTACAGGCTGGCGCCAACTGGGAAGACTGCCTGCCCCTGCCGCCACTGCGCCCCGGCTATCGCCCGCAAACCCTGGAGTTTCGTGCCGAGCGCTTGCAGGGTAGTTTCTCCGACTGACTCCCCCTTCCCTCTTTTTGCACAAGGACCGCGCCATGCCCGTTGCGCTGATCACCGGTTGTTCCAGCGGCATCGGCCGCGCCCTGGCGGATGCTTTCAAGGCCGCCGGCTTCACCGTCCTGCCCACCGCCCGCCGGGCCGAAGATGTGGCCATGCTGCAAGCCGCGGGTTTTGACGCGGTGCGACTGGACGTCAACGACGGCCCGGCGCTCACTGCCCTGGGCGAGCGCATCAACCAGCAACACGGCGGCCTCGACCTGCTGATCAACAACGCCGGCTACGGCGCCATGGGCCCGCTGCTGGATGGCGGTGTCGACGCCATGCAGCGACAGTTCGAAACCAATGTGTTCGCCCTGGTCGGAGTGACCCGGGCGCTGTTCCCGGTGCTGCGCCACAGCCGCGGGCTGGTGGTGAATATCGGCAGCGTGTCGGGCGTCCTGGTCACGCCTTTTGCCGGTGCCTACTGCGCCTCCAAGGCGGCGGTGCATGCCCTGAGCGATGCGTTGCGCATGGAGCTGGCGCCGTTCGGCATCCGGGTGATGGAGGTCCAGCCCGGGGCCATCGCCTCGAGCTTCGCCAAGAATGCCGGGCATGAGGCTGAGCAGCTGTTGACCGAACAATCGCCCTGGTGGCCGCTGCGCGAAGGCATCCGCGCACGGGCCAGGGCCTCACAGGACCATCCGACGCCCGCCAGCGAATTTGCCGCCAGACTGCTCAAGGCGGTGCAGCAGGACAAGCCCGCGCGTCTGGTTCGGATTGGTAATGGCAGCCGCGCGTTGCCCTTGATGGCCAGCCTGTTGCCCAGGGGCTTGCTGGAGAAGGTGCTGATGAAGCGTTTTGGCCTGGGCGCAAAGCTGTAACGACCAATCACCGGCGGCGGAACGTCGTCCGGCTGCTCCCACAGGCTCCAGAAAACACATTTTAGTAGCCAGCATCACAGACCCTGCGGTTCAGGTTGTACCCACCCCCAATCCCAGTAGAATGCGCGCACTCGAGGCCTCCAGGGCCTCGATCAGGCCGCATGGATCGCTGGCGAACCGTTGAAACTCCCCCCTCTTCCATGCTCGCCGTCATTCAATCGTCGATCAGGGAATATCCATTGAAACCTCAACACCTGCTGCCGCTGGCCTTGGCCACTGTATTGATCGGCTGCGCGCCGTCGCCAGACGAGGAGCTGAACGCCACCCTGCCCCAGCTCAGCCTCAAGGAGCTGTTGCCGCAAGCCGTCGCCAACGAGTACTGCAACCCCAAGCTGGACAGTGATCTGCTGTATGGCATCGGCTACCAGCTGTACAACGACGACAAACCCGAGCAGGCCCGCAACTGCCTGATCATGGCCGCGCCCACCCACGATCGGGCCCTGTGCTACCTGGCGAGCATCGCGGAACAGGACAGCAGCAAGGACAGCGCCGAGCGCGACCGCCAAGCCTTCGGTTACATGGCCTATTCCGCGGTGAAGAATGACGCCTGCGCCGAGTTCGGCATGTTCCAGAACTTCACCTATGGCATGCGTGGGCAGACCCCGGACAGCGACCTGGGCCTGCGCTGGCTGGAACGCTCCGCGCGTCACGGCGATGCGGATGCGCAGCAGACCCTGGTACGCCTGCACAGTAACAAGGGCAATCTGCCGCTGGCCTACAGCTGGGCCAAGGTCCTCGATGACCAGGCACAGATCGACGCCCTGAAACAACGGATGAACCCGCAACAACTCAGCGAAGGCGAACAAGGCTTCGAACAACTGAGCAAGATCGTCACCAGCAAGGACGCCGTGCGCAAGGAAGCCCGCGAGGAGAACATCGCGGTGTACTCGGCGAACATCCATATGGAATACCCCGAGACCTTCAAGGGCCTGTCGGTGGCCGAGCGTCATGCGCTCATGGAGCAGACCGTGGCCACGGTGAGTGGCCGTCCCGAGTTCAGCACCCGTGGCCAGCTTTACGCTTATGTGATCATCGCGCGGCAGGCCCAGTTGAAGCAGGCCGGCGTCGATGTGCTGCAGAACCCGCGGATTGTCGAGCTGCTCAGCGATACAGAGCTGGAAGTGAGTGAAGCGGTGAAGAAAGCCGACGTGATCCTCGGCCAGGCCGCCCTGTAACAGCGCCTTCGCTGGCAAACGGAACGCTATCCGGCCGCGCCTACAGGGGCCTTACGCATGGCCGCTGTCTTGTAGGCGCCGGCTTGCCGGCGAAGGGGCCCGCGAATTCGCCGCAAGCCCTGGAGTCGCCTTCGCCGCCCGGCCGCTCCTACAGCGCTGCAGCCCCCGTGATTGAGGTTGTGCCCCCTCGCAATCCCAGTAGAATGCGCGCCTCTTGAGCGCTTGCGCTCAACACAGCATGGAATCGCTGGCGTCGACACTGAAGCACGGAACTGCTCAAGCTCCTTCTCTCCCGTCCTGTCCCTGCTGCATTCCATGCGTCTCTTCATTCAATCGCAGATCAGGGAATATCCATTGAAATTGTTCAACGTGCTGCCACTGGCATTGGCTGTCTTGCTGGCGGCCTGCGCCACCACGGCTCCAGAAAAAACCGAGCCGAAAATCCCCGAACTGAATGACACCCTGCCCAAGCTGACGCTGGAAAGTGTCTTGCCCAAGGTCAGTGCCAACGAATACTGCAACCCGGCCATGGACGCCGATGTGCTGTACGGCGCCGGCTACAAGCTGTACGAGGCCGAGGACTACACGAACGCCAAGAGCTGCTTCGCCATGGCCGCGCCGAACTACACCCGGGCGTTCTGCTACCTGTCCACCAGCACCGATCAGGAAACGGACAGACCCGAGGCTGAGCGCGACCGCGAGTCCTTCAACTACATCGCCTACTCGGCGTCGCAGAACGATTGGTGCGCCGAGTACGGCATGTACGCCACCTACTGGTTCGGCGACAAAGGCATCCACAAGGACCAGGCCCTGGCGACTCGCTGGCTGGAGCGCTCGGCCCTGCATGGCAACCCGGAACCTCAGCAACGCCTGGCCGATGACTTCGAAGAAGCTGGCAATCTGGTGCAGGCCTATGCCTGGCTGAAGGTCATCGATAACACCGAAGACACCAGCCAGCTGGATGCCTTGAAAGGCAAGATGAGCCCGGAGCAACTGGCCGAAGGCGAACAACGCTTCAGCGAGCTGAAGGCGCGCGTGACCAGCAAGCAGGTGATGTACGACGAGGCGCGGGCTGAGGAGGTCGCCATTTTCTCGGCCGAGATCCATTTCGATATCCCCGACCTGTTCAAGGGCATGACGACGGCCGAGCGCCAGGCCTTTGTCAAAGCGGCCATCGCCAAGGCCCGGGACAGCGGCAAGTTCAAGCTGCATTACGCGGTGACCCAATACATCATCGTCTCGCGGCTGGCCCAGCAGCGTTACCCCGCTGTCGACGTGCTGCAGAACCCGAAGCTGGTGGTCGCCATCAACCACGTTGACGACGGCTTGGAAGCTACGGCGAAGAAGTCCCTGGCGATCATGCAGAAAAGCTACAAGTAACCCTGGTTCCCCGGCGCGCTAGCGCCTGGTCGCCCGCCGACTCCCGCAAGATATCGCGGGAGCCGGCTCGCCAGAGATACCGCCCAGGCACGCCCGGCAGCGGCCCGATCACTGCGCCTCCCCACCCTCCTTCACCACCACGGTGCAGGTAATCCCCGCCGCCAGCAGCACACCCTCCGGCACTTCATCGATATGGATGCGCACCGGCACGCGCTGGGCCAGGCGTACCCAGTTGAAGGTCGGGTTGACGTCGGCGACCAGCTCGCGGCTTTCCGGGTTGTCGCGGTCGTAGATGCCGCGGGAAATACTTTCCACATGACCCTTGAGCACCTCGCCGCTCATCAGTTGCATATCGGCCTTATCGCCGACGCGCACATGGGGCAGCTTGGTCTCCTCGAAGAAGCCGTAGACCCAGAACGAATGCATGTCGACCACCGCCATCTTCGGCTCGCCGATGCGCGCGTAGTCGCCGCGGTGCACGTTGAGGTTGGTCACGTAGCCATCCACCGCGGCGCGCACCTGGGTGCGCTTGAGGTTGAGTTCAGCGGCCTCCAGTTGGGCCTGGGCCTGCTGGTAGTCGGCCAGGGCCGAGTCGGCGATGTTGCTGGCGTCGTCGCGGTTTTCCTTGGAGATCACCAGGTTGTCCAGGTCGGCGCGGCGGTGGGCGTTGACCTTGCGCATCTCCCAGGTGGCCTTTCTCGAAGCCACCAGCGACTGCGCCTGCTTGACCGCGATCTGGTAGTGCTCGGGGTCGATCTGCATCAGCAGGTCGCCCTTTTTTACCAACTGGTTGTCGCGCACCGGCACGTCCACCACTTCCCCGGTGACGTCGGCGGCGACGTTGATGATGTCGGCGCGCACCCGGCCGTCGCGGGTCCACGGCGTGTTCATGTAATGCACCCACAGGGTGCGGCCGATCCACAGGGCCAGGGCCAGCACCAGCAGGGTCGCGAGCAGGCTGAAAAACTTTTTCATCGTGGGACTCTCAACGGTAAACAGTGAGCGCCATGGCGCCGAACAGACAGCAGAACAGGCTCAGGCGCAGCAGCGCCGGGTGCCAGAAAAAACGGTACAGGTCATAACCCGAAATGAAGCGGTCCAGGGCCCAGGCCAGGGCCGCGGCAATGAAGAACATCAGGGTCATGGTCGGCATGTACACGCCGTGGAAGGCGATTTCACGAGGCATGTTCAAGTCCTTGGATCGGGGCCTGTACGGCTGGCGGCGCGGCATAGACGGCCAGCGGCGATTGCGGGTCGAGCAATGAGCTGCGGATGAAGTGCAGGTAGCTCTTCACCCGGCGCAAGACCGAGGTATCGAAGTGCGGGGCGAAGGGTTCGTCGCTGGCCTGGACCCGGCTGATCGCGTGATCGACCGCGACCAGCGCGCGCTCCAGGTTGCTCTGGCTCGGTTGCAGGAACAGCCGCACCAGCGAGCGGCCCATCACCCGGATCGCCTGGCGCCACGGCTGGGATTCGGCGTAGGCCGGGTGCACCGGAAGGATCGCCTGCTCCTTGCGCAGCTCGATGATGGCGTGCCCCACCTCCAGCACCACGAACATCCAGCGCAGCAGCT
>Ga0207976_100319_pt1 | contig 22127 bp, 18 predicted proteins | sample LakWasMe94_HOW11_2_FD_183916 | JGI IMG/M metagenome (GOLD analysis project Ga0207976, IMG submission 183916) | Freshwater sediment methanotrophic microbial communities from Lake Washington under simulated oxygen tension - Sediment Metagenome... | ecosystem: Environmental > Aquatic > Freshwater >... | reverse complement strand
CGGCAGCCTGGCCTTGTTCTGCGCCACGGCGCTGTGCCCGGCCACGCAGAAATCGCAGCCGTGGGTGGTGGCGGCCACCAGTTGCACCACTTCCCGTTCGGCCAGGCTCAGCTCGGCCTTGCCATTGAGCGCCGATACCGTAACGTAGGTCTCCAGCGCCGCCGGGGCATTGGCCAGGATGCCCAGCAGATTGGGGATGAACCCCGAGTTGTTCTGGGCGTTCTGCAAAAACGGCCGGGCCGCTTCGGGAGCGCTTTGCAGGCTGTGTAGAGTGATGCGCGACATGCGATGGACTCCTGCTGTGTAGGTGTCCGGCCAGTCTGTTGGTTATAAGAATTCCGATCCATATTCTAAAGTAGCGATTACTTGCTCCTGAGTGTTTCCATTAGATGATTTCGTCCAGCCCACTGGTTGATTGGTTATTAGAAAGCCTCGAACTCGACGCCAGCCTGTTCCATGTCGGCCGCTACTGCGGCGGCTGGCACGCCAGCACCCACGGCCTGTCCCGGGCCAGCTTCCACCTGATCGTGCAGGGCCATTGCTGGCTGCATATCGAAGGCCAGGAGCAGGCCCAGCGCCTGAATGCCGGGGACGCGGTGTTCCTGCTGCGCGACCTGGACTATCGCCTGTCCAGCGCCGAAGCGCAGGGCGCCGCCCGTGAACTGCCGCGCATGGCCATGCAGGCGCTGGACGCTGGCGCCGAGGATGGCGTGGGGCTGGTCTGCGGTTTCTTTCACTTCCGGTCCGGGCTGTCGTCACTGATCATCGACGGCCTGCCGGACTGGATCGTGCTGCGCGCCGGCGACCCATCCCTGAGCGCGGCCCGGGCCCTGTTCGAGCTGATCCTGGAAGAGTGCCAGCGCACGCCCGCGCCCTCCTCGGCGCTGCTGGAGCGCCTGAGCCATTTGCTGTTCCTCTATGTGCTGCGCCAGCAAGTGGCCGACAACCAGGGCCTCGGCGGGCTGGTGGCGCTGGCCCGGCATCCGGCCTTCGCCGCGCTGCTGGAACAGTTGATCGAGCACCCCGAACAGCCCTGGCCCCTGGAAAGCATGGCGGCCTGCACCGGGCTGTCCCGCTCGGCCTTCTTCAAGCGCTTCAACGAACTGGCCGGGCAATCCCCGGGCCAGGTCCTGCTGGCGCTGCGCATGCGCCATGCCTGCCAGTTGCTCAAGGCCAACCACACCGTGGAACAGGTCGGCGCGGCGGTGGGTTATCAATCGGTCGCGGCCTTTACCCGGGCCTTCGCCAAGGCCGTGGGGGTGCAGCCGGGGGCTTATCGCCGCCAACACGAAGGGCGCTGACGCTCGGCTGTCCCCAGCGATCGCTTACTGGTTCAGCGCCTGGGTAAAGGACGTATCGACAATACTCGCGGTGGCCAATGGCGCCGGCAGCGCCTTGACCTTGAACAGGAAGTCCGCGGTGCTTTGCAGGTCGGCGGCGGCCTGCGGGTCCACCGGGCCGACGCTCATGTGCGCCTGGCGCAGCCAATGACGCGAGACGTTCTGGTCGAGGTTGGCCTTTTTCGCCCACAGGTCGGCGTACTGGTCGGTGTGGCTGTCGACCCAGGCGCAAGCCTGTTTCAGGCGGCCGAGGAAGTCGGCGATGGCTGCGCGCTTGCTGTCGATGGCCGGGGTCGAGGCGGCGATGGCGCTGAGGCCGGGCATCAGGTTCTTCGCGGTGAGGATCGGCCGCGCACCGGAGAACAGGATCTGTTGCGAGATATAGGGCTCCCACACCGGGAAGGCGTCGATGCTGCCCCGGGGCAAGGCCGCGGCGGCGTCGATCGGCATCAGCTTGATGAACTCGACATGGTCCTCCGGCAGGCCGGCCTGCTCCAGGGCGCGCAGGGTCAGCTGCTGGCTCCAGGCGCCGGGCCAGTAGGCGACCTTCTTGCCCTTGAGGTCGGCGATGGTCTGCACCGGCGAGTCCTTGGGCACCAGCAAGGCAATGGTGTCCGGGTTCTGCCGCGAGACGCCGATCAGCTTCACCGGCGCCTGTTTCGCGGCGAGGAACAGAAAGCCCGAATCGCCGAGGAACCCCAGGTCCAGGGCGCCGGTGTTCAACGCCTCGGCCAGGGGCGCGGCGGCCTGGAAGTGTTTCCAGTCGACCTTGTAGGGCGCGCCTTCGAGCACACCCGAGGCCTCCACCGAGGCTCGCACGTTGTAGTAGTTCTGGTCGCCGACATGCAGGACCAGCGGCTCGGCGGCCTGGGCCAGGGGCGCCGCGAACAGGGTGCTGAGGAGCTGGGTGCTGAAGAGCAGGCGGCGCAAGCGTCGGGACAGCGTCATGGGAAATTCCTGGATGATTGGAAAAGCGGGTTTTATAGAACATAACGCTCTTATAATCCGGTTCTGAAATTCTGTTAACGCATAAGCTCATAGCTGCTTTTGCATCCGCAACCAGGGTCTGTTGGTGGAGAAACAGCGCGGCAACAGACTGTTGGCCAAGCAACATCGCCTGAGGCTTCTTTCCCCTGGCAACGCCTCGAAACCGCCCTTCCCCGGCTATGGCACAGAGCCTGCAATATTCCTTTCAGGCTGGATCGATTCCTGCTGTCCGTCTCTTTGGAAATAAGAGACGGAAATAACAACATTGCCTCTCGCCGCCTTGCCCGGAGCCGCTCCATGAAACCCGTCTTCCGTTTCCCCCTGGCCCGCGCCAGGTACCTGCTCAGCGCCTGTGCGCTGGCCCTGCTCCTGAGTCCGAGCCTGCAACCCCTGGCCCAGGCCGCGGACAGCCCGCCGGCCGAAGTGCACCTGGACTACGCCTATTACTCGCCGGTCAGCCTGGTGCTCAAGCACTTCGGCTTTCTCGAAAAGGTCCTGCCCCAGACCAAGATCAGCTGGGTGCTGAGCCAGGGCAGCAACCGCTCCCTGGAATACCTCAACAGCGGCGGCGTCGACTTCGCCTCCTCCGCCAGCCTGGCGGCGGTGCTGAGCCGGGCCAACGGCAGCCCGATCAAGTCGGTGTACGTCTACAGCCGCGCCGAATGGACCGCCCTGGTGGTGCGCAAGGATTCGCCGTACCAGACTGTCGCCGACCTCAAGGGCAAGAAGATCGCCGCCACCAAGGGCACCGATCCCTACCTGTTCACCCTGCGCAGCCTGCAACAGGCCGGGCTGAAAAAAGACGATGTGGAACTGGTGCACCTGCAGCACCCGGACGGTCGCACCGCCCTGGAAAAAGGCGACGTCGACGCCTGGGCCGGCCTCGACCCGCATATGGCCGCCAGCGAAGTACAGGCCGGGTCGCGCCTGCTGTACCGCAACACTGCCTTCAACAGCTACGGCGTGGTCAGCGTCACCGAGCAGTACGCCAAGCAGCATCCGCAAACCATCGCCACCGTGCTCGCCGCCTACGAGCAGGCCCGCGAATGGTCGCTCAAGCACCCGGACGAACTGGCCAAGCTGCTGGCCGACGAATCCGGCCTGCCGCTGGAAGTGGCCCGGCTGCAACTGTCGCGCACCGACCTCGGCAGCCCGCAGTTGAGCGCCGAGGATGTGCTGGCCTCCAAGGCCGCCGCGCCGATCCTGGTCTCCGAGGAGCTGGTACGTCGCGGGGTCAACGTGGATCAGGTGATCGACCAACTGCTCGACACCGGCTTCAAGCAGGCCGTAGCCCGTCAATAATCCACCGCCCAGGCGACAACCGAGTCCGCGCCAGCCGCGGATTCGGCGTTGCCGGAGAATCGCCATGAGCAGCGACAGCAACAACCTCTCGACCCGCCTGGCCCTGTCCGCGCCGGGCAAGCTCCCAGGCTTCAACCCCGCCCGCTGGCGCCTGCGCCTCAAGGGCCTGGCGTTGCCGGTAGCGATCGTCCTGCTGCTGGAGATCGTGGTGCGCCTCGGCTGGCTGCCGTCGTACCAGATGCCGGCCCCCAGCGAGATCGCCCTGACCCTCGGCGACCTGGCCGAAGGCGCGCTGTGGAAACACATCGGCGCCAGCCTGCTGCGGGTGCTGCTGGGTTTTGCCATCGGCGCCGGCCTGGCCCTGGTATTCGCCGCCTGGGTCGGCCTGAGCCGGGAAGCCGAAGCCTACCTGGAGCCGACCTTCGCCGGCCTGCGTTCGATCCCCAGCCTGGCCTGGGTGCCGTTGCTCCTGCTGTGGCTGGGCATCGACGAGACCTCCAAGGTGGTGCTGATCGCCATCGGCGCCTTCTTCCCGGTGTACCTCAATGGCGTGGCGGCGATTCGCGATATCGACCGCAAGCTGGTGGAGGTCGGCCATATGTACGCTTTCAGCCGGCGCCGGCTGGTGCGGCGGATTCTCCTGCCGGCCGCCCTGCCCGGGCTGTTCACCGGCTTGCGCAGCGGCATGAGCCTGGCCTGGATGTTCCTGGTGGCCGCCGAGCTGATCGCCGCCACCAAGGGCCTGGGTTATCTGCTCAGCGACGGCCGGGAAACCTCGCGGCCGGACATCGTGCTGGCGGCGATCATCGTCCTCGCCGTGCTCGGCAAGCTCAGCGACGGCATTCTCGCCGGCCTGGAAAAACGCTGCCTGACCTGGCGCGACACCTTCAATGGCCAAGGCAGCAATGACTAACGCACAGAGGATCGAGCCATGACCCAAGCCCTGCTGGATATCCAGGTGGAGCGCAAGACCTTCGCCAGCACCACCGTCCTCCAGGATATCCACCTGCAATTGCAGCCGCGGGAAACCGTGAGCCTGCTGGGCCCCAGCGGCTGCGGCAAAAGCACCCTGCTACGGATAGTCGCCGGCCTGGAGAAAGACTTTCAGGGGCAACTGCTGAGCCAGACCGAACGCCTGGCCTTTGTCTTCCAGGAACCGCGGCTGATGCCCTGGCTGACGGTGGAACAGAACATCGGCTTCAGCGACGACGAGCATTACGACCGGGCCTGGGTCGCGCAACTGATCGAGGAAGTCGGCCTCGGCGGTTTTGCCCAGGCCCTGCCCAAGGCACTGTCCGGCGGCATGGCGCAGCGGGTGGCGATCGCCCGCGGCCTGTACTCGCGGCCACAGGTACTGTTGCTCGACGAGCCCTTCAGCGCGGTGGACGCCTTTACCCGGATGAAACTGCAGGACCTGCTGCTGCAACTGGCCGAGCGTCACGCCATCGCCCTGCTGCTGGTGACCCACGATGTCGACGAGGCGCTGTACCTGAGCGACCGGGTGCTGGTGATGGACAACCGCCCCAGCAGCATTCGCCAGGAACTGGCGGTGCAACTGAGCCATCCGCGGGACCGCCGCGACCCGCTGCTGGCCCGGCTCAAGGCGTTGTCCCTGACCGAATTGCACAAGGCCCATGTGATTTGAGCGGGCGTTGTTACGGGCTTCACACCTAAGAACACAAAGGAATTAATAAATAAATAATCAGTATTTATGGTTATAAAAATAACCACGTACTCTCAGCTCATCCCGCCCATTGGTCACGACAGTGAAGTGCCTTATGAAACCGACTGACAACGTTATCGACTTCGCCCAGTTCCGCAAACGCAAGCAGGCCCAGCAGCTGGCCCGGGCCATGTGGGAGATGTATGCGCGCAATGCCGGTTACCAGGCGTTCCAGTGGGTTCAGGCGGCCCAGCCGACCAGGACATACCACGCGTGAGCGCCCAGGAACCCTCGCGTTTTCTGGCGAGCGCCGACGAACCCGGCCTTGATCTGACCCATCTGGAAACTCAGGAAGAAGACCCCATCAGCCAACGGGTCGCGCAGAACCTGCAACGCCTGCGCAGCAAGCGTCATCTGTCCCTGGATGCCCTGGCCCGCCAGTGCGGGGTCAGCCGGGCGATGCTGGCGCAGATCGAGTCCGGGCGCAGCGTGCCGTCGATCAAGGTGCTGTGCAAGATCGCCAAGGGCCTGAAGGTGTCGGTCGCGGCCTTTCTCGAACACCGCGCCTTCGAAGGCGTGGCGGTGCTGCCGTCGAGCCAGAGCAAACGCCTGGTCAGCGCCAACGGCGCCTTTGTCAGCCGCGCCCTGTTCCCCTTCGACGTGGCGCGCCAGTCGGAATTCTACGAACTGCGCCTGAGCCCGCTGGGCGAAGACCAGTCCGAAGGACACGGACCGGGAGTCCAGGAAAACCTGGTGGTGTCCCAGGGCGTGCTGGAAATCAGCGTCAACGAGGAGCGCTACCTGCTCTCCACCGGCGACTCGATCCTGTTCTACGCCGACCAGCCGCACCGCTACCGCAACCCGGCCGACAGCGAAGCGGTGGCCTACCTGGTGGTGACCTATCCGGAGCGCCTGGACTGAGCCAGCCGGGACCCTGATGACATGGCAGCCCCCGATCGCAGGCTGCGCCAGCGGCTACAAATGCCGATAGCCCCTCTATGAAAAAAGCCCGGCGGGATCATCCCGGCCGGGCTATTTTTTGTGCCGCCGCGAGGAATCAGCAGGTGCAGCACATCATCGGCATGCCGTTGCAGCTCATCATCATCGGCATGCCGCAGTCGTTCATCATCTTCATCATCAGGGCGCAGCAGCTTTTCATCATGTCCATGTTCATGCCGGCCATCGGCATGATCTTGCACATCATGCAGTCGGCTTCGAGGGTGCATTCCATCACGCACTTCATCGACGGCATCGGCATGCCCATCATCGGCATTGGCATCATGGCGCCCATCATCGGCATGGCCATGCTCGCCTGGGACATGCACATCATGCTCATGTTGGCGCAGTGCATCATCATCGGCATGCCGCAGTTCATCATCATCTGCATCATTTGCGCGCTGTTCTTGAACATGGCCATGTCCATGCCCGCGGCCGGCATCATCTTGCACAGCATGCCGTCGTCCATCATTTCGCAGCTCATGGTCGCCATCATCATCGGCATGCCCATCATCGGCATCATCGGCATGTTGGTGTTCATCGGCATTTGCATCTGCATGGCATTCATCATGGTGAAACTCCCTAAGCGATTCGATAGTTGGACGAAGCTGATGGGGCGGATTCTAGGGAGTGGCGAACGCCGCACAAGAGGCCGATCGAACAGCAACAGCGGCTGCCGGGGCAGCTTCAGCGCAGCCGTTCATGCAGGATTTTCCGCTTGAGCAGCCAGATGGATTGCATGGCGGACAAGGTCAGGACAGGAGCGTGTTTTCCGCTGCAATGGATATGCGCGAATCAGCGCATTCAATAACCCAAAGAAATAATCATTCTAAAGAGGCCCGACTTTTCTCGGGAAAGGCTGCTTGCGACCCTCGCCGGTCCCCCTGTGGCAGGGTTAGGCAAGGGTCGCAGGCGCGGTGCTGGGCATGACGCGGGGTCGGGATCGAAGGTCTCAGAGCTTGGCGATCGACACTTCGGTGGATTTGACGAAGGCGATGACCTCGCTGCCGACCTTCAACTCCAGGTCGCGCACCGAGCGCGTGGTGATCACCGAGGTGACGATGCCCGAGGCGGTCTGCACATCGATTTCCGAGACCACCTGGCCTTCATGGATCTCCTTGATGACGCCCTTGAACTGGTTGCGAACGTTGATTGCCTTGATGGTCATGGTGGGCCTTCCTGTCTGGGGTGGGCACTGGCGCATCGCCGTGCAGGGCTCTAAGGTGCCCTGTACCTTCAGACATTAAAAGGAATAAATAGTAGTTATTTTATTCCTTAAATGAATATAAAAGATTCCCTCCCGCACTTCGTTACCTTGACCGACACCCTTGCCTTTGCTTCTCTGGGCCCTTGCTAACCCTTTCAGGAGATTGTCATGCGAACACTCGAGCTGGCGGGCGTGCCCGTCCCGGTGATTGGCCAGGGTACCTGGCGCATGGGCGAGGAGCGCCACCAGCGCAACGCCGAGATTGCCGCACTGCAGGCCGGCATCGAACGGGGCATGAGCCTGATCGATACCGCCGAGATGTACGCCGAGGGCGGCGCGGAGGAAGTGGTCGGCGCCGCCATCACCGGCCAGCGCGACCGGGTGTTCCTGGTCAGCAAGGTGTACCCGCACAACGCCAGCCGCAAAGGCATTCCCCAAGCCTGCGACCGCAGCCTGCGCCGCCTGGGCACCGACTACATCGATCTGTACCTGCTGCACTGGCGCGGGCAATACCCTCTCGAGGAAACGGTGGAGGCTTTCGAGCGCCTGCGCGAAGACGGCAAGATCGGCCGCTGGGGCGTGTCCAATTTCGACCTTGATGACCTCGAGGAACTGGCGAGCCCGGCCTGTGCCACCAACCAGGTGCTGTACAACATCGAAGAACGCGGCATCGAATTCGACCTGCTGCCCGCCGCGCAACAGCAGCGCTTGCCGCTCATGGCTTACTGCCCTATCGCCCAGGCCGGCAAGCTGCTGCATCACCCTGTGCTACAGCAGGTCGCCGAACGCCATGGCGTGACCACCGCCCAGGTGTCCCTGGCCTGGGTCCTGCGTCAGGACGGCGTGATCGCCATTCCCAAGGCGGTGCACCCCGAACATGTCCGGCTGAACGCCGAGGCGGCCGGATTGTGCCTGAACGACGAAGACCTGGTGGCCATCGACCGAGCCTTCCCCGCGCCTCTGCGCAAGCAGCGACTGGCAGTGGTCTGAGCCTGCTGCCGCGAGCCGCACCACACCGAAAAAACCTGGCGTCCATGCCAGGTTTTTTTTCGCCGTGAACAGGGCTGGAAGCGGCGAAATACCGGCGACTTTAAGGATCGTCCTATCCCGGATTTCTGAGGCTTTATTTAGAGTGGGTCAATGAGATTAAAGACCTACCTTCATCAGATCAGTCCCGTATTTTCCAGTCCAGAAGCCGCCAGCAGGTTGCTGCGTCTTTTCGCGCTCATTCTTTTGGTCGGCATCCTCGGTGCCGTCTACAACTTCCTCAATTCCACCCTCAGCAACGACATTTCCCGGCGCCGCGGCTACATGAGCAGCGCCATCGCCGAAGCCCAGACCTTTTTCACCAGCCGCGAGGCCTTGCTGGAAAGCCTCAGCCTGTCCGCAGTCCGCCGCTCCAAGCAGGCCCAGGCCCTGGTGTACCTGCCCTCCAGCGAAGAGCTGCACCTGCAACTGGGCGACGTCGATGACCCGTGGAGCATCTGGCTGAGCCAGCGCATGCGTGAATATTTCAAGGCCAAGCAGGTCAACCTGCTGTATGTAAGCCCCGGCCCCGAAGCCCGGGTCATGCGCCTCTACAGCAGCAACCCGACCTCCCCCAACCTGCCCAAGACCATCCTCTCCAAGCTTGAGGCGCTCAACCATGGGAAGCGTCCGGACACCAACGAGCTGTGGCTCACCGACCAGTCCACGCAGACTTCGCAGCTGTACATTTTCACCCGGCTCGACGAGCGCTCCGATGACTCCGGCTGGCTGGGCCTGGAAATGGATGGACGGGAAGTGCTCAAGGCCCTCAGCGACCAGAGCGCCGGCGAGTTCATGATGTTCAACTCCGAAGGCGCGCTGCTGTTCACCAACACCCCGGCCGGCCGCCTGGGCCAGGCCTTGCAGCAACTGCAAGGCAGCAACTTCTTCGGGTTTGTCGGCAGTGGCTGGTGGCCCGATCACCTGGTGATCCGCAAGCAACTGATGACCTCCGACTGGCAGCTGGTCTACTCCTTCAGCCTGCGGGCCCTGCTGATCGCGCTCTGGCCCCAGCTGGCCGGCACCCTGGTGTTCTGCCTGTTCAGCATTAGCCTGATCTGCCTGCTGACCCGCCGCATCGAACACCGCTTCATCACCCCCGCGCTGAGCCGTATCCAGGCCTTGGTCGAGAGCGAGCTGTTCAGCCGCGACGTGATCCAGACCGCGCCCGTGGCCTTGTGCGTGCTGCGCCGTACCGACGGCCAGGTGGTCCTGGAAAACACCCTGGCGCAGCAGTGGCTGGGCGACGGTATCGAACGGGAAATACTCTGCGCCGGCTGGATCCAGCAAGCCTTCAAGAGCCACGAACCGAACCGCTTCGACTACTTCGAGACCACCGACGGGCGCCACCTTTACCTGAGTTCCGCGCCTACCCGCTACAAGGGCGAGGACGTGTTGTTCTGCGCCTTCAGCGACATCAGCGCGCGCAAGCAGGTGGAAGCCGCGCTGGAAGAAGCCCGGCAGATGGCCGACGCGGCCAACGAAGCCAAGACCCTGTTCCTCGCCACCATGAGCCATGAAATACGCACGCCGCTGTATGGCGTGCTGGGCACCCTGGAGCTGCTCGCGCGCACCCGGCTGGATACCCAGCAGCGCGATTACCTGCGCGCCATCGAATGTTCTTCCTCGACCCTGTTGCAGTTGATCTGCGATGTGCTGGACGTGTCCAAGATCGAAGCCGGGCAACTGGCCCTGGAGCTGAATGAGTTCTCGCCACTGGACCTGGTCCACGAGCTGATCCAGGCCTATTCCGCGGCGGCGTCGAACAAGGGCCTGCTGCTCTATTCCTGCGTGGACCCGCAAATCCCCGAGCGACTGATCGGCGATGTCACCCGCATCCGGCAGATCCTCAGCAACCTGCTCAACAACGCGGTGAAGTTCACCGACCTGGGACGCATCGTGCTGCGGGTCAACCTGCTGAGCCGCGATGGCGAGCGCTCCAGCATCCTGTGGCAGGTCTCCGACACCGGCAAGGGCATTGCCCAGGATCATCAGCCGTTGATCTTCGAACCCTTCTATCAAACCGGCGGCAACGCCAACGTGGTGGCGGGCACCGGCCTGGGCCTGCCCATCTGCCAGCGCCTCACCCAATTGATGAACGGCAGCCTGCGCATGGTCAGCGAACTGGGGCTGGGCAGCAGCTTCTCCCTCACCCTGCCCCTGGAAGCGGCGATCGATGGACCGGTCACCCTGCCCGCCACACAGCTGTTGCCGGAAACCATCTATGTGATGTCCAGCGTACGGGAGCTGGCGGAGTCCGTCGGCGGCTGGCTGCGCCAGTGGGGCGCACGGGTGCAGCTCTGCCATCCCTCGAAGATCGCGCCGACCAGCGACTGCCTGCTGGTCGAGGTTCACCCCGGCGAACTGGAGCAGCGCCTGCAACCCGACTGGCCGGGTCCGCTGATCCTCGCCACAGGGACCGGCAACAACGACCCCCAGGTTCGCACCGGGTGCTGGCACGTGAACCTGAACCACCTGCGCTCCATTCATCAGGCGGTCAGCCAGGCCCAGGGACTGTGGGTGGCCAAGGCCGAGAACCACAACGAACACTGGACGTTGAAACAACTGAACCTGAACGTGCTGGTGGCCGAAGACAACGTCATCAACCAACTGATCCTGAGGGATCAGCTGGAAGAGCTGGGCTGCAGCGTGGAGCTTGCGTCAAACGGCGAGGAAGCCCTGTCGATGTGGAATCCCGAGCGGTTCGATCTGGTCCTCACCGACGTCAACATGCCCGTGATGAATGGCTATGAACTGGCCAAGGAGCTGCGACGCCGTGGCTGTACGGCCCCGATCATCGGCGCCACGGCCAATGCGATGCGTGGAGAAGAAGAGCAATGTCTGGCGGCCGGAATGAACCATTGCCTGGTCAAACCTTTTGCATTACGCGCCCTGTTCAATTACCTAGCGCCCTATGAAAGAGCGAAGAATGAAGCCCTGTAGCATATTGATCGTTGAAGACCACCCCTTCCAGCACATGTACCTGCAGCATCTGTTCGGTGAGCTGGGCCCCTATTACCTGGAAGGCGCAAGGGATGGCGAAGAGGCGCTGGAACGCTTGAAATGGCGCAAGTTCGACCTGGTGCTCACCGACCTGTTGATGCCGGGAATGGATGGTGTGCAGTTCATCCAGAGGCTGGCGGCCCTGCACTCCAAGCCGGCGCTGGCGATCATGAGCTCGGCCTCGCGGCGCATGCTGATGAGCGCCAGCCTGGTTGCCAAGAATCTCGGGGTGAAAGTCATCGGCCTGATTTCGAAACCGGTGAACCTTGCCGCCCTGCAGACCCTGACCACCCAATTGAGCATTTCGCAACCGAGCTCGCCGCGCCCCCTGCCGCCCTCCATGCTCAATCGGGCCGCACTGGCCCAGGCCATCCAGGAAGAACAGTTCGAGGCCTGGTTCCAACCCAAGAAATCGCTGTTCAACGGCCGCATCGTCGCCGCCGAAGCCCTGGTCCGCTGGATGCACCCGACACAAGGCATGATGCTGCCCGACACTTTCCTGCCCGCCCTCAAGTCCTTCGACCTCGAGGAGGACCTGCTGTGGCTGGTCCTGCGCCAGGCGATCCAGGCCCAGGCACGCTGGCGCCAGCAGGACTACGACATTCCAGTGTCGATCAATCTGCCGACCCACCTGCTCAACAGCCACGACCTGGCGGACCGCCTGTTCGACTTTGTCATGGAACATCAGGGCGTACCGGGGCAGATCTGTTTCGAGCTCATGGAATGTTCGGTGCCCCAGGACATCAGTAACTTCTATGCCGGTGCCTGTCGTTTGCGCATCAAGGGCTTCGGCCTGTCCCAGGACGACTTCGGCAAGGGCTACAGCTCGTACATGAACCTGGTTTCGACTCCGTTCACCGAACTGAAGATCGATCGCGCCCTGGTCCAGGGATGCCACGCCAGCGAAGAACTGACCAAGGCCCTGACCAGCATCATTGCCCTGGGTCGCCAGCTGGGCCTGACCGTGGTGGCCGAAGGCGTGGAAAGCGCCGAAGAGCTGGCGCTGTTGCGCAAGATCGACTGTAGCCAGGTGCAGGGCTTCCTGATCTCGCGCGCGGTCCCCTCCGAGCAGTTTCAACAGTTGCTGGTGAACGACGGTCCAGCCGCCAGTTATTGAACCGAGGACATCCACCCCTTCAGGATTACATGCCCCACATCACTGACAAGTCGTTGTTTAAAGGTAAAATCCTCAAGGCTTCGACTTTTTCATGCTTTTTTGGATACCAGTGATGAACCACCAGGACACGCTTCTCGAGAATCTGAAACGATACTCGACTCGCCTGAACAAAGGATTGTTGATTTTTCTCGGCTTGACCCTGCTGTTGATCGCCATCAGTTACTGGTCGTCGCACAAACTCCTCGAAGAACAACACAACAGGTTCAAGGCGCACTTTGCGCGGATGATGGAAGACGTCCGCGAACATGAAGACTTCCTCCGCGGCGTGGCCGTGCAAAGCACCAAGGTCCCCCTCCACGCCAACGACTCGGGTTCATACCTGAAAAGCGCCTTGCCCGATGAAGAACCGCACAACTACCTGGGCCAGGAGTTTGCCTTTTCCACGCCCTTCAGCCTGTCGGTCAATCACCAGAACGTCGAGCCTGGCACCTTGGCCAGGCTATCCGAGCTGGGAGAGCACCTGACCGACTATTACAGCGCCTTCTGGTCCACGTCCCATTACCAGTCACCGCCGTTTTTTCTATTCGATGCCGAGGACAACTTCAATATCGGCATTCCAGCAGCCGGGCATTCACGAGACCCGCTCTGGAGAAACGACACCCCCAACAAGGCACTCGTCCTGCAAACACTCAAGCTTCTGCTGACGAAGGATTCGGCACGAGCCGATGGTGCGGTCGATTGGCAACCCCTCGTCCCGCAACAGGCCAACGAGGCGCCCGTCCGGCTGCTGGCCTATGTCAGCGCCCATCTCGGGCCGCAATGGTCACGAATCCAGGGCGTCGGCAACCAGGTCGGTATCGCGTCGCTGTTGAGCATGGATCTGGTCAATGACATCAAGCGACTCATGCCGTGGTCGACCTATGACCATATCGCTCTGGTCGCCCCCTCCGGCAAGGTGCTGACCGGTTCGCTGCCACCGGGTGTGGCGCTGCATGACGGGTTGAACATCACCGGCGACGGCATGGTCTTCAAAGTGACAAGCGGTTCCGCCGAGCCCTGGACCGCCCTTTACACCGTCGGTTTCAAGAGCTACTTCAACTACACCCTGTGGCCCTTGCCGGTCTTGCTGGCCCTGCTGATCGGCGGTATTGGCTGCGGCTGGCTGGTCAGTCGGCGGTATCAGTCGCGGATCGTCAAGCCGGTCTACGAGGCTTATCAACGCACCACCGAAAGCGAGGCCTTCAGCCGGGCCGTGATCGATAGCGCGCCCACTGGCCTGTGCGTGGTGCGCCGCTCGGACTTCAAGGTCCTGCTGGAAAACCAGAAAGCCCAGCAGTGGCAAGGCAGCACAAGACTGCGCACGGCCCTGGAAAGCCGGCAGGACCTGTCCGTCGCCGGTGAAACCCGGCTGGACATCGACGGTACCCACCTGCAGGTAGGGTTCGTACCCACCCGTTACCAGGGCGAGGATGCCCTGCTCTGCGCCTTCCACGACGTGACCTGCCACATCGAGGGCGCGGCCATGCTGGAGCAGGCCCGACGCTCCGCCGCCGTGGCGAGCGAAGCCAAGACCCTGTTCCTCGCCACCATGAGCCACGAAATACGCACCCCGCTCTACGGCGTACTGGGCACCCTGGAACTGCTCGGGCTGACGCGCCTGGATGCCCGGCAGCGCGAGCACCTGCAAACCATCCAGCGCTCGTCGAGCACCCTGTTCCAATTGATCAGCGATGTCCTGGACATTTCCAAGATCGAATCCGGGCAGATGGCGATCGAGTCCCAGGAGTTCTGCCCGCTGCAGATGATCGAGGACACCCTGCACGCCTACAGTGTCTTCGCCGAAAACAAAGGCTTGCTGCTGTACGCCTGTGTCGATACAGCGTTGCCCGACCAGCTGCTGGGCGACCCGATGCGGATCCGGCAGATCCTCAACAACCTGCTCAGCAATGCCATCAAGTTCACCGATACCGGGCGTGTCGTGCTGCGGGTCAGGGTCCTGGAGTGCGTGGATGGCCAGGCCAACCTGGAATGGCAGGTCACCGACTCCGGCATCGGCATTTCGCCGGCGCAACAGGAACGCCTGTTCGACACCTTCTACCAGGTACGCGACGCTTCCAGCGAGGCCGGTGCCGGGCTCGGCCTGGCGATATGCCGCTGGTTGACGGAAATGATGGACGGCCAGATGCGCGTGGTCAGCGAGCCCGGCCTGGGCAGCAGCTTCTCGCTGCGGCTGGGGCTGAAAGTCATGCCGGGCTCGCTGGAAGGCTGCGCGGACATCCTGCCAACCACCCAGGCGGTGTATGTGCGGGCGCCCGCCGTGGAACTGACGCAGAGTACCTGTGACTGGCTGAATCACCTCGGTGTGGTCGCCAAGCCATTGCCGGCCTTTGTCGAAGAGTCGCGCCAGGCCAACCTGCTGGTCGATGTTCTACCCTCCGACAGCCTGCCCGCCTGGGCCGGCCCCCGGGTCCTGTGCGTCAGCGGCGAACACCCTCCGGCCCAACCACTGCAAGGTTGCACGGTGGATGTGCATGATGTGCGGGCCATTGCCAGGGCCGTCTCCCTGACCCTGCACGGAAAAACCATTGCGCCCGCCGCTCCCGAAGGCGATCTGAGCAGCAGGCTCGGCCTGCATATCCTGGTGGCCGAGGACAACGCGATCAATCAGGCGATCATCAAGGAGCAACTCGAAGCCCTGGGCTGCACGGTGACGGCCGCCTCCAATGGCGAAGAAGCCTTGCAGCTCTGGCAGCCGCAGGTGTTCGACCTGGTGCTGACCGATGTGAACATGCCGCTGCTCAACGGCTATGAACTGACCCGAGCCCTGCGTGAGCGGGACCGGGAGATTCCGATCGTCGGGGTCACGGCCAATGCCATGCGCGAAGAAGGCGCCCGCTGCCTGGCCGTCGGCATGAGTGCCTGGCTGGTCAAACCCTTGAGCCTGCAGACCCTGCACCAATACCTGTCGAATCTCTGCGCGAATGCGCCTGCCGAGGAACCGCAACCGATGATCGATGCAACGCCTCCCCCCGCGACCGGCGACACAATGATCGAGCTGTCCCCGAAATTGCGTGAGCTGTTCATCAGCACCATGCGCCAGGATGTCCAGAGCGTGACGGACGCCCTCGACACCCAGGATGCCAAGCGGCTCGCCGAGCGGCTGCACAGCGCCGCCGGGGCGTTGGGTGCCGTGCAGTTGAGCGGGCTGGCGAAAAACTGCGCCGAACTGGAGTCCCGGATACTGCAAAGCGCGATGACGTCTTCCGTGACCCTTGAGGTGAAAAGCCTGATACAAAGCTTGACGGATATTCTTAATGCACTTGAATGAGACGCGACAAGATTTGATGGACGCAATCCTTTACTCTTTCTCCCTACCAACCGGCGTATTACGAGTGGCTAGTCATGGAAAAATATAAAGTAGTCATCGCCGACGATCACCCGATTGTTCTGCTCGGCGTTCGCGATAGTCGGTGAGGCGATCAGCTCACAGGGCTTGATCGAGATCCTCGAACAGCAGCCAGTCGATATCGTCATCACCGACTACAACATGCCCGGGGACTCGCCCTACGGCGACGGCCTCAAGCTGGTCGAGTACCTGAAGCGCCACTTCCCGCGCCTGCAGATACTGATCCTGACCATGATCTCCAACCAGTTGATCCTCACGCGCCTGCATGAGCTGGGGGTGGTCGGGGTGATCCAGAAAAGCCAACTGCACAATGAAATCCAAGTGGCGCTCAAGACCATTGTCGAAAGAGGCTCCTATCAGAGTCTCGAACCTGCGCCGAGCTCGGTCATCGAGTCCAGCGCGAGCATCGACGACCGGATTTCCATGCTCTCGCCCAAGGAGTTTGAAATCCTGCGGCTGTTCGTTTCTGGCAAGAGCGTCAGTGACATTGCCCGAAGCCAGAACCGCAGCTCGAAGACCATCAGCGCGCAGAAAATCTCCGCCATGCGCAAGCTGGAAGTCGAGAGCGACCAGGACCTGCTGACGTACTGCATCGGTCGCAACATCTTCAACTGACCCCTCTCATCCAGCGAAGACAGAAGGCCCGAACGACGATGACCGGCGGCGACCAGTTCGACCTGCAACAGCTTCAAGGTGCCTGGGAACAGGTGGAGTACGAGAACAACGGGGTCAGCAACCCGCCCGACGAACATGGCGCCCCAGGAGCTCTTACCCTGATCCAGGGGCAAGGGTTCCGCGTCGTGACGCTCGAGGGCGAGTTGTTGCTCGCGGGTAGTTTTACCCTCGATACCCGGACCACGCCGAAGTCCATTACCTGGGTCGACTCCATGGGCGCCGACACCGGCAAGCATTTGCCTGCCAGCTATCGACTGGAAGGTGATGACTTCGTCTTCATCGCCGCGGACGAGGACCAGCCCAGGCCCACCGAGTTCCGCACCGGGCCAGGTGAAACCCTGCGCCGGTTCGTCCGCGTATCACGGGATGGCACAGGCCTCGGCGGCCGCTGAGGTTCGCGCATTGGCCGGCATGCCCGTCACGCCCTGGCCCGCTCTATTTCCCGCCCCGCCAGCTCGCCGATCGCCTGCAAGGTCTCGCAATCCGCGCCATCCTGGGCCTGTACCGACATGCCTTGAATGATCGCCCCGATATACCGGGCCAGCGCCGCGGCCTGGGTATCGGCGCGCAGTTGCCCGCTGGCGATGCCCTGCTCGATATGCGCTTCGAAGGCCTTGAGGGTGTTGGCCCGCAAGGTGCTCACAAACTCACGAATCCCATCGTTTTCCACCGCGCAGGTCAGGGTCGCGGTGGAGATCATGCAGCCCCGTGGCCGGCCCGGCAGGCTGTACTCATGGGCCGCCTCGCGCAGCAGGCGGAGGAAGCCGTCCACCACATCCGCCTCCTCGCGCAGTGCCCGCTCGGCAAAGGCCCCGGTGCTGCGCTGGTAATGCGCCAGCGCCTGCTGGTAAAGCTCGGCCTTGGACCTGAACGCGGCATACAGGCTTTGCACCGTGATGCCCATGGCCGCCGACAACTCCGGCATCGAGGCGCCTTCATAACCCAGGCGCCAGAACACCTCGGCCGCAAGGGCCAGGACCTGGTCGCGATCGAAGGCAATCGGCCGTCCGCGACGACGCACCACGGCAGCAGTGTTATTTATCATAATGATCACTATTGAAATTAGAGCGAATGCCGGTTAATCATAACGGACATTGTGATTATAGAGGCTCCCCCCCATGGATCTACCCAATAACGGACTGCTTGCCCTGGCCGCCACCCTCGGCGCTTCGCTGGCCAGCGCCGCCACGCCGGACGAGGAACTCGGCCGGCGCATGGACACGGCCATTGAACGGGCCATTGACGAACAGCGGATCGTCGGCACCGTGGTGGTGGTGATGCGCGATGGCCAGGTGGTCTACCAGCGCGCCGCCGGTTTCGCCGACCGGGAAACCGCCCGGCCGATGACAGGCGACACCATCCTGCGTCTGTCCTCGGTCACCAAGCCCATGGTGTCCGCGGTCACCATGCGCCTGGTGGAACAGGGCAAGCTGTCCCTGGACGATAGGGTCAGCCAATGGCTGCCGGACTTCCGGCCAAGGCTGGCCGATGGCACGCAACCGCCGATCACCCTCAAGCAGTTGCTGACCCACACCGCCGGCCTGAGCTACGGCTTTCTCGAGGCCGAGCACGGGGCGTATCGCACGGCGGGGGTTTCGGATGGCCTGGCCGAACCGGGCATGAGCCTGGAAGACAACCTCAAACGCATTGCCAACGTGCCCTTGAGCTATCCGCCGGGCACGCAGTGGTGCTATTCCCTGGCCCTCGACGTGCTCGGCGCCGTGCTGGAAAAAGCCAGCGGCAAAAGCCTGCCGGCCCTGACCGAAGAACTGGTGACCGGGCCGCTGCAAATGCACGACACCGCGTTCTCGGTCAAGGACCCTGCCCGCCTTGGCGCCGCTTACCGCGATGACCATCCGCGGCCGAGCCGGATGCAGGACGAGACGGCGATCAGGGTCGACGAAAGCACCACCTTGTTCTCCCTCCAGCGGATTTTCGACCCGCGCTCCTATCCCTCCGGTGGCGCCGGCATGGCCGGTACCGCCATCGATGTTGCGCGTTTTCTCGACACCTTGCGCCAGGGTGGCGGCCCAGTGCTTTCAGCCCCTAGCGTGCAGGCGATGATGACCGACCAGGTCGGCGCCCAGGCCCAGACCCAGGGGCCGGGCTGGGGCTTCGGTTACGGCTGGGCGGTGCTGGACGATCCGACCCTGGCCGGCACCCCGCAATCCAAGGGCACCCTGCAATGGGGCGGCGTCTACGGCCACAGCTGGTTTGTCGACCCCCAGGCCAGGCTGACCGTGGTGGCGCTGACCAACACCGCCTTCGAGGGCATGTGGGGGGCCTTCACCCGGGACATCCGCGACGCCGCCTACCCGGCGCCCTGAATCAGCTCGCCGCCCGGAGCGTCGAGCGACCACCAGCCCGGCAGCAATTGCCGGACTCGGGGCTCGGCAAAGCGGTCGTCGATCAACATCACCACGCCACGGTCCTGCTGGCTGCGGATCACCCGGCCCGCGGCCTGCACCACCTTCTGCAGGCCGGGGTACAGGTAGGTGTAGTCATAGCCGGCGCCGAAAATCGCCGCCATGCGCTGTTTCAGTTGCTCGTTCACCGGGTTCAGCTGGGCCAGTCCGAGGGTGGCGATAAAGGCGCCGATCAGCCGCGAACCCGGCAGGTCGATGCCCTCGCCGAACGCCCCGCCCAGCACGGCAAAACCCACCCCCTGGCCATCGGCGTCGAAGCGTTCGAGAAACGCCTGGCGTTGCCCCTCATCCATCCCCCGGGACTGTTGCCACAAAGGAATATCCGGGTGCTGTTCGGCCAGCAGGCTGGCCACCTGCTGCAAGTAATCGAAGCTGCTGAAGAACGCCAGGTAATTGCCGGGACGCTGGCGGAACTGGCTGGCGATCAGCTCGACGATGGGCGCCAGGGACGCCTGGCGATGGGCGAAACGCGTGGAGATCCGGCTGACGATGTGCACGTCCAGCTGCGCGGCACTGAACGGCGATTCGACATCCACCCACACCGTGCTCTCCGGCAGCCCCAGCAGGTCGCGGTAGTAATGCCAGGGGTTGAGCGTCGCCGAGAACAGCACCGTACTGCGCGCCGCGCTCAGTCGCGGCGCCAGGAACCCCGCCGGCACCACGTTGCGCAGGCACAGCTCGGACAGGCTGCGGCGGGCATTGAGCTCGCGCTTGCTGATATCGAACAGGAACTGCTCGTCGAACAGTTCGGCCACCCGGGCGAATTGCAGGGCATCGAAATAGAACCCCTGCAGCCGGCTGTCCAGCCCTTGCGGATGGTCGTTGAGGTAATCGCCGATCGCCGAGATACACAGCGACAGCGCCTTGAGCAGAGCGGCTGGCGCCTGGTCATAGGCCTGGTACGGCCGCAGCTGCTCCTTGTGCAGGGCGTTCCATTCCCGGTTGAGTCGTTGCAGCGGTTTCTTCAGCGCCTCCGGGGCTACCTGGCGCACGGCGTTCAATTGGTACTGGTCGAGGCTGGCGCTGTACATCGAGCGCCCGCGTTCCACCAGGTTGTGCGCTTCGTCCACCAGCGCAGCGACCTTCCATTGGTTGGCCTGCGCCAGGCCGAACAGCAAGGCGCTGAAATCGAAGTAGTAGTTGTAGTCCGCCACCAGCAGATCGCTCCAGCGGGCCATTTCCTGGCTCAGGTAATACGGACACAGCCCATGCGCCAGGGCGATCTCGCGCACCGCCTGTTGATCCAGCAGCGATATCTGGCTCGCCGCCTGCCGCGCCGCCGGCAGACGATCGTAGAAGCCCTTGGCCAATGGGCAGGACTCGCCATGACAGGCCAGCTCCGGGTGCTCGCAGGCCTTGTCCCGGGCCACCAGTTCCAGCACCCGCAACGGCAGTCCGGGGCTGCGCTCGAACAAGACCCCGGCGGCGTCCAGCGCCAGTTTGCGTCCCGGGGTCTTGGCGGTAAGGAAGAACAGCTTGTCCAGCTGTTGCCCCGGCATCGCCTTGAGCATGGGAAACACCGTGCCCAGGGTCTTGCCGATCCCGGTCGGCGCCTGGGCCATCAGGCAGCGCCCGGTGCTCACCGCCTTGTACACCGACTCGGCCAGGCTGCGCTGCCCCGGACGGAAGTCGGGATGGGGGAAACTCAGCGTCGCCATGGCCTGGTCGCGGGCATGCCGGTGGGCCAGTTCCTGCTCGGCCCATTGCAGGAACTGGCTGCATTGGCGGTTGAAGAACTGCTCCAGGGCCTCGGCCTCATGCTCCTCCACCAGCGACGTCTCGCACTCGCTGAGGATGTCGAAGTACACCAGCGCCAGGCGGATGCTGCTCAACTGCAACTGCTGGCACAGCAGCCAGCCATAGATCTTCGCCTGGGCCCAATGCAGCTGGCGATGGTTGGCCGGCATGCGTTCCAGGTCGCCACGGTAGGTCTTGACCTCTTCCAGCAGGTTGGCGTCCGGGTCGTAGCCGTCCGCCCTGCCCTTGACCGTCAACGCGCCGAAGCAGCCTTCGAGGGCCACCTCGCTCCGATAGTTCGTGCTGCGCCGCGCCGCCACTGTACGGTGGCCCTGGATGCCTTCCAGCGCGGTGGGCGACGGCGTGAAGCGCAGGTCGAGGTCACCGACCTTGGCAGTGAATTCGCACAGCGCCCGTACCGCGATGCGGTAGTTCACCCGTCCTGCTCCGCCCATTGCACGTAGCAGACCGCCACCGGCATCTGGTGCTGCCGGCAGAACTCCAGCCAGCGCAGTTGGTTGTCCTGCAGGCGGTCGCCTGGGCCCTTGACCTCGATCATCCGGTAGGTTTTCTGCTGCGGCCAGAACTGGATCAGGTCCGGCATGCCGGCGCGGTTGGCCTTGATGTCCTGCAGCAGGCGGTCGAACCAGTGCTTGAGGTGCTCGGCCGGCAGGCAGGCCAGCGCCTGCTCCAGCAGTTCTTCGCTAAGGGCGCCCCAGAACACGAATGGCGACTGCACGCCCCACTTGTCGAGGTAGCGCTGGCGGATGGTCTGCGCATAACGCCCGTCATCCAGCTCCGCCAGGCAGGCCTGGAACAGCTCGGCGCGCCGGCTGTGGAAGTCCTCGCTCAACAGGTCCACCGGCCCGCGCTGGAACGGGTGGAAGAACGCCCCGGGCAGCGGCGCGAAGATCGCCGGCCAGCAGAGCAGCCCGAACAGCGAATTGATCAGGCTGTTCTCCACGTAGTGCACCGGCGCCTGCTCCTCGTGGAGATGGGCCTGCACATGGAATTCCACCGACAGCGCCGGATCGGCCCGCGGCAGGTTGAGGTCCAGGCGCAGCATCGGTTGGACGCCGCCACGCGGCGTGGCCGGGCCGCCGAGCTTGCGCCGCAACCTGGGCAGCAGCCGCAGCAGTTGTTGTTGCTCGGCCGCGTTGTGCGGGGCCAGCGCCGCCGCCTCGGCCAGGGCCAGGGCCTGCGGGTAATCGCCGCTGCGCTCGAAGACGCGGATCAGCCGCG
>Ga0207976_100316_pt1 | contig 22346 bp, 15 predicted proteins | sample LakWasMe94_HOW11_2_FD_183916 | JGI IMG/M metagenome (GOLD analysis project Ga0207976, IMG submission 183916) | Freshwater sediment methanotrophic microbial communities from Lake Washington under simulated oxygen tension - Sediment Metagenome... | ecosystem: Environmental > Aquatic > Freshwater >... | reverse complement strand
AGACCTTGCAGTCCAACGGCGCCAGTGCGCGTCTGAGCTGGGATCTGGGCGGCATGACGCTGCACTCGATCACCGCCTACGACACGGCCAAGTTCTACAGCCGGGGGGACGTGGATGGTGGTTTTGGTAGCCGCTTTGCTGGCATTACCGACGGGCCCAACTATCCCGGCCAAAAGGCCTTGATCCCGTTTGATGCACAGACCGCGGACGGCTTGCCGGACCTGAAGCAGACCACCCAGGAATTCCGGCTCCAGTCGAATACCAAAGACGCTCTGCAATGGATTGGTGGCCTCTACTATTTCAACGAGACGCTGCAGGTCGACAGCTTCAATTTTGATTCCTTTGCCCCGGGTGACCCACAAAATGGTTACGCCGTCCAACACCAGACCTCGACATCATGGGCTGCCTTTGGTAGTCTGAACTACGCCGTGACGCCAGACCTCAAGTTGCGAGGTGGCCTGCGCTACACCGATGACAAGAAAGACTTTGACGCCTCAAGGACGCAGCACCCCTTCTTGCCCAACATCGCCTCGGTGACGGCCAATCCCCAGTCGACCAACTGGAGTTGGGACCTGGGCGCCAACTACAGCCTGAGCAAGAACACGGCCTTGTTCGCCCGCGTGGCCACCGGCTATCGCGCGCCCAGCATCCAGGGTCGGGTGCTGTTCTTTGATGCCACCGCCGTACCCGCCGGAACGTCGCCGATCTCGGTCGCCAAGTCGGAGAATGCACTGTCGTTCGAAGCCGGCTTCAAGTCCGATTTGCTCGACAAAACCGCCCGCATCAGCGGCACCGTATTCAGCTACACCATCAAGGACCTGCAACTCACGGCCGGCAGCGGCAGCGTGAACCAGAACCGCTTGGTGAACGCAAAAGAGGCCACCGGCCAGGGCTTTGAACTCGATGCGCAGGCGATCATTGCGCGCGACTGGAAGACCACCATCGGCCTGAGCTACAACGACACCCAGATCAAGGACCCCACGCTGTTCGTGTCACCCTGCGGCAACGCGACCTTCCAGTTCCTGCAGGCCAATACCGGTTGCACCGTGTTGAACAAGGCAGGCCCCTTGCCGGGCACGGCCTTGATAGACGGCAATCCCCTGCCACGGGCGCCGAAGTGGGTGGTCAACTGGACGCTGAAGTACAGCACACCGATCGGTAGCGGCGACCTGTATGTGCTGACCGACTGGGCCTACAAGGACACCTACAACATGTTCCTGTATGAGGCCGCCGAGTACAAGGCCAAGGCGGCCCTGGAAGGCGGCTTGCGCGTGGGTTATGTCTGGGCGGACGGCAAGTATGAAGTGGCCGCCTATAGCCGCAACATCACCAACAACCAGCAGATCGTCGCCGCGATTGACTTCAACAACCTGACAGGCATCTTGAACGAACCACGCAGTTACGGCGTGCAGTTCAAGGCCAATTTCTAAAACACTAGAACGTTGCCCCCACGCTCCGCCGCCACCGCGCGTGCGCAAAGAATCCGACGGCAACCAGGCCGGCGATGATGTGCATGCCGATGACGGCGGCAAACACCTTGGGATGGCCGGCCAGCAGGTGTTCGGGCCCCGCAATACCCGGTGCGTAAAAGGACAGCGCGCCCAGATTGAACAACACGATAACCGCCAGCAAGGCCTTGGAGCCGCGAAAAACCCACCAGCACCAGACGCCATACACCGTCTCCACCGCGAGTGCCAACAAGGGCATACCGTACAGGTTGGAGCCAAATTTGGGGGAGTCCAGGCCCGGCACCAGCGCGATGTCGTGCACATGGGTGGCCAGGTCGAGCACGATATGGCTCGCCACCGCAATCGCGAGCGCAATCCCCCACGCCGGCTGCCTCATCCATTTGGCGACCACCAGCCAAACCACGCACGCCAACACCACGCTGGTGGCGATGGAATGCGAATACGGCATGTAGGCCAGATGGATGTCGTTGAGGGCCCGGACCTCGGGCTCGGTCGTCGTCACCTCGATGCCCAGCAGGTTGAATGCCACCCACAGCATCTCAATCAGCTGCACCGACAGCAGCACCGGCAGCATGGGTACACCCGGCCACTTGCGGTTGACGAGGAGCGCCGTTGCGGCGTGGTTGATGGCGTTCATGGATGGGTGGCTACTGAGTCGGACACAGCGCCGAGTGTAGATGCCGCCCCACTCAAACCCAGCCCCGCTCCACAAACTCACCAATCGGGTAGACGCGGTCTTCCAGCGGGTGGGTGCGGACCGCGGCCAGGATGCGGGACACTCCGTCCGCATAAGGGGCTGCCCCATACACCCGGGTTTCAAGCGTGACGCTGCAAACTGGGTCCTTCACCACGATCTGGTGGTAGGCATGGCGCGCCAGATGCTCTGCGGGTATCTGTAACCGGTCCGCCTGTTGTTGCGGGTCACGCACCGATCGCACGGCGTCACTGCCCAGCCCCAAGGCCTGCGCCATGCTGACGGCCGTTCCCGGCACCGAGGTCTTGGGCTGCTGGTGCGACTCCGTGAGTTGGATCGCGTAGCCAGCGAACAAGTGGCCACTCTTCTCCAGCATATGCATGAACTTCAGCATCAGGATATTCGTGTTGGGGCACAACACGACAGGAAAGCCCTGCGCCGCAGTCTGTGCATCCGACCCGGTTGCCAGCTCAACCAGCGTGGAGTGGCTGGCCTGGCAGTAGTCCACCACGGCATGGAGTTCTCTGCCAGACCCGGCATGCACCACGATGGCGGGGCGCTGACTTTCACTTCGCTTGGCCCATGGAAAGATCTGACTCGCCGGGTCCTGGCCCAAGGACTCCAACAGCTCGGTGGCGAGTTTTCCGGTGCCGACAATAAAAACTTGCATGGGGAAATGCGATGAATGGTGGACTGGGTATGTTATCGGTGGCGATGCCAGTTACGCAGCGTAAGTCCGCTAAATGTACGAATGCGCAATTCTCCAATACTGTGACTTAGCGAACAGAACAAACTGTCACAAAAAAATATTCTGACCGCGGGCAATGGATTTTCATTGCTCATGTCTCGTCCTTCAAGGAGTAATCAATGAAACTTTCGATAAAGCTGGCTGCGGTGGCGTTCGCTGTAACGGGCGCCATCGGTGGTGCGCAGGCGACCTCGCTGCTCATCAACACACCCACCACAACTGTCGCTGTCAGCGGCACGTTCTTTGGCGGTACCCTACTCGACTCTGCCATCACCAACATCAACAACCTCAGCTACCAAGGTATTGCACGCACAGCGGTGTATGACACGGGAACAGGTCTGGACTTCTACTACCAATTTTCCAACGCCACCACATCCCGCAACGGCGTGGAACGCTTTTCCGCCTGGGACTTCTCCGCACTCGGCACCAGCGCGGTTGACGTATTCCAGACCAGTGCGTCAAACGGCTTCTTTACGGTGGGGACAGAAACATCTGACTATGCCGACCGCACCGCGAATGGAGTCATTGGTTTCAGCTTCATCCCAAATGCCAATTCGAAAATCAATCCAGGCACCACCAGTTTTGTCCAGGTGATTCGCACCACCGCGCGCAATTACCAAGCGGGCAACTTTGGCCTGCTGGACGGCATTGGCGACAATGCGGCCGGATTTGGTGTGTCTGCAGTACCTGAGCCAGAATCCAACGCCATGATGTTGGCTGGTCTGGGGTTGATGGGCGCCATCGCCCGCCGCCGTAAATCCAAACAGGTCTGAACTACAAGTTGCATGCCAAACGGGGACTCCAGTCCCCGTTTTTTTGTTCCGACCGCACCCAGGCCAACGCAAAAACGTTCACCGCCACCCCTTGTTGCATTTGCTTGCATTTCTTGCGCAAAGTTAGGCAGCGAACGGAACGAACCCGCCGCCGCCCCTAAATTCGAGTCTCGGGACGGATTTCATCACAACGTTCTCAACCCTTGCTGCGAGGTGCCCACGTGAAAGCCAACCAAATGAAAGCGGCGTTTGAGCGACTGGGGGCAAGAAGCGATTCCCGCACAGGCGACCACGTGAATCCGCCCGACGTGGCTGCCCCTCTATCCAACAATGATTGATCGTGCGCATGGAACCCATTGGCAAGCTTCGCCACCAATCGATTGAGAACCTCATATCCCAGCATCCAAAAATGACTGTACGTGCAGCGATCGGCCTGTGGGACCAAATGGCAACCCAGATCATCGCCATCGTCGGCGAAGCGGGTTTTGACTCCTTGTTCGCGCGCAGTGTGTTCCTGACCCAGTCGCGGTTTCCCTGGTTGGGTGCGGGCACCGTGTCCCATCCCGGTGATCAGCGCTTTGCCAACCTGAAAGCCAACCTCGAAAGCAACACGCCCGCACTCGCCAGCGAGGCCAACCACATGCTGCTGATCGTCTTTACCGACATTCTGGCTTCGCTGATTGGCGAACCGCTAACCGAACGCATTCTCAACTCGGCTTGGGGCGGCGACGCGCAATACAAGGCCAGCAAGGACCCCAATCCATGAAAGACAAGATCAACATACGGCGCTTGAAGACCGGAGTTCCGGGGCTGGACGATTTGCTGGGTGGTGGCCTACCGGAGTTCTCGTTCAATCTGATTGCCGGCACGCCAGGAAGCGGAAAGACGACGCTGGCCCACCAAATTATGTTCGGATCGGCCAGTCCGACCCATCGTGCATTGTTTTTCACCGTGCTCGGTGAGCCGCCGCTGAAGATGCTGCGGTACCAACAACAGTTCGCTTACTTTGATGCGCTCAAGTTCAACCAATCGATCCACTTTGTGGACCTGTCGGCAGACTTACTGACCGGAAATCTTGACCGCGTGCTGGTGCGCATTGCCGAAGCCGTGAAAGACTTTTCCCCCAGCCTGGTTTTTGTCGATTCATTTCGTTCGGTCGTGAAGTCTGGCAAACACGATGAGCAATGGGTGACGGAACAACAGCAGTTTGTGCAGCGCCTGAGCATGCTGATGGCCAGCCAATTGGCAACCACCCTTTTGGTCGGGGAATACGGAATGGCCGAAGCGCAGTCCAGCCCTGTATTTGCGGTAGCCGACGGTATCGTTTGGCTGTCGCAGAGCATGCAGCGCAATTCCATGGTGCGCAAGATGCAGGTGATCAAGATGCGGGGTCAGGCCCAGGCACCGGGTTTGCACACTTTTCGCATCAGTGAACGGGGAATCCAGGTGTTCCCGCGCGCGATTGTCAAGCAGGGGCTGAATTTTGATTGCGGGGACGCAGTGAGCCCACCCGTGTCACGCGTGGCCATGGGTAACTACATCCTGGATGACATGCTAGGCGGCGGACTGCCCGCCGGGTATTCCCTGCTGGTCGTCGGTCCGTCGGGCTCGGGGAAGACCATACTGGCCACAGAGTTTCTGGCCGAAGGTGTGCGACAGGGCGAACACGGCGTCATAGCAGCATTCGAGAAAAGCCCTAGTCAACTATTGGGTAACGTCAAGCTCAACGCGATGATCCAGGCCAAACAAGTGGGCGTGATTGATACCCGCTCACTGGACTTGTCCATTGATGAAACCTTGCATGATTTGATTGAAATGATCACTCACATGCAGGCCAAGCGCGTGGTCATTGACTCGCTGTCCGGTTTCGAGTTGGCGCTGGCGCCCGAGTTCAGTGAAGACTTTCGCGGTTCGCTGTACCGCATGGTGGCCGAGCTAACGGGCATGGGTGTGACCATATTGATGACCTCCGAGCTGGAGGACCGTTACACCGACTTACGTTTTAGTCCATTCGGCAGTGCCTTTTTGGCTGACGCCATTGTGGTGCAGCGCTACATTGAGATGGCGGGTCAGTTCCGACGCGCGATCTCGGTCGTGAAGGTTCGCGGCAGTGCACACAGCAAAGACATCCGATTGTTCGACATCACTGCGGAAGGCATCACCATTGGTGAAACCTTGTCCGGGCATAGCGGAATCATGACGGGTCGACCAAGGGCAACAAACACAACAACGCCCCTGACAACCGGTGTGGCAATGGATACGGGAGTGGGTAATGAAAAAAAGATCTAAACCGACAGGTGTCGGCGGTGTCCGTGGTGCGGTTCAGGTGCCTGCGCCTACACCCAACACAGACGGAGTTCCGGCTGACATAGGCCGCAAAGTCAATCGCAGGAAGAATTCCTACGTGGACCAGGCGGCCACGCTGCTGAGCCGCGAGCGATTGGTCGCTGTCCGCGAGGACGCCGCGAATGTGCGCGACGACGCCTCCGACCGGCGTGAGGACGCCGTGCTGGTGCGTGAAGGCGCCACGCAAACCCGGGAGGGGGAGTCCAATGCCCGCGAAGAGGCCGCCACTGCGCGCGAAGCGGAAATTCGCTCGGCGGAAGTTGCGTACCTGGCCAACTCGGCCGACCACATCGTTATGTTGCGGCAGGCGAATGCGCACTTGGTCATTGCCACCATCGACGCCAACCGGCTGACCGAGCAAGTGGAAAGCGCCAAAGCCCGGTTGGACCATCTGGCCCACCACGACGGTTTGACGGACCTGCCCAATCGCCTGCTGCTGCAAGACCGCCTGGGCCAGGCCATCGAGGTGGCCCGCCGCCAAGGCATCCAGCTTGCCGTGTTATTCATGGACCTGGACCGCTTCAAACACATCAACGACTCCCTGGGGCATGCCGTGGGCGATCACCTGCTGAAGTCGGTGGCGCAGCGCCTGACCGCCTGTGTGCGCCAGTCCGACACCGTCAGCCGCCAGGGCGGTGATGAATTCGTGATGCTGTTGTCGGGCATCGAGCATGCGGAAGACGCGGCGCAAACCGCGCAAAAGATACTGACGGCGCTCGCATTGCCGCACCATATTGACGGCCACGACCTGCATGTCAGCGTGAGCGTTGGCATCAGCATCTACCCGGACGATGGCGACGACACGGAAACCCTGCTCAAGTGTGCGGACACTGCGATGTACCACGCCAAAGAGAATGGGCGCAACAACTATAAATTCTTCGAAGCCGAGATGAACGCGCGCGCCGTGGAGCGCCAGGCGATTGAATCCAGTCTGCGCCGTGCGTTGGAACGGCAGGAGTTTGTGTTGCACTACCAGCCCAAGATCGAACTGCGCAGCGGCGCCATTGTGGGCGTTGAAGCGCTGATCCGCTGGCAGCATCCACAACGCGGCTTGCTGCAACCGCTGGAGTTTGTCTCCATCGCGGAAGACTGCGGGCTGATTCGACCCATAGGCCGCTGGGTACTGCGCGAGGCCTGTTTGCAGGCACAAGCATGGTCGCAAGCGGGGTTTGCGCCTATCACCGTGGCGGTCAACACCTCGGCCATTGAGTTTCGGGCCGAGGATTTCTTGGGGAACTTGCGGGCGACGCTGGAAGAGACGCAACTGAAGCCGCATCTGTTGGAAATAGAGCTGACCGAAAGCGTGCTGATCCGGGATGTCGAATCCGCCGAGTCGGTGTTGCACGGCATCGCGAAATTGGGCGTCAAGCTCGCCATCGATGACTTCGGAACCGGATACTCCAGCCTCAGCTATCTGAAGCGGTTTCCCATCGACACGCTGAAGATTGATAAATCCTTTGTCCACCAGATGACCAGCAACGCGGACGATGCCAGCATCGTCAACGCGGTCATCAGCATGGGCAAGAGCCTACGCCAGCGCATCATTGCCGAAGGCGTGGAAACACCCGAGCAACATGCCAGCCTGTTGGCCCTGGAATGCGACGAAGGACAAGGCTACTATTTCGGCCGGCCCGTCGTCGCAGACACGCTGGCCACCATGTTGCAAACGGGCACATCAAGCACTCTGGCAGCGGAAGTAGCCCATCGTGAATAGCGACATCCTCCAGACCTGGCCGTCTATTCAACCAGGGCGCGAAACCATGCGCGCGATGTCCCGCAGCAAACCGATTTATACATGGATATGCGTGCCACCAGACAGCGCGATGAGGCGCAATCTGGAAGCACTCCGTGGAGGAAAATAATTGATAAAGAAACCCAATCCGATAGGTATACCGCGCATAGCTGTGGATGGCGTGCGCGTCGACGGCAAGACCGAACGTCGCGCGGTCATGTCTCCCGAGACCGCTCGGCAGTTGCTGCATTCCCTGCGCGTGCACAAGGCGGAGTTGGAGATGCAGAACGAAGAGTTGCGCCGGGCGCACCTCGAATTGGACGCAGCACGCGTGCGCTACTTTGATCTCTATGACATGGCGCCGGTGGGCTATTGCGCCGTCAGCGAAACCGAGCACATCCTGGAAACCAATCTCACCGTGGCAGAACTGCTGGGCGTCACCTGCCGGGCATTGATTGGACGCGCCGTGCAACACTTCATTGCCCCGTCGGACCAAGACACCTACTACCTGCACCGCAAGGAGCTCTTCGAAACCGGCCAGCCCCAGTCGTGTGAACTGCGCCTGCTCAAGCACGATGGGACGCTCTTTTGGGCGCAGTTGACGGCCACCCGTGCACAGGGCTCCACGGGGCTCGCCACGCACCGTCTGGTGATCACCAATATTCATGCACGCAAGGAGGCGCAAGACCGGCTGCGCATCAGCGACACGGCGCTGCGCGCCGTCTCTGACGGAATACTCATCACCACGGCAGACCTGCGCGTGGTCTCGGCCAATACCGCGTTCCTGGAAATGACGGGGTATACCGACGAAGAACTGCTGGGTGCGAATTGCGCGATCTTCAACGGGCCGCTCACGGATAGCACGGTCGCGGACATGATGGTCAAGGCAACCCAGGGAAAACAAGGGTTCTCGGGTGAACTACTGAACTACCGCAAAGACGGCAGCAGCTTCTGGAACGAATTGAAGATTTCGCCCGTGCTGGACGAAAAGGGGCAACTGACCCACTTCATCAGCACCAACACCGACATCAGTTCCCGCAAACGCCTGGATCAGATCCTGCGCCACAAGAACATTGAACTCCAGCACGCCACCACCACCGCAGAACAAGCCAACCGCGCCAAATCAGATTTTCTGTCCAGCATGAGCCATGAGCTGCGCTCGCCGCTCAATGCCATTTTGGGATTTGCCCAATTGCTGGAGGTCGGCCCTCCGTTGCCAACGCCTGCACAGCAGGACAGGATTGAAAAGATACTGCGCGGCGGCTGGTATCTGCTGTCGCTGGTCAACGAGATTCTCGATCTGGCGCTGATCGAATCCGGCAAGCTTGCACTATCGCTGGCACCCGTGTCGCTGGCGCACGTGCTGCTGGATTGCCAATGCCTGGTCGAGCCCCAGGCGGACATCAAGAGCATCCGCCTCCAATTTCCGCGACTCAACCATCCGGGGCTGGTCATTGCCGACCCGATTCGCCTCAAGCAAGTGCTCGTCAATTTGTTGTCGAATGCGATCAAGTACAACCGCACCGGTGGCAATGTTGACGTCACCGTGGAAAGCACGGCGACGGGCTACCTGCGCATCGGTGTGCGGGACACGGGTCACGGCTTATCCGCGGAGAAACTTGCCCAGCTCTTTCAATCGTTCAATCGGCTCGGCCAGGAGACCAGCACCACAGAAGGCACGGGGATCGGCTTGGTCGTGAGCCGACGCCTGACCGAAATGATGGGTGGACGCATTGGCGTGGAAAGCACGCCGGGCATTGGCAGCGTGTTTTGGATTGAACTGGGCCTGGCCCCAACGCCGCCTGTGTTTACGCCCGACGCGCGCGCAGGGGGGCGGCGACGGCAATCGGCGCCGGTGGCGGCACAGGACCCAACGCCGTACACCGTTCTGTACGTGGAAGACAACCCAACCAACGTAGAACTGGTTGAGCAGATTCTGGCCGCGCGGCCCAGCCTCAAACTGCTGCGGGCGCACGACGGCACGCAGGGCGTCGCGGTAGCGCGGGACCATCGCCCCAACGTCATCCTGATGGATATCCATCTGCCGGGCATCAGTGGCGTGGATGCCCTGAAGCTATTGCGCCAGGACCCGGCCACCCAGCACATTCCTGTACTGGCCATCAGCGCCAACGCCATGCCCCTGGATGTGGTCGAAGGCCTGTCCGCCGGATTCTTCCGTTACTTGACCAAGCCCTTGAAGATCGACGAGTTTTTTGCCGCGTTGGATTTGGCCCTTAACCCGGCCGCAACGAAATCGGGGGACCTGTCGACCCAGCGCAGGCCATTTTCGACTTGAATGTGCTATGTTTTATGTAGCAATGTATTGATATATTACGAGGGCTATAGGCCTGTTTTGCCTGATTAGCTACCAGCCTCAGATGCATTTGAAATTTCGGCGGGCACTACCAATACTGGAAGGTACAAGCATTTTCAGTGAGGTGTGCCATGCCCATGAACCGGATTCAGTTTCAAAAGGGGCTGTCCATGCATGAATTCATGCAGCAATACGGCAGCGATGAGCAATGTGAGGCGGCGTTGGTGGCTGCGCGTTGGCCCCACGGTTGGGTTTGCGCCCATTGCCACTGTTCGCGCTATTTCCTCACCCGCAACAAAACCGGTCGCCAGCTATGGGAGTGCTTCCTGTGCGGCTACCAGTCGTCCTCCATCGTGGACACCGTGTTTGAGAACACCAAGCTGCCACTGTCCACCTGGTTCTTGGCCATGTACTTGATGACGCAAAGCAAGAACTCCGTCAGCGCCTTGGAACTCAAGCGCCAGTTGGGCGTGAGCTACAAAACGGCCTGGCTGCTCAAACACAAGCTTTTGCAAACCATGCTGCTCAGGGAAGAGCCAAGGCGGCTTGAAGGACGGGTGGAGATTGACGATGCCTACCTGGGAGGGGAGCGCGCGGGTCACATCAATGGGGGCTTTGATGCGTACAACAAGTCCGCCTTTGTCGCCGCCGTGCAAACCAGCGAGGATGGCAAGCCGCTGTTCATGCGACTCACCCCGATCAAAGCCTTTACCAATAAAACCTTGATTGCGTGGGCGACAAAAAGCTTGGCGCCCAACGCCCATGTGGTGTCAGATGGATTGCAGTGTTTTACCCAGGTCACCCAACTGGGCTCCAGCCATGAGCGCTACATCACCGGTGGGGGCAGAAAGGCGGCGCAAACCCCGCAGCTACGCTGGGTCAACACCATGCTGGGCAATCTGAAGACATCCTTGGCAGGCACCTACCATTCGTTTGACCATGCGAAGTACGCCGCACGCTACTTGGCAGAGTTCGCTTATCGTTTCAATCGTCGCTTTGATATGGCAGCGATGCTTCCAAGACTGTTACGAGCGGCTGCAACTACCACGCCCCAACCATTGAGATCTATTCGGTACTCTGAGGCTGGTAGCTAATCAGGCTGTTTTGCTTGTAAGCTTCTCAAACAGCCCCTGTTTGGGTATTTTCCCGGATCTGCGAGATGCTTCCTGTGGATGCCCATGGCCTGATGGTGCAGTGCTGACCATGCATGCACATGTCCGATGCAGGGCGGCCACGTTGGTGCAGTCAAGCGGTCGGGCGCAGCACCTTGCCGTTGGGCATCGCGTCGATACGGCCGTGGTCCACTTTCAAGACTCCGTTGACGAATACCTGGAAGATTCCTTGGGACGGCCGCATAGGTTTGTCGTAATCGGCAAGGTCCATTACCTCCCCTGCAGAAAACACCACCAAGTCGGCATGCGCGCCTTCGCGCAGCAAGCCACGGTCCTGCAAACCAAACCGAGCGGCCGGAAGCCCACTCATCTTGTGCACGGCGGTTTCCAGTGAGAACCAGCCGCCGTCTCGCGCCAGTCGCCCCAACACGCGCGGAAAGGTGCCCCACAAACGCGGGTGCGGATTGCGGTCATGCGGCAAGCCGTCGGAGGCCACCATCGTCAACGGGTGGGACAAGATGGCGCGCACGTCTGCGTTGTCCATGGAAAAATAGGTGCCCCCGCCCGGTGACAGTTGGCGTGCCGCCTCGCCGCGCCCACAGCCGAGTTTCTTGCCCACGTCATCCAGATCCCAGCCCACGAACTCGGGATGGGGCTCAGACCACGCAACGAGCACGCGCCTGGCCGCCTCGGCGAACCGGGGCAGCAGCATGGTGGAGGAAGCCTCGTAGGGGTAGCAGTCCATGCACACCGGGCGCAGCCGGGCGGCGGCTTCGATAAAAGCCAAGGTCTCGCCGGAGCGGCCGTGGTTGCGCTGGCCTGCCACCTTGTGGTGCGAAATCACCAGTGGTATGTCCAGGCGCGTGGCAATCAGCGTGGCCTCTTGGAGCGCATCGATGACGTGATCGCCTTCATCGCGCAGGTGCATGGTCAACCGATGCCGCTTGGGGTCCAGGGGTTGGCAGACGGCGACGATTTCGTCGGCATCGGCGGCCTGCGCGGGAGGGTAATACAGTCCCGTCGAAACACCTATGGCACCGGCCTGCAGCGCCTCGGCCAGAAGGCCGGCCATGTCTCGGGCTTGCACAACACTGGCCGGTCGCTCCAAGTCCGTCATCACCTGCACTCTCAATGCCGTATGCCCAACCAGGTAGGCCACATTGACATGGGCGCCCAGATGTTCCACCTCGGCCAGGAAATCAGCGAATCGTGCAAACCGCGGCCAGCGCTTGTCCAGCAGGTCCAGCGGCGCGGGAGGCGACGGCCGTGTCAGCGGCGCGGCACTGATGCCGCAATTGCCCGCGACCACGGTGGTGACACCCTGCAATAGCTTGGCCCGAATGGCATCCAGGCTGCAGACGGCCGTGTCGTCATGGGTATGCCCGTCAATAAATCCGGGCGCCACCGTGAGGCCCGTAGCGTCGAGCACCTGACCGGATTCGCTGGAGATATCCGTCCCGATGGCCACAATTCTTCCACCACACAGCGCCACGTCTGCCCGGTAGGCGGGCGCACCCGTCCCGTCCACGACCATCCCACCCCGAATCAACCAATCTGTTTTCATCCCATCCCCTTAGTATTCACATCGTGCATTCACTGTCTTGCCTGGGTACCGCGCGCGCTAGGTTTTGCGAACATTCCAGTAGACCTGCGCGCCGCCCGGAACCAAACCAGAAACGCAATCGCGCACCGCGGCCGGCATATTGAATTGCCCCAGGTTCACATGCGTGACCTGGTCAATCGCACGCAGTTGGGCCGCATCTGCAAGCCTTTTCCGTTCGGTACCGTCGCGGGCACGGACGAAATCCATTTTTATCTTTTCCAGCTCAGGGTCGTCTTGCCAGCCGAACCATCCGGAGCGCCCCTTGGCATTCATCATCGACATGGTGATGGGGTTCAAATTGTCGGCAGCCGCGCTATAGGTTATGAAAGCGTTCCATCCGCCTTGCGCGGGGGCATCCTGCTTGGCGCGCCGTGCAATCAGCGCCTGAAAATCCATGGACTGCATATCGACCTTGAACCCGGCCCGCTCCCATTGCTCTTTCACCACAATCGGCGCTTTGGACAGCGCCGCGATGTCGGTCGGGCGCATCAGTACAACCGGCTCACCCTTGTAGCCAGCCTCGTCCAGCAGCTTTTTAGCCAGCTTCACCTGGACCTGACCCCGAAAATTACCGGTATGGGCCGACTCGTAATGGGTACCACACGGAAAGAGACTCTTGCAGAATCGGTACATTCCCAGCGCCGCGACTTGCGAGCGCAGCACTTGCTCTTGTCCAACCGCCAACATGGCCGCACGGCGCACCAATACGTTGTCAAAGGGCGGGTGTAAGAAGTTCAATCGCAGGCTAAGTTGAAACCCCGCCGGTTGAACATCCGCCAAATGCACCTTGGGTGTTAACCGAATCGTGCGGTAATGCTCTGGAATCGGTTGCTCAACGATGTCGACCTCGTTGGCCAGCAGTGCATTGATCTGCATTTGCGGATCGGGAATGACCACCCATTCCACGCGGTCCACAAACACATTTTTCCCACCCGCGGTGCCGCTTGCCGGCTCCTTTCTTGGCACATATTTTGTGTTCTTCAGATACGCACATTTTGAGTTTGCCCGAAATTCGTTTGCCGCAAATACGAAAGGACCCGACCCAATGTGTTCCTTGATTTGCTCCATGGCGGAAGTGGCCGCAATCCGGGCCGGCATGATGAAAGGAACATTGGATGACGGCTTGCCCAAGGCTTCCAACACAAAGCCGAACGGTTCCTTGAACCGCATACGAAAAGTCTTGGCATCTAGCGCGTCATACCCGTCAAGACTTCTTGCCAGCAGACCGCCCAAGGCGTCTCGGTTCGACCACCTCGTCAGAGAAGCGATGACGTCCGTGCTGGTCACGGGCTTTCCGTCATGAAAAAACAGCCCATCGCGCAGCGTAAAGACCCATGTTTTCTGGTCGGCAAACACCGTCCACGCGTCTACCATCTGGGGCTTGATGTTGCCTTCTTCATCGGTTCCGAACAGCGTGTCGTAGACCATGTACCCATGGTTGCGCGTGTTGTAGGCACTGGTCCAGATGGGGTCCAATACCGACAGGCCCGCAAAGGGAACGACGCGCAGTATGTTGTTGTCCTTGGTGGCACCCGGTACACCCCAAGCGGGCGAAGTAACTGAAACTCCAGCTGCCAGCGCGGACAGCAAGGCGGTACGTCGTTTCATCATCATGCACTCCGTCAAGTGGGTCTCTGAACACAGCATCTTTCGTGATGCAGTGGTCCGATTCTGGAGTGCTATCCGTCCTCTGTCTTATCGCATTCCGATCCGGGCTATTCCGTTTGGTTATGCGCTGCGCGCCTTCTGCGTGCGCAACACGGACAGGCCAAGAAAGGGCTTGCACGTGCCCGCAATCACCGAAGCAAATGCAATGCGCCCTGCCGGGCTACCAGCACCTGCTCGATCTGGAAGGCGCCAACCATTTGCGTCAAGCTGGTGGCCTGTTCCTTCAGGCTTTCAGTCGCCGCGGCACTTTGCTCGACCATGGCCGCGTTCTGCTGAAGTGCATCATCCAGAAGACAGATGGACTCCGTAATCGAACCTACGCCAACGCTCTGCTCTTGCATTGCCGAAGATATTTCTCCCACAATCGTGGACACCTTCTGTACGGACTGAACCAGCTCCTGAATGACCTGGCCGGCTTGGGCCACCAGGGCACTGCCCGCTTCCACGCGTTCCGTGCTACGACCGATCAGGAGCTTTATTTCCTTTGCCGAGCCGGCGGCTCGGCTGGCCAGACTTCGCACTTCACTGGCGACGACCGCGAAGCCCCTGCCCTGTTCGCCGGCGCGGGCCGCTTCCACCGCGGCGTTCAGTGCCAAGATATTGGTTTGAAACGCAATGCCGTCGATGACACTGACGATGTCCGCTATTTTTCGGGAGCTGTTGTTGATCTCGTCCATGGTGCTGACAACCCGGTGAACAATCCCTCCGCTCCGGGATGCCGTTTCGGATGCGGCAATGGCCAAACTGTTGGCGTTGCGTGCGGCGTCAGCATTGCTGACTACTCCCATACTCAGCGTATGCAGGGTTGACGACGCTGCCTGCAGGTTCTGCGAAGCCGTTTCAGTGCGAATGCTCAGATCCATGGTCGCCGATGCAACCTCGGTACTCGACGATGCGATGCTGTTGGCTGCTACACCTATGTCACCCACCAACAGGCGCAATTTGTCTTGCATGGTCGAAATCGCACCCAATAGCCGGCCGATCTCGTCTTGGCGGCTCACTTCAATGACCGACGTCAAGTCTCCTTTGGCAATCCGCTCCGCTACTTGCACTGCGCGCCCTATGGGTTGCGCAACGCTGTCGGTGATGCGCCAGGCAATCAAGCCACCAAGCACAAGCGACACAGCGACCAACACCAACTGCACGACCGTGACCCGGCGCCGCGCGTCGGTGGATGCCTGGGCGACTGAGGCGGACCGCTGCTTCTGCAATGCTGCAAACGCATCCACTCGCGTCCGCCAAACCTGCTCCAATGGCACCACGCGTGTGGTAATCGCACCAATGGCGGCAATGTTGTCACCGTCCTTGCCCAGTTTTGCCGCGTCCGCTATGACCGGTCTCGTTTTCCGGCTGGATGCGACGACCTGATCAAACAAGGCCTGTTCATCAGGCAGTGCCCCCCATGCGTCAAGGTGTTTTCTCAGGGCTTGTTCGAGTTGCACACACTGCGCATCCAATTGTTTCAGCGCGTCGGTGGACTGGTCTATTGCTTTCAAATCCGTGAGCAACGCAATGCCGCGCACGGTGGTCGCCATGTTGCCAATGTTGATCAGCAAATCGGTGGCCAAGCCGGACCGTATCGAATTCACCTCGACAACCCATGTCAAGTCATCCCCGGCCCGACGCAGCGACCAAGTGCCTACCGCCGCAATGCATAGCAGCAATACCAAGACACAGGAAAATCCCAACTTGAGACGACGGGACAGGGATAGATTCAAGTTGAAATAATTCCACATGTGCTACTCCAATTTGGCGGTTCACCGTTCTGAGCAGGCGGTTATCGGTGCCATGCCGTGCGGTCCAGATTCACAGCAACACGCTGCCGCTGATGCAGGTCACGGCGTCCCCACCGACCCAGACCTGGCCGCTGGCATCCTGCTGGATGTGGACGCGACCCTGCATGCCTATGCACGTTCCTTGCGCCGCGACATAGTGGCTGGGCGCGTGGCCTACGGCAATCAGCCATTGCGCCAGGCTGGCGTTGAAGCTGCCGGTGACCGGGTCTTCACCGATGTCCTTGCCGTGGTCGAAGAAGAAGCGGACTTCCACGCCGGGTTCCGCGTCCGTCGGGGTGACGGGCGCAGTGGTGCTGGCGCTGCAGGCAAAGGCTCGCGCCTCGCGGGCGGAGCGTGCGATCAAGCCCGAGACGCCGCTCTCGCTCCGCACCACGGCAACACCCACGCCGCTGATGCCGGCGCGCTTCAGGGTGGCGCTCAGCTTTTCGGAGTCGAGCTTGAGCTCCATCAACATCGCGTGACTGGTGATCAGCAAGCCGAAGTGGCGAGGCCCATTGTTCAAATGCTGCGCGGCGATGATGGCTGCCCATGACAAGCCCAGTGCGTCGGCCAGCGCCTGGATCAATTCCGGAGCGGCATCTCGTCGGTTCAATGGCGGTGCGGCGAAGGCGGGGCACCCGCCGGTACGGCTGATCTTGACTAGGCCCACCTTACACTCCTGCACCACCACGCCTGTGGTTTGCGACACACCGCCCTGTTCCAGCCAAGCGTGGCAGCTTCCCAGAGTGGGGTAACCGGCGAACGGCAGTTCGTATCCGGGGGTAAAAATGCGAACCAGGTAGTCGGCTCCCTGGGCCGCGGCCTCGGGTGAAGGGGGCATCACAAAGGTGGTCTCAGACAGGTTGGTCCAGCGCGCAAAGTGCTGCATGGCCTCTGTGCTGAGGTTTGCACCGTCCAGCACCACTGCCAGCGGATTGCCTAAATAGGCCTGGTTGGTAAAGACGTCAACTTGTTTGAACGGGCGTTGCCTCACTCACGCCAACCTTCTTATCTTTTGCATGTCTACAGGCCCGGGTGGACAATGCCCACCGCCCGGTGCGGCGGCCAGCAGTGTTCGGGTGTAAGCGTGTTGTGGCTTTGCATACACATCCACCGTGCGTCCTTGCTCCACGATCTGCCCTTCGTGCATGACGATCACCTGGTCACACAGTTGGGCGGCGACGCGCAAGTCGTGCGTAATGAAGATGATTCCCAAGCCGAAGTCTCTCTGCACCTCGCGCAACAAATTCAAAATTTCGGCCTGAACGGAAACATCCAACGCGCTCACCGCTTCGTCCGCCACCAGCACACGCGGTCTGCACGCCAGGGCGCGCGCAATGGCCAGTCGCTGCCGCTGGCCACCGGAAAACTCGTTCGGGTAGCGGGTTAAACCATTGGCCGGCAAACGCACGAGATTCATCAGCTCCTCGGCCTGTCGCAGCGCCTTTGCGCGTGGAATACCAAAGTTAACGGCGCCTTCTATCAATGAATCCACGATGCGCATGCGCGGATTCAGTGAACGATTCGGGTCCTGAAACACCACCTGAACGTTTGAGCGCAAGGGACGGAGCTGCCGTTCCGCCAGGTTCTGCACGGGATAGGCACCCCACCGAATCTCGCCAACCGTTGGTTCAATCAAGCGAATCAGGCAACGCGCAAAGGTTGACTTTCCACAACCGGATTCTCCAACGACGCCGATGGTCTGCCCGGCGCGCACGTTCAGCGCGGCATCCTTCAGCGCATGAACCTCCCGCTTGCGACCCAACCAGTCATGGCTTGTATAGGTCTTGCCAACACCCCGCGCGCGCAGCAATGGCTCCGTCAAGGGTTCCGGCTTGGCCGGCGGTGGTTGCATGCTTGGCACTGCCGCCAACAAGTTGCGCGTATAGGTTTCTCGGGGGTTCCGCAGGACTTCGTCACGTGTGCCAATTTCCACGGCCTGGCCACTGCGCATCACCAGCACGTCGTCCGCAATGTCCTCCACTACACCCATATCGTGGGTAATGAAGAGCACGGCCGAACCTTGGTCTCGGTGCAGATCCGCAATCAGCCGGAGTATTTGCTTTTGGGTCGTGACGTCCAGGGCAGTTGTTGGCTCATCGCAGATCAGAAGTTTGGGCTTCAAAATGACAGCCATCGCAATCACAATCCGCTGGCGCTGCCCGCCCGAGAGTTGGTGCGGGAAGCTTTTGTAGATACGCGCGGGGTCTGGCAGCTTCACCTGCTCAAAGACCTCCAACACGCGCCTGCGACGTTCGTCGGCTGTCCACACCATGTGCTCGCGAAGCAATTCATCAACCTGGTCACCGCATCGCATGACCGGGTTCAACGCCGTCATCGGCTCCTGGAACACCATACCCATGCGCACACCCCGCAAGGACCGCAGCCGGGCCTCGGCCATGCCGATCAACTCCTGACCTTCGAGCTTGATGGAACCCGTTTCGGGCACCAAACCTTTCGCCAACAGGCCCATGACGGTTGTCGCCAGCACGGATTTACCCGAACCGGACTCCCCCACAACGCACAGCGTCTTGCCCGCGTGAATGTTCAGACTCACGCTCTGTATGGCGTGGCAACGGTCCGCGCCCGCTGGCAACAAGACCGAAAGCTTGTCGATTTGAAGTATGGGTTCCATGGGATCTCAGCTCTTTCGGCGGTTGAATTTTGGATCGAGAACATCGCGCAGTCCGTCCCCCAGCAGGTTGATGGCCAGCACGGTCGGGACCAGCAACATGGCCGGAAACAGTACGTGTCCCGGGTGCTCGCCGAAGCTCGCGCGGCCCTCCGCCATGACGCTGCCCCACGTGGGCACTTCGGGAGGCAAACCCAAGCCCAGAAAGCTGAGCACTGCCTCGGTTAAAACCGCGGCGGCAGCAATGAATGTTCCATGCACAATCAGCGGCGCCATCGCATTGGGCAAGATGTGCCGATAGAGAATCACGTGCGTCGGGGTGGCAAGTGCTTTTGCAGCCTCGACAAATGGCTCCTCACGCAGGGTGAGAACCAGTGCGCGTACCAGCCGCGTGACGCGGGGCACCTCCGGAATCGCAATCGCCAGGACAACGGTAGGCAATGACGCACCCAGGACGGCAACCAGCGTAATGGCCAAGAGTATGGCTGGAATGGCCATGAGCCCGTCCATCACGCGCATCAATACCGAATCAAAGCCGCGGAAGTAGCCCGCGAGCATGCCAAAAAGCCCACCCAACATCAAGGACACCACGGCACACACGACACCGACCAACAGTGAGACGCGTGTGCCGAACAGCACGCGGCTGTAGACGTCGCGGCCGTAGCTGTCGGTACCCATCAAGAAGGTGTAGTTCGATGCAGCGCCGTCCGCGGCTGCGACGGTGGCCACGGTTCCCGCCGGTTGGTTGACATTCATATAGTCCATGGCGGCTGGATCGATAGTGCCAAGCCATGGGCTCAGCAGAGCCAACACTACCAACACCAGCAAGGTCAGCGCCGATGCACTGACATTCCTATTCGCAACCAAGTTTTTGTAAAGGGGGTTCATCATCAATACCGAATGCGTGGGTCAAACACCAGATAGCTAAGGTCCACCAGGAGGTTGATAGCCACATAGGAAAAAGCGAAGAAGAGGACTACTCCTTGGATAACCGGGAAATCGCGGCTGAGCACGGCCTCCACGGTCAGGGAACCCAGACCGGGAATGGCGAAAACCGTTTCGGTCACCACCACGCCACCAATCAACAGCGCCACCCCGATGCCGACCACGGTCACGATGGGGACGGCCGCATTTGCCAGCGCATGCCGAAACAAAATGCTGAGCTGCGACACACCCTTGGCTTGCGCAGTGCGGATGTAATCCTCGGTCAAGGCCTCGCTCACCGAGGCCCGCGTAACGCGCGCCAGCAGCGCCACGTATACCGTACCCAATGCGATCCAGGGTAGTACCAATTGCCGAGCCCATGGCCACAGGCCACTGGCTATGCTTTTGTAACCTTGAACCGGCAACCACTGCAATTGCAGTGAGAGCAACATGATCAGCAAGTACGCCAACAAACGATCCAACCAGCCGCCCATGCGCCAAGCGGCCAGTGTGCCCAATGGCACCGCGATCAACACCGCCAAGACCATGGTGCCGACCGCGATGGAAACGGTGGGTTCGAACCGTTGCGCGATCAGCGAGACCACGGGCTTATGCAAATAGAAAGAGTAGCCAAAATCCCCCTGTAGCAGGTTGCCCATATAGATGGAAAACTGCTTGAGCATCGATTGCTCCAAACCCAGGGACTGCCGAATATTCAGGATGTCTTCGGGCGTGGCGTTGCTGCCAGCGATCACCGCCGCCGGATCTCCGGGAGCCAGCCGCAGGACCACAAAGACAATGACGGCAACCACCAGCAGTACAGGAATGGTGGACAGCAAGCGGGACAGTATGAATCGCAACATGGCGGGCCTATTCTGTTGATAACTGGATCACGCGGCTCACGGCGCCTTCTTGATGTTCCAGTACACCTGCGCCCCGGCTGGCACGATGCCAGACACGCCATTGCGCACTGCGGCCGGCTGGTAGACCTGCCCCAAATTCACGTGCGTAACGGTTTCAATCGCGCGCAATTGCGCTTGCTCGGCAAGTTTTTTACGGTCGACATCGCTCAGTGCCGACGCAAATTGCTTCTTGATCTCTTCCAGCGCAGGGTCGTTCTGCCAGCCAAACCACCCCCTGGAACCCGTGGCATTCATCATGGCCATTGACAACGGATTGAGATTGTCGGACGCTCCGTTCATGGTGATGAAGGCGTCCCATCCTCCTGCCGAGGCCGGTTCCTTCTTGGCGCGACGCGCCAACAGGGTCTGCCAATCCATCGTCTGCATATCGACAGTAAAGCCCGCTTGCTCAAGCTGTTGCTTCACCACCAATGGGGCCTTGGACAAAACCGCAAAGTCGCTGGGGCGCATCAACAAGACGGGCTGCCCTTTGTAGCCGGCTTCTTCCAACAGCTTCTTGGCAGCAGCGGGATTGGCAATACCCGTAAAGATCCCGGTGTTCTCGGACTCAAAAGGGGTTCCGCACGGGTACAGGCTCTTGCAGAACCGGTAGAGGCCGGCTGCGGCAACTTGGGTACGCAGGACCTGCTCTTGCCCCAGGGCCAGCATGGCGGCTCGCCGCACCAACACATTGTCAAATGGCGGGTTCAGGAAATTGAACCGAAACGTGTACATGGCGCCGCCAGGGGTTGCATCGACCAATGACACGCCCGGAGTCGCGCGCAGCGCACTGTACTGTTCACCCGCTGGCACTTCGATGATGTCCACTTCCCCCGCCTTCAGCGCATTCAGTTGGGTTTGCGGATCGCGGATGATGGTCCACTCCACGCGGTCAACATACACCGTCTTGCCACCGGCGGTTCCACTGGGGGCCTCTTTGCGCGGCACGTACTTTGCATTTTTGACGTACACCACGCGTTCGCCCGGCTTGAACTCGTCCGCCTTGAATATGTAGGGGCCGGAACCGACGAACTCATTGATCTGGGAAGACGCAGGCGTTTCGGCTACACGCTTGGGCATGATGAAGGCCGCTCCGCCCGCTTTGCCCAACACCTCCAAGGTCAAGGAGAACGGCTGGCGAAAGACAATGCGAAATGTCTTTGCGTCGACAACTTCGAACTTGCTAAAAAACCCCCTAAACACGACACCCATGGCATCCTTACCCGACCAACGGGTGAGAGACGCGACAACGTCATCGCTGGTCACGGGCTTGCCATCGTGAAACTCCAGGCCATCGCGCAGCGTAAAAGTCCACACGAGCTTGTCCGCGGAGGCACTCCATTTGTCGACCATCTGTGGCCTGATGGCACCTTTGGCATCCGTGCCAAACAATGTGTCGTAAATCATGTACGCGTGGTTGCGCGTTACGTAGGCGGACGTCCAGACGGGGTCTAGCACGGTCAGATTGGCTTGCGGAACGATGCGCAGCACCTGGTTTGCAGGCAGGGCCGTCTGCGCCCGCAGCAGCGATGACGCTGCCAGTGCACAAACAGCCAGAACAGAAATTGCAGCATTACGTCGTTTCATCATCAGTGCTCCGTCGGGTTGGGTCATGGGTTCTGCCACGTTTGCGGCGATATGGGGCCATTGTTGT
>Ga0207976_100315_pt1 | contig 22404 bp, 14 predicted proteins | sample LakWasMe94_HOW11_2_FD_183916 | JGI IMG/M metagenome (GOLD analysis project Ga0207976, IMG submission 183916) | Freshwater sediment methanotrophic microbial communities from Lake Washington under simulated oxygen tension - Sediment Metagenome... | ecosystem: Environmental > Aquatic > Freshwater >... | reverse complement strand
CGCCGATGTTCTTGCCACGCCAGGTGACGGCCTGGGTCTCAGGGTTGAAGCGTGCGCCCTTGCAGGTTTCGCACAGCACTTTCACGTCGGGCAGAAAGCTCATGCCAATGGTGCGGATGCCTTGGCCTTCGCAGCCCGGGCAGCGGCCTTCGCCGGTGTTGAAGCTGAAGCGGTTGGCAGCATAGCCGCGCGCCTTGGCTTCCAGCGTGTCGGCAAAGAGTTTGCGGATGGTGTCCCAGAAGCCGATGTAGGTGGCGGGGCAACTGCGTGGCGTCTTGCCGATGGGGGTCTGGTCCACTTCCAGCACCCGGTCCACGGTCTCGAATCCGCTCACGCCTTCGCAGCCGGTCCATTGGATTTTTTCACCGGCGGCCAGGGCGTCTCTGCCGGCCTTGGTGCTGCGTTTTTGGACGGCTACCTGCACATTGGTCAGCAACACGTCTCTTGCGAGGGTTGATTTGCCGGAGCCGGAGACTCCAGTCACTGCGACCAGGCGTTTCAAGGGGATGTTGGCGGTGACGTTTTGCAGGTTGTGGAGGTTGGCGCCTTGGACGGTGAGCCAATCTATCTGCAGAGCTTTCGCCTGCAAGTGGGCTGTGCCCACAGCGGGAGCCCTTGGGGCGGGCTCCTCGTCGCGTAGCTCAATTTCGGCACCCACCCCAAGGGCTTCCGCCGCTGCGAACGAGGCTTTGGCAGTCGAGCGACTGGATACCTCGGCGTATTCGGCCGCGACACGTGCGCGCTCCACAAACTCCGCATTGGCCGCCACACTGGTCGACACCCGCGCAGCAGCAATCGCGGCGGCCTTAGCGGCTTTGCCTTTCGGCAATTTAGTACCCTTCGCGCTCCCTGGACCTGCGGTCGGAGCCGGTGCGCCGGGTGCCGATTTCGCGGCCGCGTCGCGGACGTATGAGGCGCCCGGCGTACCGGCTTCGACCGCAGCGCGCGCAGACAAAGCAGCAAGCGTCTGCGACTCCGCAAACGACACAACACCCCGACGCACCATCAACGGATGCTTCATCGCATGCAACAAATACCTTCCGGTCTGCGACTCCGAAGCGGCCTGCACATCCGCAACCGAGCCCTCGGCGACCAAACGCCCTCCCCGCTTACCCGCACTGGGCCCAATGTCGATGATGTGGTCCGCATGGCGAATGGTGTCCTCGTCGTGCTCCACCACCACCAGCGTATTGCCCTTGTCGCTCAAGGAGCGCAAAGCGCCCAGCAGGATCTTGTTGTCCCGCGCATGCAAGCCAATCGTGGGCTCATCCAGCACGTAACACACACCCTGCAGATTGCTGCCCAGTTGAGCCGCCAGACGGATGCGCTGCGCCTCACCGCCACTCAGCGTGGGCGCACCGCGGTCCAGCGTCAGATAGCCCAGCCCCACCTCTTCCAAGAATTCGAGACGGCTCTTGATCTCCGGCACCAAGTCGCGTGCGATATCACCCTCTCGCGTGGTCATGCCACCCACCACTTGCAAGGTCTGCACCCACTTGCGCACATCGGTCACGCTCAGACGCGCAATGTCGGTTATACCCACGGCATTGAACTGCACGGCCCGCGCCGTGGCGTTCAGGCGTGTGCCCTGGCAGGTGGGGCAATTGGTGTCGTGCAGGTCTTCGATATCCGCCTCCGCAAAGGTCTGCTCACGGCCCTTGTTGTCGTCGTCTTTCACCGAATCGTCAAACACCTTGCGCTGGTCCTTGGTCAGGGCCACGCCGGTGCCCACGCAATCGGGGCACCAGCCATGCTTACTGTTGTAGCTGAAGAGGCGCGGGTCCAGCTCCACATACGAGGTCGAGCACACCGGGCAGGCGCGCTTGGTGGAGAACACCTGCACCTTGCCGATACCGGCCGCGGGCGTGCCCGCCACCATGGCAGCGCGCAGACCACCCAGGTCGCTGATCACATGCACCACGCCCTTGCCATGCACCAAGGCCGTGGCCAGTGCCTCGCGCAGTTGCGCTTCGTGCGCCGGGTTCACATCCAGGCTGGCGACCGGCAGTTCGATGTTGTGTTCCTTGAAGCGGTCGATGCGCGGGAAACCGGTGGTGGGCAGGAAGTTGCCATCCACCCTCAGATGCGTAAAGCCACGCGGCCGCGCCCAGTCTGCCAGTTCCGTGTAGACGCCCTTGCGGCCGGACACCAGCGGTGCCAGCAGGCCGATGTGCTGGCCTCTGAAATTTTTCAACAACTGCGCCGCAATGCTGTCCGCAGATTGTGGTTCCACGGCTGCGCCATCGTGGATGCAGTGTTGCGTGCCCAGCTTGACGTACAACAGGCGCAGGAAATGCCAGACCTCGGTGGTCGTGCCCACCGTGGACTTGCGGCCGCCGCGTGACAGGCGCTGTTCAATCGCCACTGTGGGGGGAATACCGTACACCGCATCCACCTCGGGGCGGCCTGCGGGTTGCACGATGCTGCGGGCATAGGCGTTCAGAGATTCCAGGTACCGGCGTTGGCCTTCGTTGAACAGGATGTCGAAGGCGAGTGTGGATTTGCCGGAACCGGAGACGCCGGTCACCACGTTGAACTTGCCGCGAGGAATGTCGACCGACAAGGACTTGAGGTTGTGTTCTTTGGCGTTGACGATGCGGATGGAGTTTTCTCCGGCCACGTCAGGTTTATGGGGGTCAGAGCCCAATTTCGTTGGACGTGATTTGCCGCCGTCCGCAGCTCTGTCCTGAATTGGGATCTGACCCCCAAAAACCTGACCCCCATTCCTAGCACCCGCCGGGGATGGGGTTGCGCCGGGTGACGATTTTGGCTTGCCGTATGAGGAGCCCGGCGTGACCCCATCCCCGGCAGCGTGTGCCAACACATCGGACTCGCCGCGCACAACACCGCCCGATGCTGTGTGTGCCAAATACTTGGCATGCGGCTCTGTCACCACATGCACCACGCCCATCGCCGCCGCATACTCCCGCAGCGCCTTGCCCGTATGCGATGACGCATGCAACAGCAAATCTTCCGGCGTGCCATGGGCCACCACCTCACCGCCCGCATCACCGCCCTCGGGACCCAAATCAATCAGCCAATCCGCAGCGCGGATCACGTCCAGGTTGTGCTCAATGACCAACAGCGAATGCCCCGCATCCAATAGCTTGCGCAAGGCGCGCATCAGCTTGGCAATGTCGTCAAAGTGCAAACCAGTCGTGGGCTCGTCCAGCATGAACAAGGTGCCGCGCCGTGCGACCAACTGCCGACTGGCGGTGCTACTCTTGGCCGCCTCGGCCAAGAAACCGGCCAGCTTCAAACGTTGTGCCTCACCACCCGACAGCGTGGGCACGGGCTGGCCCAGCTTCACATACTCCAGCCCCACATCCACAATGGGCTGCAGTGCGCGGATCACGTCGCGGTCATTCGAAAAGATGGCTGCCGCCTCAGTGACGGTCAAGTCCAACACGTCGGACACATTGACGCGCTTGCGGCTGCCAGAGGGGCCTACGGTACCGCGCTCGATCGTCACTTCCAGAATTTCGGGCCGGTAACGCTTGCCATCGCAGTCGGGGCAGCGCAGGTACACATCACTCAGGAACTGCATCTCGATGTGCTCAAAGCCCGAGCCGCCGCAGGTGGGGCAGCGCCCATCGCCGCCGTTGAAGCTGAACTTGCTACTCGTATAGCCGCGCTCGCGCGACAAATCGGCACCAGCAAACAGCTCGCGGATCGCGTCCCACGCGCCCACATAACTCACCGGGTTGGAGCGCGCCGTTTTGCCAATCGGGGACTGGTCCACAAACACCACTTCACTCAACAGATCGGCACCCAGCAGGCGTGCGTGCGCGCCCGGCGTTTCGGTCGCTTTGCCAAAGTGGCGCAGCAAGGCCGGGGCCAACACATCCTGGATCAGCGTGGACTTGCCGGAGCCGCTGACGCCGGTGACGCACACCAGGCGCTGCAGCGGAATCTCCACCGAAATGTTTTTGAGGTTGTGCTCGGTCACGCCTTCGAGAATCAGGCGCGGCGTGTTCTCGGCCACCATGCGCTTGAAGCCCATGCCAACCTGCTTGCGGCCACCCAGATAAGCGCCGGTCAGCGTGTCGGCACTGCGCAGGTTTTCCGTGCTACCGTCAAACACAATCTGGCCGCCCTTCTCGCCGGGGCCGGGGCCCATGTCGATCATGCGGTCCGCGGCCAGCATGACGGCCGGGTCGTGCTCCACGACGACCAACGTGTTGCCGGCATCGCGCAGGCGCTGCATGGCCACGATGATGCGGTGCATGTCGCGCGGGTGCAGGCCGATGGAGGGTTCGTCCAGCACGAAGAGCGTGTTGACCAGCGACGTGCCCAGGGCCGTGGTCAGGTTGATGCGCTGCACTTCGCCGCCGCTGAGGGTTCGGCTCTGGCGGTCCAGAGTCAGGTAGCCGATGCCTACGTCGCACAGATATTTCAGTCTCGTGCAGACTTCCTCAAGGAGAAGCTTTAACGTCTTCGCTTCTGCCTCCGAGGTGGCGGGGGCCGAAGACAGGGGTACGCGGGCCTCCTCGTCGCGTAGCTCAATATCGTCAGCCCGCGCACCCCTGCCTTCGGCTTCGCGCTCGGAGGGTGAATGCAAGTCAGCCGGAGACACGGCTGTGCTGGGCGGAGTGGGGTCGCCGGGTGACGACATTGAGCCACGCGACGAGGAGCCCGGCGACCCCGCTTCGCCCAGCACAGCTTGCAGCGAATCGAAGAAGCGCCTTAACTTATCGATAGGCATCAACATCAAATCATGCAAACACAGCCCCGGCAGCGCTTCAAGTTGCGCACGCGACCACGTAACACCCTGCGGCATAAAGCGTTTGGAGGGCGTCAACACCGCATCCGCCTGCTCCTTGGTCCCAATGCGCCATAACAAACTCTCGGTCTTCAGCCGCGCACCACCACAGGTTCCGCACGGCGTATAGCTGCGGTATTTGGACAGCAGCACACGGATGTGCATCTTGTAGGCCTTGGTCTCCAGGTAGGCAAAGAAACGGTTGATGCCAAACCAGTGTTGGTTCCACTTGCCATTCCAGTTGGGAGAGCCATTGATGACCCAGCCCTGCTGCTCGGGCGTCAGCTTGTACCACGGCGTGTCGCGCGGAATGCCCGCCGTTTCAGCGTGGCGCATCAAATCATCCTGGCACTCTTGCCAGGCGGGAGTCTGCATGGGCTTGACGGCGCCGGCGCGCAACGTGAGTTTGTCGTTGGGGATGACCAGCCCCAAGTCCACACCGACGACGCGGCCAAAACCACGGCAGGCTTCGCAAGCACCCACCGCGGAGTTAAAGGAAAACATGGACGCAATCGGGTCCGTGTAGCGGATATCGCTTTGCGGGCAGTGCAGGCCGGTGGAGAAGCGCCAGACGATGGGTTGTTCTGGAACCGCTATTGAATCAGTAGCGACTTGCGTAGATTCTGCGAGGGCTACAGCCTCATTTACCACATAAACATTGAGCCGGCCGCTGCCGCGCTTGAGGGCGACCTCGATGGCCTCCAACGCGCGGGCTTTTTCTACGCTGGCGATGCGGAAGCGGTCGGCGACGACGTCCAACACTTTTCTCCGGCTGGAGTCGGAAACGGGGTCAGAGCCCGATTTCGTACCAGGCTTCGCGCTCCGTTTGGTTTTCTTTCCTGAATCGGGATCTGACCCCGTTTCCGCCACTTCCACTTCGCGCTCGGCGTGGACGCGCGTGAAGCCGCTGGCGGACAGCCACTGGGTTAACTCTTCTGCCGTGGTGCTGGCCGGCAATTCGACCGGAAAGGTTAAGACCAATCGAGGGTCTGCAGTTGGAGAATTCACCGCCGCACGCCGCACCAATTCCGCGTAAATCGTCTCCGGCGTGTCGTGCTGCACCGGCAAGGCCGTGGCCTTGTCGAACAGTTGCGCGGCGCGGGAATACAGCAGCTTCACGTGGTCGTTCAGCTCCGTCATCGTGCCCACCGTGGAACGGCTGGAGCGCACCGGGTTGGTCTGGTCGATGGCGATGGCCGGGGGCACGCCCTCCACCTTGTCGACCGCCGGCTTGTCCATGCGGTCCAGAAACTGGCGCGCATAGGCCGAGAATGTTTCCACATAGCGGCGTTGGCCCTCGGCATACAGCGTGTCGAACACCAGACTGGACTTGCCGGATCCGCTGGGGCCGGTCACCACCGTCAATTCGCCGGTGCGGATATCCAGGTCCAAGTTCTTCAAATTGTGCTGGCGTGCGCCGCGGATGCGGATGGTTCCCTGGGTCATGGTGCTGTGCTTATTTTGATGAGGCCAATCATTCTAGGGACTTGCGTCACGGGTACCCGCCGCAAGGTCTTGCCGGACAAGGGCAAACCCTGATGTGGAAGTCCACAACTGGCGCACACGCGATACGCTTTGGACAATTGGGGTACAACAAAGCCAGGAGACATGCCATGAAAATTACCCACGCCCTGTGGAGTGCAGTGGTGCTGGCCGCGCTAGCGACTGCAGCCCACGCCCAATTGCGCATTGGCCAGCCCTCGGGCTTCACTGGTTCGGCGGCGGCCGGCGTGAAGGAAAACACCGAAGGCGCCAAGCTCTACATCGATGCCGTCAACCGACGCGGCGGCGTGCATGGCCAGCAGATCGAGCTGATCACCATGGACGACAAGTTCGACCCCGCCACCACTGCACAGGTGGGCCGGGCCCTGATCACCGAACACAATGTGCTGGCCCTGTTCCTGAACCGGGGCACGCCACACGCCCAGGCGCTGCTGCCCGTGCTGGCGGAACTACACGTTCCGCTGGTGGGACCCAGCACCGGCGCGATGGCGCTGCACGAGCCCATCCAGCCCTGGGTCTTCAATGTGCGCGCCACCTACCAGCGCGAAGCCATCAAGGCCATCCGGCACCTGGCCAGCCTGGGCATCACGCGCATTGCCGTGCTGCCCACCGACGATTCCTTTGGCGCCGACGCAACCATAGGTGCCGAAAAGGGTTTTGCCGCTGCCGGGTTGAAGCCGGTCCTGGTGCAAAAGTTTCCGCGTGAAAAGCCCGACTTTGTCGAGCTGGCGGCCAAGGTGAAGCAAAGCGACGCACAGGCGGTGCTGTACATCGGCTCATCCGGCAGCGTGGCCAGCGGTGTCAAGGCGCTGCGCGTGGCAGGTTTGACGGTGCAGGTGGTCACCTTGTCCAACAACGCGTCCGATGGCTTTATCAAGCTGCTGGGCGAGCATGCACGCGGCGTGATCGTGACGCAGGTTTTTCCCAACGAGCGTGCGGTGAACTACCGGCTGATCAAGGAAGCCCAGGAACTGGCCAAGGCCAAGGGCTTGAACGGCGTGTCGCCCGCCATGGTGGAAGGCTTTGCCGCCGCCAAGGTCTTGGTCGAAGGCCTGCGCCGCGCGGGGCCCAAGCCCACGCCCAGTGGCCTGCGTGACGCCCTGGAGGGCATGCAGAAGTATGACCTGGGCGGGCTGGAAGTGAGCTACAGCCCCAGCAACCACAGTGGGCTGGACTTTGCCGATCTGTCCATCATTGGATCGGATGGCAAATTCATGCGCTGAAGATGTTGCCCCCACGTTCGCCCACTGCGTGTGGCTCTCTGCCCCCCGAGGGGTCTAAATCCGCTTGGGGCGGCCCGGCGCGGATTTGTCGCCAAATTACTGCGTCAGCGTGCGCTCCAGCTCTTCACAGGCCTTGGCGCCCACGGCTTCCTTGATCTTGGGCAAGAGGGCCAACAGTTCTTCAAAACCACCGGCGGCCTCGACCGCCAGGTTGAGGCGAAAGCCGCGCAAGCCGAGTGCGGCGGTGAGCTTGGTGGCAATGGGTTTGGCTTCGGTGTAACGGTCTTGTGCCGAATGCGCCTTGAAGGAATCCGCCACCGTTTTCACGGCCCAGTCCTGCGCGGCCTTGGCCTCGGCCAGCACGGCCTCGCCCGCTGCGGGCGCGAGAAAGCCGTGGTCCACCATGTGTTCCACATCCTCCGCTGACAAGCCCAGACCAGCGGCCGCGGCCAGCACCTGCTCGACCGTCTTGTTGCCGTCGAACATGATGAACGCCGTGCGCTGCCTCGCAGAAAACAGCGGTGAACGCTCTTTGAAAGCTTGTTGCCCCGTCTCCGTTTTGATGAGTTTCATCCGTCAATCCTAGCGCGGGTTGCCAGCAGGGTCTGTCCGGTATTACCCTGCGCTGCAGCCGATCATATACGGCGACCGCGCGGCATCCAACTCCGTGGGTGCGATCTATTTGCTGGCGCTCACCGCAGGTGCGGATGCTGCCGCCGAGGCGGGCAGTCCGGCGGGCGCTGCGGCACTGGCGGCGGGCGCCGGAGCCGACTCCGCATGCGTTGCATCACCCCCGTGCTTTTCTCCGCTCATATCAATGTTGTCACCCTTGCTCAGCATATACATGGCCAGTGCGGCAAACACGATAAAAGCTACGGCAATTTTCCACATATACATCCTTAGTCAGTTGGGGACAGAGCTAAAGGTCTGTCCCGCAAAGTCATTCGATTGGGACAGCGCTCAAGGTCTGTCCCACAAAATTTCAGCGTTTAAAAAAAAAGACCCCGGACAAAAACGGTCCGGGGTCGTCAACTCACGGAGCGATTAGTCGTTGGCGTAGATGTCCACGTCCTTGGTTTCCTTGATGAACAAGGTGCCGATCACAAAGGTCATGCCGGCAATGATGATGGGATACCACAGGCCGTTGTACATATTGCCGGTCTGCGCCACGATGGCGAATGCTGTCGTTGGCAACAAACCGCCGAACCAGCCGTTACCAATGTGGTAGGGCAAGCTCATCGATGTGTAGCGGATGCGGGTGGGGAACAACTCGACCAACATTGCAGCCACAGGGCCATACACCATGGTCACCAGAATCACCAGATAGGTCAGAATCGCAACCACGGTGACCTTGTCGAACTTGGCCATGTCGGCCTTGGCGGGGTAGCCGGCTGCCTTCAGTGCGTCATTCAGCGACTTGTTGAACTCGTCACCCTTGGCCTTGGCTTCTTCCTTGGATACGCCCTTGATGCTGTAGCCCGGAATAACCGTCGTGCCAACCGTAACGGTGGCCGTGGAACCGGCTGGCAGCACCTCATTGTCGTAGCTGACCGAGCGTCCGGCCAAGGCCTGCTTGGCGATATCGCACGAACTGGTGAACTTCAGCGTACCGGTCGGGTTGAACTGGAACGAGCATTCAGCGGGATTGGCGTGCACCATCACCTTGTTGGCGGCTTGCGCAGCAGCCAGGTCCGGGTTGGCCGCCTTGGTCAGCGCGTTGAACACCGGGAAGTAGGTGAGCACGGCCAACAGGCAACCGGCCATGATGATGGGCTTGCGGCCAATCTTGTCAGACCAGGCACCAAAAACGATGAAGAACGGCGTACCCAGAATCAACGAGAACGCGACCATGATGTTGGCCGTGGGGCCGTCGACTTTCAGCGCCTGGGTCAGGAAGAACAGGGCATAGAACTGGCCGGAGTACCAGACCACGGCTTGGCCGGCGGTCAAACCGATCAGGGCCAAAATCACGATCTTCAGGTTCTTCCACTGGCCGAAAGACTCGGACAGCGGCGCCTTGGAGGTCTTGCCTTCGGCCTTCATCTTGGTGAAAGCGGGCGACTCATTCATGCTCAAACGGATGTAGACCGACACAGCCAACAGCAGGATGGACACGATGAACGGAACGCGCCAGCCCCAATCGGCAAAGGCGGCAGGACCTACCAGCGTTTGGGTACCCAGAATCACCATCAGGCTCAGCATCAGGCCCAAGGTGGCCGTGGTCTGGATCCATGAGGTGTAGGCACCGCGCTTGCCCTGGGGCGAGTGCTCGGCCACATAGGTGGCAGCACCGCCATACTCACCGCCGAGCGCCAGGCCTTGCAGCATGCGCAGTGCGATCAGGATCACGGGAGCGGCTACGCCGATGGTGGCGTAGTTGGGCAGGATACCCACGATAAAGGTGGACAAGCCCATGATCAAGATGGTGACCAGGAAGGTGTACTTGCGACCGATCATGTCGCCCAAACGGCCGAACACCAGCGCGCCGAACGGGCGCACGATGAAACCGGCGGCAAACGCCAACAGCGCGAAGATGAAGGCCGAACCTTCGTCCAATCCGCTGAAGAACTGCTTGGCAATAATGGCTGCCAACGAGCCGTAGAGGTAGAAGTCGTACCACTCAAAAACGGTGCCTAGCGAGGAAGCGAAGATGACTTTCTTCTCTTCCGACGACATAGGCCGCGGTGCTGCTGCTGTTGCCATGGTTTGTCTCCAATTGAATGTAAATGCGTCCAACCGACGCGGGTGGGTGAACGGACTATGCGGCCACGTTCTGACCCAGTTCTGACGACATTCCAACAACAACTTACTGCGAACTGAATGCCACCTTACAGACTAGGCACTTACCCGCGCCCGGCATTTCTTGATGTGGAATTTGGAAGCAAAACGGCGCTTGCTGCGTGTCAAAACAGCCGGAAATACCTAGGGAAAGTACCCGTATTCCCGACTCGTTTCAAAGGGCAATTACACACCAGGAGCCTGGGCGTCAGAGCGTTATGCGCAGGTCAAGGAGGAGCCCGCATAGCGGGCGGGGGACACGGAGCAGAACGATCTGGCGCCCAGGCTCCTACGCGCGGTGACGCGCCACACCCGAGACCACATGCGGAGCCGCATCCCACTGTGGCCCGGCAAACCAGGCATCGCCTTGCAAATAGGCGCGCAGCAGGGGCAAGCCATCCAGCCCCCAGAACAGCTTGCCATCGACCTCAAAGCTGGGCACACCGAACACGCCCTGGGCAGTGGCCTCTTCGGCATGATGCCGCAGTTGCGCTTTGACCGACGCATCCGCCGGGTCGCGCGCGGGGGCGAGTTGCTGCGTCAGGGCTGCCAGCCTATCGGCGTCCGCGGCATCGGCGCCACCCACCCAGACGTGCTTGAACACGGTCTCGCACACATAGCGGTTGGGTTGGCCATTGGGGTCGGTGGCGATGGCCAGGCGCAGCAGGCCCAAGGGGTTGAACGGGTGGGCTGCGGGCAGGTCCAGCGTGCGGCCCTTGCTGTGCGCCAGCCACTGCACCTGGCGGTAGGTCCAGTCGCGCTTGGACGGAATCTCGGCTGGCCCCAACTGGCCATGGTGCTTGAGCAGCGCCGCAAACAACAGGGGCTTGTAGGTCACCGAATAACTGAAACCCATCAAGGCCTGCGGCAACTCCTCAAACGCCAGCCAGGCGTAGGGCGAGATGAAGTCCAGGTAGCAGGTGATGCGTTTCATAGGGGTGTGCTGGTGGCGCAGTCGGCAACCGCGCTTTGGGTGGCGGTCCGCGAGGCCGTGATCGAGGCAATGCGTTGCTCGATGCGGGTCCAGATCAGCTTCTTGTCCTGGTCGCTGCTGGCGCGCCACACGCGAATCTCGTCGATGCTGCGCAGGCAGCCTTCGCAGAACTCCTTTTGCGCATCCATGCGGCACACCGAAACACAGGGTGATGGCACATTCTCGTCGCTAGCCCTCGCCAACACTGCGTTATGCGCTAGCATTTTGAGAGCATCCTGATCGACTGTCATGCCTGCACCGCCTGTGTCACGTCAGCCGTGGGGGCGTCTGACAGCAGGGCCAGATCGCGCGGGTGCAGCTTGAACACACCGTGGGGGTGGCCCGCCGCGGCCCATATTTCTTCAAAGCGAAACAGCTCCTGGTCCACCAGCGTCACCGGTTTTTGTGCATGCGCCAGCGGCGACACGCCGCCAATACTGAATCCGGTTTTGGTCTTGACGAAGTCGGCATCGGCGCGGCCAATGCGGCCGACCAAGGCTTCCACTTTCTTCTCGTCCACACGCCGGTCACCCGAGGTGATGACCAGCACCGCCACGTCATCCTCCTTGCGGCGGAAGATGATGCTCTTGGCGATTTGGCCCACGGCTATGCCCAGAGCGTCGGCCGCCTGCTGGGCGGTGCGGGCGGCATCGTCGAGCATGACGGGGCGGTGGGGATGGTTTTTTGCCTTCAGGGCAGCGGCGACGCGCTGCACGCCTTCGGGCAGATTTTGCAATTCCTGGCTGTCCATAACTATCTCTTAACCCAATCGTTTGTTTAGCAGTGCAGTGGCCGCCCGCGAATTGGGCTTGCGCTGCAAGAAGTCGCTGATGAATTTGCCGGCGTTGACCAGCTTGTCCAGGTCAATGCCGGTTTCGATGCCCATGCCGTGCAGCAGGTAGACCACGTCTTCCGTCGCCACATTGCCGGTCGCGCCCTTGGCATACGGGCAGCCACCCAGCCCGGCGACGGAGGTGTCGAACTGCCAGATGCCCATTTGCAGGCTGGCCAGGGTATTGGCCAAGGCCATGCCATAGGTGTCGTGGAAGTGGCCCGACACATCGTTGAGCGCGTAATGCTTCAGGGTCGCCTCCAGGGCGCGCTGCACCTTGCGTGGCGTGCCCACGCCAATGGTGTCGGCCACGCCCACATGCTGCACGCCGATGCCGCGCATCAGCCCTGCCAGGTAGTCCACCCGCTCGGGCGCAATCTCGCCCTCATAGGGGCAGCCCACGGTGCAAGACATGGCGCCGCGCACATAGATACCGGCGGCCTTGGCCGCTTCCACCACCGGCGCAAAGCGCGCAATGCTCTCGGCAATCGAGCAGTTGATGTTCTTCTGGCTAAAGGCCTCGCTGGCGGAGGCAAACACCACGATCTCGTCGGGCCGGGTCTTCACCGCGGCTTCATAACCTTGCAGATTGGGCGTCAGCACGGAGTAGCGCACGCCAGGCTTGCGGTTGATACCTGCCATGACTTCGGCGTTGTCGGCCATTTGCGGTACCCACTTGGGGCTGACGAAGCTGGTGACTTCGATCTCGGTCAATCCAGCTTCTTGCAGGCGGTGCACCAGTTCGATCTTGATGGCGGCGGGCACCGCTTGCTTCTCATTTTGCAGGCCGTCGCGGGGGCCGACTTCGACCAGTTTGACGCGTTGGGGTAGGGTCATGGAGGAATCTCTTCAGTTAGTGCCCCTATTGTGTCATTCAGTCCTAAACTCCGTACCAATGGGCAGGAGGTTCCTTCGGATCCGACCTTTGCCAACCTTGGGAGAGGATTCAAGCATGGCCAACGACCAACTACTGCAATCCACGCCACCGCCTGGCATCACCGACGATCTGGGGGCCTATCTGCAGTACATGGTTGCGGTCCAGGCGTCGGATTTGTTTCTGTCGGTGGGCGCACCCCCCACCGTCAAGCTGGAGGGCCACATGCACCATCTGGCCATGCCCCCACTGCACCCCAGCCGTGTCAAGGAATTGGCTTACTCCATGATGAACGAGGCGCAGATGCGCCAGTTTGAAACCGATTGGGAATGCGACCTGGCCGTGGGCATCGATGGCCTGGGGCGCTTTCGGCTCAATGTGTTCGTGCAGCGCGGCGAGGTGGGGATGGTGGCGCGCTACGTCAAGAACCGGATTCCATCGATTGCCGACCTGAAGATGCCCAGCATCCTGCAAAAGCTGGCGCTGCTCAAGCGCGGCCTGGTCCTGATCGTCGGTGCCGCCGGCTCCGGCAAATCGACCACGCTGGCGGCCATGCTGGACTACCGCAACATGCAAGGGCCCGGGCACATCCTGACCATTGAAGACCCCATCGAATTCCTGCACCCGCACAAGGAGTGCGTGGTAGACCAGCGCGAGGTCGGCTTGGACACACACTCGTTTGAGGAGGCGCTGCGCCATGCCATGCGCGAGGCACCCGATGTGATCATGATCGGCGAGATCCGCGACATGATGACCATGCAGCACGCACTGAACTATGCCGAGACCGGGCACCTGTGCGTGTCCACGCTGCACGCCAACAACGCCAACCAGGCCATTGAACGCATCATCAATTTTTTCCCGGAAGCGGCGCGCCACCAGACCCTGATGGACTTGTCGCTCAACCTCAAGGGCGTGGTGGCGCAGCGGCTGATCCAGGGCCGCAGTGGCCGCCTGGTCCCGGCCACCGAGGTCATGCTGCAGTCGCCCTTCATTTCGGACCTGATCCAGAAAGGGCTGATTGACCAGATCAAGGGCGCCATCGCCAAGAGCGTGGAACTGGGCATGCACACGTTTGACCAGTCGCTGTTCGACCTGTTCACTGCACACGGCATCACCTTGGCCCAGGCCATCGACAACGCCGACTCCAAAACGGATTTGTCCCTGCGCATCCGCCTGGGCGCGGGCAAACCACCCGACGCCACCGGCCTGGCAATCCAGCAGTGATGCAGGCGCCGCCGGTGGCTTGGCCCCTCCCCGCCCCTTTGCAGTGGTCCGACGGGGACGCGCCGCCCGCGATGGCCCTTGTGGAGATCAGCCTGCTCGACGGCCAGCGCCTGCGCGGCAGCCTGGTGCAACAGGAACCGCTGGGTTCACAGCCCACGCTGGCATTGCTGTTCATGGGGCAGCCCGTTACCCTGCCCCTGTCCGGCATCCGCAGCGTTGCGGCACAGGTTGCCCTTGGCCCCAGGGACCCGGCGGCGCCCGCGCAGTCCGACCGGCCCCACGTGGAACACGAAGAAATGCTGATGTTCCGCGTGGTCTTTGCCGATGGCCACGCCATGGACGGAGAAACCTTGGGCTATTTGAACCAAAAACCGGGCGGGCTGTACCTGTATCTGCACCTGCAGGGCGCACAATTCCAGGCACTTTGGGTTCCCCGCCACGCCCTCAAGCACGTGCACCTGGAACGTTCGCGCGGCGCAGGGCACCCTGCGCCGGAAGCGCCCGCCGCCGACATGGCCGCGCTGTTGGGCGAGTTGGAGCAGGGGCGCCACAAGCCCATGCAGACGCTGGCGCACGCCATGCTGGAGCTGCGCCAGCTGGAGCAGGCCACGTATTTCGCGCTGCAATCCGACAATGCCAAGCTGCGCAGCCATATCGACGCCTGCCTGGCCAACGCGTCGCTCACGCTGTTCGACATGGAGCACGCCAGGGCGCGCATGCTCAAGACGCCGGAGGTCGACGCCGAGCATTTCGCCGTGGAGCCGCAGGCGCTGGCCCGGCTGCACTGGGACATCTGCGCGAAGCACACCGTGGTCCCGCTGGGCATGATTTCCGGGCTGCTGTATGCGGCCTCGGCCCAACCGCTGCACCGCGAGTTGCAGGACCGCCTGGGCGTGATTGCGGGCTGCGGCGTGGTGCTGGTGTGGGCACCCAAGGCGCAGATCGACAGCCGCCTGGCTCGCGAGCTCCAAACGCCGACCCCGGCACCGGCCAACCCCGACAAACACAAACCAGCGCCCGGCACCGTGGTGGACTTGAATGCGCTGGACATGCAGGCGCTGATGGCTTCCGCGCAAAACGAAATCCAGCTGCAGGGCGTGCAGCCGCAAAGCTACGCGGTGGATGAACACTCCAGCGTCGTTCTGCTGGTCAAGCGCCTGATCACCGACGCCTACCGACAAAAGGCCTCGGACATCCACATCGAAACCAACCCGGACGACCAACTATCACGGGTGCGTTTTCGCAAGGATGGCGATCTGGAGGAGTACCTGCAACTGCCTGCGGACCTGCGTGCGGCGCTGGTGTCGCGCATCAAGGTGATGGGCAAGCTCGACATTTCCGAGCGGCGCAGACCGCAGGATGGCAAGATCAACTTCGCCGATTTCTCCGACATCAAGCTGGAGTTGCGGGTGGCCGTGCTGCCCACCCACGACAACCTGGAGGATGTGGTGATGCGCCTGCTGGCGTCGAGCAAACCCATTCCCCTGGGGCAGTTGGGTTTTTCCGCACGCGATGAAACCGTGGTCCAGAAGATGGCGCGGCGGCCCTATGGTCTGATCCTGGCCTGCGGCCCGACCGGATCGGGCAAGACCACCACGCTGCATTCCCTGCTGAGCCAGATCAACACCGACAGCCGCAAGATCTGGACCGCCGAAGACCCGATTGAAATCACCCAGGCGGGCCTGCGCCAGTTGCAGGTCAACCCCAAGATCGGCGTCACCTTTGCATCGGCGATGCGCGCCTTTTTGCGGGCCGATCCCGATGTCATCATGATTGGAGAGGTGCGCGATGAAGAAACCGCGCGCATCTCCATCGAGGCGTCGCTGACCGGGCACCTGGTGCTGTCCACGCTGCACACCAACAATGCCGCGGAGAGCGTGGTGCGCCTACTCGATCTGGGCATGGACCCCATGAACTTTGGCGACTCGCTCATCGGCATCGTGGCCCAACGCCTGATCCGCGCGCTATGCGCACACTGCAAGGCCGCCACGCCGCTGGACGACACCCTGTTTACGCAGTTGGCCAAGGAATATGTGGAGTCCACCAACCTGGAGCCTGAGCAGGGCCGCGTGCGCCTGCTGGAAGCCGCGCAGGCCGAGACCCCGCAGGCTGTGTCGCTGTACCGCGCCGTGGGTTGCGGGGCCTGCGGCGGCAAGGGCTACAAGGGGCGCATGGGCATCTACGAAATTCTGGAGAATGGAGCGGAACTCAAACAACTGATCCACAGCCGCGCCCCCACCAGCCATATCTTTGAACAGGCCATTGCCAGCGGCACCCATGCGCTGAAGCAGGACGCCCTGGAGAAGGTCTTTGCGGGCAAGGTGGATCTGGAGCAGGCCCGCTCGATCTATGATTGACGGCGCCGACAGCGCGTCTCAGTAACCCCGCGCCCGCTCCACCACGCCGACCACTGACTCGCCACGCTGCAGCGCCGCCAGCTTGCCCGCAATCTGCGCAATACTTTCACTGCGCAGCGTGCGGGCCGAGGTGTGCGGCGTGACCGTGATCTTGGGGTGTTTCCAATACGGATGCGCTGCCGGCAAAGGCTCGGTGCGGAATACGTCCAGCGTGGCGCCAGCCACGTGGCCGCTGTCCAGCAAAGCCAACAAATCCTCATCGACCACATGGGCGCCGCGCGCCACATTGATGACATAGCCGCCGCTTTGCAAGCGCGATAGCGTGTCGCGGTTCAGGATGTCGCGGGTGTCCGGCGTCAGCGGCAGCAGGCAGACCAGCACGCGGCTGGCGGCCAGGAAATCATGGAAGCCTTGCGCGCCCGAGAAACAGTGCACGCCGTCCACCGTCTTGGCTGAGCGGCTCCAGCCGTTCACCGGAAACTCAAACTGCGCCAGGGACCGCGCCACGCGTTCACCCAACACACCCAGCCCCATGATGCCGACCGGAAAATCGGCGCGTGCGCGGGGCTTGCGATAGGACCACTTGCCCTGGCGGGTATCGGCCTCGTAGGCATCGAATTCGCGGAAGTGGCGGATCACGGCGTGGCACACATACTCGGCCATTTGCACCGACATGCCCGCATCGTCCAGCCGCACGATCAGCGCCTGGGGCGGCAATTGGAGTTTGAGCAGCGCGTCGACCCCGGCACCGATATTGAACACCGCCTTGAGCTGCGATTGCTCGTCAAAAAACTGCTGGGGCGGCGCCCAGACCACGGCATAGTCGGCAGCCGGGGCACCGGCCGACCACAGCGTGACCTCGGCTTCAGGCAACGCCGCGCGCAGGCCCTGCAGCCAGGGCTCGGTCGCGGTGTCGGTGCAGCAGAAGGTGATGCGGGTCGCCATCGCTAGCTTCTCAGCTTGGCTTCACCAAGCCCGCCATCAAACGCCGTTCAGCGACAACTTGGTTGCCACCGATTGCACGCTGGTCTTGTGGTCCAAGGTCTTGGCAACCAATCCCCGGTAGGGGCCTGAAGCTATCCGCCAAGACGTCAGCGACGCCGAAGCCGATGAATTGCCACTCGTTGTCACGGTGTCGGAGTGAACCTTGCACGCCGTGAAGGTACCCGCTGGCACCGAGACCACTTCCATCCCTTGGTATGTCATGGTCTGTGACGTTGTCACAGTCATTGAGCCTGTCAAGGAATTCGTAGTCGCTACGCTCGCACTCTGTGATACGGACGCATTCAAAGCCAAATCCAATGGTGACTGAATCGCCGGGGAAAAGGCCATGGACACGACCAGGGTCCCCTGACCCGGGATAGACACGGTTGTCGCGTTACCCAATGTGTTGATGGAACTTGCGGCCACTTGCATGTACGACTTGGCGCTAGTGGTCGCTCCGGCGTAGGACCCGGCCAAGATCACCGTATCGGCTTGCACCTCTAACGCGCTCACACCGCTGTATGTGCTTGTCCGATTCACGGTGGTGGTGGTCGACGCTACGGATTGATCCGTTCCCTGCATGACGGACTGGTAGGTACTTCCAACTGACACGAGTGCACTGTTGTTGGCACAGTCGGAGTAGGTACTGGCAGTCAGCGCGTAGGAGTCAATGCGGACACGAACGTTGTTGTAGGTTGCGCCTCGGAAGGACACCGTGCCTAACGTCAGAATGTTGGAAGCGGGGTCAAAACTCGTTGCGCCTGGTGCGCCGCCTGCGACACTCTGCAACGCATAGGTGTTCACCGTAACGACCACATTGTTGTAGGTCGTCCCACCGGCGGTAACGCTGTCTAAAGACAACCGCCCGGTCGCCATATCAAAACTATTGACGGCATGCGCGCTGAGAGAAGCACAAACGCCCAATACCCATGCAGCAGAACGTGCTGCGATAAAAACACTCGACTTCAACTTAAGCTCCCTTGTTTCTGAAATATGCCCGTGGCCAACCGTGCATTGAACGCGTGCTCCGGGCTGGATCGGACAGGACTGTATCACCTCACGGCAAGCCCCGACCAACCGTTGAGAGGCACCTGTTGGGCTATTGTTCTCAATCAACCAGCGGCCACGTCCAATTTCAACAGCTCGGCGCCCTCGGTCACCTGGTCACCCGGCGCAAATAGCAACTCGGCCACTGTGCCATCGGCTGGCGCGGCAATGGTGTGCTCCATCTTCATGGCTTCCATCACGGCCAGCGCCTGACCCTTCTTGACCGCGTCGCCGGCCTTGACCGCGAACGACACCACCTTGCCGGGCATGGGCGCGGTCAGGCGACCGACTTCCGCATGCACGTCGCCGGCGTGCGCCAGTGCGTCGATTGCTACGATTTGTGTAGCGCCCCGCGCAGTGAATACGTGGGCTACCTCGCCATTTTTATACAAGTGCACGGTGGAGCGCAGGTCGCCGTAGCGCACATCCAGCGCACCACCGGCCACCGGCGTGTAGCGCAGTGCCGCGGTATTGCCGTCAATGGACAACTGCAGACCGCCATCGTGCAGACGGGTGAACAGTGCCGTGTGCGGCTCGCCATGGAACTCCAGCATGAATTCGCGGTTGGACGCGCCATGCGAGCGCCAGCCATCGCGCTGCGCCCAGGGGTCGACCCAGCCACTGGCATCCGCCTTGGTGGCCAAGGCCAACTCGCTGACCAGCGTCTGCGCGACCATGGCCGCAGTAGCCATCTGCAGGCCCACTTTCTCCTGATTGAACAGCACAGCGGATTCGCGCGGAATTAACGCCGTGTCCAACTGCGCTTGCGCGAAAGACGGGCTGGTGACCACGTGGCGGAGAAACTGCACATTGGTCGTCAGGCCGACGATATGGGTCTGGGCCAAGGCCGTGTCCATGCGGGCCAGCGCCTGCTCGCGCGTGGCACCGTGCACGATCAGCTTGGCGACCATGGAATCGTAGAACGGGCTGATGCTGTCACCCTGGCGCACACCGGAGTCCACACGCACCGCATGGTCCGCCCGTTCAAACGTGGTGCAGGCGGGCAGACCATACACATGCAACGTGCCGGTGGCGGGTAAAAAATTGTTGTCGGGGTTTTCGGCGCAGATGCGCGCTTCGATGGCATGGCCATGGATCTTCAGTTCATCCTGCGCCATGGGTAATTTTTCACCCGATGCCACGCGCAGTTGCCACTCCACCAGATCCTGCCCGGTGATGGCCTCGGTCACCGGGTGTTCCACCTGCAGACGCGTGTTCATCTCCATGAAGTAGAACTTCATCTGCTCGGGGTGCGCATAGCCGCCGGGCTGCTCGACGATGAACTCCACGGTGCCCGCGCCGACATAGTTCACGGCCCGCGCCGCTTCCACTGCCGCCTGGCCCATGCGGGCACGCAATTCGGGCGTCATGCCGGGCGCGGGCGCTTCTTCCAGCACTTTTTGGTGGCGGCGCTGCACCGAGCAGTCGCGCTCGAACAAATTGACGTAGTTGCCGTGCGTGTCGCCAAACACCTGGATCTCGATATGGCGCGGGCGCAGCACATATTTCTCGACCAGCACCGCATCATCGCCAAAGCTGTTGATGGCTTCGCGCTTGCACGAGGCCAAGGCCGCGGCAAAGTCCTCGGCCTTGTCCACCGCCCGCATGCCCTTGCCACCGCCACCGGCGCTGGCCTTGATCAACACCGGGTAGCCAATGCGATCGGCCTCACGCTGCAGCAGGGCCGGGTCCTGGTCGGCGCCGTGGTAGCCGGGCACCAAGGGCACACCGGCCTTTTCCATCAACTGCTTGGACTCGGCTTTCAAACCCATGGCCTTGATGGCCGATGCAGGCGGGCCGATGAACACCAGACCTGCGGCGGCACAGGCTTGGGCAAACTCCTCGTTTTCGCTCAGGAAACCATAGCCGGGATGAATGGCCTGCGCGCCGGTGGCCTGGGCCGCCGCGATGATTTGTTCCCACCGCAGATAGCTGTCCTTGGGCGCGCTGCCGCCGATGTGGATGGCTTCGTCGCAGGCGGCCACATGCTTGGCACCCGCATCGGCGTCCGAGTAAACGGCAACGGTTTTGACGGCCAGGCGGCGCGCGGTGGCCGCTACGCGGCAGGCGATCTCGCCACGGTTGGCAATGAGGATTTTGGTAAACATATTTAATCCGTTGGATTCGAAAATCCCTTGTCAGGCCGCCACCACCGGTAATGGGTTCACATCCACCACTAACAGCATATGTACAACTTCAAGGGTCTTGTTTAAGGTCGAGTGGGCAGTGCGGGCAAGCTAATCTCTAGGTCCCGTTTCTCGGAAAACCGGCGGAGGCGCTCTGGCAAGCCCTTTGCCCAAGCGATGATGGCATCGTCGCCAGTTACGCTGTTAGCCGGCACCCAAACCTTAAATCTGCCGAAGTCCCCCGTCGCATACTTGGCATACGAGATTTCATAAACAGGCCCTGGTGGATTGACTTTCTGACTGGCGAGCCACTGGCTCGCTTGTGGGTAGAAATTACCAGTAGTGGATGAAGTTAAATGATTGGCCCTTTTATAAATCACCAGACATTCCGGCGTCGCAAACCCACTACTTAAGTCGTCTTTGAACAACTGGCCCTCGACTTTGCAAGGGTCATCGGTCCATTTTTTAACCGCCGCGCTTGCCTCCGGAAGCCATAGTTCAACACCGGCTTTGAAAACACCATCCGTTGAATCCAGTGCGTAGACTCGGCGCGTTTTCCCTGCATCCCTGTCCATGTAGGTCAAATTCCCTTGGTACTGGGCCACAAAATTCCAGTTGCCCCCTGGCAGAATCAGGGTTCTCGCACCAATCGTCAACTTGTTGTCACTGATTACTTGGGGAGGCGCATTCTGAACGACATCAATCGCATGGGCCGTTCCAACCATAGCAACCACTAAACCGATACATTGCCCAAACCACTTGAAAACGCGCATGCTATATCCCTAAAGAGTTGTTAAAGGAAATCGGATTCTCGCCTACCAACATCACATCCGGAACAAGCCAAATTTCACATCCGGAATCGGCGCATTCAGCGTCGCCGACAAGCCCAAGGCCAACACGCGGCGCGTATCGGCCGGATCGATGATGCCGTCGTCCCACAGGCGGGCGGTGGCGTAATAGGGATGGCCCTGCTCTTCGTACTGGCGGCGGATGGGCGCCTTGAAAGCTTCTTCCTCTTCCATGCTCCAGGCGCCGCCCTTGCCTTCGATACCGTCGCGTTTGACGGTGGCCAGCACGCTGGCCGCCTGCTCGCCGCCCATGACGCTGATGCGTGCGTTCGGCCACATCCACAGGAAGCGGGGTGAGTAGGCGCGGCCGCACATGCCGTAGTTGCCGGCGCCAAAGCTGCCGCCGATGATGATGGTGAACTTGGGCACATTGGCCGTGGCCACGGCCGTGACCATCTTGGCGCCGTTGCGGGCGATGCCCTCGTTTTCGTATTTGCGGCCGACCATGAAGCCGGTGATGTTCTGCAAAAAGATCAGCGGGATCTTGCGCTGGCAGCACAGCTCGATGAAGTGCGCGCCCTTGAGCGCCGATTCGCTGAACAGAATGCCGTTGTTGGCAATGATGCCGACCGGCATGCCTTCGATATGCGCGAAGCCGGTCACCAGCGTGGTGCCGAAGCGGGGCTTGAATTCGTGGAACTCGGAGCCATCGACGATGCGGGCAATGATTTCACGCACATCAAAGGGCTTGCGCGTGTCGGTGGGGATCACGCCGTACAACTCTTCTGCTGCAAATTTAGGAGCAACAGGTGCTTTGAGCGCGGGGGCCAGCGGCTTCTTTTGGTTGAGGCTGGCCACCGCGGTGCGAGCAATCGACAGCGCATGCAGGTCGTTCTGCGCCAGGTGATCGGCCACGCCGGACAGGCGCGTGTG
>Ga0207976_100312_pt1 | contig 22942 bp, 22 predicted proteins | sample LakWasMe94_HOW11_2_FD_183916 | JGI IMG/M metagenome (GOLD analysis project Ga0207976, IMG submission 183916) | Freshwater sediment methanotrophic microbial communities from Lake Washington under simulated oxygen tension - Sediment Metagenome... | ecosystem: Environmental > Aquatic > Freshwater >... | reverse complement strand
CAGGCCCGAGGCACCTTGCGCCCTGGCCAGGAGTACGGAACCACCGACCTGGTGGTCGACACCGAGCCCGGGCCGTTGCTGAACGGCACCCTGGAGGCGGACAACTTCGGCGGTTACTACACCGGCGAATACCGCCTGGGCGGCAGCCTCAACCTCAACAACCCCTTGCGCCTCGGTGACCAGCTCAGCCTGCGCGCCATGCGCAGCGACGAGTCGCAGCGTTATTACCGCGCGGCCTACCAGTTGCCGGTCGGCCCCTGGTCGACCCGCATCGGGGGGGCGTACTCGGAAATGAGCTACCGCCTGGGCAGGGATTTCGAGGTCCTCGACTACCACGGCACTGCTAGCTTCCGCAGCCTCTTCGTCGCCCAGCCGCTGGTGCGCAGCCGCACCTTCGACCTCACCGCGCAACTGCAATACGAAGACAAACGGCTGCGCGACGACATCGACCTGTTCGAAGACAGTAGCCGCAAACGGATCGGCCTGTGGACCCTGAGCCTCAGCGGCAACAGCCAGGACCGTTTTTTCCGGGGGGGCCAGAATTTCTTCGATCTGTCCTACGGCAGCGGCCGGTTGCGTTTCGGCGACCGCGAGGAAGAGGTCCGCGACGGTCGTACCGCGGGCACCTCGGGCGAGTTCGCCAAGCTCAATCTCAACGCCGCGCGCCTGCAGCGCCTGAGCGACCGCTTCCAGCTCTATACCCGGCTGAGTGCGCAATGGGCCAACAGCAACCTGGACAGCTCGGAAAAGCTCGGCCTTGGCGGTCCCTACGGTGTGCGCGGCTATCCATTGGGCGCCGGCAGCGGCGACCAGGGCTGGCAGGCCAGCGCCGAACTGCGCTACGCCCTGGCCCCGCGCTGGCAGCTCAGCGCCTTCGCCGACAACGGCACAGTCAAGGTCAACCGCCAACCCTGGACCTCCGAGAACAATACCCGCCGGATCACGGCGACCGGTATCGGCGCCAGCTGGGCGGGGCCTTCGCAGCAAATCAACCTGACGCTCGCCTGGCCTCTGAATGACAACGGCAACAACCCGGAAAAGCCGGAGCGCCGCCCCCGGGTCTGGATGAACGCGACGCAATATTTCTAGTACCTGCTCGTAGCAGGAGTGGTGTCGCTCTGCAAATGGTTTGCAGAGTGTTCTTTAGTGAAGAGGGCATTACCGTGAACAAAATGTATGCATTGGTTTGGAACCAGGCCCTGGCATGCTGGAATGTGGCTCATGAGGGCGCGCGGCGCCGGCGCAAGTCGGGGGCGCGCAAGGGCATGGTCGTGGCGGCCGTCAGCCTGCTGGGAGTGGGCGCCATGTCGTCGGCATTCGCCCTGCCGACGGGAAATACCCATGTCTCCGGGGAAGCCAATATCCTGACCTTCAACGATGGCAAGGAAATGTCGATCAACCAGAAAAGTGACAAGCTGATCACCAACTGGGACGACTTCAGCGTCAGAAAGGGCGAGAAGGTCTCCTTCCACCAGCCCACTAAAAGCTCGGTTGCACTGAACCGCGTCGTCGGTATCAAGGCCAGTGATATCCAGGGCCAGATCGATGCCAATGGCCAGGTGTTTCTGGTCAACCCCAATGGTGTCGTGTTCGGCCAGGGTGCCCAGGTCAACGTGGGTGGCCTGGTGGCTTCGACCCGGAACATTACCGACGCCGACTTCAACGCTGGCAAATACAATTTCTCGGGCAACTCGACGGCGGAGATCATCAACAACGGCGACATCATTGCCGCCCAGGGCGGCAACGTGGCGTTGCTGGGGACCAACGTGCGCAACGATGGGGTGATCCAGGCGCAAATGGGCCGGATCGCGCTGGGCGCGGGGGAAAAGTTCACTGTGAACTTCGACGGCAACAACCTGCTCAACCTGCAAGTCGAGGGTGCCGCAGTGGATGCCCTGGTGAAAAACGGCGGCCTGATCAAGGCCGACGGCGGCCAAGTGCTGATGACCGCCAAGAGCGCCGGTACCATGTTGCAGACCGTGGTCAACAACCAGGGCACTATCGAGGCCAATACCCTGCGTGGCACGGCCGGCAGGATCACCCTCGATGGCGGTGATATGGGCAAGGTACTGGTGGGTGGGGCGATGACCGCCAGCGCCATCGGTACCGTGGGCAACGGCGGGGTGATCGAGACCAAGGGCGCGAATACCGAGGTGCAATTGGCGACCCGGGTCAATACCCTGGCCAGCAACGGCCAGACCGGCAGCTGGAAGATCACCTCGCGCTCGGTCAAGGTCAATCCGACAGCGGCATCGGGCAGCGACACGGCCTACGCCGATACCTTGTCGAACAACCTGGCGACCACCCATATCGAGCTGGCCAGCAGTGCTGGCGATGTAGTGGTGGGCGGTCCCGTTACCTGGAACAGTGGCAATCAGCTGAAGCTGTCTTCCAAGCGCGATATCGAGGTCAATGGCGGGCTGGCCAGCACCGGTACCAAGGCCCGGGTCGAGATGAATGCTGAGAAAGCCATCCGGCTCAACGGCAACGTGACCCTCACTGGCGCCAATAGCAGCCTCGGGCTGAACCATGGCAAAGACGATACCTATGCCCTGGGGCAGAACGCGAAGGTCACCCTGTCCGGTACCGGCGCGTCGTTCGATTCGAACGATGCGCTCTACGATGTCATTCAAAACACCGCCCAGCTGCAGGCGGTCAATAACAACCTCAATGGCCTGTATGTCCTGGGGACCGACCTCAAGGGCTACGGCGCCTTCAATTCCATTGGCGGCAATGGCACTTTCTCCGGCGCCTTCGATGGCCTGGGCAATACCATCAGCGGTTTCACCGTGACCAATAGCGGGCCTATGGTGGGCCTGTTCGCCAGTAACTCGGGCAGCATCAGCAACCTGAAGCTGGCCAACATGACGGTGAATGGCAGCACTTCTGGAACGGGTTTCAGCTATATCGGCGGCCTGGTGGGGAGAAATACCGGGACTCTGACCAACGTCAGCGCCACGGGCTTGCGCGTCAACGCCAACGCCTCGAACGCCAACGTCGTGGGGGGGCTGGTCGGATTCAATGCGGGCGGTGCCATCGATCGCGCTTCGGTGGCGGTCAACTCCTACGTGAACGGCAACGGCTATACCACGTCGGTGGGGGGGCTGGTCGGTGAAAACGTTAAGGGTGAGGCAGGCTCTGCGCGCATTACCAACAGTTTGGCGAATGTCGTCATCGGCGGGTATCTGGCGCGCAACTCCTTAGGGGGGGCGGGCGGTCTGGTCGGAACCAACAGGGGCGGTTATATCGCGGACTCTTCCAGCAGCGGCTCAGTCGGTAACAACTCGTGCAGTTATGTGGGCACGAATATGGGCGGGCTGATCGGTTACAACCAGGCCGGTACGGTCGAGCGCTCGAGTTCCTCGGCAGCGGTGCGGGGTAACAGCGCCAGCAATATTGGTGGCCTGATCGGGTTCAACACCAACAGTGCGGTCAGGGAGTCCAGCTTCAGCGGTACGGTCAACGGTTACGGCAGTGCCTCGGCAGGCGGGCTGATCGGTTACAACCAGGACAGCACGCTGTACGAGGTCAAGACCAGCGGTACGGTCTACGACACCTCGGGCACCCATGTGGGTGGCCTGGTCGGGCAGAACTTCTACGGCACAATAGACTCCGCCGAGGCCTTGGCCAATGTCACCGCGGGCGCCAACAGCAATACCGGCGGGCTGATCGGCAGCAACTACGGCGGTTCTGTCAGCCATTCCGTGGCCCGTGGCAAAGTCATGGCAGGCAGCAACAGCCATGTCGGCGGACTGATCGGTAACAACGACGGAAACCTGAGTTCGGTCGAAGCCAGTGGCGAAGTCCGGGCCGGTACCAACAGCTTCGTGGGTGGCCTGGTGGGCACCAACGGTCGCACCCTGAACGCCGTCATCGAAACCGCTACGGCCAAGGGCGCTGTCTATGGCGACCAGCGCAGCGTCATCGGTGGGCTGGTGGGGCAGAACCATGGCCAGATCTTCAACTCCCTGGCCCAGGGCATGGTGAGCGGCGGTTACTACACGAGTCTGGGGGGCCTGGTGGGGTTGAACATGGGCAAGGTTCGTCAATCGGTGGCCAGCGGCAAGATCAACGCCAATTACCGGAACTACCAGACTTACGGTGGCCTGGTTGGCGTCAACTATGGCGAGATGAAATACAGCTCGACATCGGGTGAGGCGTCCCAGGCGCCGCTTGCCGGCCTCAACGTCGGGGTCATCCAGTAACCCTCGGCACCACCCGCTGATACCCAGGTATCGCGGGGTTTCGATACGCCATGCCGCGGCATGGCGTATCGATTTTATGGATTCATCCCCTCTTTCAGGATGAGCCGCGACGCGGATCGTCCACCTAAACGAAGCCCGGTCGATCAACGCGGCCGGGCTCAAGCAGCACATGGAGAATGGCCCCATGACCCTCCTATTGGCATTCAGGCCTGGCTGCCACAGGCGCCGGCTTTACCGCACCGTCCAGGCATTGGCCTGCCTGCTTCCGGGCATGATCGGTGCGACGGCACAGGCCGCCATGGTGGAAAGCCAGGCGATCGACTGCACGTTCAGTAACAGAGCTGGCCGGCCCTGGGTGGAAGTGACGCCATTGACCAGCACCACGCCGGTAGGCTCGGTCCTGTGGCAACGGCCGGTGGCGCTCATCACCAACTACAAGTATGGCGGCACCACCGGCGACAAGGCTCATGAGCTGGTATCTGCCGCGTACTGGACCGCGGGCACGCCATTGCCCGATGCCATTGCGCCAACCAATATCGGCGGCATCGGTTTCAAGATTGCCGTGAGTTCTTCGGATGGCGTGCTCAGGGACATCTCCCAGACTCCCAGACCCGTCGCGTTGGAAAAGAACCTGGTTCTGTTTGACCCCAGCGCTGGCCAGAACCAGAGCTCGCTGATGGTGACCAACTATCTGCAGTCGCTGATCCTCACGGTGCCTCCCAGCCAGCTGCCCAGCGGCGAGCTGGTGATCGACAGTGTCGCCGGCAGTTCGGGGCTGAGGCTGTATGCGGTCGACTTGCTCAAGGGTGTCGCCAGCCTGGGGGGGCAAGTCGATATACCGAGCGACAACATCCCCAGCGGCATTTGCCGCAAACCCTACCCGTTGATGGGGCCCGCCATCATCAATATGGGGGGCGGACCCGGGCCCTCCATTCCCAACAAATGCGTGGTGGAGTCCTACAAGACCATCCCGGTGAGGCTCGGGCGTTTCTCCCTGGCCAATTTTCCCAAGGTGGGTTCCACCTCGTCGCCGGTGCCGTTTCGCATCGAGCTGAGCCAGTGCGCGTTGAATGCCAGGCCGCAGATCACCTTCACCGACAAAGTGCCCGGCCACACTGACCCCTCGGTGCTCAACCTGACGGCTTCGCCCAACGCGGCCAAGGGCTTCGGCATCATCATGATCAACGACCTGAACCAGCAGCGGGTCAAGTACGACGGCACCCTCTACGACATGCAACGGGTGGGCGACAGCGCGATCATCCCGCTGCGGGCCGGCTACATCCGTACCGGCAGCGATGCCGAGCTCAAGGTCGGCGATGCCGATGGCGCGGCGGAGTTCACCTTTACCTTCCCCTGAGTCATTCCGGCTTGAACGAAGGCCCTTCGATGGCGATAGACGCCATTGCGGGGCCTTTCTACACTGGGCTCCGACCTGGGGATGGAGCACGCGGATGAATCGCAACGAACTGCGCAAGGCCGATATCAACCTGATGGTGGTGTTCGAAACCCTGATGCTCGAGCGCAATGTGACCCGGGCGGCGGAGAAACTGTTTCTCGGCCAGCCGACCATCAGCTCGGCGCTCAATCGCTTGCGCGCAATCTTCAACGATCCGCTGTTCATTCGCGTGGGCCACCGGATGGAGCCGACCGCCCGCGCCGAGGAGCTGATCCAGCACCTGTCGCCGGCGCTGGATGCCTTGTCCTCGGCCTTGAGCCTGACCCATGATTTCGATCCCGCCAGCAGCACCATGACCTTTCGCATCGGCCTGTCCGACGACGTCGAGTTCGGCCTGTTGCCGCCGCTGTTGCGGACCTTGCGCCAGGAAGCGCCGAAGGTGGTGTTCGTGGTGCAGCACGCCGACTACTGGCGGATCCCGGACCTGCTGGCCGCCGGCGACATCACCGTGGGCATCAGCCAGACCCGTGGGCTGCCGGCCAACGCCAAGCGCAAGCTGCTGCGGCATATCCAGCCCAGCGTGCTGCGCGCCGATGCCAGCGACACGCCGCTGACCCTCGACGAATACTGTTCGCGCCCGCATGTACTGGTGTCGCACACGGCCAATGTCAGCGGCTTTGCCGATGAGTGGCTGGCCGAGATCGGCCGGCAGCGCCAGGTGGTGTTGTCGGTGCCGCAATACAGTGCGCTGCCGGCGTTGCTGGCGGGGACCGACATGATCGCCAGCCTGCCGGACTACGCGGCGGCGGCCATGGCCGCGTCGGGGCAGTTGTTCCAGGAGCCGTTCCCGTTCAAGACCCCGACCCTGGACCTGTCCATGGTCTGGCTCAGCCATGTCGATACCGACCCGGCCGAGCGCTGGCTGCGTTCGCGGCTGGAGGCGTTCATGAGCGACCGCGACGTGGCGCCGCCCAAGGCCCATTGAGCGGCTTATCCCTGGGTAGAGGATTCAGGCACGCGGTTGCGGGGCGTGTAGTATGGAGCGCCTTTTTCCTCACCTTTCAGGGAGCTCTGCCATGCCTCATCTGCATATGGAATACACCGCCAACCTGCCGCAACTGGATGCCGACAAGGCCTTGCTGCGGTTCAACCACGCGTTGGTGGCATCCGGGCAGTTCTCTGAATACGACATCAAGAGCCGCGCACACAAGGTCGAGACGTTTCGCGTCGGCACCGGTCTCGGCGAGCGGGGGTTCGTGCATGTGAAGCTGTCGTTGCTCAGCGGGCGATCGCCAGAGATCAAGAAGCAGCTTTCGCAAAGCCTGCTGGCGGTGCTGCAGGAACTCTGCGAATGGCCGGCCGGCGTCGAGTTGCAACTGGCGGTGGAAATCCTGGATATCGACCGCGAGTCCTACGGCAAGCTCAGCATCGGTCACTGAGCCGGAATGCGGCAGGGCCTGAACCTACAATAGGCCCTGCTGCGCGCAGACCTTGACCACCTGCTCGCGGAACCAGGTGTTGGCGCTGTCCTGGTCGGTGTGCGCGCTCCATTGCATGTCCAGGGTAAAACCCGGCAGGCCGTTGGGCGCTTCGCAATGGCTGAACACCGCGTCGTTGGTCAGCAGTGCCTGGATGCGTCGCGGCAGGGTCAGGATGAAGTCGGTGCCGGTGATCATCTTCAGCGCTGCGCTGTAGCTGTTGGAGCGCGCGACGATCTGCCGCCGGTGGGCCTGGCGGGCCAGCCAGCCATCGACCATGTTGGTGGTCGAGGTCCAGGGCGTGGGGTAGACATGCCGGCGCTCGACGAACGACTGCAGGCTGAAACGCGGTTCCAGCGGCGGTGTCGCGCGCTTGTCGAAGACACACACCAGGTCATCCTCGAGCAGCATCTGCGACTTGAGGTCGGGGTGGTTGTGGTGAAAGTTCGGGCCGAAGCAGATCACCAGGTCCAGGCTGCCGTCGCGCAGTTCATCGGCGGGAATGTCGGTTTCCAGCTTGTGCACATTGACCGATACCGGCAGGTCGGCGAAGTCGAAGCCCTTGAGCAGGCGGGGCAGGATCAGCAGTTCGAAATATTCCGGCGCGCAGACGTTGAAGGTGACGGCCTGGCGGGTCGGGTCGAAGGCCTGGACCCCGGAGTGGCACAGGTTGATGCTCTCGAGAATTTTCAGCACGTGGCTGTACATGGTGGTGGCTTTGTAGGTCGGACGCATGCCGGTGCGGGTGTTGATAAACAGCTCGTCCTCGAAGCCGGTGCGCAGCTTTTTCAGGCAGTAACTGACAGTCGACTGACTGACGCACAGGGTTTCCGAAACCCCGGTCACACTGCTTTGCTCGTACACGGCGACGAACACCATCAGGTCCTGCATATCGAGCTTTCTAAGCAAGTTACTGTTCAGCATCAGTTCCGTCTCGTTAAGCACCTCGCGCGGTCGTGCGCAAACTCGCCTGATGCTAACGGAACGATCGTCCTAATTGAATCCTTGCCCCGGGGTTTCATGGACAGCAAGGGGACAATTAATTCCGAGAACACGACCTGCGCAGTGTGGCGCAGCGTGTAGCGGTTTGTCCCTGCGCATTGTGCACTCAGCCGAGTACCGGTGCCGGCCGGCGGCTGCCGAGGATCAGCGCGAGCATGCCCAGGCCCACCAGCAGCGCGCCGAGCAGCTCGCTCGGCAAGGGTTGCCGGCCCAGCCCGAACCAGTGGAAGAGGGTGATGAACAGGGTGCTCAGGTAGATGTAGGAAATCACCGTGGCCGGCGCGATCACTCCGATGGCCCGGTGTAGCAGCCAAAAAGTCGCCAGGGTGGCGAACAAGGCCAGGTACAGCAGCCACAGGCCGTCTTCGAGAGTGAGCAGAGCAGCGCTGCGCCAAGCACCACCGGGCAGGCAGAAGGCAAACAGGAACAGCGCGCCGAACAGCATGTTCCAGAAGGTCATGGCGGCCGGGCTGCGATCTTTCAGGCTGGTGGCTTTCAGCCGTTGGCTCAGGGGCGAATAACAGGCCATGGCCAGGCAACCGACCCCATACACGCCGAGCGCGTAGAGCGACGGCATGCCCTCGGGGCCTGAGCCCTTGAAGGTCAACAGCATGGCCCCGGCGGCCGCCAGCAGCATCGGCAACAGGCGGTTTTTCGCTGAGTCACCGCTCAGCAGGACGCCCTCGAACAGCAGGGTCAGTAATGGCACCAGGGCAAACAGGAGGCCGGTGTTGACCGCCGAGGTATGCCGCAGCGCCTCGAACAGCGAAGCAAAGTACACCGCCAGCAACAGGCCCAGCACGGCATGCGCGCGCAGCCCGGCGCGGGTGATCCGGAACGCGCCGTTGAGCCACAGCGATGGCCCGAACATCAAGGCCGACAGCAGCAGGCGCAGGCCGGTCAGCAGGAACGGGTCGACGGCCTGGCTGACCTGTGCCGCGGCGAAGAACGAGGCGGCGATCAGCACGGCCCACAGCAGCATGCCGAGGTGGGCGTTGAGCAAGCTGGCGGGTTTCATCGGTGCGTTCCCCGGGTCATTGGAAATGGCGGTGGTAATGCCGCGGATCGAAACGCAGGACCATCAGGATCATCAGCGCCATGACCGCGGTCAGCGACCACCAGGCCCACTCGAAACTGCCCAGGCGGTCGCGGATGATCCCGGCAAGCAGCGGCGACAGGCCGGCGATCAGGTAGCCGATGCCTTGCACGAAGGCCGTCAGGCCACCGGCGCGGCGCGGATTGTCCAGGTGGTCGAGGGACACGATCAGGCTCATGGGAAACAACCCGCCGATACCCAGGCCGAGCAGGCACGGCCAGGGCAGGCTCAGGTGCTGCGGGCTGAGGATCAGCCCGCAGAAGCCGGCGATGATCAGTACCAGCAACGCCACCAGCACCAGGCGGCGGTCCTGGCTGCGGTTGGCGATGGCCGGCGTCACCAGGCCCGAGACCACTTCCATGGCGGTGAGAAATCCCAGCAGCAGGCCGGCGTTCTGTTCGCTCCAGCCCTGCTCCACGTAGTAGGGGGCCAGCCACGCCAGGACACAGGTGTAGGACGCCGTGCCCAGGCCGAAGAAGATTGCCAGCAGCCAGGCGCGGCGGTTGCCGGCGAAGGCTTCGTGGTGGGTCGCGGCACCCGGCAGTTTCGGCATGGCCGCCTGTTGCGCGGACCAGAACAGCAACGCCAGGACCGCCAGGGCCGCCCAGATCGCCAGCCCCAGCCGCCAGCTGCCGGTGCGGCTCATCACCAGCGGGGCGAAGGACGCCGCGACTGCCGCGCCGCCCATGATCGAGGTGACGTACAGGCCCATGAACAGCGAGACATTGTCGGGAAAACGCGACTTGATCAGCGCCGGCATCAGCGCCTGGATCAGGGCGATGCCGAGGCCGGCGAGCACGGCGCTGAGGATCAGTTCGGCGGCCGAGTCGAGGAACAGCCGCGACAGGGTGGCCAGGCCAATGACCAGCAGCGAAATCACCACACTGCGGTGGTCGCCCAGGCGCTGGCCGATGCGCACGCCGAAGAACATCGCCAGGCCCATGGCCATGACCGGCAGCATGGTCAGCAGCGCGGCGCCGCTGAAGCTCAGGGCGATATCGCCACGAATGCCGGACAGCAAGGGGCCGATGGCGGCCATCGATGGCCGCAGGTTCAAGGCCACCAGAATCACGCTGAGCATCAGCCAGAAGGCGGGACGGGTTGTTGCGCGAACGTTTTCCATAACCAGACCTTGAACAATTCAGGCGCTGATTAGGCGGGGAGGGGCGTGGTCGGGGCAAATCAGAAAGTTTGCAGGACTATCTAAAAATTAAATAACACCTGTAGCCGCTGCCGCAGGCTGCGCTGGGCTGCGAAGCGGCCCCCAAACCTGCGCACGCGGTCTGCCGGAAGCATCGCGTTGCCCGGTTCGCCAGGCCTGCGGCCTGGATCGCAGCCTACGGCAGCGGCTACAGGAAGATCAGAACGGCTTGGTCGGCAGGTACTTGCCATCCAGGGTGATCACCGCGCGGGAACCGCCTTCCGGGTCTTCGACTTTCTTGATGTCGAGCTTGAAGTTGATGGCGCTGATGATGCCGTCGCCGAACTGCTCGTGGACCAGTGCCTTGAGGGTCGAACCGTAGACCTGGAGCATTTCATAGAAGCGGTACACCGTCGGGTCGGTGGGGATGCCACCGGGGATGCTGCCGCGCGACGGGATGCTTTGCAGCAGGCGGCTGGCGTCCTGGTCCAGGTCGAGCTTGCTGCAGACCAGGTCGGCGGCAGCGGCCGGCAAGGCGTGCTGGCCGAGCAGGGCGGCGGTGACGAAGGCCAGGCTCAGGCCGGTGCCGTCGGTGAGTTGTTGCCACGACAGGTTCTTGCGCGCCTTGGCCTCGATAATGGTGTCGGCCAGGGCCAGGCGTGGGGCTTGGGCGAATTGGGATTGCAGCATGTCGAGTTCCTCTTTGCGGATGGTGCAGCGGTTGTTGAAAAGGCTTGTGGAAAAAAGAGCACTTAAGCCGCGTGTCGCGGTTTGCCGACCAAGGCGCAGGTGTCGGGGTGTTCGGCCAGGGACACGAAGCCCTGGCTCGGGCCGTCCAGCGCGGCAATGTCGCCGCTGGCGATGTCGTAGACCCAGCCGTGCAGGTTCAGCCGGCCCTGTTCCAGGGCCAGGGCGACCGCGGGATGCGTCTTCAGGTTAGCCAACTGGGCGATCACGTTTTCCCGCACCAGGGCATCCAGGCGGGCGGCGTCCGAGACGTGGCTGCGGGCGGCATTGACCACCTTGGCCGACTCGGCATGGCGCAGCCAGTTGGCCACGGCCGGCAGGTGGTCGAGGCATTTGCAGGTGGAGATGGCGGTCATGGCGCCGCAGTCCGAATGCCCGCAGATCACGATGTCGCTGACCCCGAGCACGGCCACCGCGTATTCCACGGTGGCCGACACACCGCCCGGTTCCGGCCCGTAGGAAGGCACGATATTGCCGGCGTTGCGGATCACGAACAGATCGCCCGGCTCCTGCTGGGTCAGCAGTTCCGGCACCACCCGGCTGTCGGAGCAGGTGACGAACAGGGTGCCGGGGTTCTGGGTGGTGGCCAGTTGCTTGAACAGCTCGCTGCGTTTCGGGAAGGCTTCGCGCTGGAACTTGAGAAAGCCGTCGATGATGTGCCGCATGGTGGTTCTCCTTGCATCGCTGATGGCGCAAGGATGGGAAATTTCAGCTATAGCGTCCAAGACTGGCTTGTTATGCTATCCATAAGCACTGCCTATAGTTGACTGCCTTAGTCCGGGGACACCATGCTGCTACGCCATATCCGTTACCTGCTGGCCGTCGCCGAGCACGGCAACTTCACCCGCGCCGCCGAAGCCTTGCATGTGTCCCAGCCGACGCTGTCGCAACAGATCAAACAACTGGAGGACAGCCTCGGCGCGCCGCTGTTCGACCGCTCGGGGCGTACCGTGCGCCTGACCGACGCCGGCGAGGCCTATGTGCGTTATGCGCGGCTGGCCCTGCAGGACCTGGAGGCGGCCAAACGGGCCATGCATGACGTGCAGGATCTGCGGCGCGGCTCGTTGCGCCTGGGCATGACCCCGACCTTCATCACTTACCTGGCGGGGCCGCTGCTGACCCGTTTCAACCAGCGTTATCCGGGGATCGCCCTGAGCCTCGAAGAAATGACCCAGGACCGGCTGGAAGCGGCCCTGGCCGAAGATCGCCTGGACCTGGGCATCGCCTTTGCCGGGCAGCACCTGCCGGACATCGACAGCCAGTTGCTGTTCGAGGAGAGCCTGAGCCTGATGGTGAGCCGCGAGCAGCAGCCCGGGCTACCGCGGGAGCTGACAGCGGCCGAGCTGGAGCGACAGCCGCTGGTGCTGCTCAGCGGTGATTTCGCCACCCGCCAGCATATCGATCGTTATTGCCGCGAGCAGGGCATAACGCCGCGCATCGCCATCGAAGCCAACTCCATCGGCGCGATTGTCGAAATCGTCCGCCTTGGGCAACTGGCGACCATCCTGCCGCTGGCCATCACCCAGGAGCAGCCGGGCCTGCGCCCGGTGACCCTGCAACCGGCCCTGGCGCCCCGCAGCGTGGTGCTGCTGGGGCGCCAGGGCGCCTATCGCAGCGCCGCGTGCCAGGCTTTTCGCGAGCTGCTGATGGCTCAGGGCGTGGGCGCCGCCAGCCACTGATTGACCACGCCGGTGTAGAAGCCGGTGGCCTTGCTCAGGTGCAGCCACTGGTCGACGTAGCTTTTCCAGGCGACGTCGTCCCGTGGCAGGAGGAAGGCTTTTTCACTGTATTGCAGGTACTGCTCGGGGTTCACCGCGCACAGCCCTGGCTTGAGCTTCTGCTGGAAGCGCGCTTCGGAAGCGTCGGTGATCATCACGTCGGCCTTGTTCTCCAGCAGTTGCTCGAAGATGGTCACGTTGTCGGCAAACAGGGTCAGGCTGGCCTTGGGCAGGTGGGCCCTGGCGAAGACTTCGTTGGTGCCTCCCGGCGGCTCGATCAGGCGCACCGAAGGCTGGTTGATCTGTTCGACGGTCTGGTAGCGCTGCTTGTCCGCGCAACGCACCAGGGGGATTTTCCCGTCGACGCCCAGGGTGTCGCTGAAGAAGGCTTTCTTCTGCCGCTCCAGGGACACGGAAATACCGCCCACGGCGATGTCGCACTGGTTCGCCAGGAAGTCCGGCATCAGGGTTTTCCAGGTGGTCTTCACCCACTTCACCTCGACCCCCAGGCTTTGCGCCAGGGACTGCGCCATCGAGATATCGATGCCTTCATAGGCGCCATCCGCCCGCAGGTAGGTGTAGGGCTTGTAGTCGCCGGTGGTGCAGACGTTCAGGTGGCCACGTTCGATGACCTGGTCCAGGTGCGAGGCGTCTGGTGCGGCAAATGCCGGGGCGCTGAGGGTCAGCAGCGAGCAGAGCAGAAGGCGTGCTTTCATGCGGTCGATCCTTGATGGCGGGGGGAGGGGCCTAGGGCGCTCATTATTTGCGCCGGACCCGAGCGGGGCAAGGCGCATCGCTTGCCTGCGCGCGACGGGTCGTTTTCGCCGAAAAAGTTTTGGCAAAGGGCCATGCCAACTATTTGTTGGCTTCTTTTTCACGAAACGTTGATGGTCGGCTACCTAAAGTCCGTGCTGTCGTGGGCGGTCATTGAATAACTGGCTTGTCGGCGACGCACTTCTTTCAAGGAACAAGCCAATCGTCATGCTGAACATTAAACCCCTGCGTCCCGAATGGGTGACGCTGATTGCCAGCGCCTTTTTATTACTGGGTTGCAACTTTGTGCTCTGGCAGCACCTGTTTAGCATTACCGACTCGGACACCCGTGGCATCGCCATGCGCGTGGCCTTCGGGGTGATGATCTTCTGCGCCTTCAACATAATCCTGACCTTGCTGGCGTTCCGCCGGGTGCTCAAGCCGGTGCTGGTTCTATTATTCATGGTCAGTGCCGGCGTGGCTTATTTCATGAGCCAGTACGGGGTGTTGATCGATGCCGGAATGTTTCGCAACTTCGCCGAAACCAACGCAACGGAAGTGCGTGACTTACTCTCGCTGAAGTTGCTTGGTTATATTCTGCTCCTGGGCGTATTGCCTTCCTGGTTATTATGCAAGACCCCGATTAATTATCGTCGCTGGCACCGTGAGTTATTGAGCAAGTTGCTGGTTTCCTTTATTTCCGCGGCGGCCATCGGCGGGGTGGCCCTGGCCAACTATCAGGGGTTGGCCTCGCTGTTTCGCAATCACCATGAACTGCGCCTGATGATAGTGCCGAGCAACTACGTGGGCGCTTCCATCGGCTACCTGCGTGAGCAAGTGGTCTCGGCGCGCCAGCCTTTCGTCAAGATCGGCGAGGATGCCCAGCGCAATCCGACCTGGCAGGGCCATGCACGCAAGTCGCTGACGGTGCTGGTGGTCGGCGAAAGTGCCCGGGCCGAGAACTTCGGCGTGCTGGGCTACGAGCGCGATACCACGCCGAAACTCAGCCAGGAAAACGGCCTGATCGCGTTCACCGACGTGTCTTCCTGCGGCACCGAGACTGCGGTATCGGTGCCTTGCATGTTCTCCAACATGGGGCGCAAGAACTACGACGCGAGCAAGGCGAAGAACGAAGAAGGGCTGCTGGACGTGCTCAAGCGCGCCGGGCTCGAGGTGATCTGGCGGGACAACCAGTCCGGCTGCAAGGGCACCTGCGATCGGGTGACCCTAGACGACGTCAGCAACCTCAAGGATCCGGCGCTCTGCGCCAACAGCGAATGCCGCGACGAGATCCTGCTCCAGGGCCTGCAGCATTTCATCGATACCCTGGACAAGGACACCGTGCTGGTCCTGCACCAGATGGGCAGCCACGGGCCGGAATACTTCAAGCGCTACCCCAAGGAATACGAGCGCTTCACCCCGGTGTGCCAGAGCAACGCCCTGAACAATTGCAGCCGCGAGAGCATCGTCAACGGCTACGACAATACGCTGGTGTACACCGACCACGTGCTGGCGACCCTGATCGACCTGCTGCGCAGCAACCAGGACAAGGTCGACACCGCCATGCTCTATCTGTCGGACCACGGCGAGTCCCTGGGCGAGTACAACCTGTTCCTGCATGGCACGCCCTACATGCTCGCGCCGTCGCAGCAGAAACACGTGGCGATGCTGGCCTGGTTCTCGGACAGCTATCAGAAGGCCTTCTCGGTGGACACCCATTGCCTGCAACAGAGCCGGGAAAAACCGTTGAGCCAGGACAACCTGTTCCACTCGATGCTCGGTCTGCTGGAGGTCGACAGCCAGGTCTACAAGCCTGACCTGGACTTGTTCGCCGGCTGCCGTGGCAGCGTGGTCGACGGGGTGCTGGCGCGGCAATGAAGCCTTGATCGGCGTTCGACCTTTTTTTCACGATCAGGGCAGTAACCTGTTTTTCATCCAAGACTTACAAGAGCCAGCAGATCCATGTCCGCGCACCCTCCATCCCCCATCGAGCTTGAGTTCGCCAGGCGCTACGACCAGGCGCATGCCCGCGTCTGTGGCGACGAACGTCCGCTTGGGATGGGGCGGCGCCTGTCGCTGTGGCGTGACGAGCGGCTGGTTCGCCGCGCGCTGAAGGTGGCGGGCGAGCCGGGGCTGATTCTCGACCTGGCCTGTGGCGCGGGGCGTTTCTGGCCGGTGCTGGGCGAACACAGTAACCGGGTGATCCTGGCGGCGGACCCGTCCCAGGACATGCTCAACCACGCCCAGACCCACCATCCGGCCAGCCTGCTCAAGCGGGTCAGGACCTTCCAGAGTTCGTCGTTCAGCATCGGCCTGTCGGCCAACGCGGTGGACTGCATCGTCTGCCTGCAACTGTTCCCCCATGTCGCCAGCAGCGAGGCGCGCCTGGCGTTGCTGCGCGAGTTTCATCGGGTCAGTCGCGATTCGGTGATCCTGGCGGTGCGCATCGACAGTCGCTTGAAAGCCCTGTACGAGCGGCTGGAGGACAACGGCACCCTGCAGCTGCAACGTGCTCCACGCGCGGAGATCAGCAGGTCGCAGGTCGAGACCGAGTTCAAGGACGCGGGATTCGAAGTGCTCAGCCACCAGGATTTCATTCCCGGCTGTGCCGCCTGGCGGGTTTATGTACTGCGCAAACAGGGCTAGCCGACAGGGTGCGGACTATTCTTGTGGCCGGGCGCCGATTTCGCGCAGGCTCTTGTCGAGTGAATGCTCAGAAATCGCCAAGGGCGATATATACTGCGCGCCATTCTTCAAGGGAGAGCCGTGTGGCCATCGATATTCACTGGATTCGCGACAACGATAGCCTCGGTCAATTCTGCACCGAGTGGCAGAAGCTGCCATTCGTCGCCCTCGACACCGAATTCATGCGGGTCGACACTTTCTATCCGATCGCTGGCCTGTTGCAGGTTGGCGATGGCCAGCGCGCTTACCTCATCGACCCCTTGACCATCGACGACTGGCAGCCGCTGGCGGCCTTGCTGGAGAACAGCGCGGTGGTCAAGGTGGTGCACGCCTGCAGCGAGGACCTCGAAGTCCTGCTGCGCCTGACCGGCAGCCTGCCGGCGCCGCTGTTCGACACACAACTGGCGGCTGCCTACCTGAACCTGGGCTTCTCCATGGGCTACTCGCGCCTGGTCCAGGAAGTGCTGGGCATCGAGTTGCCCAAGGGCGAGACCCGCTCCGACTGGCTGCAGCGTCCGCTGTCGGAAACCCAGGTCAGCTACGCCGCCGAAGACGCCGTGCACCTGGCCGAGGTCTTCACCCTCCTGCGGCCGAAACTGTCCGAGGACAAATACAACTGGGTGCTGGAAGACGGCGCCGAGCTGGTGGCCAACCTGCGCCGCGAAGTCGACCCCTACGAGGTCTACCGCGAGGCCAAGCTGGCCTGGAAACTGTCCCGCGCGCAGCTGGCGGTCCTGCGTGAGCTCTGCGCCTGGCGCGAGCGCGAGGCACGGGCACGGGATCTGCCGCGCAACCGGATCGTCCGTGAGCATTCGCTGTGGCCGTTGGCCAAGAGCCAGCCGGACAACCTCGGCGCCCTGGCGAAAATCGAAGACATGCACCCGCGCACCGTGCGTCAGGACGGTGAGTTCCTGCTGGGCCTGATCAAGCGTGCCGCCAGCGTCGGCCCCGACCAGTGGCCGCCGGCGGTCCCCGAGCCGTTGCCGATGGAAGCCTCGACCCTGCTCAAGCGCCTGCGCGCCGTGGGCCAGGCCGAAGCCGAGCGCCTGGGCATCGCCCCGGAACTGATGCTGCGCAAGAAAACCCTGGAAAGCCTGCTCAAGAGCGGCTTCCCCAACGGACCCTACCAATTGCCCGATTCGCTGCGTGGCTGGCGCCGTGAATTGATGGGCCAGGCGCTGCTCGACAGCCTGGCCACCGCCGGAGAACAGCCATGAAACGTATCTGCTCCATCTACAAAAGCCCGCGCAAGAACGAGATGTACCTCTACGTGCTCAAGAGCGATGCCCTGGAGCGTGTGCCGGAAAACCTGCTGCTGGCGTTCGGCAAGCCGCAGCACGCCTTCGACCTGGTACTGACCCCGGAGCGCAAGCTGTCGCGCGAGGACATTCACCAGGTGCTGGAGAACCTCGACAAGCAGGGTTACCACCTGCAGATGCCACCGGCCGAGGACGAGTACATCGAGCACTTGCCCGAAGAGCTGTTGCGCCGTAATGATCCGGTCTGACGGACACCTGTAGATGCCCTGTCCGGGGCATTGTTGAAAATGGAACTGACTATATCTATCTGGCGGCTGCCGCGATCGATGGAGCGATACTCCGTCGGCGGCCGCCTGCACCGTTTTGTAAGGTTTGAACCATGCGCGTTCTGATTGCCGAACACGATCACGCTATTTATGCCTGTTTGTTGCGTCAGCTGGCACCTGACCTGGAAGTGCTCACCAGCGGCGATTCCGCCGAACTGTCGAAGCTGGCCGCGGACTGCCCGGTCTGGCTCGGCCAACCGGACCTGCTGGCCACCCTGTTGCGCCAGGGCCACCAGCCACAGTGGCTGCAATCGACCTGGGCCGGCATCACGCCGCTGCTCGCCGACGGCCTGCCACGGCATTACCGGCTGACCCGCGCCGTGGGGATCTTCGGCCAGGTCATGGCCGAATACGTGCTCACCTACATGCTCGGCCACGAGCGCGAAGTCCTCGCGCGCCTGGTCAGCCAGGTCGAGCGCAAGTGGGATAACCGCACGGGCCAGAGCCTGGCCGGGCGCAAGGTGCTGATCGTCGGCGCGGGCGATATCGGCCAGAGCGTGGCGCAGTTCCTGCTGCCATTCGGTGTCGAGCTGTACGGCATCGCCAGCGAAGCCCGGGAGCAGGCGCCGTTTATCGAAGTCGCGGCCTTGGCGGACCTGGGACGTTTGGTCGGTGAGGTGGATTATGTGGTCAACCTGCTGCCCAACACCCCGCACACCCATGACCTGTACGACGCGGCGCTGTTCAAGCAATTCAAGCCGACCGGTCTGTTCATCAACGTCGGCCGCGGTGTCGCGGTGGTCGATGCGGACCTGGTGGAGGCCCTGAAGGAAGGGCATCTGGCGGGGGCGGTGATCGATGTCTGCCGTCAGGAGCCGTTGCCGCAGCGCCATCCGTTCTGGACCGCCTGGGGCCTGCTGCTGACCGGTCACAGTTCGGCGCCGACTTCGCCGACCCTGATGGCGCAGCTGTTCATTGACAACCTGCGGGCCTATCAGGCCGACGCGGCGTTGCGTGGCGAAGTGGATTTCGCACGGGGGTATTGAGGCGCTGCGCAGAGGGGGGGCTGAGGCCGCCTTTTGCGTGGACCCTGTAGCCGCTGCCGCAGGCTGCGATCGGCTCCGAAGGAGACGTGCTCTTGAGGGCCTCGGAAGGCCCTTCGGGCCTTATCGCAGCCTGCGGCAGCGGCTACAGGGGGCTTACAGGCTGAAGTCGCCTTCGGCCGCGGTTTCGCTCAGCGGGCGACGCGGGCTTGGTTCTTCACGGGCCTGCAGGTATTCGGCGAGGCTCGCCTTGTCGCCCAGTTTGCCGACAGCCACGGCGGCATGCAGGGCATAACCTTCTGGAATTTTCAGCTCCTTGCGGGTCAGTTCCTGGTCGAACCCGGCCATGCCGTGGGTGTGCCAGCCGCTGATGCTGGCTTGCAGCGCCAGGTGGCCCCAGGCCGAACCGGTGTCGAAGGTGTGCCACAGGGCCGGGGTTTCTTCGCTGGCGCCCGGCGCGGTGAAGGTGGTTTTCGAGATCACGATCACCAGCGCCGAGGCGTGCTGCGCCCAGCCACGGTTGAACTCGTTGAGCAGGCCGAGGAAACGTTCCCAGTTCGGCGTGTCGCGGCGCGCATACAGGAAGCGCCACGGCTGCGAGTTGTAGGCCGACGGCGCCCAGCGCGCGGCTTCGAAGAAGCTCAGCAGGGTTTCCTCGGGGATGGCTTCGCCGGTGAAGGCGCGCGGCGACCAGCGATCGGTGAACTGCGGGTGGATGGCGTACTCGGCAACGCGGGGATTGGCGCTCATGAAAGAGATTCCTGGCTACGTTTGAGAATGAAATGTAGGTAAACCGGCGAGCGCAGTTGAGCTGGGCGATGGGGTTTCCTGACCCTTTGCAGTTCACCGGGTGCGACGCGGTCGAGCGTTAGGAGCTGTACGAAAAGTGGCTGCGCTCGCTCATGCTGCGTTAAAAACAGGCTCGGAATGCTCATGTAGGCTCCTACACTCCGCTTCCTCGCCTGTTTTTGCCTTGCCTGACCTTCGCTCGCCGACTTTTCGTACAGCTCCTTGGCACGCGGACGTGTGGGCCTGTCCGACAGGCAAAGCTACTGCGCCGCATGCGGCCTGACAAGTAGTGCCTTACCGACAGTCGCCAGCGCTTGGCCCGCGGGGCCTTGGGCACTAGACTGGCGGCCTTTTCCCTGTCCGATACCGATTACCTGAGCCATGGCCGCCAAAGTTGAACCCTTCTGGATCCGCAAAACCCTCGAACAACTCGATCAGGAGGAGTGGGAGTCGTTGTGCGATGGCTGTGGCCTGTGCTGCCTGCAGAAGCTCGAGGATGAAGAAGACAACAGCGTCTACTACACCCGCATCGCCTGCAAACTGCTGGACCTGAAGACCTGCCAGTGCAGCGACTACGCCAACCGCCGCGCTTCGGTGCCGGACTGCATCCAGCTCACCCCGGGCAAGGCCGATGAATTCAAATGGCTGCCGCCGACCTGCGGTTATCGCCTGGTCAGCGAGGGCAAGGACCTGCCGCTCTGGCACCATCTGGTGTGTGGTGACCGCGACGCGGTGCACCACGAGCGTATTTCCCAATCCGGACGCATGCTCGCCGAAGGCAGCGTGGCCGAAGAGGACTGGGAAGATCATCTGATTTTCCGCGCCGGCTGAAGGTACGCCGCGCTCGCGTTCAAGGTTGTTTCACGAAGGAGTGTGTATGGCTGTGGGGGCAAGGCTGGCGCTGGCCGGCTGGCTGCTGGTGCTCAGTGCGCCGGGGTGGGCGGCGAAAAAAGTCGATCTGGATTACCACGTGCGTCTGTTGCCGCAGAGCGACCAGGCGGAGGTGCGCCTGACCCTGGCGGACGGCGCGGCGGTGCGCAGCCTGGATTTCGACCTGGGCAAGCATGGCGATTACAGCGATTTCAAGGCCGACGGCCAATGGCAGCCCGGCACAGCCAAGGCCCCCGCGGTACAGCGTGGCGTGTGGCGTCCGGCCAGCGGCAAGGCCAGCCTGAGCTACCGGGTGCGGATCAGCCACAGCCTGAAGAAAGACAACTTCGACAGCCGCATGACCCCGCATTGGGCCTTGTTGCGTGGCGATACGCTGGTGCCGGCGGCGAAGCTCGACCAGCAGGACGGCATCGAACTGGTATCGCGCCTGGAGTTCGAGTTGCCCGCGGGCTGGAAAAGCGTGGAAACCGCCTGGCCGCGGATCGGCAAGAACCGCTTCCGTATCGATAACCCTGCGCGCCTGTTCGACCGGCCCACCGGCTGGATGCTGGCCGGCGCCCTGGGCAGTCGCCGCACCCGGCTGGGGGAAACCGAAGTCACGGTGGCCTCGCCGCAAGGGCAGGGCATGCGGCGCATGGATGTGCTGACCCTGCTGACCTTCGTCTGGCCACAGATCCAGGCGACCTTTCCCCGCCATCCCAACAAGTTGCTGATCGTCGGCGCGGCCGACCCGATGTGGCGCGGCAGCCTGGCCGGGCACGATTCGCTGTTCTTGCACAGCCGCCTGCCGCTGGTCAGCGAGAGCGGCACCAGCCCGCTGCTGCGCGAGGTGATCCAGGCCTTTGCCCGGATCAACGACAGCGAGCGCAGCGACTGGATCGGCGAGGGGCTGGCGGAGTACTACGCCATCGAATTGATGCGTCGCGCCGGCGGTATGAGCGACGAGCGTTATCAGGCCCTGGAGACTCGGTTGGCCAAGAGCGGCCATGGCGTCGGCAGCCTGCGCGGCGAGCAGGTGGACGCGCCTGTGGTGGCCAGGGCCGTGCTGCTGTTGCAGGAGTTGGATCGGGAGATCCGCCTGAAGACCCGCAACAAGCGTTCGCTGGATGACGTGACCCGGGCGGTGATGGGCCTGGAAAGCGTCAGTACCGAAGAGTTTGTGAAGCTCAGTGAAAACGTGCTGGACGGCTCGTCGAAGGTGCTCGACAGCGATTTGTTGCGCTAGATCCGGTAGACCGCTTTACGGTTATCGCGAGCAGTCGCTCGATGGCTCGCGATAACCTCCTTTCATTCGACGCGACGCTTCAGTTTGCGTCAGGCCCCGGCCTTGGGCGATTTCAGCGAATCGTTGCCGGTCGCGGTACGCTTCGCCGCCTCGGCATTGGCCTTGAGGGTTTTCAGCTCCGCGCCGGCGCGCTCGATCTTCGCCCGCACGTTCTGCATGTCCTGGCGGCTTTTCTCCAGCAGGCTTTTCGCCGAACTATGGCCGGTGATGCCACGGGCCAGGGCGACCCCGCCGATGGCCACCTGGATCAGGCCGAACACACCGCCGCGGCGCAGGCCCTTGCCGACCATCGCCACGCCGCCGGCCAGCGAGCCGACGCGCTCCCAGCCTTGTACGTTCTGCTCCGGCGGGCTCTGCAAGGGGTTGGTTGCGATGGCTTCCAGTTGTTTGCTGTCGCTCATGATCTGTCTCCAGGGGGGATGCGCTGACTGCGCTGGCGCGTCGCTTGTTCCATCGAATGTGCCGCGGACTTGAAGCAGGGCTCAAGGCAGCGCTCAGAACTTGGGACCGGAGCGGGTGTTTTTGCCCTTGGCCAGGCGGTCGTAGAGCACCACATTGACGGTGGCGGCGAGGTTCATGCAACCGGTGGTCGGGATGTAGACCACGTCTTCGCACCAGTCGCGGATGTCCTTGTCCAGGGAGCCGTCTTCCGGGCCGAAGATGTACAGCGCGCGATCCGGGTGGGTGTACTCCGGCAGCGAACGGGCGCCTTCCACCAGTTCCACCGCCACCGGCACGCAGCCCAGGGGCAGGATCTTCTTCAGGTCGTCGATGCCGATCAGCGGGATGTCCTGGTGGACCTTCTTGGTGTCGGTGACGAAGTCGCGGGCCCGTTCATAGCGCTTGCCGGTGTAGAACACCGACGCGACGCCATAGCAGCCGGCGGCGCGCATCACCGAACCGACGTTCTCCGGTGACTTGGGGTTATACAAACCAATGCAGCTGTACCTTTTGTTTGCCACGAGCGGGGTGCCTTCGAGAAAAATCGCGATTATACGGGGATTGTCGGCCGGCGGTTGGATCCGGCAAATGCATCGCGGGCAAGCCGCGCACCTGCAGGATCAGTATCTGCAGGTGCGCGGCTTGCCCGCGAGAGGCCGGTCCTGTCGAACCGGAAAGAGCGAAGGTTACTCGTCGTCTTTCTTCATCAACCCCGCCAGCGCGGCGAAGGGGTTGTGGGTGGCCTTG
>Ga0207976_100310_pt1 | contig 23098 bp, 21 predicted proteins | sample LakWasMe94_HOW11_2_FD_183916 | JGI IMG/M metagenome (GOLD analysis project Ga0207976, IMG submission 183916) | Freshwater sediment methanotrophic microbial communities from Lake Washington under simulated oxygen tension - Sediment Metagenome... | ecosystem: Environmental > Aquatic > Freshwater >... | reverse complement strand
ATCCGAGCGTTTCTAAATAAAAAATTGAGGAGCACATCGATGCGCGTAATTCTGCTGGGAGCTCCCGGGGCCGGTAAAGGTACTCAGGCAAAGTTCATCACCGAAAAATTCGGCATTCCGCAAATCTCCACCGGCGACATGCTGCGCGCAGCGGTCAAGGCCGGCACCGAGCTGGGCCTGAAAGCCAAGAGCGTGATGGACGCCGGTGGTCTGGTCTCCGATGACCTGATCATCAACCTGGTCAAGGAACGCATCAGCCAGGCGGATTGCGCCAAGGGTTTCCTGTTCGACGGCTTCCCGCGCACCATTCCTCAGGCCGAAGCGCTGGTCAAAGCCGGCGTCGAGCTGGATAACGTGGTCGAAATCGCTGTCGATGACGAAGAGATCGTCCAGCGTATCGCCGGTCGCCGTGTGCACGAGGCCTCGGGCCGCGTTTACCACACCGTCTACAATCCGCCGAAAATCGCCGGTAAAGACGACATCACCGGTGAAGACCTGGTCCAGCGTAAAGACGACACTGAAGAAACCGTGCGTCATCGCCTGTCGGTCTACCACTCCCAGACCAAGCCTCTGGTGGAGTTCTACCAGGGCCTGGCCGCCAATCAGGGCAAGCCGAAGTACAGCCACATCGCGGGCGTCGGTTCGGTCGAATCGATCACCGGCAAGGTGCTCGAAGCGCTGAACTGATCAGTCGGATTTGCTTCATCTTCAACGGCCCGCTTGCGGGCCGTTGCTGTTTATAATGCGTCACTTTTTTCAACTCCCTCTGCCTTATGGAAACATCGATGAGCACCTTGCTGGCCCTGGACACCGCGACTGAAGCCTGCTCGGTCGCCTTGCTGCATGACGGCAAGGTGACGAGCCACTACGAGGTGATCCCGCGCCTGCATGCACAGAAGCTGCTGCCGATGATCCAGAAGCTGCTGGCCGATGCCGGCATCAGCCTGCAGGCCGTCGATGCCATTGCCTTCGGTCGCGGGCCGGGGGCCTTTACCGGTGTGCGGATCGCCATCGGCGTGGTGCAGGGCCTGGCCTTCGCCCTGGAACGCCCGGTGCTGCCGGTGTCGAACCTGGCGGTGCTGGCGCAGCGGGCGTTGCGCGAACACGGCGCGACCCAGGTGGCTGCCGCCATCGATGCGCGGATGGATGAGGTCTACTGGGGTTGCTATCGCGAAGTGGCCGGCGAGATGCGCCTGGCAGGGGCCGAAGCGGTGTTGCCGCCAGAAGCCGCCGCGTTGCCGGCGGACGCCAGCGGCGACTGGTTCGGCGCGGGCACCGGCTGGGGTTACGCCGAGCGTATCGGGGTCAATCTCAGTGGTCAGGACGCGGGCATGCTGCCCCACGCCGAAGATTTGCTGAGCCTGGCGCGTTTCGCCTGGGAACGCGGCGAGGCGATCCCGGCGGACGAGGCGCAACCGGTGTACCTGCGGGACAAGGTGGCGACGCCGAAGGCGCGCTGACCGCGCTACAGGGCCATCTGCCAGCACGAATCCGTGCGATGAGCGTGCCAATCGTCAGGTTTTCGTGGCCGTTTCCGGCGGCTTTTAAACCTTTTGCATTTTCTGTGTTCTAGTTATCACTCGGGCATTTGCGTAGTCGGCTAGGTGCCGCTAAATTGCCATCATTGATATCGAGCATGTGATTATGCGCATAGACGGCATTTCCTCTCAGTCCTACCCCATCAAGCGCAAGCCTCGCAAAGGCGGCGTGCTGCTGGACGACTCGCTGGAGGACGCCGATGCCGTCGAAGTCCAACCCGAGACTCCTGTCCAGGCGCGTTCCCAGTCCGCCGGGAGCACCAGCAATCTCCCCGCCCGTCCGCAGGACATGATCTTCCATCGCGCCATGAAAAGAAGCGTGGCCAACGCCCTGGCCAGCTACCTGACCACCGCCGGTTTCGTCGATTGGGATATGGAAGTGGTGGGTCTCGACCTGCACATCTGATGTTGCTGCCTTATTACCTCGGTTGCCCTTCCTGGAGCGAAAACGCCTGGCGTGAGTACCTGTACCCGGAAAGCGCGCGCCCGACGGATTTTCTCGGCCTGTATTGCCAGGTCTTCAATGCCGTGGAAGGCAATACCACTTTCTACGCGCGCCCCGCCGAGGCCACGGTGCAGCGCTGGGCGCAGACCATGCCCGAGCATTTTCGCTTCACCGCCAAGTTTCCCGGTGATATCAGCCATGGCGGTGACTTGCGCGAGCAACTGGGCTCGGCCGAGAGCTTCCTGCAGTTGCTCAGCCCGCTGGGCGAGCGTGTTTCGCCGCTGTGGCTGCAACTGCCCGCGAGCTTCACGCCACAACGCCTGGCCGAGCTGGCGGGCTTTATCGACGGCCTGGAGCGGCCGTTGGCGGTGGAAGTCCGGCATCGGGACTTCTTCGCCAAGGGCGATGCCGAGCGCATGCTCAATCGCCTGTTGCTGGATCGCGGCGTGGAGCGCATCTGCCTCGACCCGCGCGCCTTGTTCAGTTGCACTTCCAGCGAGCCGTCGGTGCTCCATGCGCAATCGAAGAAGCCCAAGGTGCCGCCGCGCCCGGCCGCCTTCACCCAGTTTCCCCAGGTGCGCTTTATCGGCCATCCGGAGCTCGAGGCCAACGATCCGTTCCTGGTGCCCTGGATCGACAAGGTCGCCGGCTGGATCGAGGAAGGGCGAACCCCCTACGTCTTCCTGCACACCGCCGATAACCGCCTGGCCGCCGAGCTGGCGCGGCGTTTCCACATGCGCCTGATGGAGCGCCTGCCTGGATTGCCGGCCTTGCCTGAGCTATACAGAGAGCCCGCCGCGGAGCAACTCGGCTTGCTCTGAGGCGGGATCATTTCCCTGCCCAGGAGTCCGCCAATGGATGCGCAAACCCTCCGTGCCCAAACCTTCAAGGCCCTGCATGAGCGTGATCGGGCGTTCGTGATTCCCAACCCCTGGGACGCGGGCTCCGCCAAGATGCTGGCCAGCCTCGGCTTCGAGGCCCTGGCGACCACCAGCGCCGGTTTCGCGTTCTCCCTGGGCCGCCCCGACGCTGAAGGCGCCTTGTCCCTGGAGGACACCCTGGGCAACGTTCGCGCCATAGTCGGGGCCAGCAGCCTGCCGGTGGCGGTGGACCTGGAAAACGGTTTTTCCGACAGCCCCGAAGGCTGTGCCCGGACCCTGCGCCAAGCGGCCGCCAGCGGGGCGGTGGGCGGCTCCATCGAAGACGCCACGGGAAGGGCCGATGATCCCATCTATGACTTCAAGCTGGCGGTCGAGCGTATCGAGGCGTCGGTCGCCGCGGTGCGGCAATTGCCTTTTCCCTTTGTGCTTACGGCGCGGGCGGAGAATCTGCTGCATGGCCGACAGGACCTGCCGGACACCATTCGCCGCCTGCAAGCCTATGCCGAGGCTGGCGCTGATGTGCTGTATGCGCCTGGGCTGAGCTCGGTGGAGGAAATCATTGCGGTGGTCCGGGCGGTGGCGCCGAAGCCGGTCAACGTGCTGATGTCGGGCGGCCTGAAACTGACCCTGGCGCAGTTGAGCGAGCTGGGGGTGAAGCGGATCAGCGTCGGTTCGGCCCTGGCGCGGGCCGCCTACGGCGCCTTCTATCAGGCGGCGCAGGAAATTCGCGACCACGGCAGCTTCGACTTTGCCGACCGGGCCATACCGTTCGGGCAGATCAACCAGTTGTTCAAGGGGTGAGCGGCCGGGCTGTCGCTGGGCGCCATTGCAGGCAGTGGCGGCTTGAGGTTTAGGCGGCGATTCGCAGGTTCTGCAGGATCAGCGGACGCGCCCAGCCGGTATCGAAATCGAACTGTTTCTGTTGCTCGATGAGCTCTTCCGGCGGGAAGGGCGGAAAGGGTTTGTCCAGCAGGTCCATTTCGAATTCGGCAATCGGCAGGTGCAACGGCCGTGGTTGCGGCGCCGGGCTCGGCTCAGGCACAGGCTGGCCGGCGTTGAGGACGATGGGGCGCACCCAGCCGCTTTCGAAGTCTTGCTGGTGTTGCTGGGCGACGATTTCTTCCGTCGGGAAGGGCGGGAAGGGTTTGTCCAGCAGTTCGGTCTCGAACTCGGCGATCGGCAGGAACAGCGGCTCCGGCGGGCGGATCTCGGTGTCCCGGACGTCGCAATGACGCTGGGTAACGATTTGCGTCAGCAGGTCGCTGCCGCCATGGGGTTCGGTCGGGCCCTCCACGGCCACCAGAGAGTTGTCGTCAGAGACCTTCGTGCCATCGCCGCGCTGCTCGGCCAACGCCTGGGCAAAAAAATCCTGCCACAGATGGCTGACGCCGCTCAGTGCCTGGGAATTTTTGAGGCCGTAATCGCCGTGGGGCGATATGACGCCAATGGATAGGCTTCGAATGTCTGACATTTCTCTCGGGTCGACGCTCAGCTCTGGCAAAATGCCGGATAGTTCTTTTATCGGCAGTTTTTGCCGATCATTAATTTTTTGAGCGTGTTTTCAGATGAGTGAGCAACCAGCGGCCTGCCGCATCAAAGTCGAGGCCTTGGCCGATGCATTCCAGCCGCAGGCGGCGCACTGGGCCGAGCGACTCGGGCTGCCGTTGCAGATAGACGAGGCGGAGTTCGCCCTCCAGGTCGGCGAGCAGGGCTTGCAGTTGCAGCAGCTCGGGGCCGACGCGCCAGGGCCGGTGCGCGTGGACTTTGTCGAAGGCGGCGCGGCGCACCGGCGCCTGTACGGTGGTGGTAGCGGGCAGATGATCGCCAAGGCGGTGGGTATCGCCCAGGGCGTGCGTCCGCGAATCCTGGATGCCACGGCGGGGCTGGGCAAGGATGCGTTCGTCCTGGCCAGCCTGGGCTGCGAGATGAGCCTGATCGAGCGCCAGCCATTGATCGGCGCCTTGCTGGAAGATGGCCTGGCCCGGGCTGGCGAGGATTTCGAGGTGGCGCCGATCGTGGCGCGCATGCGCCTGCTCAAGGGCAACTCGATCGAGGTGATGCGCAACTGGGAGGGCGAGCCGCCCCAGGTGATCTACCTGGACCCGATGTTCCCGCATCGGGAAAAGACCGCACTGGTGAAAAAGGAAATGCGCCTGTTCCGCCCGCTGGTCGGGGACGACCCGGATGCCCCGGCGCTGCTGGAGGCCGCCCTGGCCCTGGCCAGCCACCGGGTGGTGGTCAAGCGCCCGCGCAAGGCACCGTGCATCGCCGGCCCCAAGCCGAGCCATGCGCTGGACGGCAAATCCAGCCGTTACGATATCTATCCGAAGAAGGCGCTCAAGGCCTGATCTTCATCAGGGTTTTCGGGCCTTTATAGCGAGCAGGGATCTGGCGTCCTGCTCGCTGCGTCGCCACCCAACCTCAGGTCGACTCCGGCCGATACGCCCGCATGAACAACCCCACCACTTCCCGCACATGCTCCTCGGCGGCTTCGTCGCTCAGTGGCTCGCCGCAGCCGTAGAGCAGGCGAAAGTTCGCCGCGCCCTTGAGCAGGCAGAAGAAATGCTCGGCGGCATTGCGCGGTTTGTCGATGCGCAGGGCTCCGCTCTGGTCGATCCGGGCCAACAGCCGCTCCATGCCTTGCAGCATGCGCTGGGGGCCGGCTTCGAAGAAGATCTGCGAGAGCTTCGGGTCCTGGCTGCCGAGGGCCAGGATCAGGCGATGCAGGTTCAAGGATTCTTCGCTGTTGATCAGCAGGTGAAAGCCCCGTGCGATGTTCAGCAACACGCTTTCGATCGGCATGCCGGCAGGCAGCTCGAAGATCAGCGTCGGCAACTGCTCCTCGCACTTGGCCATCACCGCGGCGGAGAACAGGGTCTCCTTGTCATTGAAATGGCTGTACACCGTCAGCTTGGAAACACCGGCTTCGGCCGCCACCGCGTCCATGCTGGTGCTGGCGTAGCCATTGCTGAGGAACAGCGTTTTGGCGGCTTCGAGGATGGCTTGGCGTTTTGCCAGATCCTTGGGGCGGCCGGGGCCGTTTGGGGTAGAAAGATTGTCGGACATTCTTCGCTTTAATACTGGACTGGTGAGTTTGCTATTAATAACATACCCACCAGTATAATTATTCGAAGCACCCTTAGCGAAAGGTCCCTCACCATGTTCCGCTATGCCTTATCCCTCGCGTTGCCCGTCAGCCTGGCCGTTCTGCTGTCCGCATGCGGACATGAAGAAACGGCGCAAACTACCGTTCGCCCGGCCATGGTGGTGCAGCCAGAGCCTGCGGCGCAGGCCATGGACAGCTACCCCGGTGAGGTCCGCGCGCGTTACGAACCGGACCTGGCCTTCCGGATCGGGGGCAAGGTCAGCCGACGACTGGTCGATGAGGGGCAGCGGGTGAAGGCCGATCAGCCATTGGCCGAGCTCGATCCGCAGGACGTGCGGCTGCAACTGGAGGCCACTCGGGCCCAGGTGGCGGCGGCCGAAGCCAACCTGAACCTGGTGCGCTCCGAGCGCGACCGCTACAAGACCTTGATGGATCGGCAACTGGTCAGCCGTTCCCAGTACGACAACGCCGAGAACCTGTATCGCTCAGGCCTGGCCCGGCTCAAGCAGATCAAGGCCGAGTTCGACGTGGCCAGCAACCAGGCCGGTTACGCCGTGCTGCGCGCGCCCCAGGATGGCGTCGTGGCCCGGCGGACGGTCGAGGTCGGCCAGGTAGTCGCCGCCGGCCAGACCGTCTTTACCCTCGCCACCGACGGCGAGCGGGAAGTGCTGATCAGCCTGCCGGAGCAGGGTTTCGGCCGTTTCCACATCGGCCAGCCGGTGTCGGTGGAACTGTGGAGCCAGCCCGACCAGCGTTTCGCCGGGCAGATCCGCGAGCTGTCGCCGGCCGCCGATCCACGCTCCCGTACCTTCGCCGCCCGCATCGCCTTTACCGCTGGCAAGGTTCCGGCCGAACTGGGGCAGAGCGCCCGGGTGTTCATCCAGGCCGCGGCCAGTGTGCCGTTGTCGGTGCCGCTGTCGGCGGTGACTGCGGAAAACGGTGCCGCCTACGTCTGGCGGGTCGACGCCAACAACACCCTGAAAAAGACCCCGGTGCGCCTCGGTGCCTTCGGCGAGAAGAGCGTGCCGGTGCTCGAAGGCCTTGGGGTCAGTGACTGGGTGGTAGCGGCGGGTGTGCATGTGCTCCATGAGGGGCAGCAGGTGCGCCCGGTGGATCGCTCCAACCGCGTGGTCAATCTGGCGGCCAAGGAGTAATCCCCGATGGGTTTCAATCTTTCCGAATGGGCGTTGCGCAACCGCCAGATCGTGCTGTTCCTGATGCTGTTGCTGGCCATTGTCGGGGCGCTGTCCTACACCAAGCTGGGCCAGAGCGAAGACCCGCCCTTCACCTTCAAGGCCATGGTGATCCGCACCAACTGGCCGGGCGCCACGGCCCAGGAGGTTTCCCGGCAGGTCACCGAGCGCATCGAAAAGAAGCTGATGGAAACCGGCGAGTACGAGCGCATCGTCTCGTTTTCCCGCCCGGGCGAGTCCCAGGTGACCTTCATGGCGCGCGACTCGATGCACTCGAAGCAGATCCCCGAGCTCTGGTATCAGGTGCGCAAGAAGATCAGCGATATCCGCCATACCTTGCCGCCGGGCATCCAGGGCCCGTTCTTCAACGACGAGTTCGGTACCACCTTCGGCAATATCTATGCGCTGACCGGCGACGGTTTCGACTACGCGGTGCTCAAGGATTACGCCGATCGCGTCCAGATCCAGCTGCAGCGGGTCAAGGACGTGGGCAAGGTCGACCTGCTGGGCCTGCAGGACGAGAAGGTCTGGATCGAGCTGTCGAACGTCAAGCTGGCGACCCTCGGTCTGCCGCTGGCGGCGGTGCAGCAGGCCCTGGAGGAACAGAACGCGGTGTCCACCGCCGGTTTCTTCGAGACCAGCAGCGAGCGCCTGCAGCTGCGGGTGTCCGGTAATTTCCAGAGCGTCGAGCAGATCAGCAATTTCCCGATCCGGGTGGCCGACCGTACCTTCCGTATCGGCGATGTGGCGGACGTGCGTCGCGGCTTCAACGATCCACCGGCGCCGCGCATGCGTTTCATGGGCCAGGACGCGATCGGCCTGGCGGTGGCGATGAAGGACGGCGGCGACATCCTGGTACTGGGCAAGGCGCTGGAACTGGAGTTCGCCCGGATCCAGAAAACCCTTCCCGCCGGCATGGAGCTGCGCAAGGTCTCCGACCAGCCGGCCGCGGTGAAGACCGGCGTCGGCGAGTTCGTCCAGGTGCTGGTGGAAGCCCTGGCGATCGTGCTGCTGGTGAGTTTCTTCTCCCTGGGTGTGCGCACCGGCATGGTGGTGGCCCTGGCGATTCCGCTGGTGCTGGCGATGACTTTCGCCACCATGTATTACCTGGGGATCGGCCTGCACAAGATTTCCCTCGGCGCGCTGGTATTGGCCCTGGGCCTGCTGGTGGACGACGCGATCATCGCGGTGGAGATGATGGCGATCAAGATGGAGCAGGGTTACGACCGGCTCAAGGCCGCCAGCTACGCCTGGACCAGCACCGCGTTCCCGATGCTCACCGGTACCCTGATCACCGCCGCGGGCTTCCTGCCGATCGCCACGGCGCAGTCCGGCACCGGCGAATACACCCGTTCGATCTTCCAGGTGGTGACCATCGCCCTGCTGGCTTCGTGGATCGCCGCGGTGGTGTTCGTGCCCTATCTGGGCGAGAAGCTGCTGCCGGACTTGGCCAAGCTGCACGCGGCCAAGCACGGCAACGGTGACGGCCAGCCCGATCCGTACGGCACGCCCTTCTATCAGCGGGTGCGGCGGATGGTGGAGTGGTGCGTGCGCCGGCGCAAAACCGTGATCGCCCTGACCGTGCTGCTGTTCATTGCCTCGGTGCTGCTGTTCCGCTTCGTGCCGCAGCAGTTCTTCCCGGCTTCCGGGCGACTGGAGCTGATGGTCGACCTGAAGCTGGCCGAGGGTGCGTCCCTGAGCAACACCGCCGAACAGGTCAAGCGCCTGGAGGCGATGCTCAAGGATCACGCCGGTATCGATAACTACGTGGCCTACGTCGGCACCGGTTCGCCGCGTTTCTACCTGCCCCTGGACCAGCAACTGCCGGCGGCGAGTTTTGCCCAGTTCGTGGTGCTGGCCAAGACCATCGAGGAGCGGGAAAGCCTGCGCAGCTGGCTGATCGAAACCCTCGACGAACAGTTCCCGGCCCTGCGTTCGCGGGTCACCCGCCTGGAGAACGGCCCGCCCGTGGGCTACCCGGTGCAGTTCCGCGTCACCGGCGAGCACATCGAAGAGGTGCGGGCCCTGGCGCGCAAGGTGGCGGCCAAGGTCCGCGAGAACCCCCATGTGACCAACGTGCACCTGGATTGGGAAGAACCGAGCAAGGTGGTCTACCTCAATATCGATCAGGACCGTGCGCGGGCCCTGGGCGTGAGCACGGCCAACCTGGCGAAATTCCTGCAAAGCTCGCTGACCGGCTCCAGCGTCAGCCAGTACCGCGAAGACAACGAGTTGATCGAGATCCTGCTGCGCGGGACCTTGCATGAACGTACCGAGCTGTCGCTGCTGTCGAGCCTGGCGGTGCCCACCGACAACGGCAAGAGCGTGGCGCTGTCGCAGGTCGCGACCCTGGAGTACGGCTTCGAGGAAGGCATCATCTGGCACCGCAACCGCCTGCCGAACGTCACCGTGCGGGCCGACATCTATGGCAAGGAACAACCGGCGACCCTGGTGCAGCAGATCCTGCCGACCCTGGAGCCGATCCGCGCCGAACTGCCGGACGGTTACCTGCTGGACGTCGGCGGCACCGTGGAAGACTCGGCCCGCGGGCAGAACTCGGTGAAGGCCGGCGTGCCGCTGTTCATCGTGGTGGTGCTGACCCTGCTGATGCTGCAACTGCGCAGTTTCTCACGCACGGCGATGGTATTCCTCACCGCGCCGCTGGGGCTGATCGGGGTGACCCTGTTCCTGATGGTGTTCCGCCAGCCGTTCGGCTTCGTGGCCATGCTCGGGACCATCGCGCTGTCGGGGATGATCATGCGCAACTCGGTGATCCTGGTGGATCAGATCGAGCAGGACATCGCTGCCGGGCTCAAGCCGTGGCAGGCGATCATCGAGGCGACGGTAAGGCGCTTCCGGCCCATCGTGCTGACCGCGCTGGCGGCGGTGCTGGCGATGATCCCGCTGTCACGCAGTGTGTTCTTCGGGCCGATGGCGGTGGCGATCATGGGCGGGCTGATTGTGGCGACGGCGCTGACCCTGCTGTTCTTGCCGGCGTTGTATGCGGCCTGGTTCCGGGTCAAGAAAACCTGAGCCTCTGTAGGAGCGAAGCTTGCTCGCGATTTAGACGCCGCTGTGTGCCTGACACACCGCAACGCCTAGATCGCGAGCAATCGAGCATCGACCGGCCGCTCCTACAGGTAGGGTTTACAGGCTACCGAACACCTTCTTCGCCAGGCTGGTGGCCGCTGCCGCCGGGTTCTGGCGAATGGTCGCTTCCTGCTTGCCGATCATCTCGAACAGGCCATTGAGCGCCTGCTCGGTCACGTAGCCTTCGATATTCGCGTTCTTCGCATCCAGTACGCCGAGGGTGGCGGCCTGGCCGGCGAAGGCGTTGTACTGCTTGGCCAGGCCCACCTGGTCGGTGGCCTGTTTGACGATCGGCAGGAACTTCACGCGAATCTGCTCGCGGCTGGTCTTGCTCAGGTACTGGGTGGCGGAATCCTTGCCACCGCTGAGAATGCCCTTGGCGTCCTCCACGCTCATCTTCTTCACGGCATCCACCAGCAGCGCCTGGGCCTGTGGCACGGCGGCCTCTGCGGCCTTGTTCATGCTGGTCTCGAGCTCATCGACCTGGGCGCCCATACCGAACTGCTTCATTTTCTTCGCCACTTTGCCGAGGTTGCCCGGCAGTTCGATGCGCACGTCCGGGTTGTTGCTGAAACCGCCGGCGGTGCCCAGCTGTTTGACCGCGACCTGGGCACCCTGGGTCAGGGCATCCTTGAGGCCGCCAGTGGCGTCTTGTTGCGACAGGTCGCCGAGGGACAGCGCCAGGGCGCTGGCGGAGATCAGCAGGCCGGCGCACAGGCTGGTGAAGCGAAGGGAAGAACGGAGCATGGCAGCTTCCTTGTTCAAGAAAAGGGATTAACGAACCGCGTCGACGCGGATTTTCAGCGGTTGCGGGTCGCTGCCGTCGAGTTTCACCCCGTTGTGCTCGGTGGTGATGAACAGCAGTTTGCCGGCCACTTCGATCCGCGCGCTGACCGAATAACGGTGCCCGGGCTTGACCTGGGCCGGGTCGTAGCTGAGGTGGAAGGGCAGCGGCACCTGGCCTTTGACCGGCCCTTTCTGTTCGGCCAGCAGCACCGCGGGGGCGTCGGCCAGCGACACGTCCTGCAGGCTGACGCTCAGGGTGGCGGCCGGTGGCAGGGCGATGCGTTGCAGGTAGAAGACTTCGCCATCGAGGCTGGCTTTGCTGGCAGGTTGCATGCTGTTACAGGCCCCGAGCAGGGTGGTAAGGGCGAGCAGGGTGAGCTTTTTCATGACGGATCTCCATATCGGGGGGCGCCAGAAACCGCCTGGCGCCGATAAGAATCTAGTCGTTTTGCTGCGGAGCGGCGACCTGTTCGGCGGCATCTTCGCTGCGATGCAGGGCCACCTGGCGGATCGACAGGCGAATCTCCGCCGGCAGCACGCGCTTGGCCGCGCCTTCGGCCAGTTCGCCGAGCAGTTCGTGGTAGCTCAGCTTGCCGGCCTCGTCGCGGCGCAGCACGTCCTGCTCCAGCAAAGTCTGGATGAAATGGCGGAACAGGCTCTTGTCGAAGAACTCCGGGGCATTCAGGCCGTGCAGGATCGACAGGCGCTGGGCCATGACCGTGCACAGGTCTTCCAGCTCTTCGGCGCTGATGCTGCGCTGGCCGCTGTTGAGCAGCAGCGAGATGGCCATGTAGAAACGCTGCAGGGTCTGGGCGATGCTCTTGGACAGCAGGGTCAGCAGCACGAAGTGCCGCGAGCTTGGCGCCGGGCGCAGGTACAGGTCCTTCTCGAAGCGCAGCAGGCCTTGCTCGACGAAGGCTTCCAGCCATTGGTCGATCACCCCGTCCAGTTCGTCCAGGGACCAGCGGATGAACAGCTCCGACTGCAGGTAGGGGTACAGCGCGCGGGTGTAGCGCAGGATCTGTTCGCGGCTCATGCGCGACGAGCTCTGGAAGAAGCTCGCCAGCAACGCCGGCAGGGCGAAGATGTGCAGCACGTTATTGCGGTAGTAGGTCATCAGGACGGCGTTCTGCTCGTCCAGGTAGAGGATCTTGCCCAGGGCATCGCTCTGCTCGGACAGCAGGTCCATGTCCTTCACATGTTCGATCAAGGCCCGGCCATCGCCTTCCGGCAGGGTGGTGTGGGGCGAGTAGGGGACTTTGCGCAGCAGCGCCAGGTACAGGTCCAGGACCCGGGCCATGGCACGGTCGTCGAGGGCCAGGCGGCTGGTGGAGAGCAACGCCAGGGCCACCAGGTTGACCGGGTTGATCGCCGCCGCCTCGTTCAGGTGCTGGGCGACTTTTTCACCCAGGCGGTTGGTGGTTTCGTTGAGCCACGCCGGCTTGAACTCCGGGCCCAGTTCCTGGGCGCGCCAGCCCGGCTGTTCCTGGTCGAGGAACTCGGCCAGCTTGATCGGCTCGCCGAAGTTCACCGCCACTTGGCCGAAGCGCTGCTTGAGGGCGCCGATGACCTTGAAGATGTCGAAGATCGACTCTTTCTTCTTGCTCGCGCCGCGCAGTTCGCCCAGGTAGGTACGGCCTTCCAGCACGCGCTCGTAGCCGATGTACACCGGCACGAAGACGATCGGCATGCGCGAGGAGCGCAGGAAGCTGCGCAGGGTGATGGCCAGCATCCCGGTTTTCGGTTGCAGCATGCGCCCGGTGCGCGAGCGCCCGCCCTCGACGAAGTACTCCACCGGGAAACCCTTGGTGAACAGGGTGTGCAGGTATTCGTTGAACACCGAGGTGTAGAGCGGGTTGCCCTTGAAGGTGCGGCGCATGAAGAAGGCTCCACCCCTTCGCAGCAGGCCGCCGATCACCGGCATGTTCAGGTTGATCCCGGCGGCGATGTGCGGCGGGGTCAGGCCGTTGCGGAACAGCAGGTAGGACAGCAGCAGGTAGTCGATGTGGCTGCGGTGGCAGGGCACGTAGATCACTTCGTGGCCCGGGGCGACTTTCTGCACACTTTCGATGTGGTTGACCTTGATCCCGTCGTAGATCTTGTTCCAGAACCAGCTCAGCACCACTTCGAGGAAGCGGATCGCGGTGAAGGTGTAGTCCGAGGCGATTTCGTTGCCATAACGCAGGGCCACGGCCTTGGCTTTTTCCGGGGAGATCTTTTCCCGTTCGGCTTCGTCGAGGATCGCCTGCTTGACCAGCGGCTGGTTCAGCAGACCCTTGACCAGGTTGCGCCGGTGGGAAATGTCCGGGCCGATCACCGCGGCCTTCAGGTTGCGGAAATGCACCCGCAGGATGCGCTGGGCCATGCGCACGGTGCGTTCATGGCCCTTGTTGTGTTCGATCAGCTCGCGCAGGTGGATCGGCGCGGAGAATTGCACCCGGGTCTTGCGGCCCAGGATCATGATGCTCAGCAGCCGGCGCAGGCGCCCGGTGACTGCCCAGCTGTCGGCGAACAGCAGTTTCCACGGGCTCGATTCGCTGTCTGGCGACTGGCCCCAGAACACGCTGACCGGAATGATCTGCGCGTCTTCCGCGGCATTCTGGCTCAGGGCGCTGACCAGGCGGGTCAGGGTCGGTGGCGCGCCGCGCTTGTCCTGGCGGCCGAGCCAGTCCGGGGCCGGGGTCAGGTAGAAGAACGCGGCGGGTTCCAGCAGGTTACCCACCGAGACCGGCAGCACCGGGCGCGGCAACCCGGCCTTGGTGCACTCGGTATCGACCACGGCGAGGTCGGTGAGCGAAGGGTTTTGCAGGACGTAGAACACCGGACGACTGCGGTCGAGGTTGAGGGTGAAGGACGACTGGTTGATCGTCTCCGAGCGAACCCAGAGGTACAACAGTCGGCGCAAGGTGCCAAACACAAGACGGCGGAACGGGGAGCGGGTCATACGGCTTCTGCTTTAGTGGAAAAAACCGAGCAGTTGCTCGGGGCGGCTAGTGTGCCGGATTCACCGAAAATCGGCAAAAAAGCGGCAAACAAGATTGAGTTGAGAGTTTTTGTGCCTGTCATATACTCGCCCGACTGACGCCTGGGCATGCAGGACCCATCAATGAGAAACCCAGGTCCAGGCGAAAGTTCTCACGGCTTCGTTTCAGTAAGCCGACTGATAATAAAAAGACGGAGGATGGATTGATGGCAACTCGCGAGACCGGCAGCGTGAAGTGGTTCAACGACGCCAAGGGCTACGGCTTCATTCAGCGTGAAGGTGGTGCCGATGTATTTGTCCACTACCGTGCTATTCGTGGTGAAGGCCACCGCTCGCTGACCGAAGGGCAGCAGGTTGAATACGCCGTGGTAGAGGGGCAGAAGGGTTTGCAGGCTGAGGATGTAGTGGGCTTGTAAGCGCTGTGCCTTTGTAGGAGCGAAGCTTGCTCGCGATAGCGTTGTGTCAGGTAAAACACTATCGCGGGCAAGCCTCGCTCCTACAGGTTCGATCAAAGCGATTCAGGCGGTACGCCAGGTAATCTCTTCTTCCCCGTCGGCGCTGATGCGAATCCAGCGGTCGGCCGATTCTTCACCTTCTTCCTCGACCCAACTGCCCGGCGCGCAGCGCACTTCGACGTTCAGCGCGGCGAAGGCGGCGCGGGCGCAGGCGATGTCGTCGTCCCACGGCGTCTGGTCGCTTTCCAGGTACAGGCTGTTCCACTTGCCCACGGCTTTCGGCAGCCAGGTCACCGGCACGCTGCCGGCCTTGCATTTGTAGGTCTGGCCTTTCTGTACCCAGTCGCTGCACGGGCCCAGGGCTGCGCCGAGCCAGGCGGCGATGGCTTTGTGGTCGACGTCGGCGTCTTTCAGGTAAATCTCGATATCCGGTTGGCGCATGGATGTCCTCACTGCGGGTCTGAAAAATCCATTCGCGGATTTATTCGGCCTCGAGACGCTGCTCGAGGCCGTGGATTAATGGGTTACTGCAGAACGAAGTAATCGTAGCGCATCGACACGCTGACCTCGAAGGGCTCGGCCTGCTCGATCACGCTGGCCCGGCGTTCGGCACTGGCGCGCCAGCCGTGGGGCGTCATGGCCAGCAGGTTGGCGCGATCCTGCGGATCGTTCAGCGTCAACTTGAAGTCCAGGGTTTCACTGTGTTGCAGCACCATGCCCGCGGGCACCAGCGCCAGGTGTTTGTCGTCGGTGTATTCGCGGACCTCGTCGTACAGGCGCTCGCGCAATTCCATCAGGTGACCGCTGGTCGGCCCGACCTTCATCAGGCCGCCGCCAGGGCTGAGCAGGCGCTTGGCTTCCTGCCAGTCCAGCGGGCTGAAGACGCTGGCGAGGAACTGGCAGCTGGCGTCGGCCAGGGGCACCCGGGCCATGCTGGCGATCAACCAGGTCAGTTGCGGGGCACGGCGACAGGCGCGCTTGACCGCTTCCCGGGAGATGTCCAGGGCATAACCGTCCGCCTGGGGCAGGGCTTGGGCGATCTGTGCGGTGTAGTAACCCTCGCCGCAACCGATATCGACCCAGTGCTGCGGGGCGCGCTCGGCGGCCAGTTCGGCCAGGCGCTTGGCCACCGGTGCGTAGTGGCCGGCATTGAGAAAGTCGCGGCGGGCTTCGACCATGGCCTGGTTGTCGCCCGGGTCGCGGCTGTTCTTGTGCTGCACCGGCAGCAGGTTCAGGTAACCCTGGCGGGCGCGGTCGAAGCGGTGCCCGGCCGGGCACACGACACCGTTGTCGACGGCGCTCAGGGGCGCCGCGCAGATAGGGCAGGCAAGCATCAGGCGAGCAACTTGATCAGGGTCTGGTAGTAGATTTCGGTCAGCACGTCGAGGTCGCTGGCCAGCACCCGCTCGTTGACCTGGTGGATGGTGGCGTTGACCGGGCCCAGCTCGACCACCTGGGTGCCGAGGGTGGCGATGAAACGCCCGTCGGAGGTGCCGCCGCTGGTGGAGGCCTTGGTCTCGCGGCCGGTGATGTCCTTGATGCTGGCCGACACCGCGTCGAGCAGGGCGCCCGGCTCGGTGAGGAACGGCAGGCCCGACAGCGCCCACTCCACATGCCAGTCCAGGCCGTGCTTGTCGAGGATGGTGGCCACGCGCTGTTGCAGGCCTTCGACCGTGGATTCGGTGGAGAAGCGGAAGTTGAACACCGCCACCAACTCGCCGGGGATCACGTTGGTCGCGCCGGTGCCGGAATTCAGGTTGGAAATCTGGAAGCTGGTGGGCGGGAAGAAGGCATTGCCGTCGTCCCAATGTTCCGCGGCCAGTTCGGCCAGGGCCGGGGCGGCCAGGTGGATCGGGTTCTTGGCCAGGTGCGGGTAGGCCACGTGGCCCTGCACGCCGCGCACCGTGAGCTTGGCGCCGAGGGAGCCGCGACGGCCGTTCTTGACCACGTCACCGACCAGGCTGGTGCTCGACGGCTCGCCGACGATGCACCAGTCCAGGCGCTCCTTGCGCGCCGCCAGGCGCTCGACCACGGCCTTGGTGCCGTGGTGGGCCGGGCCTTCTTCGTCGCTGGTGATCAGGAAGGCCACCGAGCCTTTGTGGTCCGGGTAGTCGGCGACGAAACGCTCGGCCGCCACCAGCATCGCCGCCAGGCTGCCTTTCATGTCCGCCGCGCCGCGCCCGCAGAGCATGCCGTGCTCGTCGATCAGCGCGTCGAACGGGTCGTTCTGCCAGGCCTGGACCGGTCCGGTGGGCACCACGTCGGTGTGGCCGGCGAAACACAGCACCGGGCCTTCGTGCTTGCCGTGGGTGGCCCAGAAGTTATCCACATCCTCGATGCGCATCGGCTCCAGCTTGAAGCCGGCATCGCCCAGGCGCTGCATCATCAGCTTCTGGCAGTCGGCATCGACCGGTGTCACCGACGGGCGGCGGATCAGGTCACAGGCGAGTTGCAGGGTCGGCGAAAGGTCGGCGTGGGCCGTCATGGGGAAACTCCGGTGCAAGGCGTATATGTGTGGGAGCGAGCGGGCGGCGATCCGACTTGCCCGCGATGAAGTCACTGCCGTGTTTCTGACTGGCCGCGTCGCGGCTATCGCGGGCAAGCCTCGCTCCTACGGTAATGGGGCAAGGCGCGCAAAATGGCGGATATCTTAAAGCAAAACGGCGGCCAGAGGCCGCCGTTTAGTGCTTTGCCGCGATTTATGCAGCCGCCACCGGTTCGCTTTCGGCAAGCGGTTTTGGCAGCGACGACAGGAAGGCCATGACCAGCGCCGCCACATACGGCAGCGACTGCACCAGCAGCATGGTCACCCAGAAGCGCATGTCGTTGCTCGGCAGGCCGCCCTGCACCAGATAGATGCCCAGTGCCGCGCCCCACAACAGCAGCATGATGAACAGCTCTTCCCGGGCTTCCGAGATCGCCACCCAGAAACCGTGGTTGTCGGCATTCTTCGGCGTGCGGAAGAACGGAATGCTGCTGGTGAAGAAGCCGTACAGCACCGCCTTGGCGATGGTGTGGGACAACGCCAGGCCAGCAATGGCCGCGCAGAACGCATCCTTGAGGTTGACCCCGACCGCCCGGCGGTAGAGGAAGATGATCTTGCCGACCTTGAACACGAACAGCGCCAGGGGCGGGATCGCGAAGATCAGCAACGGCGGATCGACGCGCTGCGGCACGATGATCATCGCCGCCGACCAGAGCAGGGCGCCGAGGGTGAAGAAGATGTTCATGCCGTCCGCCACCCACGGCAGCCAGCCCGCGAGGAAGTGATAGCGCTGGCCACGGGTCAGCTCGGTGTCCTTGCCGCGCAGCAGGCTGGCGGTGTGGCGCTTGATGATCTGGATCGCCCCATAGGCCCAGCGGAAACGCTGTTTCTTGAAGTCGATGAAGGTATCCGGCATCAGGCCCTTGCCGTAGCTGGTGTGGTAGTACGCCGCCGACAGGCCTTTCTCGAACACTCGCAGGCCCAGCTCGGCGTCTTCGCAGATGCACCAGTCGGCCCAGCCCAGTTCTTCCAGGACCGAGCGGCGGGTCATGGTCATGGTGCCGTGCTGGATGATCGCGTCACGGTCGTTGCGGGTGACCATGCCGATATGGAAGAAGCCTTTGTATTCCGCGTAGCAGAGCTTCTTGAAGGTGCTTTCGTTCTGGTCGCGGTAATCCTGCGGCGATTGCACCACGGCGATTTTCGGGTCGGCGAAGTGCGGCACCATGTGCTTGAGCCAGTTGCGGTCGACGCAGTAGTCCGAGTCGATCACCGCGATCACTTCGGCGTCCTTGGCGGTGTGCGGGATCAGGTAGTTCAGCGCGCCGCCCTTGAAGCCGGCCAGGGGCGCGACGTGGAAGAACTTGAAGCGCGGGCCGAGGGTTTCGCAATAGGCCTGCACCGGCTCCCAGACCGCCGGGTCCTTGGTGTTGTTGTCGATGATCAGGACTTCGAAGTCCGGATAGTCGAGGTTGGCCAGGGCATTGAGGGTCTGTTTGACCATCTCCGGCGGCTCGTTGTAGCACGGCACGTGGATCGAGACTTTCGGCCGGTAGTTGGAGTCGCCTTCGACCGGCAGGAACTCGCGCCGGCGCTTGTGCACCCAGACCGCCTCGGCCAGTTCATGGGCTTCGGTGAGCAACACGATGAACACCCCGAGCGCACCCAGGGCGAGCAGGAAACCCACCGTCAGGCTGAACCAGGTGCTGTATTGCTGGCTGTAGTCGTAGCCAATCCACACCAGCACCGAACCGCAGAGGAAGGCGATGAAGGTCAGGAAGGTCCGGCCGCGCTGGCGCAGGGCCGAGCCGTCGATCATCAGCAGGGTCAGGGACAGCAGCGCCAGGACCACCGAACCGATGGCCAGCACGCGCCATTGCGGGATCGCCACCACCGGGCCTTCGAAGTTGAATTTCTGCTGGCGCGCGGCGTTGAACACGCCCCAGTAGGCGCCCACCGAACCTTCGTCGCTGGCCTTCCACGGCTGGTCGAAGGCTTCGATCACGAAGTAGTTGTAGCCCTGGCGGTTGAGCTTGTTGACCAGGTTACGCAGGTAGATCGCCTGGTCCGCCGGGCTGGCGTCGGCACCACCACGCATGCGGCCGTTGCTCGGCCAGCCCACCTCGGACAGCAGCAGCGGTTTTTTCGGGAACATCTTCTTCAGGTCGCGGGCGCGGTCGAGGACGAACTGCCCGGCCTTGTCCATCGGGATGAATTCCCAGTAGGGCAGAACGTGGGCGGCGATCAGGTCGACGTGCTGGGCCAGCTCCGGGTGTTCTTCCCAGACGTGCCACTGCTCGGACGTGGTGACCGGTACCTTGACCGCGGCGCGCACGCGATCGAGCAGCACGCTCAACTGGTCGGCGGTGATTTCCTTGCGGAAGATCGCTTCGTTACCGACCACCACGCGCACCACACTGCGCGAGGTGTTGGCGATGTCGATGGCGCGGGTGATTTCGCGCTCGTTGCGCTCCAGGTCCGGGCTGATCCAGATCCCCAGGGTCACGCGCAGGCCGAACTCTTCCGCCAGCTTGGGGATGTTCTCCAGCGTGCCGTCGACCGAGTAGGTCCGAATGTTGTCGGTCAGCTTGCTCATGATCTCCAGGTCGCGACGCATTTCATCGTCGGTCGGGAACTGGTCTTTCTGCGGGAACTGGCCCAGCTGGAAAGGCGAGTAGGAAAAGCCGGAGATTTGTGCAGGCCAATTGGGGGCGGAGACCGGGCGGTTGACCAGTGCCCAGAAGCCGGTGAACAGGGCGGCGATTGCCAGAACCACCACCAGGTTGAGTCCAAATTTACGCGATGACATAGCTATTTCGGGTTCCAAAGGGTGTGGAACGGGGGTACGGTCGGCATGCGCCCAGCGGCGCGCATCCTACACTGGCCTTCGACTGAGCGTATAGCGCACAGGGGAAAGCCGCAGGTTGGGCAATCCAACTCGATTTAAGTTCTCGGCGACGAAATTTTCAGATTGTTCCCTCATTAAAGCAGCCCTGACTGCCATTCATAGGGCAAAGATGCTCTTGGCGGGCATCGGCCCTATAATGCGCGCCGGTTTTTGGGGTAATGGTCATGAGTACAGAAGATCCGCGGTTTGCTGGCGTCGCCCGTTTGTATGGCATCGAGGGGCTGGAACGCTTGCGCGCCGCCCATGTGGCGATCGTCGGGGTCGGCGGGGTCGGTTCCTGGGCGGCGGAAGCCATTGCCCGTTGCGGCGTGGGCGAGATCTCGCTGTTCGACCTGGACGATGTCTGCGTCAGCAACAGCAATCGGCAGCTGCACGCCCTGGACAGCACGGTGGGCAAGGCCAAGGTCGAGGTCATGGCCGAGCGCCTGCGCGGGATCAATCCGCACTGCACCGTGCACGCGGTAGCGGACTTCGTCACCCGCGAGACCATGGCCGAATACATCACGCCGAACATCGACTGCGTGATCGACTGCATCGACAGCGTCAACGCCAAGGCGGCGCTGATCGCCTGGTGCAAGCGGCGCAAGATCCAGATCATCACCACCGGCGGCGCAGGCGGGCAGATCGACCCGACGCTGATCCAGGTCTGCGACCTGAACCGGACCTTCAACGACCCGCTGGCCTCGAAAGTGCGCTCGACCCTGCGCCGCGACTACGGTTTTTCCCGCACCGTGACCCGTCACTACAGCGTGCCCTGCGTGTTTTCCACCGAGCAGCTGCGCTACCCGAAACCGGACGGCAGTATCTGCCTGCAGAAGAGCTTTGTCGGCGATGGCGTGAAACTCGACTGCGCCGGTGGTTTTGGCGCGGTGATGATGGTGACCGCGACCTTCGGCATGGTCGCGGCGACCAAGGCGGTGGACAAACTGGTGGCTGGCGTGCGGCGCCCGGCGGACCGGGTCAAACCCGCAGCCGTTTGACTCTGTAGGAGCGAGGCTTGCCCGCGAAATGCGGTGTGTCAGATAGACCGCTATCGCGGGCAAGCCTCGCTCCTACAGGGATGGGCGTCAGGCTGAGAGCTCGCGCATCCGCTGCAATACCGCGTTCAGCCCATTGCTGCGCGACGGCGACAGCTGGCGCGACAGGCCCAACTGATTGAACCAGTCCGGCAGATCCACCCGTTGCAGCTCTTCGGCGGACAAACCGTTGACCCGCGCCAGCAGCAGGGCCACCAGGCCACGGATCAGACGCGCATCGCTGCTGGCGGCGAACTGCCAGTGACCGTCCTGCAAGGTACCCACCAGCCAGACCTGGCTTTCACAGCCATGCACCCGATTGGCCTCGACCTTGTCGGCATCAGCCAGCGGCGCCAGGCGCTCGCCCCATTGCATCAGCAAGCGTGCGCGCTGTTCCCAGCCGGGAGCGCCCTGGAAACTGTCGAGGGCGGCCAGGGCTTCGGCGGGCAGGCTCATCGCAACAGCTCCAGGGCCTGATCGAGGGCCTCGAAGAAGCGCTCCAGGTCCTCGGAGTCGTTGTACAGCGCCAGGGACACGCGGATCGCCCCGGCCAGGCCGAAGCTATTCAGCAGCGGCATGGCGCAGTGATGCCCGGCGCGCACGGCGATGCCCTGTTCGGTCAGCAGGTGAGCCAGGTCGGCGTTGTGCACGCCATCGACCACGAAACTGACCAGCGCCAGCTGCGGCTTGCCCAGCAGGCGCAGGCCTTTGCGGGCCAGCAGGCCGTGCAGCAGGTAGTCGTGCAGCGCGGCTTCATGGGCGCTGACGGCGTCCAGGTCCAGGGCGCTGAGGTAATCCAGGGTCGCGCCCAGGCCGATCACGCTGGCGATCGGCGGCGTACCGGCTTCGAAACCCAGTGGGGCGGGGCGGAAGCTGGCGTGCTGGTAGTCGGCCTGCTGCACCATCTCGCCGCCAAACTGCCAGTGACGCAGTCCTCGCAGCGCCTCGGTGCGCCCGTAGAGCACGCCGACGCCGTCCGGGCCGTAGAGCTTGTGGCTGGAGAACACATAGAAATCGCAGCCCAGCGCCTGCACATCGTGGCGGCCGTGGACCACGCCCTGGGTGCCGTCGACCACGGTCAGGGCGTCGTGCGCCTTGGCCAGGGCCAGTAGCTGCGGCAGGGGCTGCCAGGCACCGAGCACATTGGACAGCTGGCTGACGGCCAGCAGCCGGGTGCGTGGGCCAATCAGGCGGGCCGCGGCGTCGAGATCGATCAGGCCGTCGTCGTCCAATGGCAGGACCACCAGGTTAAGGCCGCGACGGTGTGCCAGTTGCTGCCAGGGCAGTAGGTTGGCGTGATGCTCCAGGGCGCTGATGACGATTTCGTCGCCCGGGTTGAATTGGTGTTCCAGGCCATAGGCCAGGAGGTTCAGCGCGGAGGTCGCGCCGTGGGTAAAGATGATCTGCCCGCTGTCACCGGCATTCAGCCACTGCGCCACCTTGTGCCGGCTGTTCTCGAACGCCTGGGTGGCGTGAGCGCCGGGCAGGTGCTGCGCGCGATGCACGTTGGCCGCGCCATTGGCGTAGTAGTGCACCAGGGCGTCCAGCAGGGCTTGGGGTTTTTGCGTGGTGGCGGCGTTGTCCAGGTAGGTCTGGTCCTGCCGTTGCAGGGCGGCAATGGCCGGGAAGTCGGCGCGCCAGGGGGAGGGTACAAGCATGGTGGCAGAACTCGTTTGAACAGGCCGGGCGCCGATGATAAGCGCCCGGCCGGTCGCAGTGGAACCGAATCGCTGCTTAGTTGTGAGCGTGCAGCGCTTCGTTCAGCTCGATGGCCGATTTGTGGGTCTTGCACTCCACGGCACCGGTCTCCGAATTGCGGCGGAACAGCAGGTCCGGCTGGCCGGCCAGTTCGCGGGCCTTGAGCACCTTGACCAGCTGGTTGTTCTCGTCCAGCAGCGCCACCTTGGTCCCGGCGGTCACGTACAGGCCCGATTCCACGGTGTTGCGGTCGCCCAGCGGGATACCGATACCGGCGTTGGCGCCGATCAGGCAGCCTTCTCCGACCTTGATCACGATGTTGCCGCCGCCCGACAGGGTGCCCATGGTCGAGCAGCCGCCGCCCAGGTCGGAACCCTTGCCGACGAATACGCCCGCGGAAACCCGGCCTTCGATCATGCCCGGGCCTTCGGTGCCGGCGTTGAAGTTGACGAAACCTTCGTGCATCACGGTGGTGCCTTCGCCGATGTAGGCGCCCAGGCGAATACGCGCGCTG
>Ga0207976_100309_pt1 | contig 23129 bp, 25 predicted proteins | sample LakWasMe94_HOW11_2_FD_183916 | JGI IMG/M metagenome (GOLD analysis project Ga0207976, IMG submission 183916) | Freshwater sediment methanotrophic microbial communities from Lake Washington under simulated oxygen tension - Sediment Metagenome... | ecosystem: Environmental > Aquatic > Freshwater >... | reverse complement strand
CCGCCCCTGTCGGCACGGCGCGGCCGCCAGGTCGCTGCCTTCGAGCAGGGCGATGCGCACGCCGGCGCACCAGCCGGCACTGCGCTGGAAAATCCGGCTGGCGGTGTGGATCGACAAGGGTTGCGGCAGTTGCTGCAGCAGTCGCTCGATGTCCTCCTGGGTGAAGGCCAGCTCGGGGCCCGTGCATTCGTAGAGCTGGTCGTCGAGCAGCAGCCGCGGCCAGTTGCATTGCGGCCGGCGGCGGCCGCCCAGCCACCAGGTCAGCGCCGGGTTGCTGATCGCCAGCAGGCGGTCGAGCAGCAGGTCCAGCTGCGGCGCGGCGACCCGGCAGTAGTCGTCGAGGAACAGCCAGGTCGGGCTCTGCACATGCGCCAGATGCTCCAGCACCGCAGCCTCGTCCGACGCGGCCAGGCCCAGCGCCCGCGCCAGCTCGCCGCACAGTTGCGCCGGTGTCTGCGCCGCCCCGGCCTGGGGCAACCAGCACACCCGGCATTCGGCCGGCGCCTGCAACAGGCACTCGGCGAGCAAGGCCGTCTTGCCGCTGCCGGCCGGCGCACAGAGCAGTTTCACCCGCGCCGGCGATGCCAGAAGCGGGGCACTCAGACGGCCGCGGGACAGGTGATGGGAGGACAAACGGGGCAGGAATCCAGGACAGGGGATCATGGCGGTCATTGCGGCGTGCCTTTTTATAGTTTTAGCCTGCGTGCCCTCACCCTAGCCTTGTCGCCGGTGCTTGTTGAGAAGTATTCAGCGCGCTGATCCGCGCCCATAAAAAAGGCGACCGATCGGTCGCCTTTTGCCATCGTTTGTATCCCGGGCCTTACCGCACGCCGGTTGCGCGCAGGGCGGCCGGGGTGTAGTCGGCGGCCTTGGCGGCGAAGCCGAACTCGAAGCTGTGCTTCTCTTCGTTCTTCATCCCCAGGGCGATGTAGCGCCCGGCGATGATGTCGTACAGCGCTTCGAGGGTGTAGGCCGGCACCTGGGCGTTGTAATAGAACTGCGCATGCCCTTCGGCCACCCGCCACAGCTGGCCACGACCGTCGTAGTGATCCACCAGGGCCACCTGCCAGCTGTCCTCGTCGATGTACATGTGGCGCTTGGCGTAGATATGCCGCTCGCTCGGCTTGACCGTGCCAACCACCTCCCAGACCCGGTGCAGCTCGTAGCGGGTCAGGTCCTGGTTGATATGGCCGGCCTTGATGATGTCGTCGTACTTGAGGCTCGGCGAATCCAGCTTGTAGCTGTTGTAGGGGATGTACATCTCCTTCTTGCCCACCAGCTTCCAGTCGTAGCGGTCCGGCGCGCCGGAGAACATGTCGAAGTTGTCCGAGGTGCGCAGGCCGTCGGCCGCGGTGCCCGGCCCGTCGTAGGCCACTTGCGGGGCGCGGCGCACACGGCGCTGGCCGGCGTTGTAGATCCACGCCAGGCGCGGCTCCTTCACCTGGTCGAGGGTTTCGTGCACCAGCAGCACGTTACCGGCCAGGCGTGCCGGAGCGGTCACCGCCTGCTTGAAGAAGGTCAGCACGTTGGCGCCTTTGTCCGGGTCCAGGTCCGGGATCTGCTGCGGCACCGCCACCTCCTCCTCGAAACGGATCGGCGTGTAGCTGCCGTTGGTCTGCGGCGTGGCCTGGGTGATGATCCGGCGCAGGTTGCCGCCGCGATAACGGGTGGTGTGGTTCCACAGCACTTCCACGCCGGTCTTCGGAATCGGGAAGGCGTAGTAGCGGTTGCCGGTGAAGTTGGCCAGGCCGTTGCCTTCGTTGATCGAGGTGACGTTCAGCGCGCTGCGCTTGGCCGACTCGTAGATGTCCGCCGGCAGGCCGACCGTGCGATGGGTCGGGTAGACCGGGATCTTGTAGGTTTCCGGGTAGCGCTTGAACATCGCCACCTGGCCGTCGGACAGCTTGTCCTTGTACTTGTCGACAGTGGCCGCGGTGATGGTGAACAGCGGCTTCTCGCTGGCGAACGGGTCGGCGAGAAAGCCCTTGGCGTCCACCGCCCCGGCGTTCTTGCCGATGCCGCCGGTCCAGGCCGGGATCGAGCCGTCGGCATTGCCGGCCTTCTCCGCGCCGAGCGGGGTCAGGCTGGTGCCGAGCTTGTCCGCTTCCTGCGGGGTGACCGCCGCCATCACGTTGACCGCCAGCAGGGTCAAGGCCAGGGCACCGCATTGCAAAATCGTCTTGCGCATAAAGTTGTCCTTCTTGAGGCTGGGTCAGAAGTTCACGCCAAAGCTCAACGCGAGGAAGTCGCGGTCTTTGAGGGTGTTGTAGTCGCCGCCAAAAAAGTCGGTGTAACTGAGGCTGGCGGTGTAGGTGTTGCGGTAGTCGGCATCGACCCCGAGGCTCACCGCCTTGGCGCCTTCGTTGAACAGGCCATTGGGCCCATAGCCGTTGACGTCGTGGGACCAGGACAGGTTGGGCTTGAGGTTGATCCCGGCGATCAGGTTGTTGTAATCGAGGATCGCCCGGGCGCGATAACCCCAGGACGTGGCCGTGACGAAACCGTCGGTATCGCCGCCAAAACCGTACTGGCCGTAGACCGAATCGCGGCCGTAGCGCAGCTGGCTTTTCGACTCCAGGCCACCGACATGCACGATCGCTGCCTCGCCCACCAGGGTCAGGCGATCGGCACCCAGCACCTGATCGAAGAACTGGGTCAGGGTGCTCTGCACCTGGGTGATTTCCTTGCGCCGGTAACCGGTGTTGTCGGCCCCCGCCGAGGTTCGCACCGGCGACGCCAGGCCGCCAGCGATGGGGTTGACCAGGGCCAGGGTCAGGTCGTTGGTGTTGACCTGCACCGGGGCGTTGGGCCGGTAGCTGATCTCGCCGGTCCAGGCGGTGCCGGTGGGCAGCGTGGTGGAGAAGCTGGCGCCGTACAGGCGGATGTCTTCCGGGTATTCGAGGTAGTACTGGCCGCGACCGAGCATCACGCTCTGGGCCAGGGCCGAACCGGTGCCCGGGGCGATCCTGTTGGCAGTGCTGACGATCCCCGGAATGCTCGCCAGGGTGCTGCGTCCGGCGGTGATGGTGCCGACCGTCGGGGTGCGCGCGTGGTAGTTCATGAAGTACAGGCCGTACTCGGTGTCGGCGCCCAGCCAGCGCAAAGCGGTGCCCCACTGCCCGGAGTCGCGGGCATCGCGGTCGCCGGCGCGGCCGATCACCACGCCTTCGGGGGCCACGGTGAAGCCCTGGCCGAACGCCGCGGCAATCGGTTGCAGCGGCCGGATCGCCGGGCTGCCGACGGTGTAGCCAGTGGTGCAGCCGTCCGCCACCACGTCGTTGCCGAAGAAGGTGCCGCAGTTGTCGACCACGGTCTGGTCCCACTCCAGCTGATAGAAACCTTCCACGGTCAGCTGGTCGGTCAGGCCCTGGGAAGCGAACAGCATGTTCACCGGGATCAGGCCTTCCTTGATCTCGGCACCCGGGCGGCGGAACGCCGAGACGTCGATCGGGTTGATGCTGTTGATCGAGTTGCCGATGAAGGTGCTCTCGCCCCAGCTGACCACCTGCTTGCCGGCGCGCACGGTGCCTGGCAAGTCGGCGATGGAGTAGTTGTGATAGATGAAGGCGTCGAGGATCTGCCCACCGGAAGACTTGGCGCCCTCCTTGCGGTTGTGGTCGCTGATGGGCTTGAACTCGCGGTCTTCGTCCTTGAGCTCGAAGTCATACCAGTATTTGCCCCGGACGAAGACGCCGGTGTCGCCGTACTTCAACTCAAGGTCGTGGATGCCCTTGAAGATCTTCGAGAAGGTCTCGCCCTTCTTGAAGTTCAGGCGCCCATCGTCGCCGGTGGAGGACTGCCCGCGACCACCGTTGGACACACCCACCAGGTCCTTGTCGGCATCGCGCATGCCCCAGCTGGCACCGATGGACAGCGAAGAATCGAACTGCCCCTCGATTTCCCCGATGTTGAATGAAACGGCCTGCGCCTGGGCGCAGCCCCCCAAGGCCACCGCGACGGCCAGCGCCCGCGGTGTGAAGATGGCGCGCATTGTTGTTTTTGTCATGCGTCTTCCCCGGTGAGTGACAGAAGGCCTCACCCTACTGCCGGCGCACAGGAGCGATAAGCGCACCAAGGAGGTATTCGCGTTGTCGCCCGAAAGGATGAATGCCCTCGCCAGCCGGGCCTTTGCGCGGTACATCGACGGGCTGGATGGACGGGTATCAGGTGGATGGATTGCGCCCTTGCCGGGCATATCCGCGCGGTGTGCACTACTATTGCCCAGGCTGTAACAGTCCTTGTCCGCAATCGCTATTTTTCATTGAGCAGCCAGCCCTTATTCTGGCCTCGCTCTCACGGCAAACAGCCACGCAGAGTCGCCCAGAGGTGTGATCACGCCACCTTGGGGGCAAGAGGATTCAGAAGGTTTGAAGCAACGATATTCAGATCTTCACCGGGTGTTCACTGACGTTGATTTGTTGCTCCTTGATCTAACGTCTTCCTTCGGCCGCTGCCTTGCAGCGGCCTTTTTTATGCCCGGTAGAAAATCCGGTTGATGCTCAAGGCGCCTGGTCGCCGTCGCAATGGAAACGATGCAACAAGCGATGCGCCACCGGCGCCAGGATCAGGCCGAAGGCGGCGACGAACACCAGGTTGGTATAGAGGCCGTAGCTGGCGAAGAATAGCTTGCCCCCCGCCGTGGCGGGCATGGCCGCGGGCCCGATGCCGCCGAGCATCATCGCGGCGTTGAACAGGGCGTCATACCAACTGACACCCGGCTCGAAATACAGATGCCCGGCAATCCCCAGCAACAGCGAGATAGCGATCAGGCCCAGGGTGGCCAGGACGTGCAGAAACAAGCGGCGCAGAAACAACAGGCGCGATAACAGCGGCTGGGTCTTGGATTCGTACATGGGCTGCGTGTCCTTATGCGGTCGATATCCGACGAGCATAGTGACCCACGCATAAGGCGTACAGCCGCGCCGGCCGCGGCGGTACGAATCGGCCGGGGGGCTGCGTCAGATCGTGTATTTCTGCAGGTTCTGCATCATCTCTCGCAAGGCTTCGATATTGTCCTTGGGGTGCGCCGCGCCTTCGAAGTCGCAGATCTGCTGCCAGTTGGCGGCGACATCTTCCGGGGAAAAACCTTCACGCGGATCGAAGCCCAGGCCCAGGCTGCGCTCCCAGCGCACCTTGCCCATCCAGCCACCGCCGACTTCGAACAGGCCGGACGTCTCCTGGCAGTTCTCGCTGCCCAGGTACACCACCAGCGGGCTGACCAGCTCGGGCTTGAGCTGCTCGAACACCTGCGGCGGGATCAGCCCTTCGGTCATCCGCGTGCCGCCAGTTGGCGCGATGGCGTTGACCAGGATGTTGTTCTTGCGGCCTTCGATGGCCAGGGTGCGGGTCAGGCCGTAGAGGCCGAGCTTGGCCATGCCGTAGTTGGACTGGCCGAAATTGCCGTAGATGCCGGACGTGGACGCGGTGAAGATCACCCGACCATAACCCTGCTCGCGCATGTGCGGCCAGGCGGCGCGGGTCACCTTGTAGGCGCCTTCGACGTGGACGCGGTACACCAGGTCCCAATCGGCGTCTTCCATCTTGTGGAAGGTCTTGTCGCGCAGGATGCCGGCGTTGTTCACCACCACATCCACACGGCCGAAGGCATCCAGGGCGTTCTGTACGATCTTGTCGCCATCGGTCACCGAGTCATGGTTGGCCTCGGCGATGCCGCCGGCTTCGCGGATCTGCGCCACCACCCGGTCCGCCGCCGAGGCATTGGCGCCCTCGCCCTGGGTCGAGCCGCCCAGGTCGTTGACCAGGACCTTCGCCCCATGTCTGGCGAACAGCAATGCGTGAGCCTGCCCCAGACCACCGCCGGCACCGGTGACGATCACGACTTTATTCTCGAAGCGCACAGACTCACTCATACCGAACTCCCACAGGCCAGATGGACAACAGACGGACAATGGCTTCGAGTGTCAGGCACGCGGCTTGCGGTCACAATAAACACGGCTGAAGCTGAATGGTGCGCAATAAGGCAGGGGGATGATCGAGGGGTAACGATATCGCGGGACGTATCAGCGCCTGGCGCCCACAGGCCAAGCTCGCAGAACCGCGGTCGCTACGGACAACTCGGGTCTCTCAGGAGCAGGCCAGTTTGCGTGGTGGAAACTCCAGGCTGTCGCGAAAGGCCAGATAGTGCTTGAGCACCTGGACCGGGGCTTCGGTCTGCGGGTAGTGACCGATACCGGCCAGCAGCACGGTATCCGGGCTGGGAATCAGTTCGCAGTAACGCTCGACCATGTGCGCCCCGGAAATCGGATCCACCGCGCCGTCGATCACCCGTAGCGGCACCTCGCCGCGCTGCATCGCACTCACCCAGCGGTCGCGCTGCACCCGGCGCTCGGGAATGTAGCCGATCAGCTTGTGCAGGATCCGCGGGCCGTTATTGGCGTCCACCAGGCTCCAGAAATCATCCAGCGCGCTTTCGCTGGGCCGGGTCTGCGGGCCGAAGATCTGGGTGAAACTCTTGGCCAGGCCCTCACGGCTGAAGGCGCGACCGAGCATCCAGCCCAGCGGGCTGAGCAGCAGCTTCTGCATCAGCACCGGACGATGGGTTTCCGGGAACAGGCCACCATTGAGGAAGACACAGCTGGCCATGTCGCAGCGGTCTTCGTAGCGCCGGGCGAGCATTTCCTGGGCGACGCTGTCGCCATAGTCGTGGGCCAGCAGGTGCACGGGGCTATCGACACCCAGATGCTCGAGCAAGGCCTGTTGCAGGTCCGCCTGTTCCAGCAGGCTGTACTCGTGGTCCCGCGGCTTGGCCGAATCGCCAAACCCCAGCATGTCGCAGGCGATCACTCGGTAGCGCTGGGCCAGGGGTTGCCAGAGGTAATGCCAGTCCCAGGCAGCGGTGGGGAAACCGTGGATCAGTAGCAGCGGCTCGCCCTGCCCTGCGGTCCAGTAGCGAATGGCATGGCCGCGAAACACGAAGCTATGTCCGCGCTTGCGCCACACGCACAGAGGAATCTCGGCAATAGGCATCAGAGTTTATAACCCGTGTCTTGTTTATCGAGTTTGCGCAGCAGTGCCGGCCATGCCAGCGCGCCGCCCATGCCTTGAGCGCTTTTGGTGACCCCGGCGATCATCGCCTTGGCCCCGGCCAGAATCTGCGGCTCGATGGCGATCAGTTGCGCCGCGCCGTTCTGCGCCAGCACCTGGATCTCGCAGGCGCGCTGGAAGGTGAACATCATCAGGAAGGTGTCGGCGATGGTGCCGCCACAGGTCAGCAGACCGTGGTTGTGCAGCATCAGGAAATTGTTGTCGCCGAGGTCGGCCTGCAGCCGGGCTTTTTCCTCGTGGTTCAGGGCCACGCCTTCATAGGCGTGATAGGCCAGGCTCGACAACACGAACAGCGATTGCTGGCTGATGGGCAACACCCCCTGCTGCTGCGCGGATACCGCGACCCCGGCCGCGGTGTGGGTGTGCAGTACGCAGGCCACATCGTGCCGCACTTCGTGCACGGCGCTGTGGATGGTGTAGCCGGCGGGGTTGATCTCGTAAGGGCTGTCCATCAACTTGTTGCCGGCCTGGTCGACCTTCACCAGGCTGGAGGCAGTGATCTCATGGAACATCAGGCCGAACGGGTTGATCAGGAAATCTTCGGTGCCAGGGACCTTGGCGGAGATATGGGTGAAGATCAGATCGTCCCAGCCATGCATCGCCACCAGGCGATAGCAGGCGGCCAGATCGACACGGGTTTGCCATTCGGCGGCGCTGACCAGATCTTTCACACTCGATGTCGGCTGAACGGAGGATAGGCTCACGGCAAGGACCTCAGTGACGGCAGTTTTTATTATTTTTTTTGGACGTGGGGATCAGTCTAGTCAGCCCCTCGGGTTCAGGTAGTTGCCTTGGCAGCCAGCTTACTGACCGAGCGAGTCAGTGGTCATTTTAGTTCCAATTGGTACAGGTCAAACGTCAAAGCAACGACGCCAATAAAGGGGCGGCGAACAGGTTCAGCAGGCCCGTGAGAACCATCACCAGCCCCGCCACCGAGCCCTCTTCACCGCCGACTTCATGGGCGCGGCTGACCCCGGCGCCATGGGCACCGACCCCGAACAACGCACCGCGAGCCAGGGCACTGCGCAGCGGCAGCCACTTGAGCAGGACACCACCGAGCATGGCGCCGAACACCCCGGTGAACATCACGAACACCGCCGTCAGTTCGGGCACGCCACCCAGGTCATGGGCCAGCGGCATGGCGAAGGGGGTGGTGATCGAACGCGGCACCAGCGACATGGTCACCGAGCTGTCCAGGGCCAGCACCCGTGCCAGTCCGAAGGAACTGGCGATGGACGCCGCGCTGCCCGCCAGCATGCCCAGGAGCAATGCCGGCCAATGGCGTATCAGCAGTTGCCGCTGCTGCCAGATCGGCACCGCGAAGGCCACGGTGACCGGTCCCAGCACCAGCATCAGCCAATGGGTGTTGGCGGAGTATTCGGCATAGGCGGTGTGCAGCGGCACGGCGATCGCCAGCAACAGGGCCGGCACCAGGATCAGCGGCGACAGCAGGTAGCGGCCGGTACGCCGGTAGATCCAGCGACTGAACAGATAGGCCGCGAGTGTCAGCAGCAGCCAGAACATCGGCATGGGCTCAAGCGTCATGGCGCATTCTCCAACGGCACACCCATTCCACCGTGAACGCGGTGACCAGCATCACCATCAGCGTACTGACGCCAATCACCAGCAGGATCCGCCAGCCGTCCTCACGCAGCAGGCCGCCGTAGTCCAGCAGGCTCATCAGCGCCGGAATGAAGAACAGCAGCATCTCGGCCATCAGCAGGCCCGCGCCCATCTGCAATGCCGCCGGCTTGACCCAGCCCAGGGCGAACGCCAACAGCAGCAAGGCCAGGCCGATCACCCCGCCAGGAATCGGCCACGCCAGCCACCCGGCCAGCTGGCAGCCGAACAGATAAATGGCCAGCAACACCGCCAGTTCGGATAACAGGCGACCCAGGTGTTTCAAGGTGGAAGCGTTCATGGAATTCGGTCCTCGCAGGCCTGCATTTTATGCAAGCGCCTGCCATCACCGAAGCGAATTGTTAGACTGGAAGTCATTCCAGAATGGAATTCAGAGCACGGACCCAAAACATGGACTTCAAACAGCTGCGCAGCTTTGTCGAAGTGATTCACCAGGGCGGTTTCACCCAGGCCGCCAAGACCCTGCACATCAGCCAGTCGGCGGTGAGCAAGCAGATCGCCCAGCTGGAACAGAGCCTGGGCACGCCGCTGCTGGATCGCCAGGGCTCGCACATTCACCTCACCGCCGCCGGCACTGTGGTGTTGCAACGCGCCGAAGGCATGCTGCGCCTGCGCAATGAGTTGCTCAGCGAACTGGACGACCTGAGTCAACTGGCCCGTGGGGAATTGCGCCTGGGCCTGCCCTTGCTGGGCAGCGACGCACTGTTCGCCGGCCTGTTCGCCGAGTACCGCCGACGCTACCCGAACATCAGCGTGCAGTTGCTGGAAGGCGGCAGCCTGAACATCGAGCAGGCGGTGCTCAACGGCGAACTGGAGATCGGCGGCAGCCTGACGCCCAAGGATCCGACCTTCGCTTACCAGCCGTTTTGCGACGAACCGCTGGATGCCTTGCTACCGGCCGATCATCCGCTGGCGATCAAGGCTCAGGTACGCCTGGAGGAATTGGCGGACACGCCGTTCCTGCTTTATCAGCGCAGCTTTGTGCTCAACGACCGGCTGTTGCAGGCCTGTCAGCAGGTGGGGTTCACCCCGAAGGAAGGTGGGCGCAGCGGCCAGGCGGACTTTCTCGCCGCCCTGGTGGCCGCCGGGCAAGGCGTGGTGTTGTTGCCCAGTGTGGTGGCGCGCGGCCTGGTCCGGCCCGGCGTGGTACGCCTGACGCTGAAAGCGCCCGACTACCTGCGCTGGGACATCGCCTTCATCTGGCGCCAGGGCGCCTATCTGTCCAAGGCCGCGCAAGCCTGGCTGGCGCTGCTGCGCGAGCGGCCGGTCAGCCGCGCAGAGCGCTGATCAGTTCGGCCAGCCAAGGCTCGGCGTCGGTTTCCGGGGTCACGCTTTCGCTGGCGTCCAGGCGCAGCATCTCCAGCACTTCCCGCACGCCCAGCTCGGCGAACAGCTCGCGCATTTGCTCGCCACCGCCACAGAAGGTGTCGCCATAGCTCGAATCGCCCAGGCCGATCACCGCGCCGGGCAAACCGCGCCAGGCCGCCGGCAGTTGATCGCGAATGGCCGAATACAGCGGCAGCAGGTTGTCCGGCAGCTCGCCCATGCCGGTGGTCGAGGTCACGGCCAGGAAAGCCTCGGGGCCGAACGCCTGGACATCCGCCAGGGTCGCGCGCGGGTTGTGCCAGGCCTCGAAACCTGCGGCATTGAGGAGCTTGGCGGCGTGCCGGGCGACTTCTTCAGCCGTGCCGTACACCGAGCCGGAAAGGATGGCGACTTTCATCAATCTGTTCCTGAAGCTGAGTAAAAGACTGGGATATTAACAGTTGCACGAAAAAATCCAGCCTTGTAGCGCGATTTACCCATAATGGCCAGTGGACAGCTTCGCGCCATGTCTTAGAATTGCCGCCACCTGCCGATCGCTTGCGGAAGCTCCCGATGATCAACGCCCACCTGCTGCAACTGGTGATCAACGCCTCCAATGACGGGATCGTCGTTGCCGAACAGGAAGGCGAAGACAACATCATCATCTACGTGAACCCGGCGTTCGAAAGGCTCACCGGCTACAGCGCCGACGAAGTGCTTTATCAGGATTGCCGCTTTCTCCAGTCGGGCGACCGTGACCAACCGGGAATCCCGCTGATACGCCAGGCCTTGGATAGCGGCCAGCCCTGCCGCCATGTGCTGCGCAACTACCGCAAGGACGGCAGTCACTTCTGGAACGAGCTGTCGATCACTCCGGTGTTCAACGAAAGCGACCAGTTGACCTATTTTGTCGGTGTGCAGAAAGATGTGACGGCCCAGGTCAAGGCCCAGCAACGGCTGGCGCAGGTGGAAAAGGAGCTGGCCGAAGCCCGCGCGGAACTCGGCGTTTTCCAGGCGACGAGCGGCTCTAACAAGATGCCGAATTAGTTGTCACTACGCTTAATCACCAATGATTTTGTCACTTTCTCCTTCGAGCAACATCATGCGCCGTGACGCTCTCCTCACCCAGGATGAACTGGACTTCATTCAGACCATGCAGCACAACCCGCAACTCAACGTGCGGGATGCGAACTCGAGCCTGCTGGTCAACGGGGGCTCGCAGATCCGCGACCTGCTCACCCGCCTGGCGGCCAACGAGCAAGTGACCATCCAGGCGCACTTTGAAAACCAGCAGATGACCTTTCCCCTGCACCTGGTGGAAGACGAGTTCCACGCCCTGCATCTGCGCCTGGGCGTGCCGAGCATCTTCGAGGACGGGCCGAGGGTCCGCCCATGGCGCCTGACACTGGCGGAGCCGGTGGCACTGGAAAACGCCAAGGGGCAGCCGACTGCACTGTGGGTACATGAGGTGTCGTTCAACAGCGTGTTGCTGGAGATTCGCAACCGGACCAAAGCGCCGAAACAGTTCGCCCAATGGTTCAGCCCGTCGGGCTACGAGCGCATTGCCCTGCGTGGCCGCCTCGAGCGCCAGACCGACGCCGGCTTCTATGCCTATCGGTTGAACCAGAGCGACACGGATGAAACCGAGCGCCTGCGCCAGTTCATCCTGCAGCAGCACCGCCTGGCCCACCCCAACCTGCACGTCTGAGGTCGCGCTTTTCCCGACCTGGGCATGGGCTCAGGTGTCGAGCGTACCGCTGAGAAACTGCCGCAGACGCTGCATCATCAAACGCCCGTCATTCCCCAGGCAGCCCACCGGCGAAGCGCTCAGGCTGTCCTGGGCCAACTCGGCGACATCCCCCGCCAGCATCAGCGGACACTCCAGGGTCAGCGCCAGGCGGTTCAAACGCCGAGGCAGTTCCAGCGCCGGCGCGTGATTGGAAAACAGCACCAGCGCCTGGGGCTTGATCTTCTCGCAGACCAGGGTCAGTTCGTCGAACGGCTGCCCCAGCGCCAGCACCCGGACTTCCACTTCAGCACTGCCCAGCATCAGCGCCGCCACCAGCAACTCCAGCTCCCGGCATTGCCCGGCAAGCGCCGCCAGCAGCACCGGGCGCTGCTGGCTGCCGCGCTGCAACAGCAGGCGCTGGGAGATTCGCGAACGCAGGAACTGATCGAAGAACAGCCATTCGCTGGTGTGGCCGTAAGGTTCCTGGTGCTGCGCCAGCTGCCGCCAGAACGGCATGAGGATGTCCTGGAACACCACCGACAGCGAATAGCTGGAGAAGATCTGGCCGTACAGCCGCTCCAGGTGCGTCTCGTCGAACCCGCCGACTGCCCGCTTGAGTTGCCCCTGCCACTGCAGGTAATCGCCCGACTCGCTGTCGCCCGGCATGGCCTGCGGTGCCTCGCGGGCGGCCCGGGTCTTGGCGAGGATCTTGCCGACCTTGCTGACCGCGACACCACGGTCGATCCAGCCAAGGATCTCGCGGACTGTCTCGACATCGTGCATCGAATACAAACGATGCCCACTTTCGGTGCGCGTCGGCTGGATCAACCCATAACGACGCTCCCAGGCCCGCAGGGTCACCGGGTTGATCCCCGTGAGCCGTGAAACTTCCCGGATTGGAAACAGATCGTCCTGCGAGGCTGGGTCGAGGGGCTGTGTCGGGTGGGCAAGTTCAGTAATGACGGGCATCTGGGCAGAAAACACCGATGGATAAAGTGACGGCCATTCTACCCCCCATCGGTGACAGTTCCTCAACACAGGGCAAAGCGACCGCTGCCTCTGGTGTATTTGTCACAATCAGGAATAATCCTTGCTTGCTTCCAAGACGCAGCCCAATACCCCGGTGCTGCGTCCGGCGTACTGCCTTACCCAGGCAACGCATTGGTTTTACGGAGATACATAATGTCTACCTCACCCGTCACCCTGATGGTCGCCCGGCGTGTCGCCGATGGCCGTTACCAGGACCTGATCGCCTGGCTGCGCGAAGGCGAACAATTGGCCACCGACTTTCCCGGTTATCTCGGCTCCGGCGTGCTCGCTCCGCCGCCCGACGATGACGAATTCCAGATCATCTTCCGCTTCGCCGACGAGCAGACCCTGCACGTCTGGGAACACTCCGCCTCGCGCACCGCCTGGCTGGCCCGCGGCAGCGACCTGTTCGCCCATCCCCATGAACACCGGGTCAGCGGCATCGACGGCTGGTTCGGCGCGGCCGGCCAGCGCCCACCCCGCTGGAAGCAGGCGGTGGCCATCTGGCTGGCCTTCTTCCCGGTGTCGCTGATCTTCAACTTCATCCTCAGCCCGCTGCTGGGCGAACTCAGCCTGGTGCCGCGCGTGCTCGTCAGCACCCTGGCCCTGACGCCGCTGATGGTCTACTGGTTCATTCCGCTGTCCACCCGCCTGTTGTCCGGATGGTTGAACAACACGCCGGCCCGTCCGCTGCCAGCAGCGCCTTCTGCGCAGAACCATTGAGGCGCCAGGCTTGCTGGCGCTGAACTGACAGACAGGCCGCGGCGTAACCGTCGCGGCCAACCTCGCTCCCGTAGCGGCTTGGGCGAACCCGGCCCGGCGCTGGTATAGTTTTGCTCTACCTGCGACGCGAGCCGTTCATGACTACTTCCCCTGCCCCGATCCTGATCACCGGCGCCGGCCAGCGTGTCGGCCTGCATTGCGCGTTGCGCCTGCTGGAAGACGGTCACCGGGTGATCATCAGCTACCGCACCGAGCGCCCGGGCGTGCAGGCCTTGCGCGAGCGTGGCGCGATCGCCCTGTTCGCCGACTTCTCCAGCGAAGCCGGGATCCAGGCCTTCATCAGCCAATTGCACGACCACACCGACAGCCTGCGGGCGATCGTGCACAACGCCTCACAATGGCTGGAAGAAACATCCGGCCAGGAAAGCGCGGCCTTCGCCGACATGTTCAGCGTGCACATGCTCGCGCCCTACCTGATCAACCTGCATTGCGCCGACCTGCTGCGACGCTCCAGCCCCGCCGACATCGTGCACATCGGCGACGACGTCACCCGCCGCGGCAGCAGCAAGCACATCGCCTATTGCGCCACCAAGGCCGGCCTCGACAGCCTGACCCTGTCCTTCGCGGCGAAATATGCCCCGACGATCAAGGTCAACGGCATCGCCCCGGCTCTGTTAATGTTCAATCCCGACGACGACGCGGCCTACCGCGCCAAGGCCCTGGCCAAGTCCGCCCTGGGCATCGAACCCGGCTGCGAGGTGGTCTACCAGAGCCTGCGTTATCTGCTCGACAACCCTTATGTCACCGGCACTACCCTGACCGTCAACGGCGGGCGGCACCTCAAGTAAGGCTTCCCGCGAGGACGTTACATGACGCTTTCCCTGCCCCAGCATTACCGCGAGATCCTCAAGGATCTCGGCGAAGACCCCGAGCGCGAAGGTTTGCTCGACACCCCGCAACGCGCGGCCAAGGCCATGCAGTACCTGTGTCATGGCTACAGCCAGTCGGTGGACGAGGTGGTCAATGGCGCGCTGTTCGCCTCCGACAACGATGAAATGGTCATAGTCGCCGACATCGAACTCTATTCCCTGTGCGAACATCACCTGCTGCCCTTCATCGGCAAGGCCCATGTGGCTTATATTCCCACCGGCAAGGTGCTGGGCCTGTCGAAGATCGCCCGGATCGTCGACATGTTCGCCCGCCGCCTGCAGATCCAGGAAAACCTCACGCGGGAAATCGCCGACGCGGTGCAGCGGGTGACCCAGGCCGCCGGGGTCGCGGTGGTCATCGAAGCCCAGCACATGTGCATGATGATGCGCGGCGTCGAGAAGCAGAACTCGACCATGCACACCTCGGTGATGCTCGGCGCCTTTCGCGAGTCGAGCACCACGCGCCAGGAATTCCTGCAATTGATCGGACGGAGCAAGTAGCAATGCCACAACTTCAGCCAGGAATGGCTCGCATCCGGGTCAAGGACCTGTGCCTGCGGACCTTCATCGGAATCAACGAGGACGAGATCCTCAACAAGCAGGATGTGCTGATCAACCTGACCATCCTGTATGCCGCGCAAGAAGCCGTGCGCGACAACGACATCGACCATGCGCTGAACTACCGCACCATCACCAAGGCGATCATCGCCCACGTGGAGGGCAACCGCTTTGCCCTGCTCGAGCGCCTGACCCAGGAAATCCTCGACCTGATCATGGCCAACGAATCGGTGCTGTACGCCGAGGTCGAAGTCGACAAACCCCACGCCCTGCGTTTCGCCGAGTCGGTGTCGATTACCTTAGCGGCAAGTCGTTAGCTACAAGCTGCAAGTAAAAGCCGATCTGCTTTGACTTGCAGCTTGCCGCTTGTAACTTGCCGCTATCCCCATCCTTCTATATGCAGTGAGCCTTATGACCGAGCAACAACGCCTGGAACTCGAAGCCGCCGCCTTCCGCCGCCTGGTCGCGCACCTGGACAGCCGCAAGGACGTGCAGAACATCGACCTGATGAACCTCGCCGGCTTCTGCCGCAACTGCCTGTCCAAGTGGTACAAGGCCGAGGCCGACGAGCGCCAGATCGAGGTCAGCCTCGATGACGCCCGTGAAGTGGTGTATGGCATGCCCTACGCCGAGTGGAAGAATCTCTACCAGAAAGAAGCCAGCGCCGAGCAGCAAGCGGCGTTCGCCAAAGGAAAACCCCATGACTGACCTGAACACCCTGCGCGCCAGCCTCAAGAGCGGCGAGCACGCCTTCGCCGACACCCTGGCCTTTATCGCCGCCGGCTACGACTACCAGCCACAGGCCTTCAACAACGGCGGCGTGGAAAACGCCGCCGGGCAGAACGAAGGCTCGTGCAAGACCCTGGGCCTGGCCTTGCTGGAAGGCTTGAGCGACGAAGAAGCGCTGCTGGCGTTCGGCGAGCATTACCGCTCGGTGCTGGCCACCCCTGAAGGCAGCGACCACGGCAATATCCGCGCGCTGATCGCCTATGGCCTGGCGGGTGTGAAGTTCGCGCAGCAGCCACTCAAGCGCCGCTGATCCTGTAGGAGCGAGGCTTGCCCGCGATGGGCAGCATGCGGTCTATCTGAAGCACCGCGTTGTCTGGATCGCAGGCAAGTCGGATCGCCGCCCGCTCGCTCCTACAGAAGCAGCAGATACAAAAAAACCGGCCTGGGCCGGTTTTTTCATTTCAACGGTCTGAGAATCAAGCGTTCTGCAGATCGTCCAGGTAACGCTCGGTGTCCAGGGCAGCCATGCAGCCGGCACCGGCCGAGGTAATGGCCTGACGGTAGACGTGGTCGGCCACGTCACCGGCGGCGAAGATGCCCGCGATGCTGGTCGCGGTGGCGTTGCCTTCACGGCCGCCCTGCACCACCAGGTAGCCGTCCTTCAGTTCCAGCTGGCCTTCGAACAGCGAAGTGTTCGGAGTATGGCCAATGGCGATGAACACACCGTCGACCTTGATCTCGTCGAAGCTGCCGTCGTTGTTCTTCAGGCGCGCACCGGTGACACCCATGTTGTCGCCCAGCACTTCGTCCAGGTTGGCGTTCAGCTTGAGCTCGATCTTGCCTTCGGCAACCCGGGCATTGAGCTTGTCGATCAGGATCTTCTCGGCGCGGAAGGTATCGCGACGGTGGATCAGGGTGACCTTGCTGGCGATGTTGGCCAGGTACAGGGCTTCTTCGACAGCGGTGTTGCCGCCACCGACCACGGCCACTGGCTTGTTGCGATAGAAGAAGCCGTCGCAGGTCGCGCAGGCCGACACGCCCTTGCCCATGAAGGTTTCTTCCGAAGGCAGGCCCAGGTAACGGGCGCTGGCGCCGGTGGCGATGATCAGGGCGTCGCAGGTGTAAGTCGCGCTGTCGCCAGTCAGGGTGTAAGGCTTGGCGGCGAAGTCCACGGCATTGATGTGATCGAAGACGATTTCGGTTTCGAAACGCTCGGCGTGTTCACGCATGCGCTCCATCAGCGCCGGGCCGGTCAGGCCATGGACGTCGCCCGGCCAGTTGTCGACTTCGGTGGTGGTGGTCAGCTGACCGCCGGCCTGCATGCCGGTAATCAGCAGCGGCTTCAGGTTGGCGCGGGCGGCATAGACCGCGGCGCTGTAACCGGCAGGGCCGGAACCGAGAATAATCACACGCGAATGACGTACATCAGACATGACTCACTCCTATCGACCGGCCCGGATCACTGGCGCGGAACGCCGGATTGCCGGCTGGAATAAAAAAGGACGGCGAAAGCACTTGGGGAAGGCTTCAGGTTCGCCCGTCCGAAAAATAATGGGTGCAGCGTATAGAGGGGGCGAAGATTAAGGAAATACGGTTTAACAATCCAGCTCATAGGAGGTCTCTATCCGGTATCGGTGTATTTACCGGCGCCTTTGTTACAGTTGATGTCGACCTAACGACCGCGCTTTCGCCGGTGGGGCAAAGCCGGTAAGGTCGGCGCGTTTTCCCCCTTGCACGGAGCTCCTTATGCCCGCCCCCGTTCTGTCCGGCCCGCAATACCTGCGCGAGGGCCTCAAGCTGGTACTCAGCCCCGGCCTGCGTCTGTTCGTCCTTTTGCCCCTGGCCATCAACCTGGTGCTGTTCGTCGGATTGATCTATTTCGCCGGCCATCAGTTCAGCCTGTGGGTCGACACCCTGATGCCTTCCCTGCCGGACTGGCTGAGCTTTCTCAGCTACATCCTCTGGCCGCTGTTCGTGGTGCTGGTGCTGCTGATGGTGTTTTTCACCTTCACCATGCTGGCCAACGTGATCGCCGCGCCCTTCAACGGTTTCCTCGCGGAGAAAGTCGAAGTGGTGGTCCGCGGCACCGACGACTTCCCGCCCTTCAGCTGGGCCGAACTGCTGGCCATGATCCCGCGCACCCTGGCCCGGGAAATGCGCAAGCTGGGTTATTTCCTGCCGCGGGCCATCGGTCTGTTCATCCTGTCCTTCATTCCGGTGGTGAACCTGGTGGCCGCGCCGCTGTGGCTGCTGTTCGGCGTGTGGATGATGGCGATCCAGTACATCGACTACCCGGCGGACAACCACAAGCTGGGCTGGAACGAGATGCTCGCCTGGCTGCGGGAAAAGCGCTGGCAGAGCATGAGCTTTGGCGGGATCGTCTATCTGGTGCTGCTGATCCCGGTGGTCAACATCCTGATGATGCCGGCGGCGGTGGCCGGTGCGACGCTGTTCTGGGTGCGTGAACGCGGTGCGGAAAACCTGGTGACCCAGCAACCCTGAGTCCGCTTGCAGTGCCCCTCTCCCGTTGCTTATGAGCACAGAGAGGGGCACTGACTCCCCCTCCACTACAGCTTCTCAGTCCCGCGACAAAGCCTCGGCACCGCCACTGAAGCGCTGGCGATACTCCAGCGCCGTCACCCCGAAGACCCGCTGGAAAGACCGGCGAAAGGTCGCCTCGCAACCCAGGCCGCAGCGCAGGGCGATACGCTTGAACGGCAACTCGGTGTCATCCAGCAGTTGCCGGGCCGCCTCCACCCGGATGCGCTCCACGGCCTTGGCCGGCGTGGTGCCGGTCTGCTCCCGGTAGCGACGCAAGAAACTGCGCTCACTCATGCCCATCTGCTGCGCCAATACCCCTACCGACAGATCCTGTGCGACATGCTCGGTGATCCAGGCATGCAATGGCGCGAAACCTCCCGCGCGACTCTGCAGGAACAACGGCACGCTGAACTGGGCCTGGCCACCGGGACGCTTGAGAAAGACCACCAGATAACGTGCGACCTCCAGCGCCAGTTCATGCCCCAGGTCCTCCTCCACCAGGGCCAGGGCCAGATCGATACCGGCCGTGACGCCTGCCGAGGTCCAGACGGGCCCGTCGTTGATGAAGATCGAATCGGGCTCCACCAGCACCCGAGGATAGCGTCGGGCCAGCTCCTCACACCGACTCCAATGGGTCACCACCCGCCGTCCATCGAGCAGCCCGGCGTCAGCCAGCAGGAAGGCCCCGTCGCAAATTGACACCGTGCGCCGGGTGATGGCCGCCCGCTGTCCGATCCACGCCGGTAAGGTCCCGTCCCGGCGGGCGGCATCCACGCCGGGGCCACCGGTCACCAGCAAGGTGTCGCAGGGCGACCGGGCGTCCGGAAGCGGCAGGGGGCACAACTCCAGCCCTTCGGACGAACGCAGCGGGCCTTCAGTAGCGGCGATGACCCCAACCTCATAGGCCGGGTCCCGGCCTGTGGCTGCCAGCAACTCGTTGGCCATGGCAAACACCCGCAACGGCCCCGACAGATCGAGCATGTTCACCTGGGGAAAAACCAGAAAATGGACGGCCTTGGGCTGCGGCCTCATGGTTTTCGGCACCTGTACGGATTTGGCGTGAATTGTCGCACTTTTGGCAAAAACGCCAAGCCCGGACTGCTTAAGGTGCATGGGCCGGCACTCAGTCGCGGCCCACCACCATGACCCCCTGGGCACGAGCCAATCCCCCGAGCTTCGTCGCCAAGGCCTGACCAAGGATCCAGACATGCTGCTCACCCCTGACACACCCTTGAAAGTCGCTTTTCTCATCGCCCCGCAATATGCCTTGATGGACATTGCCGGCGCCCATTCGGTATTCGGCATGGCTCCCAATACCGAGCTGCATCTGCTGTGGAAAAACCGCGAGCCCGTCAATGCGCTACCGGACTTTTCCACCCGCGCCACCACCACGTTCGACGAGTGCCCGGAAGATCTCGACGTGCTGGTCGTTGGCGCGGTAGGCCCCGCCGCCATCGAGGACCCACAAGTGATCGACTTTCTGCGGCGGCAGTGTGGTCGCACCCGTTTCGTCATTTCCATTTGTGCCGGAGCCTTGCTGCTAGGGGCCGCCGGGGTTCTCGAAGGACGCCGGGCAACCACCAACTTTCACCTGATCCACACCCTGGAAGCCTTCGGTGCCGAGGCCGTCAGTGGTGGCTCGGTGGTGGTCGACGGGTCGCTGTACAGCGCGGGCCCTGCCACCGGCTCCTTCGAGGCCGCCCTGATGGTGCTGGCGCAACTGCGGGGCGAAAAGGCCGCCAAACTGATGGAGCTGACCATCGAGTATCACCCTCGCCCGCCCTTCAATGTCGGCACTCCGGAACTGGCAGGCCCCGAACTCAGCAGCCAGACGCGGGCCCTCTATGCCGACTTTTTCCGACAGTGTGCCGAGCCGGCCCTGGCGCACTATCGCAGCGGCGCCAAGCAACAGTCTTGAGCAGTCATAAATCCATCATCGCAACGTCACAGTGACGACATGGCCTCGGCTGACACTGAGGCCATGACGACAGCTCTGCATATCACTCTGATCACCGAAACCTTCCCACCGGAGATCAATGGCGTGGCCAATACCCTTGGCCGCCTGTGCGATGGATTGCGCGCCCGTGGACACCAGGTGGAACTGATTCGCCCGCGCCAGGGCAGCGATCAGAGCCGGATCAGCGACGAGGGTTTGCTGCTGTGCCGTGGCTGGCCGCTGCCGGGTTATCCGGGGCTGCAATGGGGCCAGTCGTCGATGCACAAACTGTTGCGACGCTGGAAACGTCATCGCCCGGATGTGCTGTACATCGCCACCGAGGGCCCGCTGGGCCTGTCCGCGCTACGGGCGGCGCGACGCCTGGGGATTTCCGTGGTCAGCGGTTTCCACACCAACTTCCAGCAGTACTCCAGCCAGTACGGCCTGGGTTTGCTGACGCGCCTGCTGACCCACTACCTGCGCTGGTTCCACAACCGTTCCAAGTTGACCCTGGTGCCCAGCGCCAGCCAGCGCCTGGAACTGGAGCGACGCAACTTCGAGCGCCTGGCGCTGCTGTCGCGCGGGGTCGACAGCCAGCTGTTCCACCCGGCCAAACGCCTCAACGAGCTGCGCGAAAGTTGGGGCCTGGGCAACGATGATATCGCGGTGATTCATGTCGGCCGCCTGGCACCGGAGAAGAACCTGGGCCTGCTCAAACGCTGCTTCACCCAGTTGCAAAGCACTTATCCACAGCAGGCCATGAAGTTGATCGTGGTGGGCGATGGCCCGCAACGCGCGGTCCTGCAGAAGGAGTTGCCGGACGCCGTGTTCTGCGGCTCGCAACGCGGCGAAGCGCTGGCCAGTCACTATGCGTCGGGGGATCTGTTTCTGTTCCCGAGCCTGACCGAAACCTTCGGCAACGTGGTGCTCGAGGCCCTGGCCTCGGGGCTGGCCGTGGTGGCTTACGACCAGGCCGCGGCGGCCCAGCATATTCGCCATGGCTACAACGGTGTGCTGGCGATGCCCGGGGACGAATGCGCATTCTGCGATGCGGCCAGTTGGCTGCTGGAAGAGCCCGAGACCCTGCGTCGGGTGCGCCTCAATGCCCGCCAGCACGCCAGCCGCCAGGGCTGGGCGGCGATCATCGAGCAGTTTGAAACCCAGCTGCGTGGCGCCTGCACGGAAGAAGTGGTGGTGCCTCAAGGGCGGTTGTTGCCCTAGCGCTGAAAACATCAGAGCCAAAAGCATCGCGGGCAAGCCTCGCTCCTACACGGACGGTGATCCTGTAGGAGCGAGCGGGCGGCGATCCGACTTGCCCGCGATAGCATTCCAGAGGCTGAGCTTAAACCAGCGTCATCAACGCCTCACGGCTGAACGGCAGGATGTCCTGCTCGCGGCCGTCACGTACCTTCTGCGCCCAGTCCGGGTCCACCAGCAATGCGCGCCCTACGGCCACCAGGTCGAACTCATCGTTGTTCAAGCGCTCCAGGAGCTTTTCCAGGCTCGCCGGCTGCGCCACCTTGTCGGTGTTGACCATGAACTGCAGGAACTCGCCGTCGAGGCCGACGCTGCCCACGGTGATGGTCGGCTTGCCGGTGAGCTGACGAGTCCAGCCGGCCAGGTTCAGTTCGGAACCCTCGAACTCCGGTTCCCAGAAACGGCGGGTGGAGCAGTGGAAAATATCCACACCGGCGTCCGCCAGCGGCTTGAGGAACTTGCCAAGGGCCTCGGGGGTTTGTACCAGGCGGGCGCTGTAGTCCTGCTGCTTCCATTGCGAGAAGCGGAAGATGATCGGGAAGCCAGGACCCACCGCGGCGCGCACGGCCTGGATCAGCTCGATGGCAAACCGCGAACGCTGGGCTAGGTCGCCACCGTACTCGTCAGTACGCTGGTTGCTGCCTTCCCAGAAGAACTGGTCGACCAGGTAGCCGTGGGCACCGTGGATCTCCACGCCGTCCATGCCGATGCTCTGGGCATCCTTGGCGGCCTGGGCGAAGGCGGCGATCACTTCGCGGATATCGTCCTGGGTCATGCCGTGGACCACCACCTGGCCGTCCTTGAGTTTTTCCGACGGGCCGTAACCCGGCACGCTGGCATCCGGCTCGGTGCCCAGGCGGCGCACGTTGCCCACATGCCACAGTTGCGGAACGATCTTGCCGCCTTCGGCATGCACTGCGTCCACCACCTTCTTCCAGCCGGCCAGGGCCGCTTCGCCATAAAAGCGCGGCACGTTCGGATAACCGTTGGAAGCCTTGTGCCCGACCGTGGTGCCTTCGGTGATGATCAGGCCGACCCCGGCCGCGGCGCGACGACGGTAGTACTCGATGACTTTCGAGTTCGGTACGCCGCCCGGGGAAAACGACCGGGTCATCGGCGCCATCACCACACGGCTCGACAGCTCCAGGGCACCCAGCTGAAAGGGTTTGAACAAGGCTTGAACGGGCATGCTGTACTCCAGGGCTGAGGGTCTGAATCGCGGGAAGCGGCAGATCGGGCGGGTACGCCGACGGCCTTATGATGGAGATAATATTCCGTGCCCCAGGCAACGCCCAGCACTATTGATCAGGGTGATTAAGGTGCCAAAGCGCAGAGAAACGAGAGGTGCGCGAACGCGCGGTAAAACCGGCCGGGCAGCGGGGCCCGGCGTGCAGATTCAGCTCAAGGCTTTTTCGATGGCCTGGACCACGGTCGGATCATCGGGTGCGGTGCGCGGGGAGAAACGCGCCAGGACGCGGCCGTCCTTGCCCAGCAGGAACTTCTCGAAGTTCCAGGTGATGTCGCCCGGAAACTCCGCCCCTTCGCCCGCCAGCAGACGGTACAACTGATGGCGCTCCGGACCGTTGACTTCCAGCTTGCTGCTCAACGGAAAGGTCACCCCGTAGTTGAGGCTGCAGAACTCCTGGATCTCCTGCTCGGAGCCCGGCTCTTGCCCGGCGAATTGATT
>Ga0207976_100306_pt1 | contig 23521 bp, 21 predicted proteins | sample LakWasMe94_HOW11_2_FD_183916 | JGI IMG/M metagenome (GOLD analysis project Ga0207976, IMG submission 183916) | Freshwater sediment methanotrophic microbial communities from Lake Washington under simulated oxygen tension - Sediment Metagenome... | ecosystem: Environmental > Aquatic > Freshwater >... | reverse complement strand
CCCGTGGCGGGCAACCGCCAGAACAACATCCGCGCGGGCTTCTCCACCCCGCTGCGCCCCAGCCTTCGCCTGGCGTGGGACGGCATGGTGCGCCCGCGCTGGCTGGCAGGCACACTGCTGCGCACGCTGGCACACCACGGCATGCCGCATTTTGAAAACTCGTTTGCCGAGCGCGGCGCGCCCATCCTGTCCTCACGTGTACAGCGCGACTTTGCCGCGCGTGACCACTTTGACTGGAGCCACATCGCTCACATCCGCCGCCAGTGGCGCGGCCCGCTGGTCGTCAAGGGCATCCTCAGCCCGCAGGATGCCGCCCTCGCCCGCCAGCACGGGGTGGACGGCATCATCGTCAGCAACCACGGCGGTCGCCAGCTCGATGGCGCCGTGGCCCCGCTGCGCGTGCTGCCCGCCATTGCCGAGCAGGCTGGCAGCGGCATGACAGTGATGTTGGACGGCGGCATCCGCCGGGGCACCGACGTGATCAAGGCCCTTGCGCTGGGCGCGCAGGCGGTGTTTGTAGGGCGGCCCTTCAACTACGCCGCTGCGGTGGATGGCGAGGCGGGCGTGACAGCGGCCATTGATCTATTGCGCGCCGAGGTGGACCGCAACTTGGCCATGCTGGGCACCACCACCTGCGCAGCGCTGGGGCCAGAGCATCTCATGGACCGCCGAGCACCGTAGAGGACTGCGGCGCACGCGTATCGGCGAGTGTCTGATCAAGCTGGGGAGCAAAGTGCAATCAGCGCAGTTTGAAATGAAGTGATGGCAGCGCCGCCAACGCCCCTTGTCGATCACTTCAAAATTGATAGCTGTTGGCGGTTATCTGCAAAGCACTAGCAGCACTTTTCATTCAATAGGGTTGGTCTTCAGCGCCCCGGACGGCCTCAGGCTGATTTCGAACTTTCACTCGACCACCATTGGCAGGCAGTTTTTGACCCGAACCGTCCCGTTTGCCGCGCACTATGGAACTGCCATGGGTGGCCCTTCAGTTAAAGTCCTCGCCCCGCGGGTGATTTTTGGCCGCTTCGTGCACCCCAGTGACTGGGTTTGAAAACAAAATCTGCGACTTTGGGTGGCACGCCGGCTGATGTGGCCGTGCAAACCGCAACTCGCGGAAATAGAAAAAAATATGCTGCTAACCGATATAGCCGTCGAGCACACTTTGGTGTCTAAAAAGGATGGCGTTCGTCAGACTTTCTTGCTGCATCCTTTTACTGATACACAGCGCGATTCACTGGGAAAATTCGAGCTCGTCCGCGACATCAGCCAGCCCGGATTCAAAGATGTGAAACGCTCCACCTTCGTATCGTTTCACCAATTGGCGGAGCTGTATGCAAAAGGCCTGCTCGAAGAATTCGGGTTTTCCGTTCGCATGTGTCCGGGTAAAGGCACCTACCCTGCCAAGCTTCCAGCCAAAAAGATATTGCCCACCAGCATCAAGCCAGGCTCTTCGTTCGATCTGGCGGTGCAAAAGGTGGATATTTCCAAGCCGGCCACGCGCGAATTGAAAACGGCCTTGCTTCGCACCAACGTCCAAATTTAAGCGTGACGGCGCTAATCGACAAAGAGCCGATGTGAATCCAACCATTGCCCATGCTGAACTGATTGCCACATTCAAGCGGGCCGAGGCAGATGCCGCTCACAAATTCGGGCTGATCCAAGCGGCTGCGAACAAAGGTCCGAAGGCGATCCAAGCCGCCACAGAAACAGCGGCAAAGGCGGCAAAACGCAGGGACTCTTTTGCGAAAAAGCTGGGCGATCTGGGGGTGGACCTAAAGTATTGAGTGCCGCCAAGCCCATGGCTTAACACCCACCGTTGGCGACCGCGCACAAGGGGCCTTGATCATCAAAATAATCTCCGTAATCTGAAAACAGAATCGGTCATGGGTCCTGCCCCGATTTGCATGTTTTCAAAGCACGGCAGTTGAAGCGTCTTCATTTTTCGGCTTACAAAGGTTTTCAGAGAGATGGGAAACCGCTATAGGTTGACTGCCGTCATTCAGCTTTGACCGTACTGTTATCACTTCTACAAACACTGGGCGTTCCGCATCATCGGCGGTTTGTCTGCTTCGCTGATCTCATCCCAGTTAAACCCGCGGACCTGGTGACTTTGCTTCATTGACGCTGTCCGGCTTTCGCCTGTCAAAAACTAGCTGCGGAAATTGGCGCTAGGCCATACCAGTTCGCCGTCCAGGGTCCCGAAACAAATTCAACGGTCGTAACTTGGAAATCTTTACCCTCCACGGGTAGGTATTCGCGGGAACGAAGCCATCTAATGGCCTCACGAAGCCCTTCATCTCGGATCTTTGCGGCCAACTGCCAGACTTTTACCACTGGCACATCGAGATGCTGAACGCGCGCATGACCAATGGAATTCTCCGAACCGACTACCGCCATCACCTCATAGCTGTGATCAATCTGAAGCAACGACAGCACTCGCGCGCTTCTATCTTTAACCTGCTTTGCAATTGCTAGTGCCTGGGAGACTCCTTTGCGAATTTCTTCTGAACGCTCTCTGAGCTCCCGGACCTCAGCTGGCTCGATGAACCACTTGATCTCAAGGCAAAGGCACAGCTTGGCAGCATGGTCAACGATGGCTAGATCGATATCCGTGCCATTCACATCGCCATGACGAAACTGAAGGTCAAGCCCTTGCAGCGTCTCCTGGATGCGCCTCCGCAACTCGTTTTCCTTCTCATTCACGAGCTGTGAGTAAATTTTCCGATCAGCTGGAATCTGATTGAGCAATACGCAAAGGTTTCTCTCGGCGTTCACATTGGTAAGAACGAACGGAGAGATAGCGTACTGCCCGTTGGTCAAGTCGACCAAAGGCTGAATGGCAATGTCGGGACTACGAACGCCGACTTCACCAAACGTCAAATAGGTAAGTATTTTCTGAACCTCGGGTTTAGGAACGCCAGTGTGACGAGCGACGAGTGCAACTAGCGCGCTCTTCCTTGGCGTCCAGACCGCGCTGGAGAATGCGACGGCTGTGGCGCCGTCATTGCTGGCAATCTGCCGCGCCACGAACCAGCCGTACGTCATGCACTGCAGGCAAGTGAACACCGCGCGGTACTGCGAGAGGGTAAAACAAGAAAATGTCCAAGTTCCCGGCAACGAATGGCGCTCGTCAAAATATTCACCGAATGCTGCGACCAGCGTCAATAAGAGCTTGGCAGAAAAGTCGACAGAGTAGACCCCGCCGTTTCGGCGCATGGAAGTCCGAACCTCGCGGTGAACGAGATTTGCATCCAATATCCTTTCTGCTGTCATCTCTCGTTTGCCGACGAATCTGTCGTAGGCCTCGTAAGAGAGGTCCTGCTCTGTCCAGTCAGATGCGACGAGCCGATTGCCGTCGATTCGTAATGTGATGTCGCCAGCGTGGAATAACGGAAATAGAGTGCAGAACTGCGAGTAGCCCTCTGCGGCATCCAACCAGTCGCTGGCCAACTGATATTCCTCGTTGACGAGCTTTCGGTCGAAGTTGAAGGGCCCTTTCGCGCACGTTTGATGACAAATCCTCAACGGGTACGTCAACGCGTTCATCAAGCCATCAGCGTAGATGGCTGCTTGATCAGCCTCCAACTTAGATAGTTGGAAAAGATGTAGATCTTCCGAAAATGAAAGGATTGTCCAAGCCGCCTTGGCAAACGGTAGCTGCCCAAGTGCATTGGAGGCGAACGCGTTGTCAACATCCGCTTCGGCTTGGAGGAGACTTAATCGATCAGACACAAGCGGATTCCTCAGATACGGATCTTGTTGCTCTTAATGTTGTGTGACCCGAACATAGTCGGAAGCCCATTTGCATGTACTCAATGCTAGCTGGCTGTAAGACACAGAGAGCGTAAAGAGAATGACTACGGTATCAAGTGTCCCAGTTCCTCATACCACCGCGTTGACGTATCCGTCGGTTGGATGATTAGCAAGGGGATGGGGCGAGCCGCCGACGCCCTGCATGACGGCTATTGAGCAGTGAACGGACGTGCACGTCACATTTATGAGCGTCCGCAAACGCTGCATTGCAGTCATTTCTCTGCAGCTTGAGCTAGGCCGAAAGCTGCGCGCCAAAACACAGCCAGAGCAATGCCATGGTGGACACCGAACTGAAGCAGATGGATGAGTCATAAAAAAGGCGCCGGGCTCTTCCAAACCCGGCGCTCTCATTCCAACTAGCTTTATCAAGCCAGCTTGAACGGCAGCTCGCGTGGCGTCTTGCCCGTGATCTGCGCGATGGCATTGGCAAACGCCGGTGCCAGCGGTGGCAGGCCCGGTTCGCCCATGCCCTTCGGTGGATCGGCGCTGGGCACGATGTGCACCGTCACCTGCGGCATGTCGGTGATGCGGGGCACGGCGTAGTCGCCGAAGTTGCTCTGCTCCACCACACCGTCTTTGAGCGTGATGGCTGCGCCGGGCAGGCAGGTGCCCAGGCCCATCAGCGCGGCGCCTTGCACCTGGGCTTCCACGCTCTTGGGGTTGACCACCAGGTTGCAATGCACGCCCGCGGTGATGCTGTGCAGCTTGGGCGTGCCGTCTTTGACGGAGGCCTCGACCACATACGCCACCACCGACTCGAACGACTCGTGCACCGCCACGCCCCAGGCACGGCCTGCGCCCAGCTTCTTCTTGCCGTAGCCCGACTGGGCAACGGCAAGCTGCAGCGCCGCCTTGTGGCGCGGGTGCTTGTCGCCCATCAGGGCCAGGCGGTACGCCACAGGGTCCTGCTTGGTGGTGCGGGCCACTTCGTCGATCAGGGTCTCCATGGCGTAGGCCGTGTGGGTGGAACCCACGCTGCGCCACCACAGCACCGGCACGTTCACATCCGGGTGGTGAACCGACAGCTTCATGGGTACGTCGTACGGCTCTTTCATGCCCTCGATGGCCGTGGCGTCAATGCCGTTCTTGATCATGAAGGCCTCGAACGGCGAGCCCTTGGTGATGGACTGGCCGACGATGGTGTGGTCCCACGCCAGGATCTTGCCCTTGGCGTCAAAGCCGATCTCGGCGCGGTGCACGTGCATGGGGCGGTAATAGCCGCCCTTGATGTCGTCTTCGCGGCTCCACAGCGTACGCACTGGCGCGGTGATGCCAGCAGTGCGCGCGGCCTTGGCCACCCCGCAGGCCTCCACCACGTAGTCGCTGGTGGGGATGGCGCGGCGGCCAAAGCCGCCACCGGCCATCTGCGTGTTCACCTTGACGTTTTGCGGCTGCAGGCCCAGCGTCTTGGCGGCGGCCATCGCGTCCAGGCCGGGCATCTGGGTGCCCATCCACAGTTCCGCCTTGTCCCCGTCCAGCTTCACGGTGCAGTTCAGCGGCTCCATGGGCGCGTGCGCCAGGTACGGGAAGACGAACTCGGCGCTGATCTTGTGGGGTGCGCCCGCCAGCGGCGCCATGTCGGCCTGCATGGCCACATTGCCTGGCTTGGCGGCCAGTTCGCGGTACTGCGCCAGCAGCGCGGCGGTGTCGGGCTTGGTGACCGCGCTGGTGTCCCACTCCACCTTGAGGGCGTCGCGCCCCTGCTTGGCGGGCCAGTAGCCGTCGGCCACGATGGCAACGCCCTCGCCGCCCCGGTCGGTGGGCACGCGAAGCACGGCCTTCACGCCCTTGATGGCTTTGGCAGCGCTGTCGTCCAGGGACTTCACCTTGGCACCAAACACGGGCGGGCGGGCTACCACGGCCGTCAACATGCCGGGCAGGCGCACGTCAATGCCGTAGTCCTGCTGGCCGCTCGACTTGGCCTTGGCATCCAGGCGCCCGGTGGGCTTGCCGATCAGGCGGAATTGCTTGGGGTCCTTGAGTGCGACCTTTTCAGGCACGGGCTGCTTCATGGCGGCTTCAGCCAGTGCACCGTAGCCCAGCTTCTTGCCACCGGGGCCGACCACAAAGCCGTTGCTGGTGCGCAGGGCCGACGCGTCCACGCCCCACTGGGCGGCCGCCGCCGAAACCAGCATGGCCCGGGTGCGCGCGCCCAGCTCGCGGTACTGGGTATACGAGTTCTTGATGGAGTTGGAGCCACCGGTGAGGTGCATTCCAAATGCGGGGTCGGCGTAGGCCGGGTTGGCGTCGCCGTGCACGCTGCGCACCTTGCTCCAGTCGGCATCCAGCTCCTCGGCCAGGATCATGGGCAGGCCGGTTTGCACGCCCTGGCCAAAGTCCAGGCGATTGATGGTGACGGTGACGGTGCCATCGGCATCGATGCGCACAAAGGCCGAGGGCTGTTCGTGCGGCTTGAGGCCAGCGGGGGCCGCAGCGGCTGCGCCCTGTGCAGCAGACACCAGGGGAAACGCGCCCAGCGCAAAGCCCGAGGCAGCCGACACCTTGAGGAAGGTGCGGCGAGCCACACCTTCCGAGGCATCAAAAGCTCCTGAATTCATAGCGCCCTGCGCTTTATCCACTAGCGCTTGGAGGTGTTTCGGCATGAAATGTTGTGCCTGGCCCTGCAGGGCATGGGGTTCGAAGTGCATGGTGGTCTCCTTCAATCAGGCCAGGGTCTTGGCAGCGTCGTGGATGGCGGCGCGGATGCGCACGTAGGTGCCGCAGCGGCACACGTTGCCGGCCATGGCAGCGTCGATGTCGGCGTCGGAGGGCTTATTCTTGCCCTTGAGCAGCGCGGTGGCGCTCATGATCTGGCCGCTCTGGCAGTAGCCGCACTGGGCCACATCGTGCTTGACCCAGGCGGCATGCACGGCCTTGCCCACCTTGTCGTCGGCGGCAATGGCTTCAATGGTGGTGATCTTCTGGCCTGCCGCCGCCGAGATGGGCGTGATGCAGGACCGCACCGGCGAGCCGTTCAGGTGCACGGTGCACGCACCGCACAGCGCCTGGCCGCAGCCAAACTTGGTGCCGGTCATGCCCAGCGTGTCGCGCAGGGCCCAGAGGATGGGGGTGGATTCGTCGGCATCCACGGCCGTGTCTTTGCCGTTGATATTGAGGGTGGGCATCGTGGGACTCCTTGGGGTGAAGGTCAGCGCTCAAAAGCACAGCGCAATCGGTAGGGCGGCGCGGGTAGACATCAAGCCGCTTTGTTGTTTTAAGAGAATAACTATTCGATTAAACCGCAAAATTCGAGTTTCTGCAGCGGCACGATTTACGCCTTGATGGCGTCCCAGCACAGGCCAAACGCCATTTGGTGCACGGCCTCGTCATCGGGCAGCACCTGGGTACGGATCAGGTTGCCGGTCTCCCGCACCGAGCCCACCAGGCTGGCCGTGAGCAGCGGAATGGGCACGGCCTTGAGGATCTCCTGCTGCTGGCCTTCTTCCATCAGCGCAAAAAAGCCCGCCATCAGCCGGGTCGAAAATTCGCGGTTGCCCTGGGTGAACCAGGGCGAGTTGTAGTACTGCTCCTGGAACACCACCTCGGCGTATTGGTCCAGCCGATGGCGCAGCAGATTACCCCAGGCGCGGCGCACCCGTGCGCGGTAGGGCATGCCAGGTTCTATGCCGTCCATGATGCGCGCGGCCGTCACGGTCTTGGCATCCTGGTACAGCTGGCTGATCAGTTCGTCCTTGGACGGGTAGTACACGTACAGCGTGCTCGTGGCCACACCCGCTGTCCGGGCAATGTCGGCCAGGGTCAGGCCGCTCAGGCCCCGCTGGGCCACCAGTTCAAAGGTGGCCTGGGCAATGGCACGCTGTTTTTCGTCGTCTTTGGGTTTCATCGGAACCAGGAATATAAGCGAACACAAATTCGATCACCACCAAAGCCCGTGCGCATGACTACGGCGCCATGCCCTAGCGCAAAGCACCATGGTACGGGGGATGCACAATCGTGGCCATGACCACGAACTCCATCGCGGACCTCCGCAAGAGCTACGAGCGCGCCGAACTCAACGAAGACGCCTCGCACGCCGCCCCCCTGCAGCAGTTTGACCAGTGGCTCAAAGAAGCCATCAGCGCCGAAGTGCCCGAGCCCAACGCCATGACCCTGGCCACCGTGGGCAGCGACCTGCGACCCAGCACACGCATCGTGCTCATCAAGGGTTATGACGAGCGCGGCATTGTCTGGTTTACCAACTACGACAGCCGCAAGGGCCGCCAGATTGCGGGCAACCCGTTTGCAGCGCTGCAGTTTCACTGGGTGGAGCTGGAGCGTGTGGTGCGCATCGAAGGCGTGGTGGAGAAGGTCAGCGACGAGGAAAGCGACGAATACTTCAGCAGCCGCCCCCTGGATTCGCGCATCGGCGCCTGGGCCAGCCCCCAAAGCCAGGTCATTTCAGGCCGCAGCGTGCTGGTGGCCAACGCGGCCAAATACGGGGCGCAATTCATGCTGAAACCGCCCCGCCCTCCACACTGGGGCGGCTACCGACTCAAGCCCGACCAGTGGGAGTTCTGGCAGGGGCGCAAGAGCCGTCTGCATGACCGGCTGCGCTACCGCCTCGATGGCAGCGACTGGGTGCGGGAGCGGCTGGCGCCCTGACCTGAACTAGGGCCCTGGGCCGTTAGCTCAGCCCGCCACCCAGCGCGTCACCGCCACAATCACCACCGGCATCGTCACCAGCCCCAGCGCGGTAGACACCGCCACGCTGGCGGTCACCTCTTCTTCTGCCACGCGGTAGCGCTGGGAGAACAAGAAGACGTTGGCCCCCACGGGCAGCGATGCCGCCACGATCATCACGGCCAGCGGCATGCCCGACAGGCCCAGCGCCCAGCCCATGCTGGCCAGCACCAGCGGGTGCACCACACATTTCACCAGCGCAATGCGCAGCGCAGCCTTGAACTGGTGGCCCACCTTGGTGAACGCCAGCGTCACCCCCACCAGCAGCAGCGCAATCGGCCCCAGCGCCTGGCCCAGCAGCTGCAGGGGCTTGCCCACCACCTCGGGCACCACCAGTCCCGTCTGTGCAAACAGCAGACCCGCAATGATGGGCAGCGGCACGGGGTGCACGATGCCGTTGCGGATGGCCTGCAGCACGGTGCGCCACATGGGCTGCTGCACGCCGCCTGGGCGCCCGGCATGTTCGCGTGCAGCCGCCAGCTCGAACACCACCGTGGCCGCAGTCAGCAGGATGAGCGAGTGCACCGAGATCAGGGTGAACAGCGTGACCAGCCCCGCATCGCCAAACACCAGGCCCACCAGCGGCACGCCGATCATCAGCGTGTTGCTGAAGGTGTTGGCCAGCGCCCGGGCGGCGCCCAGTGTGTTGAAGCCCTGCACCGCCAGCGTGGCCGCGTAGACCACGCCAAACGCCACAAAGTAGATGCCCACGGGGCCGAAGTTGAGGTCTTCGATGTGCACCGTGCTCATGGTGCGAAACAGCAGCGCGGGCGTGAGCACCATGAACACCAGGTTGGCCAGGTCCTTGACGGATTCGGCACGAATCCAGCCACGCCGCCCCACATAAAAGCCAATGGCGATGAACAGGATGACGGGGATCAGCGAGGTGAAGACAGGAGAGTTCACGGAGAAAAGCGCGCCAGGTCGGCAAAGGTGGGCGCCGATTGTCTCCCATGATCCCTGTCGACTCGGCGTGCTGCGCCCACCGCACTCCCAATTCTTGCTACATATTCAATAGCTATTAGCGCATATTTCACTAGCGCTTGACGCCGATTTCATTCAATTCCCCGGCCTGGGCCCGCTGGGGGCGTATCTGCCGCGGCGCGGGGCGCATCCTCCGACAGCAGGGCCAGCAGCCCTTGCAGCCCCTCCACCCGGTGGTCGGCCAGAGGCCAGGGTTCGACCCCCGGCCGCACCGTCTGGACGGTGGTGGCCCCCAGGGCGCGCCCGGCCGACAGTTCGGACAAGGGGTTGTCGCCCACCACCAGCATCTGGCGGGGCGCGCAGCCCTCGCGGGCCAGGATCTGCTCAAAAATGGCCTGCTTGCCATGCGCGGCGTCGGTGGGTGGTGCGTCAATCGCGTCGATGAGCACCTGTTCGAACCACGGGCGGATTCCCAGCGCATCGATCTTGCTGTCCTGCAGGCGCCGAAAGCCGCTGGTGACCAGGTAGCGCCGCAGCGGGATGCGGGGCAGCAGTTCGATGTCGGCGTAGCCTCGCAACGGCGCCTTCGCCTCCATCTGGCTGAACTGCTGCCACCCCGCCGCGCGCATCGCGGGCGTGAAATGGTGGCGCTCAGCCACCAGGTCGAACGCGGTGAACCAGCAGGCCTGCAGCGCTTGCTCAAGGGCGTCCGGGCTCAACGCGCCCTGGTTGGCTTGCCGCACAGCCTCGAAAGCGGGCTCGAACAAGGGCCCCACCGCCCGGGCATCCATCAGGCAGTTGTCCAGATCAAAAACAGCAACGGTGTAGTCCAAGGGCATCGCTCATCAAAAAAGTATCAGTGAACGGCGTGGCGCGTGACGGGCAAACGTCGCCCGCCTCATCCGGCCACGACGGACACCCCGTGGTCTGCCAGCGTCAGGCTGACCGGGGCCCCCACATCCAGCGGCAACTCCACCGGGGGCGACACCACAAAAATGGCGCCCAGGGCGCTGGCAAAGGTGTATTCCATGACGCTGCCCAGATAGGTGCAGCGGGTGACCCGCGCGGCCAGGCCCGCCGATGTGGCCGGGCCGATCACCCAGGCCTCAGGCCGCACGGCGATCTTGACCGGGCCTGCGGACAGTGCGGCGGGTGACGGCACACGCAGCGGGCCCAGCTGCGCATACCCGGTGGCTGCATTGCTGCCCGGGCTGGGCGCGTGGTTCTGGGCCGCGAACAGCATGGCCTCGCCCATGAAGCCGGCCACAAACTCGGAGGTCGGTTGCTCGTACAGCGCGCTGGGCACGCCGCTTTGGGCGATGGCGCCCCGGTCCATCACCACGATCTGGTCGCTGACGGCCAGGGCCTCGGACTGGTCGTGGGTGACATAGGCCACGGTGAGCTTCAGGCGCTGTTGCAGGGCCCGGATTTCCTCGCGCATGGAACGGCGCAGGCGGGCGTCCAGGTTGGACAGGGGTTCGTCAAACAGCAGCACGGCAGGCTCCAGCGCCAGCGCGCGGGCCAGGGCCACGCGCTGCTGCTGCCCGCCCGACAACTCGTGCGGCCTGCGCTGGTCCAGGCCGTGCAGGCCCACGGTGTCGAGCATGGCACGCGCCTTGTCGCGCACCTGCTGTTTGCCCAGGCCCGACAAATGCAGGCCGTAGACCACGTTGTCGATGACATTCATGTGCGGAAACAGCGCGTAGTTCTGGAACACCAGGCTCACGTTGCGCTGCGCCGGGCCGAGGGGGGTCACGTCATGCCCGTCGATGAAGATGCGGCCCGATGTGGGAGATTCGAGCCCGGCAATCAGGCGCAGCGTGGTCGTCTTGCCGCAGCCCGACGGCCCAAGGATGGTGGTGAGCGTGCCGCGCGGCACGCTGAAGCTGATGTGGTCCACCACCAGCGGGGCGCCGGGCGATGCTCCATACCGCTTGCACACATCCCTGAATTCAATGCCGTGATGGCCCGCAGAGTTCGTCATGGTGCGTACGTTTTGGCGACTGCCATGTCTAAGGCCGATGGGAAGTTCAATGAACGACAACTGGCCCCATGAAACCCGCGCGCCCTGCGCCAGAGCCGCCGAGCAAGGGCAGCCCCGCAGCAAGGGCTGCATCCCCCTGGAGGGAAGGCGCCGCAGGCGACACAGAGGGGCTTCATATCAACTTTCCCAGGCCACCACGGCATCCACGCCGATGACATGCCCCGCGTCCATGCGGTTGAACAGCGTGACCTGGGCGCCCATCGCCTCGGCAATCTGCCGGCAGATGGACAACCCCAGCCCCACCCCGCCCTTCCCCGCCGAAAACGGCTGGAACAGTCGCTGCCGCACGGCGTCGTCGATGCCGGGGCCCTCGTCCCACACCAGCACCTCGCGCCGCCCGGTGCTGTCGCGCAGCAGCACACCCAGCCGCCCATGGGTGGGCGTGTGGTGGATGGCGTTGGCCAGCAGGTTGCGCATCAGCTCGCCCAGCAGCGCTGCGTCGCCGGGTGCCCACAGCGTGTCAGGGCCCTCCAGCGCAAAGTCGAGCCGTTTGGCCGCAATCAGCGGTGCCAGCTCCATCACGGCCTCGCGGGCAATCGCGTTCAGGTCCACGATGGGCAGCTCGCCCATGCGCTTGAGCTGCTCCACCTTGCTCAGGCTAAGCAACTGGTTGGCCAGGCCCGAGGCGCGGTCCACGGTATGCAGCATCTGCTGCAGCGCATCGCCCACCAGCATGTCACCCGCCATGGCGGCCTGCAGCTGGGTGCGCAGCACGGCCATGGGGGTGCGCAGCTGGTGGGTGGCATCCGCCAGAAAGCGCCGCTGCTCCTCGATCCAGCGGCTCTGACTGTGTTGGAGCTCGGCAAAATGCTGCACGGCCGGAGCGAGTTCCGACGGGCCTTCGTAGATGCGGCCTGCGGTGCCCACAACGTCGCCGCTGGGCGGCCGCATCAGCGACACATCCGCATGCCGCAACCAGCCCGATGCCGCCCGCGCCAGCAGCACCGCCACGGTGGTCATCGCCAGTGCCAGCAGGACCACCCACCACAGGCCCGAGCCACCGCCCAGCAGGCGGCGCGCACCCGGCAGGCGCTCGCCCAGCGGGCGCGCCGCCTGGCGCACCACGGGCGCAGCCACGGCTTGCCCCTCCTTCACCCCGGTGGGCTGGTACAGGGTCACTGCCACCCGCACCAGTTGGTCCCCGACCTGCGCCAGGTAGAAGTGCACGGCACCGGGGTCACGCACCACCTCGGTGGGAGGCACGCGCGGCAGATCGGCGCTGCCAGCCAGGCGTTCGCCGTCCAGATTGCTCTCGCGGTACCAGACACCGGGCACGGGTTGGGCACGCAGGGAGGCGGCGGGCTCTGCTGATAGATCTGCAGGCCAGTGCGCCAGCGCCTGGCGCAAGGCCTCATCTTGTGCGGTGGCGTCATGCTGCACCTGATAGGTCCATTGCACCACGCAGATCACGGCCACCAGCCCCCACAGCGGCACCAGCCAGCCCACCAGCAGCACCCGCTGCAATGAGCCGCCCCGCGGCCGCCAGGGCCGCCGCTGCCACCACCGCAGCGTCACCGGGCCACCCCGCCCTTATCGGACTTGTCGGCTTTGTCCGTCTTGTGGGCGGCCATGCTGTCGGCATCGCACAGCAGGTAACCCACGCCGCGCAAGGTCACGATCTCGGCGTTGGTGCCCACCAGCTTCTTGCGCAGCCGGTGCACCACCACTTCCACCGCGTCGGCTTGCACCTGCTCGTCCGTGTTGGCAAACACCTGGGTGCGCAGCTCTTCCTTGCTGACCACCCGGTCCACGCGCGACATCAGCAGCCGCAGCAGCTCGGACTCCCGCTGCGACAGCTCCAGCGGCAAGGCATCGTTGTAGAACACGCCACTGCCCGGCTCGCGGTATAGCGCCCCGCAGCGCAACTGCCCGTCGCGCCCCACGCGGCGCGTCAGGGCCCGCAGCCGCGCCACCAGCTCATCCAGGTCAAAGGGCTTGGCCAGGTAGTCATCTGCCCCGGCCTCCAGTCCTGCCACCCGGTCCGTGACGGCAGCGCGGGCCGTCAACGCCAGTACCGGTGTGGTGCTGCCGCCATCGCGCAGGCGCCGCAGCACCTCCAGCCCGTCCAGGCCCGGCAGCGACAGGTCGAGCGTGATCACGTCAAACGCGGTGCGCCGCGCAGCCGCCAGGGCCTCCTTGCCATCGGCGCAGCACAACACCTCAAACCCACGGGCCACCAGACTGCGGCTCAGGGCCCCGGCCAGATCAAAATCGTCTTCGACCAACAGCAGTTTCATCCCCCGATCATGCCGCCTGTGGCGGGCTGGGGCCACTGTGCTTCTACGGACAGGCGATGAAAGCGAAGCGAAAGGCGGTGCACACCCCTCCACGGCTGTGCCGCTGTACAGTAATGCGCAGTATTTTCGAAACCGCCTCCATGAGATACCTCCGGAACCAGACAGCGCTGCCAGGCCTTCATCAAAGGACCTTGCAGCTGGTGGCAACCGCACTGGCCTTGTGCACGGTGCTGCCGGCCCAGGCCTCGCAGTCCCTGCGCTGCAATGGATCACTGGTGGGCAAAGGCGACTCTCCCGTGACGCTGCTGCAAAAATGTGGTGACCCCATCTACCGCCAGGGCGTGTGCGTTTCCATGCTGCAGCTGGGCTGGGTGGTGACGCCCTACCGCCCGGGCAGTCCCGCAGCGGTGCTGGCCAACCAGTGTGTGCCCATGGAAGAGTGGACGTACGACCGGGGGCCAGGCACCTTCCTGGGGGTGGTTCGCATCTACAACGGCACGATCGAATCCGTGCGCGACGGCGATCGCAGCAGGTAGCGGGGCGTGCTGGCCCGCCTGTCCAATGCGCTGGAAGGCCCTCAACCCTCAGGAAGCCGCGGCGATGACGATGCTGGATTCGTCAAAAACCGCCGTGGCTTGCTGGCCCGCTCGAACCTTGGCTCCTTCAGCGGCAAAGCCCACCAGCTGGATGCCGCTGGGCAGCTGTAGCACCACCTCGGGGGCGGCGCCGCGAGCGACGCTCCGCACCACCCCGGCCATGGCATTGCCTGCGGGACTGCCAGGGGCCGGGGCCACCTGAACCGCCGTCGCCTTGCACAGCGCCAGCACACCAACCCCTGCCTTCAAACCCAGCAACTGGGCGCTGACCCGCGTGATGGACGCATGCAGCGCCTGCCCATCCGCCAGCAGCAGCTGCACACGCACCTGCCCTCCCACGGCCCGCACCTTGCCCACGGTGCAAGGAAACTGGTTGCGCATGCTGGTGCGCAGCGCCAGTGCGGCGCGGCCGGTCGCTGCGTCGTCGTCGCTCTTCAATCGGCCCAGTACCTGCTGGCGTGCATCCGCCAGCGCATGGGCCGCCTGCAGTACCCGCTGGCCGGCTGGGGTGAGCGCGGCCCCGCCGCCGCCGCTGCCGCCCACCACCTTCTCCACCAGCGGCACCCCGGCCAGGTTGGTCAGCGTCTCCAGTGCCTGCCAGGCGGCCTTGTAGCTCACGCCCGCGCCCCGCGCCGCCTCGGAAATGGAGCCCACCTCGCCAATGCGGCGCAGGATGTCGATGCGCTTGTCCGTGGCCTCGTGGCCCAGCACCTCGGCCAGTGGCAGTGAAGAATTGCTCATGCGGGCATGTTAACTGGGTGGTACAGACGCTTGAGGCATCGCTGTTCATCAATGGAATAGCGCAGTAGCTGACATGCTACAGTCCCGCTATTCCAATGAAGAATAGCGAGATTGTCGTGAAGCGTTTCCTGTTGTCCCTGGCCGCCTCGTTGGCGGTGGCGGTTTCGGCCCAAGCGGGTGAGGTGTCGGTGGCCGTGGCCGCCAACTTCACAGCCCCGATGCAAAAGATGGCCCGCCTGTTCGAGCAGGACACCGGCCACAAAGCCACGCTGGCTTTTGGCTCCACCGGGCGGTTCTATGCGCAGATCAAGAACGGTGCGCCGTTTGACCTGCTGCTGTCCGCCGATGATGAAACCCCGGCCAGGCTCGCCAAGGAAGGCCTGGCGGTGGATGCCAGCCGTTTCACCTATGCCATTGGCAAGCTGGCCCTTTGGAGCAAGCAGCCCAGCCTGGTAGATGCACAGGGCCAGGTGCTCCAATCCGGCACCTTCGACAAGATCGCGCTGGCCGACCCCAAGCTCGCCCCCTACGGTGCTGCCGCAGTGGAGGTATTGACCCATCTGGACGTGCTGAACACCTTGCGGCCCAAGTTTGTGCAGGGTGAGAACATTGCCCAGACCCACCAGTTCGTTGCCACCCAGAATGCCCAGCTTGGCTTTGTCGCCCTGTCGCAGGTGATGGCCGATGGCCGCCTGGTGGAGGGCTCGGTGTGGGCCGTCCCTGCAGCGCTCTACACACCGCTGCGCCAGGACGCCGTGCTGCTGACCAAGGGCCAGGGCAACGCCGCAGCGGCGGCATTGCTGCAATACCTGAAGGGCGACAAGGCGCGCGCGGTCATCCGCGGCTTTGGCTACGAGCACTGAGATACTCACACCCCATCCACGCCACCGCCCTTTTCCTTTATGCCTCTGGGCCCTGAAGCACTGCAAGCCATCTGGCTGACCCTGCAGCTTGCCACCCTCACCACGCTCGTGCTGCTGTTGATCGCCACGCCACTGGCTTGGTGGCTGTCGCAAACCGAGTCGTGGTGGAAGGGACCCGTGGGCGCCTTTGTGACCCTGCCGCTGGTGCTGCCGCCCTCGGTGCTCGGCTTTTACCTGCTGGTGGCCATGGGGCCCGCCGGGCCGCTGGGGCAGTTCACGCAGGCCATGGGCTGGGGCCTGCTGTCTTTCACCTTCACGGGCTTGGTGATCGGGTCGGTGGTGTTCTCCATGCCGTTTGCGGTGCAGCCGCTGCAGCATGCCTTCGAGTCGATGGGCCGCCGCCCGATGGAAGTGGCCGCCACCCTCCGGGCCAGCCCGGTGGATGCGTTTTTCACGGTGGCGTTGCCGCAGGCCCGCACCGGTCTGCTCACCGCAGTCATCCTGAGTTTTGCCCACACCGTGGGCGAGTTTGGCGTGGTGCTGATGATTGGCGGCAACATCCCGGGCAAGACACGGGTGGTCTCCACCCAGATCTACGGCCATGTGGAAGCCATGGAATACGCCCAGGCGCACTGGCTGGCGGGCGGCATGGTGCTGTTCTCGTTCGTGGTGCTGCTGTGCCTGGCGCTGCTCAAGAACCGTGGCTCGCGGGTGCTGCCGTGAGTGCGCCCGGCGACCTGCGCATCCGGCTCGCGCTGCCGCGTGCCGACTTTGAACTGGCCGTGGACCTGCACCTGCCCGGCAGCGGCATCACGGTGCTGTTTGGTGCCTCGGGCTCGGGGAAGACCAGCGTGCTGCGCTGCGTGGCGGGGCTGGAGCGCGCGCACCCCGGCCTGGTGGTGGTGGCGGGCGAGGTGTGGCAGGACGATGCCACCCAGGTGTTTCTGCCCACCCACCAGCGGGCGCTGGGCTACGTGTTCCAGGAGGCCAGCCTGTTCGAGCACCTGGACGTGCTGGGCAACCTGCGGTATGGCCTGAAGCGCGCCCGGTCTGCGCAGGCCGAGGCCACGCTGCAGACGGCCATCGAACTGCTGGGCATCGGCCGTCTGTTGCATCGCCGGCCCGGCCAGCTCTCGGGCGGCGAGCGCCAGCGGGTGGCCATTGCCCGTGCTTTGGCAACTTCCCCCCGCCTGCTGCTGCTGGACGAGCCCATGGCCGCACTCGACCTGGCGCGGCGCCAGGAGATCATGCCCTGGCTGGAGCGCCTGCGCGATGAGCTGCACATCCCCATGCTGTATGTCACGCACTCTGCCGACGAACTGGCACGGCTGGCCGACCACCTGGTGGTGCTGGAGGGCGGTCAGGTCAAGGCCGCCGGGCCGGTGGACCAGGTGCTGTCGTCGGTGCACCTGCCCATGGTGCTGGGCGACGACGCGGGCGCGCTGCTGCGCGGCCAGGTGTTGGAGCGGGACACCGCCTGGCACCTGGCGCGCGTAGGTTTTGCCGGTGGCGCCATGTGGCTGCGCGACAGCGGCCTGCCGGTGGGCCAGGCGGTGCGGCTGCGGGTGCTGGCCCGCGACGTGAGCCTGACGGTGCAGGAGCCCATGCAGACCAGCATCCAGAACCACCTGCCCTGCGTGATCGACTCGGTCGCGCCCGACGCCCACCCCTCGCAGGCGCTGGTGCGGCTGCGCTGTGGGGAGTCTTTTCTGCTCGCGCGGGTCACCCACCGTTCCCTGCATGCGCTGGGTGTGGTGCCCGGCAGCGCGGTGTGGGCCCAGGTCAAATCGGTGGCGATTGTTCCTTGAGGCGCCCACCTGCGGCCTTGCAGCCCGGATCCGCACGCCCTCGCCGGGCGTGGCCGCGACGCCCTATGGGGCCACGCACACGCCCAATGACTGACTTTTGGCCTGGTACATGGCGGTGTCTGCCGCGCGCAGGTAGTCGTCAACCGTCGCCAGCCTGGATGCGCTGGTGGCCAAGCCAACACTCGCGCCACTGATCACGGTGTGTTCGCCGATCACATAGGGTGCGGCAAGGGCGGCGGCGATCTGCTCTGCCCGTTGGCTGGCTTCAGCGGGGTCAATGGACTCCAGCAGCACATTGAACTCGTCGCCACTCATGCGGGCGACCAGATCCACCGCCCGCACGCAGGATTCGAGCCGCCGCGCCACCTGCTGCAGTAGCTGGTCGCCCACATGGTGTCCGTAGCAGTCATTGACCGCCTTGAACCCGTTGAGGTCCAGCAGCAGCACGGCAAACATCGTGGCCCCAGCGCGTATTGGCTCGCCATCACCGTTCACCCCGTCGTTCTGGTGCAGTGCGATGAGTTGCGCGAGGCGATCGCGGAACAACGGCCGACCGGGCAAGTTGGTCAGCGCGTCATAGGAGCTGCCACGCTCGGCCAGATCACTCAACGATCCCGCCATGCGCACGGGAACACCGTCTTCAAACTCGGCGAGCCCGCGCCAATTGACCCACACCAGCCGCCCCGCCCCGTGGAACGCACGGAAGTCCACCGAAAAGTTCGCGCTGTTTCCGGACAGGTGCCTGCGGTAGGCCTCCTGCACGCGAGCGCGATCCTCGCGATCAATCAGTTGCTCGAGAAAGCGCCAGCCTCCGTCGTACACATGATCGCGGCTACCCAGCCCGACGATCTGGAGAAAGCGCCCGGACACATGCAGGGCGTCCGTTCGCAAGTCCCAATACCAGATGCCGTCATTGGATCCGCGGGTCGCCAGCGAGTAGCGGTTTTCGGAGCGCAACAGATCGAGTTCGGTGTTCTTCTGCTGGGTGACATCGATCATCAGGCCGATCATGCGGTTCGGGCGACCCGGCTCGACCACTGCGCGGCACAGATCGCGCACCCACACGACCTTGCCCGACTTGGCAATCAGCCGATAGCTCATCTCGTAGGCATGGCTGTGCGTGGCGTTGTAAGCGGCATCGTCGATGCGCAGGGCCTCCTCCAGATCGTCGGGGTGTACATGCGCCCGCCAGAAGCCCGGGTCAGCCCGCCACTCCTCCACGGAGTAACCGAACAAGCGCTCGACCTGCGGGCTCAGGAAGGTATTGCCCACGCCGATTTCAGCTTCCCACACCACGCCATCAATGGTTTCCAGCAAGCGCAGAAAGCGCTGGCGAACTTCCACCAGCACCTGCTCGGTGACCTCGGTGATCTCGATCAGGACACCCTGGCGGCTGATCACCCGGTCCGCCACATCCGTCGCCGGGTGGAACTGCAGACGCACCCAGCGGTAGTCCGCGTCGGCAAAGCGCAAGCGGAATACCGGCATGCCCGAGCGCATGGTGCCGATGTCGTCGGGATGCACGAACTCCAGCAAAGACCTGCCAAGCGCCGCTGCCACCGAGTGGCCAGTGAGCTTGTGCCACGCCGGGTTCAGATACGTGATCTCCCACAGCGCTTCGGTCTGCACCACCACCTCAGGAAGCAGTTGCAACAGGTTTGCGGACGGCGTGGGAGTGGTGGGCATGCAGGGCTATTGCAAATGGGTCAGATTCATGCAGGGCCGCGCCAAACAAGTCCTTCGCGCGTCGCGCGACCCGGCGTTGGGCGGCCTGCTGCGGTGCCAATCCCATTTCCGAATCGGTTGCGCGCCATCACCGGGACTGAGGCAGCGTCGCCTTGACGGATCGAAGAATCAACCACGTCAAAGCGAGTATGGCATGCATCCAAGTCACCTTTGGACTCGGTGGTTTGGGTGGTTTGGGGCCGGGAGGTGTGCAAGCCAGCAACGCCCACCCCCGCCGCTGGCTCGCTCACATCACGACGGCATCACCCGTCAGAACGCCACCTTCACCCCCACCGTCAGGTTGCGCCCCATCAGCGGCGCTGCGTTCTTGATGAACGAGGTGTGCGCGTACGCCAGGCGGTCCGTCAGGTTGTTGGCCTTCAGGTACACCTGCCAGGGGGTGCCGCTGCTGAACTGGCCGTTGTAGCTCACGCCCAGGTTTAGCATGCCGTAGCCGGGCGTGGCGGTTTCAAAGTCGGCCACGCGGTTCTGGCGGGCCACCTGCACCCATTCCACCTGGCCTTCCCAGGCCTGCCAGTTGGCGTCCAGCCGCACACCGGCGCGGGTGGCCGGGATGCGCGGCAGCAATCCACCGCCGTCCAGCTTGGCGCGCACGGTGTCGCCAAACAGGGTGATGCCCAGATTGCGTGTGAGGCGCTGGCGTACTTGGCCTTCGATGCCGGTGAAGGTGGCGTCGGCCTGGCTGTACTGCAGCAGTTGCAGGCCGTCCAGCGCGTCGAGCGTGCGGCCATAGATGTAGTTCTGGATGCGGTTGCGGAACACGCTCACGCCGAAGGTGGTGTCGCCGCTGGTCTTCTTCAGACTCACATCGATGTTCTGCGAGATTTCGGAGCGCAGGTCGGCGTTGCCCCGTTCGTACGTGCTGGTGGCCATGTGCAGGCCCTGGGCGTACAGCTCTTCGGCCGACGGCGCACGGCTGGCGCGGGTGAACGAGGTGCCCACCTGGTAGCCCGGCGTGAACTTCCACACCGCGCCCAGCGACGCCGAGGTGCCGTTGTGGCTGCGCTCGATGCCACTGGTCTGAGCCTCGGCCGTCTGGCGGTCATGGCGCAGGGCGGCTTCAAAGCGCCAGTCGTTCCAGCGGTACTCCTCCAGCACGAAAAGGCCCGTCTTGCGGGTCACGGTGGGCTGCACATAGGCCTCCTCGCCCTCGGCGCTGAACTTGCGCTGCGAGGTCTGCAGGCCGATCACGCCCTTGAAGCCGCCGATGGGCTCGTGCTGCAGCTCGACACGCGTGTCGTAGGCCTTGTTCTTGAAGGTGGTGCTGATGGCGCCGTCTTCGACCTCGTCGTGTTTGTAGTCGGTGACACCCGCGCGCAGCCGCAGTGCCGAGAAGCCCGCAAACGGGTTGCGCAGCTCGCCCCGCAAGTCAAAGCGCTCGCTGCGCAGGTCCACCACCGGCACATCGCCTGCGGCGGCGTCGTGGTCATGGCCGTCGGCTTCGTCGTCCGCGTGGGCGCCGCAGTGCAGGTGGTCGCCATGGGTGTGGCAGCCGTCAAAGCTGTGGTTGTGGCCGGGCAGACCGTACTTGGCGGTCTGGCGGGTGTAGGCTGCACCCAGGTAGCCCTGGTCGCCCACCCACGACAGGCCCACGCTGCCAGTGTCCGTGCGGTTGAAGCTGCCCAGCACCTTGCTGCCGCCCGACCAGCCCTTGCCCACGCGGTAGTCGCCCGCATCCCGCGCCACGCCTTCCACATGCACGGCCAGGTTGCCCGCCCCACCCGTCAGCGAAAAGGCCCCGGCGCCCTCGCCCGCCCCCGAGTTGGCGCGCAGCTCGGCACTGCCTTCGTAACCCTTTTGCGGAATGGCGGTGGGCACCTTGCCGTCCAGCACGTTGACCACGCCGCCCACGGCGCCGTTGCCATAGACCAGGGCCGAGGGGCCACGCAGCACCTCGATCTGCGTGGCCAGCAGCGGCTCGGACACCACGGCGTGGTCGGGGCTGATGGTGGAGGCGTCGTGCAGCTCGGCGCCATCGCTCAGCACCTTGACGCGCGGGCCGTCCATGCCGCGGATGATGGGCCGGCTGGCGCCCGCACCAAAGTGGCTGCTGGTGATGCCGGGCTCGCTGTTCAGCGTTTCGCCCAGCGTGGCCTCGCGGCGGCGCACCAGTTCATCCCCTTCCAGCACGGTGGCGGGGGTGGTCATGTCGCTGGCGCCCAGCTGCAGGCCGCTGGCCGACACGGTGACAGCGGGCAGACTGGGCGCAGCGTCAGCCGCCGCAGCGGGCGCGGGTGCAGTCTGCGCCTGGGTGGCAACGCTGGTGCCAGACAGCGCCAGCAGGGTCGCCAGGGCCACAGGGTGGAGCGCCGGGCGTGCACGGCGGGAAGCAAAGCGGTGGGTAGAAAAGGTGTGGGTCATGGTGGTGGCCTGCAACAAGGCATGCGCGGCGCTGGCGGTGCCAACGCGCCTGCGCATGCCGACCCGCGCCCTGGGCGCGGGTTGATGAATAAAACCGCTGCAAGCGCCAGTGAAATATGCGCTAGCAGCTATGAAAACAGGAGTAATGATGGGCGGCGCGCCGTGGTACGGCCGCTGGCAGCCGCCAAATCGGCCTGCATACAGCGGCTTGCATACCGCGCCCTGCGCCAGCAGGCACAACACCGCCGCGTTGCCCTGCAAGGCACACAGCGGGGACGCCGGCTGAGAAGGTGGGGCTGGAGGTGCGCTGCGCGTCAGGCGGCCGGTGGGCCGCGCGCGTGGAACAGCGCAATGTGGGGTGTGCTCGCCCGCCCTGCCGCATGCACGGCCGGCGGCAGCGGCGCATCGGCCGCAGGCAGCGCCAGCGAGACGGCATGCAATGCGTCGCCCAGCGCCAGCTGGTCGAGCAACAGGCAGTCCACCGGCGCGTGGTGGGCCAGCAGATAGGGCAGCCACAGACCGTGGCCGGGTGTGGCAGCGGGCCGCGCAGTGGGGGCCAGGTCCCACGCCGGCTGCCCGGGCAACGAAGAGGGCGCGGCCAGCAGCCCTGCATGCGCCTGGTCCAGCGCGCCGCCGTGCACCACCTGGTGCAGCCGCCCCAGCGTGGGCACCACCACCAATGCCAGCAGCAGCCATGCCAACGCCAGGCGTCGCACCGCTGCGCCGCGCAGCGCGGCGGACGGCACGTGCAAAGGGCGAAGGAAGGCGCGGGTCACGTCAGGCAAAAAGGGAAAGGAGTGCGGCAGAGGCTACAGCGGCAAAAGCCGTGGATTATTTCACCGGCACTGCGTCCACCACGCGGTAGTACAGGCCATATTGGTCATTGGGGAGCACGGTGAATTTGCCTTCCACCACCACGGGCTCCAGCGAATAGCGCACAGGTGTCTCGGCCTTGACCTCAACCATGCTCTCGGGCCCGCCCGGCGTGCAGAACGAGCAGGTCAGCGGCACGGAGGTGAGGATGAAGTGCGTCTGCGTCGGCTTGGCGTCCAGCGGCACCATGAAGCCCTGAATGCGCTGCGTGGTCTTGTCCATGCCCTTCTGGGCGTCGTTGAACACGGGCAGGATGCCGTCCTTGGTGGTCTTTTTGCTCAGGTCGGTGAGCACCGACCAGGGCACCACGTCGTTGCGCTGGGGCAGCGGGGCAATCGGGCTGTTGGGGCTGTGGTAGCCCGCACCCGACCCCGATGGCACGACAGTGCCAGCGCCCGCAGGCAGGGGCGACGACAGCACTGGCGCTGCGGCCGCGCCTTCCTTGGCACGCTCAAAAGCGCCCGGCGCGGGCTTGGTGGCGCCGCCTTGCTGCGCGTGCGCACCGGTTGCCAGAACCAGCGTGGCGGCCAGACAAGCCACGCGAGCCATCAGGCCGGGGATGGGCAAGGGTTTCAAGGTGCAGGACATGGCGGGGACTCCGGGCGAACGAGCATCAAAAAAACAGGCGCTCAGTGTGCGTGTTTCATGCCGCAGTATTTTCCAATGGCCAGGTTCTTGCACGCCGCCTGCAGGTCTTTCTGGCACTGGTCGTGGCCCTTGCCGGACTCCAGGCACTTGGCGGCGGCCTCGTGGGCGGCAGCCATGGCACGGTGGCGGGCGACGTCTTCCTGGGTGTCCTTGTCGTTGTGGGCTTGCGCATTGGCCAGGGCACCGG
>Ga0207976_100305_pt1 | contig 23543 bp, 26 predicted proteins | sample LakWasMe94_HOW11_2_FD_183916 | JGI IMG/M metagenome (GOLD analysis project Ga0207976, IMG submission 183916) | Freshwater sediment methanotrophic microbial communities from Lake Washington under simulated oxygen tension - Sediment Metagenome... | ecosystem: Environmental > Aquatic > Freshwater >... | reverse complement strand
CAGCCTCACCGGCGACGTGCCGCCGATCGCCGCCAGCCTGATCGAGCCGGGCAAGACCCTGTGCTACGACATGATGTATGGCAAGGAGCCGACCGCCTTCTGCCGCTGGGCCAGCCAATATGGCGCGGCGATTTCCATGGATGGCCTGGGCATGCTCGCCGAACAGGCGGCGGAAGCCTTCTTCCTGTGGCGCGGCGTGCGCCCGGACACCGCGCCGGTGCTGGCGGAGCTGCGGCGCCAGCTGGCGCTCTGAGGCACCGCGTCATCGTTCATCGCGGGCAAGTCGGATCGCCGCCCGCTCGCTCCTACGGAATTGTGTCGTACACAACATTGAGGTTCGACACGAACCTGTAGGAGCGAGGCTTGCCCGCGATGGGGTCGCCGCTATAACCGCGCTGCAACCCGCGATCAATCCTCAAACCGGATCGGGCATTTCTCCGCCCCTTCGAGCTTTCTCAACTCTTCGATCACCGAGGCCCGTGCACGGCGCAGGGTCAGGCTGCGGTTCTGCCGCAGCAGGCGGCGGGCTTCCTGGTGCAGCATGGCCACCCCGGAATAGTCGATGAAGTTGATCTGCCGGGCGTCGATCACCAGGCGCGGCGCATGGCAGCGCTGCATGCGCACTTGCAGGTAGTGGCTGGCGCCGAAAAAGATCGAGCCGCCGACCCGCAGGATGTCCTCGTCGCCTTCGCGCCCATGCTGCACGCGTGGTTGCGAAGTGCGCTTGAGGTAGAAGAACAGCGACGCCAGGACCCCGGCATAGATCGCCGTCTGCAACTCCAACAGCAAGGTGGCGACACAGGTCAGGCTCATCACCACGAACTCGGCGCGGCTGACCCGGAACAGCGCGCGAATGCTGCGGTGGTCCACCAACCCCCAGCAGATCAGCAGGATGCTCCCGGCCATGGCCGGGATCGGGATATGGGCGATCAGCGCCGCGCCGGCCACGGCGAACAGCGCCACCCACAGCGCCGAGAACACCCCCGCCAGCGGCGAACAGGCTCCGGCTTCGTAGCTCAGGCCGGAACGGGTAAAGGAGCCGGACGACAGGTAACCGGAGAAGAACGCGCCGACGATATTCGACAGGCCCTGGGCGCGGACTTCCTGGTTGGCATCGAGCAGCTGCTCGGAGCGCGCCGACAGCGAGCGGGCGATCGACAGGCTGGTCACTAGCCCCAGCATGCCCACCGCCACGGCGCTGGGCAGCAGGCGCAGGATCATGTCCAGGTCCAGCGGCAGCGGGCTGAACGGCGGCAGCCGCCCGGTAAAGGCGCTGACCAGCTTCACCTGGCCGAACAGCGCCGGCCACAGCCACACCACCAGAGCGCTGAGGATCAGGCTGATCAGCAGCGACGGCCAGCGCGGCACCAGCAGCTTCAGGATCAGGCCGACGATCAGCGTGCCCAGGCCGAGGATCAGCGAGGGTTTATCCACGGCATCGAGATGGGCGAACAGCAAGGTCAGGCTGTTCAGCGCGGTGGCCTCGCTCGGCAAGTCCAGGCCCAGCAGGTTGGGCAACTGCCCCAGGGCGATTACCACCGCGGCGCCGAGGGTGAAGCCGAGCACCACCGAATGGGACACGAAGTTCACCAGCGCGCCGAAGCGCAACAGCCCCAGCAGCCACTGGAACAGGCCGGCGAGCAGGGTCAGCAGCAGGATCAGGGTGATGTAGTCCTGGGACGCCGGCACCGCCAGGGGGCTGACGCTGGCGTAGAGGACGATGGAAATCGCCGCGGTCGGGCCACAGATCAGGTGCCAGGAAGAACCCCAGAGGCAGGCGATCAGCACCGGGACGATGGCGGCATACAGGCCGTATTCCGGCGGCAGGCCGGCGATCAGGGCATAGGCGATGGATTGCGGCAGGGCGAGGATGGCGCCGCTCAGGCCCACCAGCAGGTCGCGCCCGACGCTGGCGCGGGTCTGCCGGGGCAGCCAGCTCAGGAAGGGCAAGAGTGAATGGCGATTGGGCCAGGCCATGGGTCCTCGCGGGTGAAGGTGTTCAGGGGCGTCAGGGTAAAGCATTGCCGGAAGGCTTGCCCCATTCCGCCAGGGTTTCCTGTAGGAGCGAGGCTTGCCCGCGATACGGGCGACACAGTCTTTCTGATGGACCGCGTGCGCAGGTTTTAGGGCTACTGCGTAGCCCATCGCGGGCAAGCCTCGCTCCTACGACGGGCGTTAGAGTTTGGCCTGCACCGCCGGCAGCGCATCCTTGCCGTCGAGGGTCTTCACCCCGTCCAGCCACTTGTCCAGCACCGCCGGGTTGGCCTTGATCCAGGCCTTGGCTGCGTCAAAGTTGCTGACCTTCTTGTTGGCCACCTCAGCCATGATGTTGTTCTCCATTTCCTGGGTGAAGCTCAGGTTGCTCAGCAGTTTGCCGACGTTCGGGCAGGCCTGTGCATAACCCTTGCGGGTCAGGGTGTAGACGCTGCCGGTGTCGCCAAAGTACTTCTCGCCACCCTTGAGGTAGCGCATGTTCAGCTGCACGTTCATCGGGTGCGGGGTCCAGCCGAGGAAGGTAACGAACTTCTGCCTTTTCACCGCCCGCGAGACTTCGGCGAGCATTGCCTGCTCGCTGGACTCGATCAGCTTCCACTGGCCGAGGTCGAAATCGTTCTTCTTGATGATCTCCTGCAACGACAGGTTGGCCGGGGCCCCGGAGCCGATGCCGTAGAGCTTTTTGTCGACTTCTTTTGGGTGTAGCTCGGCGTATTTGTTCAGGTCGCTGAAGTCATGCACGCCGGCGTCCCAGACGTAATCCGGCACCGCCAGGGTGAACTCGGTGCCGTCCAGGTTCTTTGCCAGCTGGGTGACATCGCCATTGGCCACGAACTTGTCGTAGAAGCCCTGCTGCGCCGGCATCCAGTTGCCCAGGAACACATCCACCTGGCCGTCCTTGAGCCCGCCGAAGGTGATCGGCACCGCCAGGGTATCGACCTTGGCCTTGTAGCCCATGCCGTCCAGCAGGAAACCGGCGATGGCGTTGGTGGCGGCGATGTCGCTCCAGCCCGGGTCGGCCATCTTCACGGTCTCGCACCCCTGTTCGGCCCAGGCCAGGGCCGGGACCGAAGCACTGCCCAGCGCCAGAAGCGCGGCCGTCACTGCTGTGGATAACCTTTGCATGCTCTTCCCCTTACGTTATTGGTTTTGGCAGGGTTGTGGATAACGAGCCTTGCGCTCCAGATCGTCGAGGTCGATGTGGTTGCGCATGTATTGCTGGCTGGCGTCGACCAGTGGCTGGTGGTCCCAGCTCTTCAGTTGGCCGAGGCTCAAGGCGCCTGCGACGAAGCGACGGCGGCGCTGGCTGGCGAGTACCTGTTGGTGGATGTGCGGGATATCCCACTTGGCCCGGGCTTCGCGGAGAAAATCCTCGAATAGCGGGCGATGTTGCAGCGATTGGCTGAGTTCTTCCTGCTCGCGTGGGTCGTTGGCCACATCGAACAGCAGGCAGGGGTCGTCTTCGCTGTAGATGAACTTGTAGCGGCCGCGACGAATCATCATCAGCGGGCTGATGGTGCCTTCGGCCATGTACTCGCCGAAGACTTCGTCATGCCCGCCCTGCCCTTGCAGGTGCGGCACCAGGGAGCGGCCATCCAGCGGCAGATCCGCTTGCAGTTGGCCACCGGCCAGTTCCACCAGGGTCGGCAGCAGGTCGGCGGTCGAAACCGCCTGGCCCACCCGGCCGGCGGCGAACTGCCCCGGCGCGCTGACCAGCAGCGGTACCCGCGCGGCCATTTCGAACCAGTGCATTTTGTACCAGAGGCCGCGCTCGCCGAGCATGTCGCCGTGGTCGCCGGAGAAAACGATGATGGTGTCGTCGATTAGCCCGGTTTCCTCCAGGGTTTCCAGGAGTTTGCCGACGTTGCTGTCGATATAGCTGCATGCGCCGAAATAGGCGCGACGCGCGTCGCGAATCTTATCCACAGGCAGCGGCTTGTCCCACAGGTCGTAGACCTTGAGCAGGCGCTGGGAATGCGGGTCGAGTGCGGCCTGGGGCGGGGTCTGCGGCAGCGGAATATCCTCGTCGCGGTACAGGTCCCAGAAGACCTTGGGAATGGTGTAGGGGTCGTGCGGGTGGGTCATCGACACGGTCAGGCAGAACGGCTGGTCACCGTCTTCGCGAACGTGATCGAACAGGTACTGGCGGGCCTTGAACACCACCTCTTCGTCGAAATCCAGCTGGTTGGTGCGCGCGCATGGCCCGGCCTGCAGCACCGAGGACATGTTGTGGTACCAGCTCGGGCGCACGTCCGGCGCGTCCCAGTTCACCGCCCAGCCATAGTCGGCCGGGTAGATATCGCTGGTTAGGCGTTCTTCATAACCGTGCAGCTGGTCCGGGCCGCAGAAATGCATCTTGCCCGACAGCGCGGTGCGGTAGCCCAGGCGGCGCAGGTAATGGGCGTAGGTCGGGACGTCGGCAGGGAAGTCGGCAGCGTTGTCATAGGCGCCGATCTTGCTCGGCAACTGGCCGCTGACCAGGGTGAAGCGCGAAGGTGCGCACAGCGGGCTGTTGCAGTAGGCGGCGTCGAACACCACGCCTTGGGCGGCGAGACGGCTCAGATGCGGCAGCTTGATAGGCGATGGACCGTAGAACGGCAACATTGGCGCGGCCATCTGATCGGCCATGATGAAAAGAATGTTCTTGCGCTTCATGTATTCGCGGCATTCCATAGTTGGCAGTTATGCGAAAGTGCTGCGATCGAGCATGTAACCCGTGGCTTTCGCGGTAAAGCCCATGTACGGCAATGACTAGGATAAGCACAGCTTATGTATGAAGCGCTTGGCGACCTGTCCCTGGACCTGTTCCGCGTCTTCGAGGCGGCGGCGCGCCAGCGCAGCTTTACCGCGGCGGCGGTGGAGCTGGGCACCACCCAACCGGCCATCAGCCAGCAGATCAAGCGGCTGGAGGAACAGCTCGGCACCCGGCTGTTCGACCGCATCTACCGTGGCATCGAACTGACCGAGGCCGGCAGCCAGTTGTTCGAACAGGTGCAGGCCGGCTTGCAGAGCATCGACAGCGGCCTGAGCGCCATCACTGCCCAGCATCAGCATGAGGTGCTGCAGGTGGCCACCGACTTCGCCTTTGCCGCCTACTGGCTGATGCCACGGCTGCACCGCTTCCACGCCGCCAATCCGCAGGTGGACGTGAGCCTGGTCACCAGCGAGCGCAGCCACAACATGCTGCGCAGCGATATCGACGTGGCGGTGCTGTTTGGCGATGGCCGTTTCAAGCAGGGGGAAAGCCACTGGCTGTTCAATGAAGAGGTATTTCCGGTGTGCAGCCCGCTCTTGCTCAAGGAGCGACCGCTGCCCCTCGGCGCCCAGTCACTGCTGGAGTTTCCGCTGCTGCATTTGAAGGGGGAAAACAGCAGCCACTGGTTCGACTGGAGCGGCGTGTTCCGCGAACTGGGGATCGTCACCCCACCGGCGCCGGGGCAGTTGCGTTTCGACAACTACACCCTGCTGATCCAGGCGGCTATCGGCGGCCAGGGCGTGGCCATTGGCTGGCGCCACCTTGTGGATAACCTGCTGGCGCAAGGCTTGTTGTGCCGGCCGATCAGCGAAACGGTGATTTCCCGCTATGGCTATTACGTGGTCCTGCCCCAGCGCAAACGTCGCGGGGCGCTGATCCAGCGGTTCTTTGACTGGTTGATGGCCGAGCAGGCCAACAGTGCACAACCCTTGACCGGGTTGGGCCTACCTTCGATTGCCATCTGAGATCAAGGCTCAACACACGAAGTTCACATGCTCGCCTACGTGCAGGTTCAGCTGCTGTTCATCGGCGATGCCGGCGGCCACTCGCGCCAGTCGCTGCACTGGCTCGTCCAGCTTCGGCGGGAGGCTGCCGGCTGGCTGGCTGAAATGTTCCAGGGTCAGCCCGGGGACGCTCTGCGGCGCATTCACCAGGGTCCAGCGCAAGCTACTGCCTTGCAGCGCGTCGAGGATGGCTTCGGCCGCCTGGCGGTCTGGGTAACCTTCCATCTCCGGCTGGTCCAGCACCTCGAAATTCCCCACCAGAAACAGGCGTCGGACGCCCGCGGTCTGCATGCCGGCGATCAGCGCTTCGACCGCGCGCACTTGCTCCCGGGGTTCGAGCAGCAGGTTTTCCTGCTGTTCTAGGCCCATGGGCAGCCCCGGGGCATCCAGCAGGCAGGCCACCACATTGCCCCCGGCCACGCTTTGCCTGACCCGCGCGGCGTCGAACAGGTCACCGCACTTGGTACGCAAACCGGGAAGGGGCTCGAGGGCCGTCAGGTCGTCGAGGATGACGATGACTTCATGCTGGCGCCGCATGAATTCCGCCATCAGCGCGCTGCCCAGGCCGCTCATGGCACCATAGAGCACCAGCTTGACCACCGGGGTTTCGGCATTTTTCATGGCGCGGCTCGTTTCTTTACACTGGTGATATTTTGACCCGTAGGCAGTCGCCAGGGTTCGACTTCAGTCACGAGGTTTCCATGCAACGCATCAAGGGCTATCACGCCCACGTGTATTTCGACGCCAGCACCATCGACCAGGCGCGGGCCCTGTGTGAACAGGCGGCGCAATTGTTTCCGTTGAAGATGGGGCGGGTGCATGAACGGCCGGTCGGCCCGCATCCGGACTGGAGCTGCCAGCTGGCCTTCGAGCCGCAGTACCTGGGGGTGGTGCTGCCGTGGCTGGTGCTCAATCGCAACGGGTTGGTGGTGTTTCTGCACCCGGATACCGGGGACGACCTGAAGGATCACACGGAGCATGCGGTCTGGATGGGGGCGATCAGGCCGCTGGACCTGTCGATTTTTTGAGCGTTTCGAGGGCAAGCCTCGGCCTGTAGGAGCGAGGCTTGCCCGCGATGAACGATGATGCGTTGCGACAGACGCACCGCATCGCCGTCATCGCACGCAAGCTGTGCTCCTACAGGAGCGGGCGGTCAATACAGCACGCCGTCGAGGATCTCGTAGACGATCCCGCTGCCCACCGCGATCAGCACGATATCGGCGCCCATGCGCCGCCATTCGTAACCCTGGTAGTACGGCAGGTGCGCCAGGGCGCGGTTGTCCAGGCGTTCGCCATAGTAGCCGCGAGGCAGTGGCTGGCCGCGCACCAGATGGATGCCGTGGGGCGGCGGCGCGCCGCGTACGAAGTAGGCGTGGTTGTCGCGAATGGTCTCGCGCACCGGGCCGAAATCCCGGGGCGGACCGCCACGCCGATCGACCTGAGGGCCACGATGCTCATCGCCACGATTGTCCCCTCGATTGTCGTAGCGACCCTGTTGCGGGCCTCCGCGATCGTGGTCGTCACGTGGGTCGGCGACCGCGTGCAGCAGCGGGCTGGCGCTGAGCATCAGCACACCGAGACCGGCAATCAGGCGTTTGGGCATTTTCATCGGGTCTTCCTCAGAACACGAACAACAAAAAGGGGTTCAGAACCTGGTCCTGAACCCCTTGGTCTTGCCGGTTTAGTCTGTGGATCCCGAGGCTAATTCCTCTGTATCAGGAGCTTTACCCTCAGCTGACACGGGCTTGACGCACCCCTTCGGCGAGGGAGGCGCACAGGCTCAGCACACCGTCCACAGCTTGCTCGGAGCTGGTGGCATTGGCGATCTGGTCGATCAGCGCCGAGCCCACCACCACGCCGTCGGCCAGGCGGGCGATGGCCGCGGCCTGTTCCGGGGTGCGGATGCCGAAACCGATGCTGATCGGCAGGTCGGTGTGGCGACGCAGGCGGGTCACCGCCTCTTCCACGTGCTCCAGGGTGGCGGAACCAGCACCGGTCACACCGGCCACGGAGACGTAGTAGACGAAGCCCGAGCTGCCGTTCAATACCTTCGGCAGGCGCACGTCGTCGGTGGTCGGCGTGGTCAGGCGGATGAAGTCGATACCGGCGGCCTGGGACGGGTCGCACAGCTCGGCGTTGTGCTCGGGCGGCATGTCGACCACGATCAGGCCGTCGACGCCGGCTTCCTTGGCTTCGGCGATGAACCGCGGCACGCCATAGTGGTGGATCGGGTTGAAGTAACCCATCAGCACCAGCGGCGTGTCGTTGTTGCCGGCGCGGAACTCGCGAACCATCTGCAGGGTTTTCGCCAGGTTTTGCTTGGCCTCCAGGGCGCGGATGTTGGCCAGCTGGATCGCCGGGCCGTCGGCCATCGGGTCGGTGAAGGGCATGCCCAGCTCGATCACGTCGGCACCGGCTGCCGGCAAGCCCTTGAGGATCGCCAGGGAAGCGTCGTAGCCCGGGTCGCCGGCGGTGACGAAGGTCACCAGGGCGGCGCGGTTCTGTTGCTTAAGCTCGGCAAAGCGCGTTTGCAGGCGGCTCATCAGTGTTTCTCCTGCTGGGAGTGCTCTTGTTGAGAGTGTTCCATGTGGTGCATCACGGTTTGCATGTCTTTGTCGCCGCGGCCCGAGAGGTTGACCACCATCAGGTGATCCTTGGGCAGGTTTGGCGCGCGCTTGAACACTTCGGCCAGGGCGTGGGCGCTTTCCAGGGCCGGGATGATGCCTTCCAGGCGGCAGCACTGGTGGAACGCGGCCAGGGCTTCGTCGTCGGTCACCGAGGTGTATTCGACGCGGCCGATATCGTGCAACCAGGCGTGTTCAGGGCCGATGCCCGGGTAGTCGAGGCCGGCGGAAATCGAGTGGGCGTCGATGATCTGGCCATCCTCGTCCTGCAGCAGGAAGGTGCGGTTGCCATGCAGCACGCCAGGCAGGCCGCCGTTCAGGCTGGCCGCGTGCTTGCCGGTCTCGATGCCGTAGCCGGCGGCTTCGACGCCGATGATCTGCACGCTCTTGTCGTCGAGGAACGGATGGAACAGGCCCATGGCGTTGGAACCGCCGCCGATGCACGCCACCAGACTGTCCGGCAGGCGGCCTTCCTGGGCTTGCAACTGTTCGCGGGTTTCCTTGCCGATCACCGCCTGGAAGTCGCGGACCATCGCAGGATAAGGGTGCGGACCGGCCACGGTGCCGATCAGGTAGAAGGTGCTGTCGACGTTGGTCACCCAGTCACGCAGGGCTTCGTTCATCGCGTCCTTCAGGGTGCCGGTGCCGGCGACCACCGGGATCACTTCGGCGCCCAGCAGCTTCATGCGGAACACGTTGGCCTGCTGGCGCTCGATGTCGGTGGTGCCCATGTAGATCACGCAGTCCAGGCCGAAACGCGCTGCCACGGTAGCGGTGGCCACGCCGTGCATGCCGGCGCCGGTCTCGGCGATGATGCGTTTCTTGCCCATGCGCCGCGCCAGGAGGATCTGGCCGATGCAGTTGTTGATCTTGTGCGCGCCGGTGTGGTTCAGCTCTTCGCGCTTGAGGTAGATCTTGGCGCCGCCGCAGTGTTCGGTCAGGCGCTCGGCGAAATACAGCGGGCTCGGACGGCCGACGTAGTCGCGCTGGAAGTAGGCCAGTTCCTTGAGGAATTGCGGATCTTCCTTGGCCGCTTCGTATTCGCGGGCCAGGTCGAGGATCAGCGGCATCAGGGTTTCGGCGACGTAACGGCCGCCGAACGCGCCGAACAGGCCGTTGGCATCAGGACCGTTGCGCAGGTTGGTCTGGGTCATTGGGGCGCTCCCGGTGATTCGTCAAAAGGGTGAATGCGTGGACAGGCAATGGCGTTCACTCTACCCCTGACGCCCCAGGCTGAAAACCGATAAGATCGCTACAACCTGTCAGGAAAACTCACATATCCCATGAGCCACGACCTGCCCCCGCTGAACGCCCTCCGGGCCTTCGAAGCCACCGCCCGCCTGAACAGCGTCAGTCAGGCGGCTGAACAGCTGCACGTCACCCATGGCGCGGTCAGCCGCCAGTTGAAGGTGCTGGAAGAGCATCTTGGGGTGAGCCTGTTCGTCAAGGAAGGGCGCGGCCTGAAACTCACAGATGCCGGGGTGCGCCTGCGCGATGCCAGCAGCGATGCCTTCGAGCGCCTGCGCACGGTCTGCGCCGAGCTGAGCCAGAGCACCGCCGACGCGCCCTTTGTGCTCGGTTGTTCCGGCAGCCTGCTGGCGCGCTGGTTCATTCCGCGCCTGGGGCGGCTGAATGCCGACCTGCCGGACCTGCGCCTGCACCTGTCGGCCGGCGAAGGCGATCTCGACCCGCGCCGGCCAGGGCTGGATGCCTTGCTGGTATTCGCCGAGCCGCCGTGGCCGGCGGACATGCAGGTCTATGAACTGGCCAGCGAACGCATCGGCCCGGTGCTCAGCCCGCGCTACAGCCGCTACGAGCAACTGCGCGAGGCGCCGGCCAGTACGCTGCTCGGCGAGGCATTGCTACAGACCACTTCGCGCCCGCAGGCCTGGCCCAGCTGGGCGCGCCAGAACGGCATCGACGCCGGGGCGTTGAAGTTTGGCCAGGGTTTCGAGCATTTGTATTATTTGCTGGAGGCCGCGGTGGCCGGGCTGGGCGTGGCGATCGCGCCGCAGCCGCTGGTGGCCGAGGACCTGCGCGCCGGGCGCCTGGTTGCCCCCTGGGGTTTCTGTGAAACCCCGGGGCAACTGGCGTTGTGGCTACCCAAGCGCGCTGCGGACGGGCGCGCCCGGCAACTGGCGCAGTGGCTCAGCAACGAGCTGCGCCAGACGCCTTAATTGCCGCGCTTGCACAGCAGGTAAGCGGCCAGCAGGCCCAGCGCGCCCACGGCAACGCCGGCGGTGGTCCAGGGGTGTTGCTGGGCGTAGTCACGGGTAGCGATCCCGGTTTCACGGGTTTTCACTTTGACTTCTTCATAGGCATCGCTGAGCAGGCTGCGCGAATGTCTCAGCGCGCTCTCGGCGTTGCTTTTCAGCGCCTTGAGGGTTTTGCGCGACTCGTCCGAAGCGTCGTCCTTGAGGCTTTCCAGGGACTTGAGCAGACTTTCGATCTCGGCTTCCATGCTTTCCAATGAGGCTTTGCGTAACGAAGTGTTGGCCATGGTGGCTCTCCTGCATTGTTGATTGAGGGGTCTGTAAGGGTCCGACTGCGTGGCCTGGCGAAAGTGCATTAAATCTGAGCACCGATCGGCCGGGGCTTGCCCAAGTGTCGTCGGTAATCGCTGCTAGGCTTTGATCTACCTCATCAAGGAGAGAACGCCATGTCTGATCATCACACCTACAAGAAAGTCGAGCTGGTCGGTTCGTCCCCTACCAGCATCGAAGACGCCATCAACAATGCGCTGGCCGAAGCCAGCAAAAGCATCAAGCACCTGGAGTGGTTCGAGGTCACGGAAACCCGCGGGCACATCCGCGATGGCAAGGCTGCGCATTTCCAGGTCACGCTCAAGGTCGGCTTCCGCATTGCCAACAGCTGAACCTGGGCTAGGCTGTTGAACTTGGGCGCTGGCCGATTGCCACAGGGAATGGCAAAGCGCTATATCTGCCTCGCAGCCGAGCAGGCCGAGGCTTGTCGCTTATTTTTGATTCGACCAGGGAATGTGACCGATGAAAAAACTGGTAATGGCTTTAGCGTTGTTGAGTGTCGCGGGAACAGCCCTTGCTGCCGGCAAGCCATGCGAAGAGCTGAAAGGCGAAATCGCCGCGAAGCTCGATGCCAAAGGCGTGTCGGGTTATTCGCTGGAAATTGTCGACAAAGGCAGCGCGGCTGGCGGCAAAGTGGTCGGTACCTGCGAAGGCGGTACCAAGGTAATCGTCTACAAGCGCGGCTGAGCCCCTGTAGAAATGAACAAGCCGACGCGATGCGTCGGCTTTTTTGTGCCCGGCTATTACCCAGGCCTTAACCTTTCATCACTTGCGCCAGCAACTCGTAGGAATGCAGGCGGTCGGTGTGTTCGTACAGGTCGCAGGTGAAGATCAGCTCGTCGGCGCCGGTCTGTTCGATCAGCACTTCGAGCTTGGCGCGGATCTTCGCCGGGCTGCCGATCATGGCCAGGCCGAGGAAACTGCCCACCGCCTCTTTTTCGTGGGGCAGCCACAGGCCGTCCATGCTTTTCACCGGTTTGCGCTGTACCAGGCTCTGGCCGCGCATCAACGCGAGGATCCGCTGGTACACCGAGGTCGCCAGGTAGTCGGCCTGTTCGTCGGTATCGGCCGCCACCAGCGGCACGCCGAGCATCACATAAGGCTTGTCGAGCACGGCCGAGGGCTTGAAGTGATTGCGGTACACGCGAATCGCCTCGTGCATGTAGCGTGGCGCGAAATGCGAGGCGAAGGCGTAAGGCAAGCCGCGCTCACCGGCCAGTTGCGCACTGAACAGGCTGGAGCCCAGCAGCCACACCGGCACCTGGGTACCGGTTCCCGGCACCGCGATCACCCGTTGCTCCGGGGTGCGTGGGCCGAGGTAGGCCATCAGTTCGGCCACGTCTTCAGGGAAGTCGTCGGCGCTGCCGGAGCGTTCGCGGCGCAGGGCGCGGGCGGTCATCTGGTCCGATCCCGGCGCGCGGCCCAGGCCCAGGTCGATACGCCCCGGATACAGGCTTTCCAGGGTGCCGAACTGCTCGGCGATCACCAGCGGCGCATGGTTGGGCAGCATCACGCCACCGGAGCCGACGCGAATGCTCGAGGTGCCGCCGGCCAGATAACCCAGCAACACCGAGGTCGCGGAGCTGGCGATACCGTCCATGTTGTGGTGCTCGGCGACCCAGAAGCGGGTGTAGCCGAACTTCTCTACATGGCGGGCCAGGTCCAGGGAATTGCGCAGCGATTGCGCCGGGCTGCCGTCCTCGCGCACGGGGACCAGGTCGAGGGTGGAAAACTTAACGTCGGACAGTGGTTTCATAAGCCTGCTTCTCCAGTGGTGTGCAGGCCTTTGTCATGAGCCAAAACCTGCCGAATGCTGTAAGCCTGTTTCATGCAATGTGGGCATATACCCGAGTTTCAATAGCCAAGCTGAATTTGCTGTCCGGATAAACGGTGGATTCAGGCAGGATGAACTTCGCCGGGCCTTCTATCCTCTAGAACCCTGAGTAGCAGAAAACCACAAGGGCGCGGCTTTTCGCGCCCGTTCTCGAGGAGACAGGCATGAGCATCACCAAGAAAGCATCGGCTCACTGGGAAGGCGATCTGAAAACCGGCATCGGCTCGATTTCCACCGAAACCGGGGTACTGCGCGAAGCGCCCTACGGCTTCAAGGCGCGTTTCGAAGGCGGCAAGGGCACCAATCCGGAAGAACTGATCGGCGCCGCGCACGCGGGGTGTTTTTCCATGGCCTTCTCGATGATTCTCGGCGAGGCCGGGCTCAAGGCCGACAGTATCGACACCAATGCCGAAGTGACGTTGGACCAGGTCGATGGCGGTTTTGCGATCACCGCGGTGCACCTGATCCTCAAGGCGAAGATTCCCGGCGCCAGCCAGCAGCAGTTCGATGAACTGAGCAAGAAGGCCAAGGAAGGTTGCCCGGTATCCAAGGTGCTGAATGCCAAGATCAGCCTGGATGCGACGCTGGTCAACTGAACCGCTACATCCCATCGCGAGCTCGCGAACGTGGCCTTCTGCGGGAGCAACCGGTCGCCGTTCGATGGCTCGCGATGGCGTTCTCTTCGCAAAACCCGCGCGCCAGATATGCGCGGCGTCAGAACTCGTTTCATGAAAATGTGGTCGAATGCATGACTGCAGGCTCAGCCCATGACCATGGGCGCTGCATCAAAGGGAGCTCCACACATGAAACGTTTTGCCCTGGCAGTTGTTTGTTGCGCGCTGGCCACCTCGGCCCTGGCGGACCCGAAGGACTGCGAAGAACTCAAGAAAGAGATTGAAATCAAGATCCAGGCCAACGCCGTGCCCTCCTACACCCTGGAGATTGTCAGCAAGGAGGAAGCCGAGAAACATGACGTGGCCATGGTGGTCGGTACCTGCGAAAACGGCACCAAGGCGATCATCTATCAGCGAAACGACAGCTGAGTGTTCAGATCACGCAGTTGACCATATGGTCTTCGGCCAGCAGCTCACGCTTGGCGTTGTACAGCCGGGCACTGGGAGTGAAACCCAGCGAGCGGGCTTCCAGCAGGTAACGCTGGCCGGCTTCGAAATGGTCGTAGTGCACGCTCAGGTAGCACAGGCGTTCCGCCGGATCGTTCATCAGGCCAATGCGCCCGCTGAACACCTCGAAATCGAAACGCACCATCAACTCATGACTGCCCGGGGTGACCTGGAAGTAGCGGCCGTCGGTCAGGCGCTGGTTGTCCAGGCGCTCGGCCATCAGCAGCTTGCCGCCCGGCGTCGGGGTGGAGAAATCGACCCAGGCCTGTTGCGGGTCCACCGCCGGCAAGGGGCTGGTGCAGGCAACGAGGCCGGTCAGGGCAAGCAGCAGCAAGGGTTGGCGCATGAGGTCGGGCCGTCCGGGGAAAGGCCTCAAGCATAGCGCCGATCAGGTGCGCTGGCAGCCCGCCGGTTGGCCGGTACCCACCAGATTGCGCTGCTGGTCATAGAGCTTGGCCCAGGGCCGGAAGCCGATGTTGCCGGTCTGCAACTGATAGCGCTGGCCGGCGTTGAAGTCCTTGTATTTCACATTCAGCTGGCAGTCGCGCCACAGGGGTTCGCTGTCCGGGCCGATATTGCTGGGCTCCACGGCGAACTGGTAGCGCACCTTGAGCTCATGGTTGCCGGGCTGGACCTCGAAATAGCGGCGGTCCGCCCAGGCCTTTTCGTCGACCTCCAGTGCCTGCAGCGCGGTGTCCTGGTGGGTGTCGAGGTCGATCCAGGCTTGTGTCGGATCGGGGGCGGGCAGTCCGGCACAGCCGCTCAGGGTCAACAGTCCGGTGGTCAGCAGCAACACGCGCATAGCGAAACTCCAGGCAGGCGAGATAGTCTTGGGGGCAGACTCTCGAAGGATGATTCGATTTGATTAGGCCGCGTTCAAGCCATGGGTTACTTGATCATCTTTTACGCTTTTTGTTTCCGGGCCTGGCGCTCTTGCTGCTCAACGGTTGTTCCAGCGTGGGTTACTACGGCCAGCTGGCCAGTGGCCAATGGCAGCTGTTGCGGGCCCGCACGCCGGTCGAACAGGTCATCGCCGACCCGGCTCGCGACCCGTTATTACGTGCTCATCTGACCCAGTCGCAGAAGGCCCGGCGCTTCGCCAGCCAGCACCTGCACCTGCCGGATAACCAGAGCTACCGCCTTTACGCCGACATTGGCCGACCCTACGTGGTGTGGAATGTATTCAGCACCCCCGAGTTTTCCCTGAGCCCCGAGACCCACTGCTTTCCGATTGCCGGCTGCGTGGCCTATCGCGGCTACTACAGCCAGGGCGCGGCCCGCGGCGAGGCGGCCTTGCAGAAACAGCAGGGCATGGATGTGGCCATCGGCGGGGTGGAGGCCTACTCGACCCTGGGCTGGTTCAACGACCCGATCCTCAGTTCGATGCTGCATTGGGGCGACGAGCGCCTGGCGACCCTGATCTTCCACGAACTGGCCCATCAGCGCTTTTATGTGAAGGACGACACCGAGTTCAACGAGTCCTTCGCCACCTTCGTCGAGCAGGAAGGCACCCGGCAATGGCGCGCGGCGCGCAACCTGCCGCCGGCCAGCGATACCCTGGTCAAGCAGCGGGACCAGTTCATCCAGCTGATTCTCGATACCCGCCAGCGCCTGGAGCGCTTGTATACCCTGCCGCTGCCAGCCGAGCAGATGCGCCAGCGCAAGGCCGCCGAGTTCGAACAACTGCGCCGGGATTACCAGCAGATGAAGGACCGCCAATGGCACGGCGACTCGCGCTACGACTTCTGGATCAACACCCCGCTGAACAACGCCAGGCTGTTGCCTTTCGGCCTGTACGACCAGTGGGTGCCGGCATTTGCCGCCTTGTTCAAGCAGGTGAACGGGGATTGGCTGGCGTTTTACCAGGCCGTGGAGAAGCTCGGCGCGCTGCCGGCTGAAAAGCGCAAGGCAGCGCTGCAAGCATTGATGGGTGGCGCCTGAAAGGACTGCATCGCGGGCAAGCCTCGCTCCTACAGAAGCACGCAAGCCCCTTGTAGGAGCGAGGCTTGCCCGCGATGAGGCCGGATCGTCAAACCCATATCGCATCCCAAAGCGAATAATCCCCCACCCGCCTCACCAACCCCGCGCGTAACGGGTTGGCCACGATATACCGTGCCACAGCCTGTAAATCCTCTTCCTTGCGAATGCCCCGATCATGGTAACCACGTTGCCAGACTGCCCCTTTACGCCCCCGCTGGCGATTCACCGATACGCAAATGCGCGAGCGAGTCCTGCCCATCAGCACTGGCAAGGTGGCGCCATGCAGTTCGACCAACCAGTGAAAATGATCGGGCATGACGACAAAGGCCAGTGAGTGGGCGAGTTGTTCCTGTTCGGCCTGTTTGAACGCCGCCACTGCCAGGCGGCCCAAGTGGAAGTCGTTGAATAGCGGTTCCCGGTTCTGGGTGACGGAGGTGAGGACGTAGATTTGGCCGGGGTGCGAGTAGCGCCCGGTACGCAGGCGATGGGCGTGGGGTTTGCTGGGCATGGGAGATCCTCCTTGATCGTGTTTTTCAGGCTAGATCGAAGAAGGGCGGGACGGGGTTTGTCTGTTGTGCGGGATGTGTCTGGGGGGACGCTATCGCGGGCAAGCCTCGCTCCTACAGAAGTACGCAAGCTCTGCGATAGCTATCGGCTCAGCGTTGCAGGAACGCCTGATGCAGCTCATCCAGGGTCTGGAAGTGATAGGCCGGTGCCTCGGCGCTCAGTTCTTCGTGGCTGCCGAAGCCATAACCCACCGCCGCCGCATCCAGGCCGTTGTTTCGGGCGCCGATCAGGTCGTGTTTGCGGTCGCCGATCATCAGGGTATCGCTTGGGTCCAGGCCTTCCTCGCTGATCAGGTGGCGGATCAGCTCGACCTTGTCGGTGCGGGTGCCGTCCAGTTCGCTGCCGTAGATCACCTTGAAGTGCCGGGCAAAATCGAAATGCCGGGCGATCTCGCGGGCGAACACCCACGGCTTGGACGTTGCGATGTACAGCTGGCGGCCCTGCCCGCTTAGGGTTTCCAGCAGAGGCGTGACACCGTCGAACACGCGGTTCTCATACAGGCCGGTGACCTTGAAACGCTCGCGGTAGAAATTCACCGCCTCCCAGGCCCTGGCTTCGTCGAACCCATAGAACTGCATGAACGCCTGCAGCAGCGGTGGGCCGATGAAGTGTTCCAGCTTGCTCAGGTCGGGTTCGTCGATGCCCAGCTTGCCGAGGGCGAACTGGATCGAGCGGGTAATGCCTTCGCGCGGGTCGGTCAGGGTGCCATCGAGGTCGAACAGAACGGTTTGGTAATGCATGGGGATTCCTGGGGCAGTGGGTCGGGGGCTCAAGCCTGGTCGTAGCCTTCGGCCAGGTGCAGGTCCTTGAGCTTCACGTAGTTGGCGGCGCTGTAGGTGAAGAAGGCGCGCTCCTTGTCGGTCAGCGGGCGGGCCTGTTTCACCGGGCTACCCACGTAGAGGAAGCCGCTTTCCAGGCGTTTGCCCGGAGGCACCAGGCTGCCGGCGCCGACGATCACGTCGTCTTCCACCACCGCGCCGTCCATGACGATGCTGCCCATGCCGATCAGCACCCGGCTGCCGACGCTGCAACCATGCAGCATCACCTTGTGGGCGATGGTCACGTCGTCGCCGATCAGCAGCGGGAAGCCGTCCGGGTTGAAGGGGCCGGCGTGGGTGATGTGCAGCACGCTACCGTCCTGCACGCTGGTGCGGGCGCCGATGCGGATGCGGTGCATGTCGCCGCGGATCACCGTGAGTGGCCAGACCGAGCTGTCGGCGCCGATTTCGACGTCGCCGATCACCACCGCCGAACTATCGACGAAGGCCCGCGGGCCAAGGATGGGCGTGTGGTTCTGATAGCTGCGAATGGCCAAGTTGGATACCTGTTCTGACATTTATTAATGGGGGCGATAGCTGCGGTCGGTGTCGATTGTAATTAAGATGGCGCTACGTTTCTTCCAGCCAAGGTGCCAACCGTGAGTGTGAACAACCCTCTTCTGCAGCCCTACGACCTGCCGCCGTTTTCGGCGATCCGCGCCGAGCACGTACAGCCGGCCATCGAACAGATCCTGGCTGACAACCGCGCCGCCATTGCTGAAATCCTCAAGAACCAGGGCACGCAACCGACCTGGGCCGGCCTGGTATTGGCCATGGACGAACTCAACGACCGCCTGGGCGCGGCCTGGAGTCCGGTCAGCCACCTCAATGCCGTGTGCAACAGCGCCGAACTGCGCGAGGCCTACGAGTCCTGCCTGCCGGCCCTGAGCGCCTACGCCACTGAGCTGGGGCAGAACCCTGAGCTGTTCCAGGCCTTCGAAGCCCTGGCGGGCAGCCCGGAAGCCGCCGGTTTCGACGTGGCGCAGAAAACTATCCTGGAACACTCCCTGCGTGACTTCCGCCTGTCGGGTATCGACCTGCCGCCCGAGCAGCAGAAGCGTTACGCCGAAGTGCAGAGCAAGCTTTCCGAGCTGGGCAGCCGCTTCTCCAACCAGCTGCTCGACGCCACCCAGGCCTGGACCAAGCACGTCACTGACGAAGCAGCCCTGGCCGGCCTGACCGCTTCGGCCAAGGCGCAGATGGCTGCCGCGGCCCAGGCCAAGGATCTGCAAGGCTGGTTGATCACCCTGGAATTCCCCAGCTACTACGCGGTGATGACCTACGCCCAAGACCGCGCGCTGCGCGAAGAAGTCTACGCCGCCTACTGCACTCGCGCCTCGGACCAGGGGCCGAATGCCGGTCAGAACGACAACGGCCCGGTCATGGAAGAAATCCTCGACCTGCGCCAGGAACTGGCCCAGCTGCTGGGCTACGCCAACTTCGCCGAGCTGAGCCTGGCCACCAAGATGGCCGAGTCCGGCGACCAGGTGCTGAGTTTCCTGCGTGACCTGGCCAAGCGCAGCAAGCCGTTCGCCGCCCAGGACCTGCAACAGCTCAAGGCCTACGCCGCCGAGCAAGGCTGCCCGGACCTGCAAAGCTGGGACAGTGGTTTCTACGGCGAGAAGCTGCGCGAGCAGCGCTACAGCGTGGCCCAGGAAACCCTGCGCGCCTACTTCCCGATCGACAAGGTGCTCGGCGGCCTGTTCGCCATCGTCCAGCGCCTGTACGGCATCGAGATCGCCGAACTGAAAGGCTTCGACACCTGGCACCCGGACGTACGCCTGTTCGAGATCAAGGAAAACGGCCAGCACGTGGGCCGCTTCTTCTTCGATCTGTATGCCCGCGCCAACAAGCGTGGTGGTGCCTGGATGGACGGCGCCCGCGACCGTCGCCGCACTTTCGAAGGCGTGCTGCAGAGCCCGGTGGCCAACCTGGTGTGCAACTTCACCCCGGCCGACAGCGGCAAGCCTGCCCTGCTGACCCACGATGAAGTCACCACCCTGTTCCACGAGTTCGGCCATGGCCTGCACCACCTGCTGACCCGCGTCGAGTACTCCGGTGTTTCCGGTATCAACGGCGTGGCCTGGGATGCGGTGGAGCTGCCGAGCCAGTTCATGGAGAACTGGTGCTGGGAGCCGGAAGGCCTGGCGCTGATCTCCGGTCACTATGAAACCGGCGAGCCGCTACCCCAGGACCTGCTGGAAAAAATGCTCGCGGCGAAGAACTTCCAGTCCGGCCTGATGATGGTGCGCCAGTTGGAGTTCTCGCTGTTCGACTTCGAACTGCATGCCACCCACGGCGACGGCCGTGCCGTGCTGCAAGTGCTCGAAGGCGTGCGCGACGAGGTCTCGGTGATGCGTCCGCCGGCCTATAACCGCTTCCCTAACAGCTTCGCCCACATCTTCGCCGGCGGTTACGCGGCGGGTTACTACAGCTACAAGTGGGCCGAAGTGCTGTCGGCCGATGCCTTCTCGAAGTTCGAGGAAGAAGGCGTGCTGAATGCCGAGACCGGTCGCGCGTTCCGCGAGGCGATCCTGGCCCGCGGCGGTTCCCAGGAGCCGATGGTGCTGTTCGTCGACTTCCGCGGACGTGCGCCGTCGATTGACGCACTCTTGCGTCACAGCGGCCTGAGCGAGGACGCAGCGGCATGAGCGAGGGGCCAGTGAAGACGAAAAAACGCTTTATCGCCGGGGCAGTCTGCCCGGCGTGCAGCGAGCAGGACAAGTTGATGATGTGGAGCGAAGACGACGTTCCCCATCGCGAGTGCGTGGCCTGCGGCTATTCCGACACCCTGAATGAACAGGGCCTGTCGGTGCCCAAGGAGCTGGGTACGCGGGTCAACACCACGGCCCTGAAAGTGCCGGATGCCAAGGTCCAGTCGGTGCAGTTTTTCCCCAACCCCAAGTTGAAGAAAAAGACCGACGAGCCCAAGTAACTGCAAATCCCCTGTAGGAGCGCAGCTTGCGCGCGATAGCGGTGTATCAGATACACCGCGGTGCTTTGATCGCCACAAGCTTGGCTCCTACCGGGATGCGGTCGAAGCTCAATTCTGCAGCCCCACGTAGCTGGTCAGTTCGCCGGCTTGCTGGCGCTCACCGTCTCGAACCAGCTCTTCACCGAACAGGTGGCGAACACGCTGGTGCTGCAATCGCCATTGGCCAGGGCGGTGCGCAACTTGTCGATATCGGCCTGCATCATGTAGCGAATACCGTCCTTGAAGTGGGAACTGTCGCCAAACCCGCCTCCGGTCATTTCATTCAGCGCCTCTTCCTTGCTCCAGCCTTGAACCACCACCCGGTACATCGCCGACATCAGGCCGGTGCGGTCCGAGCCGTGCTTGCAGTGCATCAGCACCGGGCCGTCGCTTTCGGCGTTCTGGATCGCGCGCAAGGCCGCCAGTACGTCGGCGTCGTCCACGTGATTGGTCCGGTAAGGCAGTTGCACCTGCTTGATTCCCGGGGCTTGCAGCCAACTGGCATCGGACTCCGGCAGGAAGTTGATCACCGTGCCCACCTTGAGCTTTTCCAGCAAAGGCACGGCGCCGCTGTCCGGCAAGGCGCTGCGGTACAGCGTTGGCGACATCTGGTACAGGTTGTAGTGGGTTTCCACGGGCTGGGCCCATTGGGCCGGGCGGGTCGCGCCGGTTTCGGCGGCCTGCGCCTGGGGCCAGGCGATCAGCGTCAGCAGGGACAGGCAGAGAGCGGGAAGGATACGAAAGTTGTGCATGCAGAAGGCCGTGACCGGAAATGGGGGTAGATGGAGCCTAGCTTCTATCCGGGCCGGTCAACGCCCTGTGAGGTACTTGTCAAAGAAACGTGAAGCCGGGGCGATAGAGGTTTTTTCTCGGCAATCGCGACTTTTTTCCAGCGCAAACGATTTATTCGAATGCTTAGCCTGCTACCATTTGTAACCAAAGTTTGCTGAACTGTGCTTTTCCCGGCGTCGGGGTCGACCCGCTGCGCCGTCAGAACGACAAGCCACGCCATGACGCGGCTGCCCAACCCGTGAATGCCTAGTGTGAGGTGCACCCCCATGTCTGATCACGATCAAGACAACCCGCGGCGTGAGTTTCTGCGCAAATCCCTGACCTTGATCCCAGTGGTCACGGTCGCCAGTACTGGCCTCGGCAGCTCGATGCTGATGGCCGCCCCCGAAGCGCCCAAGTCGGTGGAACCGGCCCGAACCCCGGTCAGTACCGAGGCTTACCAGCCGACCTACTTCACCGCCGAAGAATGGGCCTTTGTCCAGGCTGCGGTAGAGCGCCTGATCCCGGCTGACGAACAAGGCCCGGGCGCCCTGGACGCCGGCGTGCCGGAATACATCGACCGGCAGATGAACACCCCCTACGCCGCGGGCGCCCTGTGGTACATGCAAGGTCCGTTCAACGCCGACGCCGCGCCGGAGATGGGCTGGCAGAGCAAGCTGGTACCCAAGGAGATCTATCGCCTGGGCATTGCCGCGACGGATGCTTGGTCGAAAGCCTTCAACGGTAAAACATTTGCTGCGCAAGACAGCGCTACCCGAGACGATTTGCTCAAGCAGCTCGAAGAGGGAAAGCCCCAATTCGACAGCGTTCCGCCGAAGATTTTCTTCAACCTTTTGCTGCAAAACACCAAGGAAGGGTTCTTCTGCGACCCGATCCACGGCGGCAATAAAGGCATGGTCGGCTGGACGTTGATCGGCTTCCCCGGCGCGCGCGCCGATTTCATGGACTGGGTGGAACGCAACGAGCAATACCCTTTCCCGGCAGTGTCGATTCGCGGCGAGAGGGCTTGAGCATGGCAACGGTAATGAAGAAGGTCGACGCGGTGATCGTCGGGTTTGGCTGGACCGGCGCGATCATGGCCAAGGAGCTGACCGAGGCCGGGCTCAACGTGCTGGCGCTGGAGCGCGGGCCGATGCAGGACACCTACCCGGACGGCAATTACCCGCAGGTGATCGACGAGCTCACCTACAGCGTGCGCAAGAAGCTCTTCCAGGACATCTCCCGGGAGACGGTGACCATTCGCCACAGCGTCAACGATGTGGCCCTGCCGAACCGCCAGCTGGGCGCGTTCCTGCCGGGCAACGGCGTCGGCGGCGCCGGCCTGCACTGGTCCGGCGTGCATTTTCGCGCCGACCCGATCGAGCTGCGCATGCGCAGCCACTATGAAGAGCGCTACGGCAAGAATTTCATCCCCAAGGACATGACCATCCAGGACTTCGGCGTCACCTACGAAGAGCTGGAGCCGTTCTTCGACTACGCGGAAAAAGTCTTCGGTACCTCGGGTCAGGCCTGGACCGTGAAAGGCCAGCTGGTCGGTGAAGGCAAGGGCGGCAACCCCTACGCGCCGGATCGCTCGGAGCATTTCCCGCTGGAGTCGCAGAAGAACACCTACTCCGCCCAGTTGTTCCAGAAAGCCGCCGGCGAAGTTGGCTACAAACCGTACAACCTGCCGTCGGCCAATACCTCGGGGCCCTACACCAACCCCTATGGCGCGCAAATGGGGCCGTGCAACTTCTGCGGGTTCTGCAGCGGCTATGTCTGCTACATGTACTCCAAGGCTTCGCCGAACGTGAACATTCTGCCGGCCCTCAAGCCGCTGCCGAATTTCGAGCTGCGCCCCAACTCCCACGTGCTCAAGGTCAACCTCGACAGCACCAAGACCAAGGCGACCGGCGTTACCTACGTCGACGGCCAGGGCCGCGAGATCGAGCAGCCGGCGGACCTGGTGATCCTCGGCGCCTTCCAGTTCCATAACGTGCGCCTGATGCTGCTGTCCGGCATCGGCAAGCCATACGACCCGATCACCGGCGAAGGCGTGGTGGGCAAGAACTTCGCCTACCAGAACATGGCCACCATCAAGGCCTACTTCGACAAGGACGTGCACACCAACAACTTCATCGGCGCCGGCGGCAATGGCGTGGCGGTGGACGACTTCAACGCCGACAACTTCGACCACGGCCCCCACGGCTTCGTCGGTGGTTCGCCGTTCTGGGTCAACCAGGCCGGCAGCCGGCCGATCGCCGGGACCTCCAACCCACCGGGCACCCCGGCCTGGGGCAGCGCCTGGAAGAAGGCCACCGCCGACTACTACACCCACCAGGTGTCGATGGACGCCCACGGTGCCCACCAGTCCTACCGCGGCAACTACCTCGACCTCGATCCGGTGTACCGCGACGCTTATGGCCTGCCGCTGTTGCGCATGACCTTCGACTGGCAGGAAAACGACATCAAGATGAACCGCTTCATGGTCGAGAAGATGGGCAAGATCGCCGAGGCGATGAACCCCAAGGCCATCGCGGTGCTGGGCAAGAAGGTC
>Ga0207976_100304_pt1 | contig 23588 bp, 18 predicted proteins | sample LakWasMe94_HOW11_2_FD_183916 | JGI IMG/M metagenome (GOLD analysis project Ga0207976, IMG submission 183916) | Freshwater sediment methanotrophic microbial communities from Lake Washington under simulated oxygen tension - Sediment Metagenome... | ecosystem: Environmental > Aquatic > Freshwater >... | reverse complement strand
ACCAACGCCAACGCCGATGCGCTGTACCAGCAGGTCGCCGGCAGCAAATAACGCCCCCCGTAGGAGCGAGGCTTGCCCGCGATAGCGTCCTTGCAGTCGACGCATACGTGGCTATGAGTCCGCCATCGCGGGCAAGCCTCGCTCCTACGAGACAGCGGTATTTTCAGCCATTCGTTTGCCATACAGGAGTCAACATCATGTCCGGATTCTGGGATCAGGCCTTCGACCTCAGCGGTCGCTGCGCGGTGATCACCGGCGGCGCCGCCGGGATCGGCCTGGCCTGCGCCACGCTGCTGGTGGAGCGCGGCGCCAAGGTAGCGCTGCTGGATCGCGACCCGGAGGTCGTCGAGATCGCCGCCCGCCTCGGCGGCGGGCACCTGGGGCTGGCCCTCGACCTGCGCCAACTGGACCAGGTGCAGCATGCCGTGGACCGGGTCGCCGAGTACTTCGGGCGCCTGGATTTCCTGGTCAACAGCGCCGGCGTCGCCCTGCTGGACAAGGCCCTGGAGGTCAGCGAAAGCGCCTGGGACAGCACCCTGGACATCAACCTCAAGGCCAGCTTTTTCGTTGCCCAGGCCTGCGCCCGGCACATGCTCGAACGCGGCAGCGGGCGCATCGTCAACCTCGCCTCACAGGCCGCCGTCATCGGCCTGGACCGGCACGTGGCCTATTGCGCGAGCAAGGCCGCGGTGGTGGGCATGACCAAGGTCCTGGCCATGGAATGGGCCGCCCACGGCATCAACGTCAACGCCGTCTCGCCGACCATAGTCGAGACCGCCCTGGGCAAGAAGGCCTGGGCCGGCGAACTGGGCGAGCGGGCCAAATCACAGATCCCGGTCGGCCGTTTCGCCCAGCCCGAGGAAATCGCCGGGCTGGTGCTGTACCTGCTCAGCGACGCCGCACAGATGATCACCGGGGAGAACGTGGTGATCGATGGCGGCTACAGCATCCAGTAATCGAGCGTTACTCCCATTCTTGCAGTGAGGCCCGTCGTCATGTCCACCTTGCCCACCGAACACCTGTCACCCGAGATTCCCAGCACCATGCAGGCCGTGGTCTGCCACGGCCCCGAAGACTACCGCCTGGAACAGGTGCCGGTGCCGACCCCCGGCCCGGACGAAATCCTGACCAAGGTCGAGCTGTGCGGCATCTGCATGGGCGACATCAAGACCTACCGTGGCGCCCCCTCCTTCTGGGGCGACGCCGAGCAGCCGCGCTACGTCAAGCCGCCGATGATTCCCGGCCATGAGTTCGTCTGCCGCGTGGTGGCCCTTGGGCCGGGCGCGGAAAAACGCGGGGTGCGGGTCGGCGACCGGGTGATCTCCGAACAGATAGTGCCGTGCTGGGGCTGCCGCTTCTGCAACCACGGCCAGTACTGGATGTGCCAGAAGCACGACCTGTACGGCTTCCAGAACAATGTCCAGGGCGCCATGGCGCAGTACATGATCTTCACCAAGGAAGGCATCGTGCACAAAGTGCCGGACGAGATTCCACCGGACGAAGCCATCCTCATCGAACCCCTGGCCTGCTCGCTGCACGCCGCCGAGCGCGCCGATGTCGGTTTCGACGATATCGTGGTGGTGGCCGGCGCCGGCACCCTGGGGCTGGGCATCATCGGCGCGGTGCGGATGCGCAACCCCAAGCGCCTGATCGTCCTCGACATGAAGCCCGAGCGCGCCGAACTGGCCCTGCGCCTGGGCGCCGACGAAGTCTGGAACCCGGCCCAGGAGAACGTGCTGGAAAAGATTCGCGCGATCACCGACGGCTACGGCTGCGACATCTATATCGAAGCCACCGGCCATCACCAGGCGGTCAACCAGGGCCTGGCGATGCTGCGCAAGCTCGGGCGCTTCGTCGAGTTCAGCGTGTTCAACGACGAAGCCACGGTGGACTGGTCGATCATCGGCGACCGCAAGGAGCTGGACGTGCTCGGCTCGCACCTGGGGCCCTACATGTACCCACGGGCCATCGACTTTATCGGCAAGCGCAAGATCGACATGCGCGACGTGGTCACCCACACCTTCGCCCTGGCCGACTTCAAGCAGGCCTTCGCGGTGATGGAGCGCGGCGACCGATCATTGAAGGTGGTGCTCAAGCCCTGAGGCCCCACCGCCTTCCAACCGGTTCGTCGACAAGCCCGCCGCCCGCGGATTCTCCCACTCCCTCTGCGGGAGGCGAGCTTGCCGGCGATTCACTGCACAGCCGTGCAGCTAACAGGAACAAGGAAACCGCGTCATGAATCGAGTGATCAACGATCCGGACCAGGTGGTCGAGGACATGCTGCAAGGTATACTCGTGGCCCACCCCGAACTGGCCCAATACGAGGCCAACCCACGGGTCATCCGCAAGCGCCGCCTGTCGCAGGCCGGCCAGGTGGGCATCGTCACCGGCGGCGGCTCCGGCCATGAGCCGGCCTTTCTCGGTTATGTCGGCCCTGGCCTGGTGGACGCCGTGGCGGTCGGCGAAATCTTCTCCTCGCCCACCGCCAAGAGCTTCTTCGACGCTTTCCGCGCCGCCGACCAGGGCGCGGGCGTGGCCTGCCTGTACGGCAACTACGCCGGCGACAACATGAACGTCAAGCTGGCGATGAAAATGGCCGCCAGCAAGGACATGCGGATCCGCACCGTGGTGGCCAACGATGACGTGGCCTCCGCGCCCCGTGAAGAGATCGGCAAGCGCCGCGGCGTGGCGGGCGAGATCTTCATGTGGAAAGTCGGCGGCGCGGCGGCCGCCCAGGGCTATGATCTGGACCGAGTGATCGACGTCGCGCAAAAGGCCGTCGACCAGTGCCGCTCCATTGGTGTCGGCCTCACGCCCTGCACCATTGCCGCGGTGGGCAAGCCAAACTTCCAGATCGCCGACGGCATGATGGAGCTGGGCATCGGCCACCATGGCGAACCCGGCATCCAGGTCGTACCGATCGAGTCCGCCGCCGCCATGGCCGAGCGCATGCTCGCGCCGATCCTCGCCGATCGCGACTTCAGCCGCGACGACAGCGTGGTGGTGCTGGTCTCCGGCCTCGGCGCCACCCCAGTGATGGAGCTGTATATCTTCTACGCCGAAGTCGAGCGCCAACTCACGGCCAGGGGCCTGAAGATCCATCGCTGCTATGTCGGCAACTACTTCACCTCCCTGGAAATGATGGGCGTGACCCTGACCCTGCTGGGCCTGGATGCCGAGCTGAAAACCCTGATCGACCACCCCTGCCGCTCCATCGGCATGACCCAGGCGGAGTGAACCATGAGCCAGCATTTTTCCAGCCTCGACGGCGGCGCCATCGTCAACGACCTGGTGACGGTGATAGTCGCCAACCGTGAATACCTCAGCGAAGTGGACGGCGCCATCGGCGACGGCGATCACGGCATCAACATGGCCAAGGGCTTCGCCCACTGCGGCCGTACCCTCGCCGGCCGCCAACTGGACCTGGCCGAGGCCCTCGACGAATTGACCCTGAGCCTGATGGAAGGCATCGGCGGCTCCATGGGCCCGCTCTACGGCAGCCTGTTTATCGGCATGGCCAACGAAGTCCGCGGCTGCCAGCAGATCGACGCTGCCCGCTTCGCCCGGCTATTGCGCGGTGGGCTGAGCTCATTGCAGGACATCACCGACGCCGGGGTGGGCGACAAGTGCCTGATGGATACGCTGATTCCCGCGGTGGAGGCGTTCGAGCAGGCCGAGGCCGGCGGCGCCTCGTTCAAGGAGGCCCTGCAGCGGATGAAAAGCGCGGCCTCCCAGGGCCGGGATTCGACCCGCGACCTGGTGGCGAAGATCGGCCGCGCCAGCCGCCTGGGCGAGCGCTCGCTGGGGGCACTGGATGCCGGCGCCGTGTCCTGCTGCCTGATCCTCACGCAGTTGGCGGACTCAGTGGAACCGCGCCTGGCCTGAAGTCCTGCGCGAGCAGGCTCGCTCCTGCAAGAGCGAGCCTGCCCGGCCAGACTCAATAGCGCCCGGGCAAAAGCCCCTACCCCCGAAATTGGCCTCTAACCTGCTCGATATACCGCGCCACCGCGGGCGCCTTCTCGAAACGGCGGTGGATCAGCGACAGCCAGGACGACGCCGTGCTGCCCTGGATCGGCCGGTACAACACATTGGGCAGCCCCACGTGCCCGACCACCGATTCCGGCACCACGGCCACGCCCTGCCCCAGGGAGACCAGGGCCAGCACCGCCACCAGGCCACCGGGCTGCGGCCCCAGTTTTGGCGCATAACCGCCCTCGGCGGCGACCTGCAGGGTGCCGCTGATCTGCTCGGGAAGCACGAAGGTCTCATTGTGCAGATGGGCCGGGGCGATCTCCGGCAAGCGTCCCAGCCAGGACTCGGCGGGCAGCGCCAGGACAAAACCTTCGGCATCCAGGCGGACGGCCTCCACCCCTTCGGGCAGGGTCATGGGCGAGCGGATGTAGCCGATGTCGAACCGTCCCTCGGCCACCAGCCCCGGCAACGCCGCCATCGGGCTTTCGCGCACGCTCAGGCTGACGTCCGGACAGTCCTGGCTGAAGCGCTGCACCTGCTTTTGCAACAGCCCCGAATACACCGCCGAGGCCACGTAGCCCAACTCGATATGACCGATCTCGCCACGCCCGGCGCGCTGGGCATTACGTTGGGCGAATTCGAACTGGCGCACCGTGGCCTCGGCCTCGCGCACCAGGGCCGCGCCGGCCTCGGTCAGGCTGACCTCGCGCTGCTGGCGCACAAACAAGCGGGTGCCCAGGGTCTGCTCCATGTCCTGGATCTGCCGGCTCAGGGTCGGCGGCGCGATGCCCAGCTGTTCGGCGGCGCGGGTGAAATTGCGTTGCCGGGCCACCGCCAGGAAATAGCGGAAATGACGGATTTCCATGAGTATATTAGCTCAAAGGTAATGAAGTGCTCCAGCTCGCCTAACAGAGTGGGCGAAATCCCGGGATAAGCTGGCCAGACCTTCACAGTAGAGAGCCCAAGCCATGCACGTCAAACCTCTGTTTCTGGCCCTGATCACTTGCTGCAGCGTGCCCGCGACTTTCGCCGCCGAGAAAAGCACCGACGTTGCCCAAAAGGCAATCCTGAATTTCGCCACCGCCCAGCAGCTGCTCAAGGCCGCCCAGGAAACCGCTGACGCCAAGGGCTGGCCCTGCGCCGTGGCTATCGTCGACGACGGCGGCTGGCCGATCCTCAGCGCGCGCATGGACGGGGCGCCAGTGGTGGCCGGCATCGAACTGGCCCAGGGCAAGGCGCGCACTTCGGCACTGTTCAAGCGCCCTTCCGGCGACCTGGAAAACGCCATCAACGGCGGGCGCCAGGCAGCCATCACTTCGGGCCTGCTGATGATGAAAGGCGCCCAGCCGATCCGCGTCGACGGCCAGGTGATCGGCGCTATCGGCATCAGCGCCGACACCCCGGCCCACGACGATGAAATCGCCCAGGCGGCCCTCGCCGTCCTCGGCCAACAGGTGTCGCCATGAGGCCGGCCAGCCCGCGCCTGACCCTGCTCACCGCCTCCGGGGTGTGTTCGCTGATTGTGCTCGACACCAACATAGTCGCGGTGACCCTGCCGAGTATCGCCCGCGACCTGGGGGCCAACTTCGCCGATATCGAGTGGGTGGTCAGCGCCTACATGCTGGCCTTCGCCGCCCTGCTGCTGCCGGCCGGCAGCCTGGCCGACCACTTCGGGCGCAAGCGCACCCTGCTCTGCGGCCTCGGGCTGTTCATCCTCGCCTCCCTCGGCTGTGGTGCCGCGCCCAATGTGCTGTTGCTCGATATCGCCCGGGCGATCAAGGGCGTCGGCGCGGCGCTGCTGCTGACCTCGGCCCTGGCCACCATCGGCCACACCTTCCATGACGAGGTCGAACGGGCCAAGGCCTGGGCGTTCTGGGGGGCCTGCATGGGTGTGGCGATGACCGCCGCGCCAACCGTTGGCGGGCTGATTACCGAGTTCATCGGCTGGCGCTGGATCTTCTACCTCAACCTGCCGGTGGGCGGGCTGCTGGTGCTGATGGTGTTGCGGGCGATACCGGAGTCCCGCGACACCCAGGCCGCGCGCCTCGACCCCTGGGGCAGCCTGGCCTTCAGCGCCAGCCTGCTGTGCCTGATCTGGGGCCTGATCGAAGCCAATCGCATCGGCTGGAGCCACTCGCTGACCTACACCCGGCTGTTGGCCGGCGTCGCCTTGCTCGGGCTGTTCGTGCTGATCGAGCGGGTGCAGCGCCGGCCGATGGTCGACCTGCAGCTGTTCCGCCATCCGCGCTTTATCGGTGCCCTGCTGGGGATGTTCGCCTACGCCGGCTGCGCCCAGGTGATGATGACCCTGCTGCCCTTCTACCTGCAGAACGGCCTGGGTTTCTCGGCCATCGCCTCGGGGCTGGGCATGCTGCCATTTGCCCTGACCATGCTGATCTGCCCGCGCATCGGCGTGCGCCTGGCGACGCGTTATGCCCCGGCGACCCTGATGGCCGCCGGCCTGACCCTGGTCGGTTGCGGCAACCTGCTCGCGGCCTGGGCCGTGCATGCAGGCGGCTACCTGAACTTCGCCCTGGCCATCGCGGTGACCGGCGCCGGCGCCGGCCTGCTCAACGGCGACACGCAGAAAAACATCATGGCCTGCGTACCCCGCGACCGCGCCGGCATGGCCTCGGGCCTCAGCACCACCATGCGCTTCAGCGCCATCATGCTGGCCATCGGCGTGTTCGGCGCCCTGCTCGGCAGCCATACCCAGCAACGCCTGCACGCCAGCCTGGGCGCAAGCGCCGCGCCATGGCTCGACCAGGCCCAGGCCATCGCCTCGCGTGTGGTGGCCGGCGACATGCCCGCGGCCCTGGCGCTGCTGCCCGACTCGGCGAAAGAGCTGGTCGAACCGCTGGCCCGCCAGGCCTTCGTCGACGGCTTCGGCGTGGTGCTCTGGGTCGCCGGCCTCCTGGCGTTGCTGGCGGCAGTGACGGTCGGCACGCTGATGCGCAACCCTATCCCGCAGCCGCGACCTTTGACCCTGAGCGTGGAGTGAAACCAGACGGAATTGCCGGACATGGCTCGATCACCGCTCAGGACTTCCCGCCCTTGATCGAGGCCATGACCCGCTCGGCATTCTCGGAACAGTCCATGCCTTCCGGGCGGTCGCGGATGCTGTCGATGATCTCCAGCAGTTGCGCCTTGCTCTGGGCCAGGTGCTGCTGCATTTCCTCGATCTGCCCGACCTTGCGCTCCAGGCTTTGCAGCAGGGCCTGATGGTCAATGTCACTCGACTCCCGGCCCGGCAGCAGTTGCTTGAGCTCGTCCAGGCTGAACCCGGCCTGCTGGGCGCACTGGATGATCTTCAGGGTCTGCAGGATCTGCGGCGGGTAACGGCGGTAGCCGTTGGCCTGGCGCTGGACCTGGGGCAGCAGGCCCTGGGCTTCATAGAAACGGATGCGCGACGCCGCCAGGCCGCTGAGTTGTGCCAATTCGCCAATGTTCATTTTCGGCCTCGATAACCTGCTTGACATTAAAGTTAACTTTAAGCTTAGCCTCAGGCCTCCACTGATGAGGAGTCAAGCATGTCACCCTTTCAAGCCTTGAATTTGCCCAACGGCCAGACGATCGGCAATCGCATCGCCAAGGCAGCGATGGAGGAGAACCTCGCCGATCGCCAGCAGGCGCCCTCCGCGGCGTTGATCCGGCTCTACCAGACCTGGGCCGAGGGTGAGGCCGGGCTGATCCTCACCGGCAACGTGATGATCGACCGCCGCGCGATGACCGGCCCCGGCGGCGTGGCCCTGGAAGACCAGCAGCACCTGGAGCTGTTCCGCCAGTGGGCCCGCGCCGGTCGCGCCAAGGGCGGGCAGTTCTGGATGCAGCTCAATCACCCCGGGCGCCAGACCATGGCCAATCTCGGCCAGCAGGCCCTGGCGCCATCGGCGGTGGCCCTGGACATGGGGCAGTTCTCGAAAATGTTCGCCGAACCCAGGCCCATGAGCGAAGAGGACATCGCCGAGATCATCCGCCGCTTCGCCAACAGCGCCTGGCTGGCCGAACAGGCCGGCTTTACCGGGGTGCAGATCCATGCCGCCCACGGCTACCTGATCAGCCAGTTCCTCTCGCCGCTGACCAACCGCCGCACCGACCAATGGGGCGGCTCGCTGGAGAACCGCGCGCGGCTGCTGGTGGAAGTGATCAAGGCCGTGCGTGAACGGGTCTCCGCGACCTTCTGCGTCTCGGTCAAGCTCAACTCCGCCGACTTCCAGCGTGGCGGCTTCGATGCCGGCGAAGCACGCCAGGTCATCGAGATACTCAACGGCCTGGCGGTGGACCTGCTGGAGCTGTCCGGGGGCAGCTACGAGTCCCCGGCCATGCAGGGCGAGGTGCGCGACGGTCGGACCCTGGCGCGCGAAGCCTACTTCATCGAAATGGCCAGCGAGCTGGCACCCGTGGCGCAGATGCCGGTGATGGTCACCGGCGGTATCCGCCGCCTGCCGGTGGTACAGCAGGTGCTGGACAGCGGCATCGCGATGGCCGGCATCGCCACCGCCCTGGCCCTCGAGCCGGCCCTGCCCCGGCTCTGGCGCAGTGGCCAGCAGAGCCACCCGCAACTGCCGCCGTTACGCTGGAAACGCAAGCCCCTGGCCTCCCTGGCGACCATGGCCATCGTCCGCCTGCAGATACATCGCCTGAGTCGCGGGCGCGCGCCCAAACCTCAAGTACGGCCCTGGCTGGCGCTGCTCCTCGATCAGTTGAACAGCGCCAGACGCACGCGCCAGTACCGGCAGGCGATGGCCAAGTAAGTACGGCACCGCCGAACCTGTAGGAGCGAGGCTTGCCCGCGATGGCATTTTACCTGACCCACCGCAGCGCCTGCATCGCGCGCAAGCTGCGCTCCTACAGGGGCGCAAGGGTTTCAAAGGCCGTCGATATGCTGGTACTGCGCGTTGAGTTGCTGCGCCAGTTCGCGGGCGCGGCCGAGGCGGATTGGGCCGCGTTCGATATCGATCAACAAGGTTGGGCAACCCAGGTGCGTCAGCGGCGCCAGGGTTTTCAGACGGCCGTCGGTGAGCAGCAGCACCCGCTGCTGCTCGGCCGGGTAACGCTTCTGCCGGGACAGCAGCCACTGCCCCGCCTCGGCCAGGGCCGCCAGCAACGGCGTGCCGCCGCCTGCTCCCAGCCCGTCGAGCCAGTCGTGCAAATCCTTCGAGGCCTTCAGTCCCTGCACCTGCCAATTCGGCGTGCGGCCGCTGGCGGTCAACAGGGCCAGGCGTGCGCGCTGTCGGTAGGCATCGTCGAACAGCTGGGCCAGCAGGCCCTTGGCATCGCTCAGCGCCTGATGGCGGCGGGTCGAGGCCGACGCATCGACTATCACCAGCCACAGTTCATGGGGCGAACGGCTGCGCAGGTGCCACAACAAATCGTCGCGCTGGCGAGGCCGACCGTTGAGCAAGGTGCCCGGCCAGTTGATCGAGCCGTGGACGGCGGCGCGCGCCCGGCCTTGCCTACCCTGGTCCAACCGCCCGGCGCGGGGTTTGGCATTCGCCCCCGCGTCGGACCGGGGGCGAATGCCTAGGGCTTTTTTGGCCAGCTCGGCACTTCACGCCGGGCGCCGGTGGCCAGCGCCTGGGCCGGCAACTCGCCCCATTGGCCCTGGCCTTCGGCGGGGCTGGATTGGGCCGGGGCTGGCGCGGGAGTGGGCTGCGGCTGATGGACCGCGCTCGGTGGATTGTCGCGACGGCGATGGCGCAGGGCGAATTCGGCCACCGCATCGATGTCCTGCTCGTCGATGGCCCGGGCACCGCGCCAGGCCGCATGGGCGCGGGCGGCACGCAGCCAGACCAGATCCGCGCGCAGGCCGTCGACGCCGGCGGCGAAACAGCGCTCGGTGATCCGCTCCAGCGCTTGATCGTCCAGGGCAATCTCCGCCAGCAACCCCCGCGCCTGCTGGCAGCGCTGGCGCAGCGCCTCCTGCTCGGCAGCCCACTGCTGGCAGAAGCCCTGGGGGTCGCTGTCGAAATCCAGCCGCCGGCGAATGATCTGCCCCCGTTCAGTGGGCAGCGTCTGGCCGCTCAGGGCGACATTCAGGCCAAAGCGGTCCAGCAGTTGCGGACGCAGCTCGCCCTCCTCCGGGTTCATGGTGCCGATCAGCACGAACCTGGCCGAATGCCGGTGGGAAATACCGTCGCGCTCGATCAGGTTGGTACCGCTGGCAGCCACGTCCAGCAGCAGGTCCACCAGATGGTCCGGCAGCAGGTTCACTTCATCGACGTAGAGCACCCCGCCATCGGCCTTGGCCAGCACTCCCGGGGAGAACTGCGCCCGACCCTCGCCCAGGGCCGCGTCCAGGTCCAGGGTGCCAACCAGGCGTTCTTCGGTCGCGCCCAGGGGCAAGGTGACGAACTGCCCGCTCGCCAGCAGGTCCGCCAGGCCACGGGCCAGTGTCGACTTGGCCATGCCCCGCGGCCCTTCGATCAACACCCCGCCGATTTTCGGGTCGATGGCCGTCAGGCACAGCGCCAGTTTCAGGTCATCGGCGCCGACCACGGCGGACAGCGGGAAATGTGGGGTATCGCTCATGTCGGTTCTCGGTTGGGTCGAGTCAGGTGTTGGCTGGCAAGCCCTCATCGCGGGCAAGCCTCGCTCCTACAGAAGCGCGGTGCTAAGCAGTCCTCGCGCGCGTCAGCCATCTTCTTCTATATCCAGCAGCAGGTTTTCCAGGGCCTCGCGGTACTCGCCGGGCTCCTGCCACATCCCGCGCTGCAGGGCTTCGAGCAGGCGCTCGGTCATATCGCGCAATGCATGGGGGTTGTGCTGCCGGATGAATTCGCAGGTCGCCGGGTCCAGCAGATAGGCGTCGGCCAGCAAGGCGTACTGGTGATCGTCGATCAGCTGGGTGGTGGCGTCGAAGGCGAACAGATTATCCAGGGTGGCGGCCATTTCAAAGGCGCCCTTGTAGCCATGGCGTTTCACCCCTTCGATCCACTTCGGGTTGGCCGCGCGGGAGCGGATCACCCGGTTCAGCTCTTCCTTGAGGCTGCGGATTTTCGGCAGGTCCGGCTGGCTGTGGTCGCCATGGTAGCTGGCGGCCTTGTCGCCACTGAGGCTTTCCACGGCGGCGAGCATGCCGCCCTGGAACTGGTAGTAGTCGTTGGAATCCAGCAGGTCGTGTTCGCGGTTGTCCTGGTTCTGCAGCACCGCCTGCACCTGGCTCAGGCGCTGGGCGAACTGGCCACGGGCCGCGGTGCCTTCGTCGGCGCCGCCATAGGCGTAGCCGCCCCAGTTCAGGTAGACCTCGGCCAGGTCCTCGCGGCTCTGCCACAGGCGACCGTCGATAGCCCCCTGCACGCCCGCGCCATAGGCCCCGGGCTTGGCGCCGAAGACCCGCCAGCCGGCCTGGCGCTGCGCGGCCTCGGCATCCAGGCCGGACTGCAGCAGCGCTTCGCGCTCGGCGCGGACCTTGGCCGCCAGCGGGTTGAGGTCGTCCGGCTCGTCCAACGCGGCCACCGCCTGCACGGCGGCGTCGAACAGGCGGATCAGGTTGGCGAAGGCATCGCGGAAGAACCCGGACACCCGCAACATCACGTCCACCCGCGGGCGGTCCAACAGGCTGAGCGGCAGGATCTCGAAATCGTCGACCCGCTGGCTGCCGGTGGCCCACACCGGACGCACGCCCATCAGCGCCATGGCCTGGGCGATATCGTCGCCGCCGGTGCGCATGGTCGCCGTGCCCCACACCGACAGGCCGAGCTGACGCAGGTGGTCGCCATGGTCCTGCAGGTGCCGTTCAAGGATCAGGTTGGCCGACTGGAAACCGATGCGCCAGGCGGTGGTGGTCGGCAGGTTGCGCACGTCCACCGAGTAGAAATTGCGCCCGGTGGGCAGCACGTCCAGGCGGCCGCGGCTCGGTGCGCCGCTGGGCCCGGCCGGCACGAAACGCCCGCCCAGGGCATCCAGCAAACCGCCCATCTCTGCCGGGCCGCAGGCATCCAGGCGCGGCGCCACCACCTCGCGCAGGCTGTCGATGATCGCCTTGACCTCGCTCCAGGCGGGCTCGTTCAGTTGCGCGACTTCGCCCGACAACGCGGCTTCGATCAACTGCCCGGCGAACAGCTCCAGGCGTTCGCGGGTATCGCCGGCGGTGCGCCACAGCTGCTCGCTGATGTCCTGCAAAACCTGTGGCCGGCGCCCGCTCCAGGGCTCGGCCAGGGCGCAATCCAGCGGATCGAACCCCAGTTCGAAGGCCTTGGCCAGGGCCCGCAACAGGCTCGACTGCGCGCCCCGGCCATCGCCACGAGGAATGCGCAGCAAGGCCAGCAAGGTGTCGATGCGCAAGCGGCCCACGGGCGATTCGCCGAACACATGCAGGCCGTCGCGGATCTGCGATTCCTTCAGGTCGCACAGGTAGGTATCCAGGCGCGGCAGCCAGAGCGCGGCGTCGGCCTCACCGTCGAGCTGCCCGTCCAGTTGCAGTTCGCGATCGATCCGGGTCACCCGCACCAGCTTGAGAATGTCCTTCTGCAACTCGCGGGCACGGCGCGGGTCGAGCAGTTGCGCTTCGTAGTACTCGTCGGCCAGCAGCTCCAGGTCGCGCAGCGGGCCGTAGGTTTCGGCGCGGGTCAGCGGCGGCATCAGGTGGTCGATGATCACCGCCTGGGTCCGGCGCTTGGCCTGGGCGCCCTCGCCCGGGTCGTTGACAATAAATGGGTAGATATTCGGCAGCGGCCCCAGCAGCAGGTCCGGCCAGCAGCTTTCGGACAGGCCGACGCCCTTGCCCGGCAGCCATTCCAGGTTGCCGTGCTTGCCGACATGGATCAGCCCATGGGCGCCGTAGGTCCGGCGCAGCCAGAAGTAGAACGCCAGGTACGCGTGGGGCGGCACCAGGTCCGGGTCGTGATAGACCGCGCTCGGGTCGACCTGATAACCGCGCGCCGGCTGGATGCCGACGAAGGTCAGGCCAAAACGCAGGCCGGCGATCATCAACCGCCCGCTACGGAACATCGGGTCGTTTTCCGGCCCGCCCCAGCGTTCGAGCACCGCCAGGCGATTGGCTTCGGGCAGCGCGTCGAACATCGCCTGGTACTCATCCAGCGCCAGGCTTTGCTGGCACGGGCGCAGGTCGAGACTGTCCAGGTCGTTGCTGACCCCGCCGAGCAGTTGCTGGATCAGCGCCGTACCGCTGCCCGGCAACTCGGCCGGCAGCGGATAACCCTCGGTTTGCAGGGCGCGCAGGATATTCAGCGCCGCCGCCGGCGTGTCCAGGCCCACGCCGTTGCCGATGCGGCCGTCGCGGGTCGGGTAGTTGGCGAGGATCAGGGCGATGCGTTTTTCGCCATTCGGCAGCCGGGCCAGATCGACCCAGCGCCGCGCCAGTTCGGCGACAAAATCCATGCGCTCGGGCGCGGCGCGGTAGCAGACCACGTCCGACTGGCTGCGCTCGCTGCGCCAGGCCAGGTCCTTGAAGCTGATGGGCCGGCTGATGATGCGCCCGTCCAGCTCCGGCAAGGCGATGTGCATCGCCAGGTCCCGCGGACCCAGGCCCTGCTCGCTGGCGCGCCAGCCGGGTTCGTTGTCCTGGGCGCAGATGGCCTGGATCACCGGAATATTGCGGCGGAACGGCCGCAAGTGCGGCGCCTCCGGGCTGGATTGGGCAAAACCTGTGGTATTGAGGATCACCCCCGCCTGCACCTCGTCCAGCAGTTCCTCGACCACCGTCAGGCAACCGGGTTCTTTCAGGCTGGCCAGGGCGATCGGCAGCGGGTTCAGGCCTGCGCCCTGCAAGCGCCGGCAGAACTCATCGATAAAGGCGGTGTTGGCCGCCTGCAAATGCGAGCGGTAGAACAGCAGCGCCGCCACAGGCCGACCGGCCCGCCAGTCGGCTTGCCAATCGCTGAGGGCAGCGCTGCTGTTGTGCGGGTGGTAGATCGCCGTGCGCGGCAGGGTCTGCGGCTCGGACCAAGGGTAATCGCGCCCCAGCCAGCCGCTGGCGAGGCAGCGGTACAGGTTCAGCGCATTGACCATGCCACCCTGGCGCAGGAAGTGCCAGAGGCGCTCGCGGTCGGCGGCGGGCACCGTGCTCAGGTCGCTCAGCTCCGGGTCCGGACGATCGTCGCCCGGCACCAGGATCAGCTGCACGCCACGCTGCGCCAGCTGCACCAGTTGCTCGATGCCATAACGCCAATAGGCGATGCCACCGTGCAGGGAAATCAGGATCACCTTGGCGTGGCGCAGCACCTGGTCGACATACAGGTCGACCGAGGCGTGGTTCTGCACCTGCATCGGGTTGGCCAGGCGAAAGCTCGGGTAGTCCTCTGGCAGTTGCTGCGCCGCTTCGGCCAGCAGCGCCAGGCTGGAGTCGCCGCTGCACAGGATCACCAGCTCGGCGGGGGTCTGTCCCAGGTCGGCAATGTTGTCATCCGACACGAAACCGCCGGGCTGGGTCCTGAGCAGGTGCATGGCTTACACGCTGAGGGCGGCGCGCAATTGCGCTTCGAGCAATGCGGCGTCCAGTTCCTGGCCGATCAGCACCAGGCGCGTGGTACGGGCTTCGTCGGCGCCCCACTGGCGGTCGAAGTGCTTGTCGAAGCGGGTGCCCACGCCCTGGATCAACAGGCGCATCGGCTTGTTGGGGATCGCCGCGAAGCCCTTGACCCGCAGGATGCCATGCTGCACCACCAATTGGGTCAGGGCGTCCAGCAGCAGGCTTTCGTCGGCCTGTGGCAGCTCGATGGAGATGGAATCGAAGGCGTCGTGATCGTGGTCATCGTGGTCGCCGCCGTCATGGTGGTGATCGTGATGGCTGTGGCGGCCGTCGATGTGTTCTTCCGAACCCTTGCCCAGGCCCAGCAGCACGTCCAGCGGCAGGCGACCGCTGCTGGCTTCGATGACTTTCACCGCCGGCGGCAGCTCCTCGGCGACTTCCAGGCGCACCTTGGCCAGGTCTTCCGGGCTGATCAAGTCGGCCTTGTTGAGGATCACCAGGTCGGCGCTGGACAGCTGGTCGGCGAACAGCTCATGCAGCGGCGATTCATGGTCGAGGTTCGGGTCGAGCTTGCGCTGGGCGTCCACCTGGTCCGGGAAGGCGGCGAAGGTGCCGGCGGCCACGGCCGGGCTGTCGACCACGGTGATCACCGCGTCGACGGTGCAGGCGCTGCGGATTTCCGGCCACTGGAACGCCTGGACCAGGGGTTTTGGCAGGGCCAGGCCGGAGGTTTCGATGAGGATATGGTCGAGGTCGCCGCGACGGGCCACCAGTTCGCGCATCACCGGGAAGAACTCTTCCTGCACGGTGCAGCACAGGCAGCCGTTGGCCAGCTCGTAGACACGGCCGCTGGCCTCTTCCTCGGTGCAACCGATGGCGCACTGCTTGAGGATCTCGCCGTCGATGCCCAGCTCGCCGAACTCGTTGACAATCACCGCGATGCGGCGGCCCTGGGCGTTGTCCAGCATATGCCGCAGCAAGGTGGTTTTGCCCGAGCCGAGGAAGCCGGTAACGATGGTGACGGGAAGTTTGGCCAGTGTTTTCATCGGATGCCCTTTGGCAAGGTGGCGGGCATACGGGACGAGAACCGCGCAGGCAGGTGCACGGAGGAGTTCGCCACCGGATCACCCCGCCCGGTTGTAGTGAGAATCTGGTCCGAGGCAGGTCTCCTGGCTGACGGTGCGCCGGTCGTTGGACTGGCGAACGATGCGCCTTCCCGCCGCCTGGCAGTGGCCTTGCATCGTTCATCACCGTTTACAGTTGCGGGGGCAGCCGCGGCTTGGACCGCGTTCCCTTCTTAGCTTCGGCAGACGCCGAAGAACCTCGAGAGCGCAAGGCTACGCAGAGCTTGGGGGGCGGTCAATCTTCATGCGGTGCGAAGCCCGACGAATCGCGCTCGAAAACGAGAACCCTTGGCAATTGACGCCCCTCCCTCGCCCATGCTCTCCTACACGCCTTGTTACGGGTGCCCTTCACAGGGTGAAACGGGAAACCGGTGCGTCACAGGCTAAAAGCCTTGATCAGTCCGGTGCTGCCCCCGCAACGGTAAGCGAGCGAAGAATCAGATCCACTGTGCCAGCAGTCCGGCATGGGAAGGCGATTCTTGCCGGCCTGGCGCAAGCCCAGCCCCTCGCGAGCCCGGAGACCGGCCCGCTACACAGTCATAACAAACCCGCGGTGGGCGGGCGCTGTTAATTCCCCGCGAGCCCGTCTCGCGGGGTTTTGCTGCGCTCGATTCACCCGCTGACACACCAGAGGGAAGCGCCATGTCGATCATCAGCAGCACCAGCCATTCCAGCAGCACCACCGCCACCCTGAGCCAACGCCTGGTCGCCGCCATCGGCGCCTCGATTCTCGGTGCGTGCCTGGTGTATTTCGCCGGTTTCTCCCATATCGAAGCGGTGCACAACGCTGCTCACGATACCCGTCACAGCGCCGCCTTCCCTTGCCACTGAGACCTGCCGAGATGATCAAGCGTATCGCGCAAACCGCGGGGTTCACCGGGTTGCTGGCGGCCCTGTTGCTGACCCTGCTGCAAAGCTTCTGGGTCGCGCCGCTGATCCTGGAGGCGGAAACCTATGAGAACGCCCCGGCCGCCCAGCATGAAGCAGTGCATGAGCATGCCGCCGGCACCGCCGCCCACAGCCACGACGCCGAAGCCTGGGAGCCGGAAGACGGCTGGCAGCGCGTGCTGTCCACCACCGGCGGCAACCTGGTGGTCGCCGTGGGCTTCGCCCTGATGCTCGCCGGCCTCTACACCCTGCGCGCGCCGAACCGTACCTCCCAGGGCCTGCTCTGGGGCCTGGCCGGTTATGCGACCTTCTGCCTGGCGCCGACCCTCGGCCTGCCGCCAGAGCTGCCGGGCACCGCCGCCGCGGACCTGGCGCAACGGCAGACCTGGTGGGTTGGCACCGCCGCCTCCACCGCGGTCGGCATTGCCCTGATCGTCTTCGCCCGCCACTGGCTGCTGAAAGTGCTGGGCGTGGCCATCCTCGCCGTGCCGCACATCATTGGCGCGCCGCAACCGGAAGTGCATTCGATGCTCGCGCCGCAGGCACTGGAAGCGCAGTTCAAGATCGCTTCGCAGCTGACCAACGCGGCGTTCTGGCTGGCCCTGGGCCTGATCAGCGCCTGGCTGTTCCGCCGCAAGAGCGACGATCAGTACTCGGCATGACAGACTCCAGCACAGCGCCGACCCTGGTGGTCGGCCTGGGCTGCCAGCGGGGCTGCCCGGTGGAGACCTTGCGCGCCCTGCTCGACCAGACCCTGAGCGCCCACCGCATCGACCTCGGGCAGATCAAGGCCCTGGCCAGTATCGACCTGAAACGCGAGGAACCCGGGCTGCTGGCCCTGGCCGCGCAACTGGGCCTGCCCCTGACCTGTTTCAGCAGCCGGCAGTTGACGCCTTATGTGCTGCAGCTCAGCCATCGTTCAGAAATCGCCTACGAGCACACCGGCTGCTACGGGGTCGCCGAAAGTGCCGCCCTGGCCCTGGCCGAACAGCTGGCCCGAGGCCCGGCGAAACTGCTTGTCCCGCGGCAGAAATACGCCCAGGCGACCCTCGCCTTGGCCTGTTCCAGGTAAATTTTCGATAATCCCCGCCGCTGATCATGAGCAATCTTCATCTGTGAGGTTGCCTCGCCCCTTTTTTCACAGGAGAACGCCATGACCGTCTTTTTTATCGGCGCAGGTCCCGGCGACCCGGAACTGATCACCGTCAAGGGCCAGCGGCTGATCCACAGCTGCCCGGTCATCATCTATGCCGGCTCCCTGGTGCCCGAAGCCGTGCTCCAGGGCCATCGCGCCGAACAACTGGTCAACAGCGCCGAACTGCACCTGGAACAGATCATCGAGCTGATCAAGGACGCCCATGCCAAAGGCCAGGACGTAGCGCGCGTACACTCCGGCGACCCCAGCCTGTACGGCGCCATCGGCGAGCAGATTCGCTGCCTGCGCGAGCTGGGCATCCCCTTCGAGATCATCCCCGGCGTGACCGCCACCGCGGCCTGCGCGGCCTTGCTGGGGGCCGAGCTGACCCTGCCGGACGTCGCCCAGAGCGTGATCCTGACCCGTTACGCCGACAAGACCTCGATGCCCGCCGGCGAGGCATTCGCCAGCCTGGCGGCCCACGGCACCACCATGGCGATCCACCTAGGGGTCAACCACCTGGAGAAAATAGTCGCCGAACTGCTGCCCCACTACGGCGCCGACTGCCCGATTGCCGTGGTGCACCGGGCGACCTGGCCGGACCAGGACTGGGTGCTGGGCACCCTGGCGGACATCGCCGAGAAGGTCCAGGCCAAGGGTTTTCGGCGCACGGCGCTGATCCTGGTGGGCCGGGTGCTGGCCACGGACAGTTTCAGCGAATCGTCGTTGTATCGCGCGGGGCATGCGCATTTGTATCGGCCTTGAGGCCTTATCGCGAGCAAGCTTCGCTCCTACAGAAGAAGATCGCATGCCTCTGTAGGAGCGAAGCTTGCTCGCGATCCAGGCGCCGCGGAGCAACTGGGGCCACATACATCCGGGCATAAAAAAACGGCGCTCACGGGGCGCCGTTTTTCATGTTCGCAGCGAACGCCTTAGTAGTAGGCGTTTTCTTTCTGCGTGTGGTCGGTAACGTCACGTACACCCTTGAGCTCGGGAATGCGTTCGAGCAGGGTGCGCTCGATGCCTTCCTTCAAGGTCACGTCGGCCTGGCCGCAGCCTTGGCAACCACCACCGAACTGCAGCACGGCGATGCCGTCCTCGACCACATCGATCAGGCTGACCTGGCCGCCGTGGCTGGCCAGCCCCGGGTTGATCTCGGTCTGCAGGTAGTAGTTGATGCGCTCGTTGACCGGGCTGTCGGCATTGACCATCGGCACCTTGGCGTTGGGCGCCTTGATGGTCAGCTGGCCGCCCATGCGGTCGGTGGCGTAGTCGACCACCGCGTCATCGAGGAAACCTTCGCTGAAGGCGTCGATGTAGGCGGTGAAGCTCTTCAGCCCCAGGGCTTTGTCTTCGGGTTTTTCTTCACCCGGCTTGCAATAGGCGATGCAGGTCTCGGCGTACTGAGTCCCTGGCTGGGTGATAAAGATGCGGATGCCAATGCCCGGGGTGTTCTGCTTGGAGAGCAGATCAGCCAGATAATCGTGGGCGGCGTCGGTAATGGTAATAGCGGTCATGGAAATTCCTCGCAGGCGTGGGCGCAGTTTACGCCAATCGGCGTGCCGGACAAAGTCCTAGTATTTTTGTCGGGATAGACCTTGGTCGATAGGCCCGCGCTGCGTGGTCAACGCAACGCCTGGGATTTTTTTTACCAGGCTTTTCCGGGATGGGCCGGGCCGGAAGCTGAGGGCTCCGGCCCGGAATTTCAAGGGCTTGGCGCCTTCAGAGGTTCTCGTAGCGGTTCATGTCCAGTACGCCCGCCTCTTTCGGATCGGTTTCCAGGATGTACTGGGTCTGGTCATGGAAGTACTGCCAGAACTGCGGATGGCTGCGACGGATCCCCCAGCGCTCGACGATTTTCTCGAAACGGTGGGCGTCCTTGGCGTTTTCCATATCGGCCACAAACTCCGGCACTTGCCCGGCGGGAATGTTGAACATGAAGTTCGGGTAGCTGCTGAGCACACCCGGGTAGATGGTCAGGGTGTCCAGACCCGGCTGGTAACGCAGCGACTCGCCCAGCAGGAACGCCACGTTACTGTGGGCGCGGTTGCGCAGCATGCTGTAGAACACCCGCTTGCCGCTCGGCGCCTGGATCCGCAGCATGGTGGCCTCCGGCAACAGGTCGATGACCCGCATGCCGGCCGCCGGCCGCGAAACCAAGCGGCTGAGGGCCTGCTCGGCGTTCTGCAGCGCCGGGTCGATATTCGGCCGCGAGCAGTAGGCGCCGTTACAGCGGTTGATCGGATCGGGCCGCGCATTGAGGTCGCCGTAACGGCTCAGCAACTGATTGGCGAAGTCGCGTTTCGGGTCCTTCTCGTCCAGGGTAAGGGCGCTGGCCTTGTCGTCGTCGATGGACTCGTAGTCCAGCCACATCTTGAACTTGCCGCTGTTCTGATACCAGTCGTCGAGGAAGTCCTCGCGGGTGTCGGCAGGCATCAGGCGCAGGAAGTTCTGTTCGGCACCGTTGCGGATCAGGTCGAAATACAGGCGGGTCTGCGCCTGGTGCGAGACGTTGCCGAACACGTCGAAGTTGACCGCCAGCTGGTAGTAGGTGCGCTCCAGCAGCGGGTAGTCGAACAGCCACATCGTCTGTGGCACCTCGCCGATCAGGCCCTTGGTCACCGAGGCGCTGTCGAAATGGCGGAAGATGCTCAGCAGCGCGTTGTCGTTGCCCGCCCACAGGGTCGACCAGCTCGGCGCCGGGGCATTGGCGTAGGAGTCGCGACGCAGGACCTCGTATTCGTTGCGCTTGTCGCGGTAGGCCAGCCACAGGCTCAGCACACTGCCGACATCATCGTTCTGCCCGGGCATGGCCAGCAGCGGCGTGGCCTGGCCACGGTAGGCCGGGTCGGTGATGTAGAGGTCGTGTTCCGGGGCCTGGAACAGCGCCCAGAAGTTGTCGCGGATCACGTCGGTGGCGATCTGCCCGCGACACACCGGGCCACGGATAAAGGTGCGCACGAAGTATTCCGCGTTATCCAGCATGAACTGGTAGCGGGCCTTGGCCGGAATCGCCTCGAAGGTCTCGAACGGGTTGGCGCGACGGCCCGGACCATAACCCGGCAGCGCGGTGACCTGATAATCGCCGCTGTAGAACAGGGTCTTGACCCGCGCCATCTTCGCCGCGCTCAGCGGGTAGGTGATGTGGGTCTTGTGCACGATCACCCCCTGCACCGGCCACAGACGGTAATACACCTGGGTGCCCGGGTCGTCGTTGGGCCGACGGGTGTTGATCAGGTCGATCGGCTGGCCGCTCGGCGTGCGCGAGCGTACCCACTGGAAGAAATGTCCCGGCTCGCCGCCCTCGAAGTAGATATGGGCGAGGAACCAGTGCTCGAACAGCCAGCGGGCCACCAGGCTTTCCCGGGCGCCCGGGGCATTGAGCAGGTTTTCCCACTGCAACACCTGCATCGCTTCCTTGGCACTCGGTGCCAGGCCCTGTTCGTCGATCGGCGCACCGGAAGCCAGCCAGCGTTGCAGGGTCTGGTATTGCTGATCGGTCAGGCCGGTCACCGCCAGCGGCATGCCTTCGCGCGGATGGGCTTTGGCATAACCGTCGAATTCGGCCGGTTGCGCGCACATGTTCTCGCGGTTCAGGCCCAGGACAATGTCCTCCGGCAACTTGGCGTTGGGCTGCAACGGCGTCTTGTGGCCCAGCTCCAGCATGCGCGCCATCAGCGCCGCCTGGCTGCCCTGGGCGTCGAGTACCGAGTAGAAGCCCATGCCCTGCCAGGCGTGCTTGCCGGAGGCGTCGTAGAACAAGCGGGTCGGCGCCTGCGCCTTGCTGCGCTCGCCGTCGTACACCGGGATCTTCGAGGCGCCGCGCGCCGCGCCCTCGCCGCTGCCCAGGTTGAGCTGGCAGGCCGAGTCGTAGCAGGCATGGCAGGCCACGCATTTCTCGGTGAAGATCGGCTGGATATCGCGGGTGTAGGAGATCGCTGGCGCGGGACCCTGGGCGCTGGCGAACGAACTTAAAAGCAGCAGCACACTGCCGATGACAACGCGGTAAGACATATCCCTGGTCCAATCCATAAGAAAATCCGGCGATTCTACCGGGCCAGCACCCCCACCAACATGAGCGATATTCATGCAAAACCGCCGCATGCTCTAAAAGCGCACAGGTTTGCTATGATCCTCGCCCTTCGTAATGGCCCTTCCAGGTAGTCTTTCATGTCCGATCGCAGCACGCGCCTCCAAGCCCTTCAGCAAGCCCTCAAAGAGCGCATCCTGATTCTCGACGGCGGCATGGGCACCATGATCCAGAGCTACAAGCTCGAGGAGCAGGACTACCGTGGCAAACGCTTCGCCGACTGGCCGAGCGACGTCAAGGGCAACAACGACCTGCTGGTGCTGACCCGTCCGGACGTGATCGGCGGCATCGAGAAAGCCTACCTGGATGCCGGCGCCGACATCCTCGAAACCAACACCTTCAACGCCACGCAGATTTCCATGGCCGACTATGGCATGGAAGCGCTGGTCTACGAGCTCAACGTCGAAGGCGCGCGCCTGGCGCGCAAGGTGGCCGACGCCAAGACCCTGGAGACCCCGGACAAGCCGCGCTTCGTCGCCGGTGTACTGGGCCCGACCAGCCGCACCTGCTCGCTGTCGCCGGACGTCAACAACCCCGGCTACCGCAACGTCACTTTCGACGAACTGGTGGAGAACTACACCGAGGCCACCAAGGGCCTGATCGAGGGCGGCGCCGACCTGATCCTGATCGAGACCATCTTCGACACCCTCAACGCCAAGGCGGCGATCTTCGCCGTGCAGGGCGTGTTCGAAGAGCTGGGCCTCGAACTGCCGATCATGATCTCCGGCACCATCACCGACGCCTCGGGCCGCACCCTGTCCGGGCAGACCACCGAAGCCTTCTGGAACTCGGTGGCCCACGCCAAGCCGATCTCGGTGGGCCTGAACTGCGCCCTCGGCGCCAGCGAACTGCGCCCCTACCTGGAAGAGCTGTCGAACAAGGCCAGTACCCACGTATCCGCGCACCCCAACGCCGGCCTGCCCAACGAATTCGGCGAATACGACGAACTGCCGGCGCAAACCGCCAAGGTCATCGAAGAATTCGCCCAGAGCGGCTTCCTGAACATCGTCGGCGGCTGCTGCGGCACCACCCCGGGGCATATCGAGGCCATCGCCAAGGCCGTCGCCGGTTATGCGCCGCGGCAGATCCCGGACATCCCCAAGGCCTGCCGCCTGTCGGGCCTGGAGCCGTTCACCATCGATCGCCAGTCGTTGTTCGTCAACGTCGGCGAGCGGACCAACATCACCGGTTCCGCCAAGTTCGCCCGCCTGATCCGTGAAGAGAACTACACCGAAGCCCTGGAAGTCGCCCTGCAGCAGGTCGAGGCCGGCGCCCAGGTGATCGACATCAACATGGACGAAGGCATGCTGGACTCGAAGAAGGCCATGGTGACCTTCCTCAACCTGATCGCCGGCGAGCCGGATATCTCGCGTGTGCCGATCATGATCGACTCCTCCAAGTGGGAAGTGATCGAAGCCGGCCTCAAGTGCATCCAAGGCAAGGGCATCGTCAACTCCATCAGCATGAAGGAAGGTGTCGAGCAGTTCATTCATCACGCCAAGCTGTGCAAGCGCTACGGCGCCGCCGTGGTGGTGATGGCCTTCGACGAAGCCGGCCAGGCCGACACCGAGGCGCGCAAGAAGGAAATCTGCAAACGCTCCTACGACATCCTGGTCAACAACGTCGGCTTCCCGCCGGAAGACATCATCTTCGACCCGAACATCTTCGCCGTGGCCACCGGCATCGAGGAACACAACAACTACGCGGTGGACTTCATCCACGCCTGCGCCTACATCCGCGACGAGCTGCCCTATGCGCTGAGCTCCGGTGGGGTGTCCAACGTGTCGTTCTCGTTCCGTGGCAACAACCCGGTGCGCGAGGCGATCCACTCGGTGTTCCTGCTGTATGCGATCCGCAACGGCCTGACCATGGGCATCGTCAACGCCGGCCAGCTGGAGATCTACGACCAGATCCCGCAGGAGCTGCGCGACGCCGTGGAGGACGTGA
>Ga0207976_100301_pt1 | contig 24017 bp, 21 predicted proteins | sample LakWasMe94_HOW11_2_FD_183916 | JGI IMG/M metagenome (GOLD analysis project Ga0207976, IMG submission 183916) | Freshwater sediment methanotrophic microbial communities from Lake Washington under simulated oxygen tension - Sediment Metagenome... | ecosystem: Environmental > Aquatic > Freshwater >... | reverse complement strand
CGGCAATGGCCTGCGTGGGGTCGCCGCTGTCGTTGCGCAGCATGGCCTCGATCTGCCAGGGCAGCGGGTCGTTGGGGTCGGCCAGGCGGGCCCGGTCCAACGAATCGAGCGCGGCGGCGCGCTCGCCCAGCGTGTATTCGGCCACGGCCAGCCATACCTGGGCGCGGGCGTAGCGTGGCTCGATGACCAAGGCCTTGAGCAACTGCGTGCGTGCGGTTTGGGCATCGCCCTGCTTCAAGGCCAGCAGGCCGGCCCCGGCCAGGCTCACATAGTCGTCACCGGCGCGGGCCAGCGCAGCGTCAAAGCCGGCGCGCGCTTCGGCGAGTTGCAGGGCCTCGGTGGCGGCCGTGGCCTGTTCGCCGCGGTAGCTGGGGTTGTCGGGTGCCAGGGCCACGGCCTGCGCCAGCGCGGCACGGGCGGCACGCAGATCGCCACGCTCTTGCAGTGCGCGGCCCAGCGCCCACTGCGTGGCGGCGCGTTGGGCATCATCCTGAGCGCGCGTCAACGCTTCGCGGTACAGCGCCAGCGCGGCGTCGCCCTGCCCTTGCAGGCGCTGCCAGTCGCCATCGGCTAGCAGCAGTTCCACGGCAGTGGGCGCTGCCGCGCGCGTGGTGTTGAGCCAGGTGCGCGCCTCCAAGTTGTAGTCCAACGCCAGCAGCAGATCGACCCGGCGCGCGGCCGTGCGTGGGTCTTGCGTGCGTTGCCATGCGCCGGCCAGGCGGGCCTGGGCGGCGTCTAGCTGGCCGTCGTAGACCTCTAGGTCGGCCAACACCAAGTCCACCACCGCGCCGCCCTCGCCTTTGGCAGCCATGGCCAGCAGCCGTGCGCGGGCATCGGTCCATTGCCCGGCGCGCAGGTCTGCGCGCACGGCGGCCAGCGGTGCGGCGATGTCGGCCTTTTGGAACTCGGCCCAGCGCGTGGCGTCACCCGGGTAGGCGGCCACCCACTGCACGCGTTCGCGCGGGCTCACCAGCAGGCGCTTGGTGGGGGCCTTGCCCGGCTCGGCATAGCCTTGCTCGGCGGGGCCTAGTTGCACGCTGCCATACGCGTTGGATAGGTCTATCAAGCCCGAAAGCACGGTGAGCGTTGTGCGGCCGGCACTGTCCACCTCCACATCCCAATCCGTGCCGCGCACCACGGCCAGCGCAGCAGGGGTTTGCAGTTGCAAGGCGGCGGGGGATTTCTTGGTGCGTGCCCACAAGCGCCCGGCGGACAGCTCCAGCAGCGTACGCGCAGCTTGCGATTCGCACAGGCGCAACTGCGCGTTGGCCGACATGCGGATCTGCGTGCGGTCCGCCAGCAGCAGCGCGGCCGACGAGAGTGCCAGTGTGCGCATATCGGCGCCGGCGCCGAGTTGTTGCGCCAGCGCGGCGGGTGACCAGGGCTCCACGCCCGGCGCGCGGGTCTGGCCCTGGCCGGCCAGCGCCACGATCTGCGCGGCGGCGGCGTCTGGCGCCAATGGAGCGCCCGCGCATTGCGCCCAGGCAGCGGGAGTGCTCAGTGCCCCGAGCGCAAGGGCCAGCGGGGTCATCCAGAAGCGGCGATGTGGAGAAGAAGACATAGGGCAGCCTTTCGTCTTAAGAGGAAGTCAAGATTTGTCCAGCGCACGGGCGCTGAAGAGGGAAACTACGCCGGGCGTGTTTGCGGTGCTGTCGGTGGCGGTGTTAGTAGCGGCATCAACCAGCGCCTGCACCCGGCAGCGCAACTGCTCGCCATGCGCCAGCCACTGCGGTGCCTGCGCGCGGGCATGGGCCTGCCAATCCGCACAGCATTGCAGCGCCTGCGCCCACGCGCCTGCCTGCAGATGGCCGTGCAGTGCCAAGCTGATAGCGACCAGGGCCGCGTCGTCACTGAGGGTGTACACATCGATGCCCGCCGTGCGCCCGGCCAGCACCACCGCATCCAGCCACAGCAAATGCGCACGCGCGGCACCATCGGCAGGCAAGGCGCTGCGCGTGGCGCCCGATAACAGGATGCCGGTGCCAAAGGCCTTGTTGGCGCCCTCCAGCCGTGCGGCAGTGTTGACCGCGTCGCCCACCGCGGTGTAGGTGAAGCGTTCATGCGATCCCAGGTGGCCCACCGCCGCCTCACCGGTATGCAGGCCGATGCGCAACTGCACAGCCGCGAACGGGGTGCCCTGCCACTGGGCGCGCAGCGCGACCATGTCCATCTGCATGGCCTGGGCGCAGGCCAGGGCGCGCTCCGCGTGGGCCGACTCGGGCAAGGGTGCGTTCCAGAAGGCCATGGCGGCGTCGCCAATGAACTTATCCAGCGTGCCGCCGTGCAGGTGCACGGTGTGTGTCATGCGTGAGAAGTAGGCGTTGAGGGTCTGGGCCACGGCCTCTGGCGGCATATGTTCACTGGCGGCGGTGAAGCCCGCCAGGTCGGAAAACAGCAGCGTGAGTATGCGGCGCTCGCCCTGCAAGACCGGCGCCGCGTCCGCAGCAGCCAGTGCATCGACCACGGCCGGGGGCACGTAACGGGCAAAGTCATTGCGCAGTTGCTCGCGGCGGCGGCGTTCGCGCCAGTAGCTGTCGGCCGCGCCCACGTTCACGTGCAGGGCCAGGCCGGCCAGCGTGGGCAGAGCGCTCCACCACACACCCGCCAGATACGCCCACGCCCCACCCGCCAAGGCCAACAGCGCCAGCACCAGACTTAGCCACACGGCCCGCCAGCCACGCCAGCGGCGCGTGAGCCCTGCCACCAGGCCCACCGCCAACACGGCCTGCAGCGCCGGCCCTACTGGATGCGCGGGCACGATCCAGGCACCCGTCAAACCATTCATCAAGGCGGTGGCATGCATGAACACACCCGACTGCGGCCCACCGCCCAGCTCGCGCAGCGGCGTGACAAACTGGTCCACACCGTCCACTGGCGTGTTCTGGCCCATCAGCACCAGCCGGCCTTTCAGCGCGCCGGGGGGCAGCGTGCCGGCAGGGTCCAGCGCCTGGGTGTAGTGGGCATAGGGCATGGCCACTTCGGGGGCGTAGTAGCGCAGCAACGCGCCGGGGGGCGGTGGCGTGAAGCGGCGGCCCGCGCTTTGCGCCACAGCGCGTCGTCTTGCGCGGGCGCACGGCGCACCACGCCGTCATCGTCCACATCCAGCGCCACGCTGCCATGGCGCGCATGGGGAAAGACGCTGAGCACGGTCTGCCGGTACTGCGCCACCTGCGAGCTCTGCACGGCCACTTCGGCACTGGCCAGCACCACCGGCATGCGGCCTTGCAGCGCCTGGGCCAGCGCGGCGTCGTCCACAGCGGACTGGGGTGCGCCAAACAGCATGTCGATACCCAGTGCCACCACGCCTGCTGCTGACAGGGCGTCGACCAGTTGGGCATGTAGCCGGCGCGGCAAGGGTGGGGCCTGGTTCAGCGCGGCCAGGCTGGGCTCGTCCAGGCCCACCACCAGCACACCCGCGTCGGGGCGAACCGGCGCGGTCAGGCTGCTGAGCAGGTCGTATTCCAGCCGCTGCAGCGGCGCCCATACCGGCGTTGCGTGCAGCACGGCGAGCAGCCCCAGGGCGAGCAGCAGCCGCAGCGCCCAGACCGCCCATGCATCTTTCGCGACCGACGCCCGATGGCTCGCCATCCCAGCCCCTCCCTCTCGAGTGGTCAGCACCGTGCTAGCGCAGGATTCGCACTGCGGCGGCTGTGGAGCACACTGTAGCGCGGCGGGGCGCATCTGCACAGTGGTGATAACCGTGCCAACGCGACGGTGGGCGCCGTACGGGCTGGGGCGCACGCTTGTGTCTGCGCGATACACCGCCCCTCACGGGCGTTGCCTAAATTGTCGCGAAGAAAATCGGCCTGTAGCCCCCGCGAAATATGCGTGATGCGCTATTGTTTTTATAGTACTACGGTGTACAGGAACTCAGCCCACCCCCACACCCGACAGGCACAACCTTGCATCCAGACCGCCGCCAGGCCGGTTGGTCAATGACAAGCTGGCGTCCAGCGCGCCCGCAAGCTCTTGCGCAATGGCCAGGCCCAGGCCCGTACCGCCTGACTCGCGGTTGCGCGATGACTCGATGCGGTAAAACGGCTGCATCACCGCCTGTAGTTCGGACTCCGGAATACCCGGGCCGTTGTCGCGCACCACGATGTCGATGGAGTCTGGCCGCAGTTGCTCGATCACCAGCTCCGCGCCACCGGCAAACTTCACGGCGTTGTCCAACAGGTTGGTGATGAGCCGCTTCAAGGCGGATGGCCGCAGTTGCAAGGGGACGGGTGCTACCCCCACCAGACGCACGGCGTGACCGGCATCCACGTAATCGCAGACCAGGCCGTCGAGCAGCGCGTTCAGGTCGGTGGCGCGTGCGGGTTCGCCGTTGGCCTGGGCGCTGCGTGCATAGGCCACGCCCTCCTCCACCAGCTGCTGCAAGTCGGTCAAGTCATGTTGCAGTTTGTCACGCGCGGGGCCTGGGTCGAGCATCTCCACGCGCAGGCGCATGCGGGTGATGGGCGTCTGCAAATCGTGCGACACGGCAGCCAGTATGCGCAGGCGCTCGGCCAGGTGCTCGGCGATGCGTCGGCGCATGGTGTTGAAGGCGCGCGCCGCGCGGGCCACCTCCACCGGCCCGGTCTCCGCCAGTGGGCGGGCCGAGCGGTTCAGATCGAGCGCATCCGCGGCATCGGCCAACTGCGTGAGGGGCCGCACGGCGGCACGCACGGCAAGCCAGGTCACCAAGCCCAGCACCAGCAGTTGAAACGCCAGCAGGCTGGCCGTCGCGGGTGAGATGCGCATGCGGGGTTTGTCCAACTGGACGGTCACGGGGCTTCCGTCGTTCAGCACCAGGCCCAGCTCGAAGCGTTCGCCCGAGTCGCTGTTGCGGACATTGGCTTTGGCGGCAACCCGCGAGGCACCGACGGCCGACGCGACGGACTCGCGAACCACCCGCGCCAGATCGGACTCGGGCTGCGGTGTGGCCGTCGGGGCGGACAGCGTGTAGCGGTAATCCTGGCGTTCAATCCGCGGCAACCAGGCACCCCGTTCCGCTGGTGGCACGCGGTCCAGTATGGCCACGGCGCTTGCAATGTCGCGCCCCATATAGGCCAGCATCATGCTGCGCCCCAACTGGGCGCGCTCAAAAAAAACCCAGAACAGGGTCAAGGCGTGGGCAGCGGCCAAGCCGCAAAACAGAATAACGCCCAGGCGGCCAAACAGCGAGCCCCAAATAGTGCGCTGCCAAAGGCTTGCGCAGCGCAACAGCACTTTCATGCGCGCTCCGGCATGGGAGCTACGGTGGCGCAGAACACATAGCCTTCGCTGCGCACCGTCTTGATAAAGCGTGGCTCACGCGCATCGTCGCGCAGCCGCTGGCGCAGCCGGCTGATCAGCAGGTCGATGGACCGATCGAACGGATCGGCATCACGCCCTTGGGTCAGGTTGAGCAACTGGTCACGCGTCAAGACGCGCTGCGGGTGGTCCAGCAAAACCCGCAGCATGCGGTACTCGCCGCCCGTCAGGTCGACCATGGTGCCATCGGAATCGACCAGGTGGCGCGCACGGGTGTCCAGCCGCCATCCGTCAAACGCGATAAAGGGAGACGGCTCCGCCCCGCGCAGGTTGGGCGGCAGCATCATCGTGCGGCGCAACACGGCGCGTATGCGGGCCAGCAGCTCGCGTGCGGCAAAGGGCTTGCTCAGGTAGTCGTCGGCGCCCATCTCCAAGCCGATGATGCGGTCGGTTTCTTCGCGGCGCGCGGTCAGCATCAGCACCGGCACGTGGGTTGCATCCCGCGCGCGCAGGTCGCGGCACAGGCTCAGGCCATCTTCACCGGGCAGCATCAGGTCCAGCACGACCAGATCCACGCGGGTATCGGCCATCAGCCTGCGCATTTCGGGGCCGTTGGCGGCTGTGCTGACGCGGTAGCCATTGGCTGTCAAGTATTCGCTGACCAGTTGCCGGATGTCGCGGTCGTCGTCTACGACCAGTATGTGGGTGGGAGCTTCTTCCATGGTGCCTACCTTAGTGGCAGGCCATCAGCGCCGCCGTGTGACTTTGTATCGCAGTGTATCCAGCGCGGTTATCCATGCATTGGGCGACAAAACGGCCGGGCCACGAAACATGGGGGATACGTCCGGGCGTTGCAATGGGAACCTCATTCAATCACTTCGGAGCCCACCATGAAATCCACGCATCGCTTTTCTGTGTCTCGCCATCTGGCTGCCTTCAGTTTGGCCATTGTGGCAAGCCTAGCCACGGCCCAACCCGCATCGACCACCGATCCGCGCGGGCAGTGGGTCACCGCCAGCGGCAATCTGGAGGTTGACATCGCGCCTTGCGGCGCCGCGCTGTGCGGCACCGTGACCAAGGTGCTGGCCAATCGCTCAATGAGCCGCGAAGGTGCCCCCATGGAGGCCGTGGACAGCCGCCCCGCATTGGGCATGGCGCTGCTCAAAGACTTCGTGCCGGTTCAAACTGGCGACGGCAACGCCCCACCCAGCCAATGGACGGGCGAGATCTACAACCGCGAGAACGGCAAGACCTACCGTTGCCAGATGTCGATGCAGACGACGCCCTCTGGCGCCACGGAGTTGTTGCTGCATGCCTATGTCGGCATTCCGCTGTTTGGCAAAACCCAACGTTGGCAACGTGTGGCCTCCAGCGCCGCTGCATCAAACACAACCGCAACCCAACACTGAGTCCCACACACCATGCTGCAAACCGTTTTAGCGCTGGGTGCGGGTGTCGCAACCGCCACCAGCCCTTGCATACTGCCAATGTTGCCCTTGCTGCTGGGCGCGTCGGCCACGCGCCCTGGCACGGAGCCGGCGGCCGCACGCCACCGACCGTTTTTCATCGTGCTGGGCTTTGTGCTCTCCTTCGCCTCCACCGCCATACTCTTTGGCGCTTCCACGCATGTGCTGGGGCTGTCGCAGGACGCGCTGCGCACGGGCGGCATCGCGGTGCTGCTGTTCTCGGGCGTGCTGCTGCTGTGGCCCACGATGCTGGAGCGTGTGATGGCCCCCTTCGGCAGACTGGCGGATTGGGCGAACACATTGGGCAACCGCGCGGGCTCCGGCTACTGGGGTGGCTTGCTGCTGGGCATGAGCATGGGACTGCTGTGGACACCGTGCGCCGGCCCCGTGCTGGCCTCCGTCCTCACGCTGATAGCCACCGAGCAACACACGGAACAGGCCGCCGGCACGCTGCTGGCCTATGCCGTGGGCGCCGGCCTCCCCATGCTGGCCATAGCGTACGGCGGGCAGGCGGTGACGGCGCGGGCGCGCGGCTTGGCACGCCATGCCGGCTTGATCCGACGCGTCTTCGGCGCCATGGTGATTGGCACTGCGGCCGCCATGTACTGGCAGGTGGATGTAGCCGCGGTTGCATGGTTGACGCGGGTCTCATCAGGTCCTGCCGATGAGCCCAAGGCCATCGCCAAGCATGCGTCCAACGCAGCCGCGCAGGCACCGGAGTTCGTCGGTATTACCCATTGGCTGAACTCCGCGCCGCTCACCCTGCAACAACTGCGCGGCAAGGTGGTGTTGATTGACTTCTGGACCTATGGCTGCGTGAACTGCGTCAACACCCTGCCCTACGTCAAGAGCTGGTACGCACGCTACAAAGACCAGGGCCTGGTCGTGGTCGGTGTCCACACGCCGGAATATGCGTTCGAGCGGGAGACCGGCAATGTGCAAAGCGCGATCCAGCGGCTCGGCATTGACTACCCCGTGGCGCAAGACAATCGCTATGCGACCTGGACGGCGTGGGGCAACCAGTACTGGCCGGCCGTCTATTTGGTGGACCGCGAGGGCCACGTCGTCTTCAGCCATGCAGGAGAAGGCGACTACGAGACCATTGAGCAAAAGATCAAGGAAGCTCTGGCGCGCAGCAGCCCATGAGCTGCCGCCAGTGCATGGGCGTATCGCCGGAAGCGAGAACGCTATAGTTGTAATAGCGTCATGCGCTTATTTCACGAGGGCTACAGGCTAGTTTGTCTCGCAAAAATCCGTCAAACCTGCCACAAACCCCAACTTGGGTATTTTATGCATCTCCAGCGACACCCCAAATCAACAGCGGATTCACGCTCCATCCCGCACCGGCATCCCCAGCAAGGCAAGAAGCAGCACAGCTTTGTCGATTGACTTTATATACCTGTTCATATATATTTCAGCCATGACTACAACCGAAAAACCTCTTGAATGGATCGGTAGCAGCCACAAAGACTTGATGGCCTTGCCTGCGGACGTTCGGCGGCTTTTCGGTTTTGCTTTGTCATTGGCACAGGCGGGTGACAGGCACGATGCGGCCAAAGTGCTTAAGGGCTTTGGTGGCGCCGGGGTACTTGAAGTAGTGGAAGACGATGTAGGCGGCACCTACCGTGCCGTCTACACCGTGAAGTTTGCCGAGGCAGTGTTTGTCCTTCACTGCTTCCAGAAGAAAAGCAAGCGCGGCATCGCCACACCAAAGGCAGACATGGACATCATCCACGCCAGGCTCAGGATAGCCGAAGCGTTTGCAAAGGAGTTGCGAAAATGAAAACTCGACTGATAGATGGCGCCGAAGTTCATCGTGGGTCCGCCAACGTGTTTGCCGATCTTGGCCTGGCTGACGCTGACAAGCTAAAAATCAAAACGGGTCTGGTCATCGAGATCAGAAAGGCCATGCGCAGCCTTGGACTGACTCAGCTAGAAGCCGCCAAGCGGATGGGCATCACGCAACCCAAAGTCTCGGACATGATGCGTGGTGACTTCACCAATCTGTCTGAACGCAAACTGATGGATTGCCTGACCCGGCTGGGCTACGACATTGAGATCAAAGTCCGACCTTCAAAGGCGGAAATCGGGCATTTGATGCTTGCTGCTGCTTGAGGCCCGTCTACACCCGCTCAACGCGCTCCACCCGCGCCGGCACACGCTTGTGCCAGGGCGTGCCGGCGATGGGGTCGCGCGCGTCGGTGCCGGTCAGTTCGTTTAGCGACACGCCCCGGCGCTGCACGGTGCCATCGGCGTGGCGGTAGTCAATGCCCAGCCCATTGGGCAGCGAGATGCTGCCCGGTGACATCTCGTCGGTGATTTCCAGCGGCGCATCGACCGCGCCACGGCGCGTGCTGACGCGCACCCAATCGCCATCGGCGCAGTCCAGCGCTTGCGCGTCGTGCGCGCTGATGCGCAAGGACCCGAATGCGCCCTTGCGGTGCCAACTGGCATCGCGGATGGAGGTGTTGGATGTCTCGGTGCGACGCTCGCCCGCGCACAGCACAAAGGGATAGGCGGCATCGTGCGGCGGCGTGGTGTCCGCCAGCTTGGCGATTTCGGGCAAGAGTTCGGCAATGGCCAACTGGATCTTGTGGTCCGGCAAGCGCACCATCTTCCAACTGTTGGACGGCTCGGTAACGGAGAAGATCACACCCGAGGGCTGGCTCAGCATGGCCTTGAACAGGCGGTTGGCCGCCAGCACCGGGTTGCCGCCAAAGCCCGCGCCCGCAGCGGCGGCGGGTTGCTGGCGCAGGTACATCTGGCAAATGCCCCACAGTGACGCGGCGGGTGCAAAGCCCGGCGGCAGGCTGGGGCCCAGCGTGCGGTACAGCACAACCGATGCATAGCGCCCCACCTTGGGGTTGCGCAAGGACGCGGTCAAGAAGGCGGCGGCATAGGCCACCAGGCCCAGGCTGGCTGCACGGCGCAGCCAGGTGTAGTCCGATGGCCGCAGCACGCCCAGTGCTTCCAGCAGGCGGGCATGGATCTCGGCCTCGGTCAGCGTGCCGGCACGGGGTGGGAACAGCGGCGCGCGCAGGTGAAAGCCGTTGCGCTCCACCTCCATGTTGAAGAAGGTGGCCTCGGCCTTTTCAAACTGGCTGGACGCGGGCAGCACGTAGTCGGCCTGTAGCGCGGTCTCGGTCATGGCCACGTCGATCACCACGCTGAGCTCCAGCGCACGCAGGGCCTCGCGCATGCGCTGGCTGTCGGCCAGCGAGTGCACCGGGTTGGAACTCTCGATGAGCATGGCGCGAAAGCGCTTGGGGTGGTCGGTGAGGATTTCGTCGGCAATGGCGTTGCACGGCATCAGGCCCATGATCACTTTGTGGCCATGGACCGGGGTCTTGCGATAGGGGTTGCCATCTACGGCAGGTGCGTTGCCGGGTTTCTTGCTGTTGTTGTCGCGGCCGGAGGAGCTCAGGCTCATCAGCGGCACAAAGGCGTTGTTGGTGCCCTGGCGACCATAGTGCCCGGCCAGCAGCCACACCAGGCGGTTCAGGTAGCTATTGAGCGTGGAGTGCACATTCATCTGTACACCCAGGTCCTCCAGCATGGACACGCTCTTGGCCCGCGCAATGCGCCGGGCCACGGTGCGCAGCAGTTGCTCGTCCACCCCGCACACGCTGGCGCAGCGTGCGATGTCGACCGTGCGCAGGACTGCACTCACCTCCTCCAGCCCGGTGGTGTGTTCCGCGTGCCAGGCTGTGGGCACCAGTTGCTCTTGCACGATGGTGGCGGCCAGTGCGTTTAGGCACCAGGCATCGGTGCCGGGTTTGACGGCCAGGTGGTAGTCGGCCATGGCGGCGGTCTCGGTGCGGCGGGGGTCGATGACGACCATGCAGCGCGCTGGGTCGTTTTGTATCTCCTTCAGCAGCACCCGGGTGCGCGCAAAGCCGTGGCTTTGCCACGGGTTCTTGCCCAGGAAGACGGCCACCTCGCAGTGCTCAAAATCGCTGTGCACGCCCGAGCCCATCATCTTGCCCTGCACCCAGCCCTCACCCGTTTTCTCCTGCGCCAAAGCGTTGGACCGGTACTTGATGCCCAACGCCTTGATCGTGCTGTCGGCATAGGTGCCGCCCAGGTGGTTGCCCTGACTGCCCCCGCCGTAGTAAAGGATGCTGTCGCCGCCGTGCTGCCGCTGGATGGCCTGGAACTTGTGCGCGATCTCGGCAATGGCCGTGTCCCAGTCAATGGCTTCGTAGGTGCCATCCGCACGCCTGCGCATGGGTGAGGACAAACGGTCGGCCCCGTTTTGGTAGTAGTCCATGCGCTGCGACTTCTCGCACAGGTAGCCGCGCGAAACCGGGTGCGCCTTGTCGCTGCGGATGCGCACAATGCGCGTGCCCTCGGTCTGCACCTCCAGACCGCAGTTCAGCGCGCAGATGATGCAGGCGGTCTTCTTCCAGCTTTCGGGTGCGGTGTGGGTCATGGCGGGCTCACGATTCAAAGAAAATTGATTATTGGATAGTTATCGCTATCCTATAAACTAAGCCATGCCGTGTCAACCACGAACGGCACACCTGCCCCACGAAGACCAAGGACCGCGATGCGCTACCCCAAGGAACACAAGGAACAAGCCCGCCAGAAGCTGCTGACTGAGGCCGCGCGCCACGCCAAGCAGCATGGCTTTGCGGCGTCTGGCGTGGACGCACTGGCCGGCGCCGCGGGTGTGACGATTGGCTCGCTGTACAAACACTTCGACACCAAAGGCAGCCTGTTTGTGGAACTGCTGCGCAACGACATCGGGCGCACGGTGCAGCGCTTTGATGCCATTGCGCCGGGAGACACCGAAGCCTTGCTAAAGACCATCAACCAATACCTGTCGATGCAGCACGTGCGCGCCCCGCAAGACGGCTGCCCGCTGCCGGTATTGGCTGGCGAGATTGCGCGGTCTTCGGACGAGGTGCGCGATGCAACGCAGGAAGGCCTGCTGGCGCTAAAAGACATCCTGGCCCGCCACGCGGGGTCGGATGAAGCCGCCTGGGCCATCATTGCGCAGAGCGTGGGTGCGGTGATGCTGGCGCGCACCATGCCTGGCCTGACCCATCAGCGGGCGTTGTTGGAGGCGGTGCGCAAGGGGGTGGTGGGGCAGTTGGAGAAAGCTGCGGAGGTGGAACGCGGCGCTTAGGCCGACGAAACCGCTAAGGTCGTTCGTTCAATAGAAGAGGCTCCGAGTCTTTTATCGAACTACAAGAGCCGCCTTGCCGACCCGAGGACATGTTCAACGCCGGGTGGCAATTTGCCATTTTCCTCCGCAGACGCATACATCGCTTCCAACCAGTGGCGATCAGTATCCTCGCGAAGCATGGAGCGCATCTGATTCAACAGGACCCTGGCATGATCCCAAGAGATCTCGAACATCTGAGTGGTCTGCCGTTCGACGACCACCGGAGTCTCGTACCCAAGGCGCTCGCTTTCACCTGTCGGTAATTCGCGTATCTTCACCTTGAAAAACAACCAATACTCGCTGCCGTTCGCGCCTTGAAAGATAGCGGCCAAAGAACCTCCGTCGCGAATCATTTCTACACTGCTGACGAAAGCGATGGATGGAAGCATGTGAATCTCAAATTAAAAACGACCCGACGCGCAGCCGGGTACTTGAGGTTAAAGAGACGAAACCGAATTCAGTGCGACTCGGGCATAGTTTGCGCAGTCGAATTGCTCAGAGGATGCATAGCCAGAAACATGCATCACATACGGCGCGATAAGGGATACGACAGTAAGCGTGCTGCCGTTGCTTGCGACGAGTTCAACGCCACCAACGTAGCGAACCGATGCCTTTGCCTTTGTCGGCACACTGCCGGGAATTCCTTGGCATTGAAGCATAGGCCCTTCACCCAAAGCCCCATCGCAAGAAGCTGTTGCGTCCAACCATTCTTCGGTCTGAAGTAAAAAAACTTCAAGTGGTCCATCGAGATCTACGTTGCACCAATGAATTCCATTGGACGAAAGAACCAAATCGGCGTGAATGGGAAAGACCTCAAAACGCCGTTCAAGGTGATGTTCAGTGGGGCAAAGCTGGACGATCACACCGGATTCAAGCCTAAGAAAGCAGGTCGAACAGCCTTCTTCCTGTATCGTGACACCGATCACACCGACAGCGGCGACACCAGCACGCAATAGAGCTATGGCGTCGAGCACTTTATCGGACAGGGAAAGGTCGTAGTGATTCATGGGCTATCGTTTTATGCTCCGCAGTTGGCCTAATTCTCTTGTAAATCTTCTGATCGAACTATCGGCCATCGGGCCACCAATTTGAAAGCAAATGTCCACCCGTTTGCAGAGACTTCGTGAATACACATAGCTGATCACTAGCAAAAGAACTTGATCCTGTCCAGACCACCCGCTAGCGCCAGCCCATCGAAAACCATGGACGCGACAGTACCAACGAGAACCCAGCCATAGGCCTTTGACTCCCAACGTATAGGATGCTTTCGCGCAACGAGTGCGAACAACAGGCCCCACTCAATCACCCGAAACGGTCCAAACGCGAGCAAATAGCTGACGAGGTCAGAATTGCCGGCGCCTTGAGAGGCCGCGAACGTGTACGCGATTGGCAGCCCAAAGGCGACGCCTACAAGCAAACGCACGCCTCCCCAAGTGATCGAGAAAATCCAGTTGCTTTCGAGTCTTAGGCGAAACACGCGAGCAAGACCGTAGCAAAGACCGCAGTAGATGCAGAACTTGGCGAAGATATAAACGAGGATCACCGGCGGCCTAGTGAATGACTTATGTGTTTGTGCATCGCACTATGGCTTGGCAAACCCAGCGCATGGACGGTAGGCGCTCAAAACACACCAGCTTCACCTTTGTCGAATGCCGCCTTCCATTGCCGGTAGCCAGCAAGCTCGCTCGCTTCCACGGCTTTATGACCAACAACTACTTGCCCTTCCTGGGCGCCCGGTGCGCGATTTGGTGCGTGGGCGATTGCAATATGCCACGTGCCGGCCTTGGCGGCGGCTTTTGCCTCGTCGAGTGAAGCAAATTCAGGCTTGCCGAACGCGCAACTGACAACCAGCAAGAAGTCATCCTCTGAGGCGACAAACACCTTGCCTTGAATGTTGATGGATGCACCCTTTTTCAATTCAATGCGATCTATCTTGAGAACCTTCGAGACAGAAAACTTGTCACCCTGGCCTTGAGAACTTAAAAGATCCCCCTCCTTAAATGGGAAAGACTTGTACTCGGGAGGAAAGTAATTACCAGAAATCGCAGACATGGTGGTTCCTGCAAGAAATATGGAGACTGCGAATTTGAGTAGCCAGTTCAAGCCCAGCGTTGTCACTTGCCCTCCTTCGCCTTTACATACAAGCCGGCACCGTATACCCCGGTGCCAGTGAAGCAGTAGCCTACCTCATAGACCTTAGCTGTCTTGTTTGTAAAGATGACGATCAATGAACAGGAGTTTTCAGGGCTTGAGACCACGCCTGCGCAGCGGTTACGGGTTAGCGATATCTCGCCATCCAAATTGCCATAGCGCGGTGCACCGTCCGGCGCGACGTTTCCAAGAGCCTGCATTTCAACCTTCGCCGTAGCAGAACCATTGTCCGAGTCGGTCGCCGGGCCAATTTGAATGTACGACCCACCCTTTCGGACATACCGCGCCCCATGAACGCAATCCTCTGCCAACACATTGGCAGCGCCGAGCAGCAATACCAGCGCTGCAACGACACCACGCGCGGAGTGATAAACAGGTGACATCGCCAAGGCCCCATATGTGGCGTGCGGGGTGGCCGCAAGTAGGTGAAGCTCGCTTATAGACGCCCCCGCAATGGAAGGCTCAAACCCCAGCCGCATGGCAAACCGCCTCAATATTGTGCCCATCCGGACCAATGACAAAAGCCGCATAGTAGTTCGCGTGGTAGTGCGCGCGCAAACCCGGCGCACCATTGTCTTTGCCACCCGCCTCCAGGGCCGCGCGATGGAAAGCATCAACTTGTTGGCGGGTCTCGGCCACGAACGCCATGTGCAGATGGGCCGGCTTCTCATTGGTTTGGAAAATGCACAATGAAGACTTGCCGCCTGGGGGACTCAACTCGATGCCGTAGGTCGGCGCTCCTTCCGAGACAACGGCTACGCCAAGCGGTGCGAGTGCCTTGAGGAAGAACGCTTTGCTGGCTGCATAGTCGCTGGCTCCGAATTTCACGTGGTCAAACATGAATGGGGTCTCCTGAGAATGGTTTGTAGCCTGGCCTTGCGCAGTGCCAAGGCGTTTCCTCACAGCATAAACCACAACATCCGCTTCAGAATCGCAAACTTCGCGGGCATTGGGCGCACCACGCACCACACTGGCTTACGACTGACTGCCAATCGGTTGGGCAATACTTGACCTCCATCAACATGGTGTATTGGACGTCGACCGAAAATCGTGTTAGCTTTCGCGCCCAGGCTGGCAAACCACACCGCCCCGTTTCGCGGAGCGAGTTGGCGCACCCGGGGCTGAACATTGCAACGGTGATCCACCCCCATTTCGTAAAGGAGATTCGATGATGAATGCCAACACGATCCAAGGACCGGCCATTGCGGCCCCACAGGTCCACACGCACGGGGTGCAGCCATGAGCGCCGAGCAACAACCGCGCCTGGCCCTGGTCACCGGTGGCACGGCGGGCATAGGCGCCGCCATTGCCGAGGGCTTGCATGCCGCGGGCTACCGCGTCGCGGTCAATTTCGGTTCGCATGCGGCGGTCGCGGACAAGTTCTGCAGCCGCACCGGCCTGCCCAGTTTCAGTTGGAACGTGGCCGACTATGACGCCTGCGCAAGCGGTGTCGCACGGGTGCAGGCGGAGATGGGGCCCATCGACGTGCTGGTCAACAACGCCGGCATCACCCGCGACGTGATGCTGCACAAGATGACGGTGGCGCAATGGCGCGAGGTCATCGACATCGACCTGGGCAGTTGCTTCAACATGTGCCGCGCGGTGATCGAGGGCATGCGCGAGCGCCACTTCGGCCGCATCATCAACATCAGCTCGGTCAACGGGCTGTCCGGCCAGGTGGGGCAGACCAACTATGCGGCGGCCAAGGCGGGCATGATCGGCTTCACCAAGTCGCTGGCGCTGGAAGGCGCGTCGCGCAACATCACGGCCAATGCCATCGCGCCGGGCTACACCGACACGGGAATGGTGAGCGCGGTACCGCCCGAGGTGATGGACAAGATTCTGAAGTCCGTGCCCGCGGGCCGGCTGGCCACCCCTGCGGAGATCGCCCGGGGCGTGGTGTTTCTGGCATCCGACGATGCGGGTTTCATCAACGGCATTACGCTGTCCATCAACGGCGGTAAGTACCTGTCCTAGCCAGCACCAAGGCCAGCCCACCCAGCAACCCCATGCCCAGGGTCAGCGCAAGGATGACACTTTGGGTGTCTGCCTTGCCGGCAAACATGCCCACCAACAGTCCCGCAAGTGGTTGGCTCAGGTTGTTGAGCAAGACCACCAGCCCCGTGGTTTTGCCAAGGTCTGCACTGGGTATGACTTGCTGGCGGCGCACGCGGATGTAGACGCTGAACATCTTGTCAAAGCCCACCACGGCCAGAAAGCCCAGCGTATAGGCCCACAGGCTGTGGCTCAGGGCCGTGGCCAGCGCACCCAGCGCAATGCAGGTGTAGGACAGCAGGCCCAAGCTGCGCAACGCCATGGCCTTGCTGCGCGCAATACCCACCAGAATGACCACCGTGGCCACGGCGCCCGCGGTTTGCAACAGCGCATAGTCTTGGGCCGACCGGTGCAGCAAGCCGGTGACCACGGCGGCCGACGTGGCCAGCGTCACGCCGATGACGAGGTTCACGCCCGATGTCAGCACGATCAGCGGCGCCAGGCCGGGCAGGCGCAACACATGGACCAGCGCGGTTTGATACGGCTGCAACCAGTGCATGCCGTGCAGTGCGTCGGTAGACAGTGGCTCGGCCAGTTGCACGGCACTGGTACTGCGCCAAACCTTCATCGCACCATCCGCAGCCAGAAACAGCACCGCCGTGGCCGCAACCACCCACTCCCAGTGCCACCACTCCAGCGCCAGGGCGGCCAGCAGGGGGCCCAGCACCATGCCCAGTTGATCGGCAATTTGCGCGTGCGCCAACACCGTTTCCATACGGTCACCGCGAAACACCTGGGGCAGCATGACCTCGCGCGCCATCAGCCCTTGGGTCGTCAGCACGCCGCACACGGCGGACAGCACGACCAGCCACAGCACGCCACCGGTCAGCGCCGAGGCCACCGCCCCGCCCAGGCACACGGCGGCACGCAGCATCTGGCTGGTGCGCAACAGGCGCACCGGCGATATGCGGTCGCACAGGGCGCCACAGATGGGAAAGGACAGAAACCGGGGCAGGGTCTCGACAAAGAAGGCCATGCCGGACCATGCGGCACTCTGCGTGGTTTGGAACACGACCAGCGGCACCAGGAACAGCAAGACCTGGTCCGCCAGACGGGACAGGAACAGTGACGAGAAGAAAGCGAGGTGGTCGGTGCGCATGGAGGTGGGCTGGCGGCGATGTGGCGCTGCCTGGCCCCAAGGTTGACAGTCAGCATAGCCGCCCGCGCCTGGTAACCGGGGACGAAACGGGGTTCTTTTTGGGTTACCGAAACAGAGGAATCACTACTTCGGCGCTACCATCAACTATGCATTTGATAGCAATATTCGCTTATTTCACGAGGGCTAGTGGCATTTTTGATGCGCGAAACATTCCGTGACAAAAAGTGTCACGCTTTTGTCGCGCTTTTTCAGGCGCGACACTTTCCTGTACCTGGGAAGTCTCCCGTTCGCCCTGAGCTTGTCGAAGGGCTCGGCGGAACTTCGACAAGCTGAGCCCGAACGGAGACTTCCATTCAAAGTGCGTGCCATCCGTTCTACGCCACCAACGGCAACTCAATCCGAATAATCAACCCACTAGGCTGCGCCGCCAGTGCCGTCGCCGTGCCGCCATGGCGGTGCGCAATCTCGGCCACGATGGCCAGGCCCAGGCCGCAGCCGCCGGGCAGTTCGCTGGCGCGCCAGAAGCGCTCGAAGACACGGGTGAAGTCCGCGCTCGAAAGGCCGGGGCCGTTGTCTTCCACCTCCAGCACGCAACTGCTCTGCTCGCGGCGCACGCGCACCGTCAGCGTGGTGTGGCGGCCAGCGTAGTGCAGCGCGTTGTCGATCAGGTTGTTCAGCACCTCGCGCAGCAGCAGCTTTTCGCCCTGCACTTGCAGACTGCCCTCCCCCTCATACCCGAGGTCAACCTCGGCGGCCAGTGCGCGCGGCGTCCACTCGCGGGCCACTTCGCGGGCTAGTTGGGCCACGTCCAACGGCTGCAGCGTGACCTCGGCCTCGGTGCGGGCCAGCGACAGCAGTTGGTGCACCAGGTGGGCGCTGCGCAGGGCGCCGGCGTGCACCTTGACCAGGCGCTCTTTCATGGCCAGCAGCTCGGTCTCGTTCAAGGCCAGCTCGGTCTGGCTGACCAGTCCGGCCAAGGGGGTGCGCAGTTGGTGGGCGGCGTCGTTGACGAAACGTTTTTCCTGGCTCAGGCTGCGGCGCACGGCGTCCAGCAATTGGTTGACCGCCAAGGCCAGTGAGTGCACCTCTTGCGGGGCTTGGGCCAATTCGATCGGTGACAGGGCCGACAGCGTGGGGCCGGAACGGTCACCCAATTGGGCCTCCAGGCGCTTGAGCGGACGCAAGCCACGGGTAATACCTGCGTTGATGATGATGCCCAGCAGCACGCCCAGCGCGGCCAACGGCACCAGCATGTCAAACACCAGTTCACGTGCCACGCGCTCTTGCACGGCCAGGCTCTTGGCCACTTGCACGCGCAGGCGCTGTGGCGCGTTGGCCTCGCCATAGGTGACTTCCAGCACCGCCACGCGCACTTTTTTGCCGTCCAGGCGAGCGTCGTAGATCAGAGGCTCGCCGGTCTGTATCACCACGCCCTCGGGCGGCGGTGGCAACTGGCTATTGCCCAGCAAAAAGCTCCCCGGTGGCGACGTGGCCAAGTAACCCATGCGGTCGGTGGGGTCCTGCTCCAGCACGTCTTGCGCAGCCCGTGGAAAGTCCACCTGCAGTCCCGAGCCCATGGGCTTGACCTGGCGGGCCAGTGCACGCACCGATTGCTTCAAAGACTGGTCGATGCCGGTGTCGGCATAGCTCAGCGCAATGCGCCAGGCCAGCAGGCCGCCGACCGACCACAGCAGCAACTGTGGCAGCAGCAACCACAGCAAGAGCTGGCGCTTCAGGGAAAGTCCCGGCAACAGGGAGCGGCCAGCCGGTTTCATACAGGTATCAAGAGCTGGCGGTTTCCAGCAGATAGCCCAGGCCGCGCACATTGCGTATGCCTAAGCCCGAGTCGGCCAGCTTGCGGCGCAGGCGGTGCACATACACCTCCAGCGCGTTCGAGGCCACGCCGCCGGTAGGCTCGCCGGGCTCGCTCTGCCAGGCGTTCAACACGTCCTCGCGGCTGACCACCTGCCCGGCATTGGCCACCAGCAGGGACAACAGAGACCATTCGCGCTGGGTCAGTTCCATCTCATCCTCACCCAGCCAGGCGCGGGGCTGCACGGCATCGACGCGCAGCTTGCTGGTGCTGGGGCCGGCAATCTCGAGCGAGCCACCAAAGGCCGGCATGCGCGAGCGGCGCAGCATGGCAGCCAGGCGGGCTTGCAGTTCGGCCATGATGAAGGGTTTGGTCAGGTAGTCGTCGGCGCCGGCGTTCAGGCCGTGGACGCGATCGTCCACGCCGTCCCGGGCCGTGAGTATCAGCACCGGCAAGGCCAGCACCCGCTGGCGCAGCCACTGCAGCACCGCCATGCCGTCGATCTTGGGTAGGCCCAGGTCCAGAATGACGCCGTCAAAGCGGGTGCTCTCCAGCAGTTCGCGGGCCTGCAAACCGTTGGCCGCGCTGGCCACGGTATGCCCAGCCTGGGTTAGCTGTGCGGACAGCGCATCGCGCAGCAAATCATCGTCTTCAGCGATCAGAATGTGTGCCATGGGGTGTTCGTGAAAATCAACCCGCGCAGTATCGCACCTTGGCCCAGCGAGGAACTGGCGCACGGACCTTCCGTGCCCGGTCGCTCAGCCAGTCGCTACACTATTGATAGCTACTACAGCTTATTCCACGGGGGCTAGCGACCCATTTGACCTATTGCTTATAGTAGGAAGGCAGCGCCTTCAGGTATTTGGGCAGGTTGGGGGTCTTCATCAGACGCGAGAAAAACTCCGGGTCTTCGTTGGTGGTCAGCGCACTCAGGCGTGTCTTCTCAAACGGCAAGCCAAAGCGGCAGGCCAGCAGGCGCTTGGCGTCGGTCGACGTCGCGGCGCCCGTGGGGGCGGGCAGCTTACATTGGGCAAAATCCTTGGCCAGTTGCTCAGGCGTCAGTTTGGTAGCCAACTGCACAGTGTCAAACTTCAGGCCTTGCTGGATGCGGGCCTTGGTCTCGGCCACGGTCATCGGTGGCAGGCCCGTACCCGGGCAGTTGGGCGTCATCGCCTTGCTGCGCTTGGTCCTGGCGAAGACCGTGGTAGTTTCTATACCGTCGGCACCCCGCACCGCCTTCAACAGGTCGACATCGCCATACAAAGGCTCACCGCGCACGGCAACCAGTTGGATATTGTCCTCGATCGCGTGGATCAAATTGCGGTAGGGGTCGGCCTGGCGGTCATCGACCACCAGCACATCGGCCAGGTAGCCCTCGGTGATCTGGCCCAGGCGCTGGCTCCAGCCCATGGCGTCGGCCGGCTTGCGCGTGACCATCTCGACCAGGTCGCGGTCGCTGAACAGGTTGTGCAATGCATGCTTGTTGACCAGGTCCGCCACCTTGAGTTCGCCCAGGCTGGACTTGCTGCCCGAAGGTGCCCAGTCCGGCGCCAGGCTGATGGACAGGCCAGCGCGCTTGGCCGCCTCCACATCGGCGGTCTGGCCGTAGAGCATGAAGTTGGACAGTGGTGACCACACCAGCTTGGCGCCCACCGATGCCATCTCCTTCAACTGCGGCTCGGTCAGGCCCACGCCATGGATGGCGATCAGCTCGGGGCCCAACAGGTTGCTGTCCTTGATGTTGTTGAACTCATACGCCATGCGCGGTGACGGGCCTTCGGCCAAGTGCACCACCAGCAGCCCCTTGCTGCGTTCGGCCTGCATGTCGCCCCACTCCTTGGCGCTGCGGCCAATGTCAACCCGGCTAGACGCCACGCGGGACTCCACGTGGGAATTTTCGATATTGCGCACCAGGCACTCTTCCTTGGAATAGGCCAGGTTGGTGCGCCCGCCTTGCAAGCTGGTGGTGCCGCCGGCCAGGGCTTTGTATTCGCCATAGCGGCCAATCTCCAACCCCAAATCGAGGTAGTAAGAACGCGTCAGCACTTCTTGTGGGAAGGTGATGCGCTTGTTGTAGATGTCGTCGTACCAACGCCATTCATAGCGGTCGCGGTACTTGCGTTGGATGGGCAGCAGCGGGTAGATGGCATATTCGGGGTGGTTGTGCAGGTCGATGATGCCGGGGTAGATCACGCCCTTGCTGTCGACCACCGGCGCGTCCTTGGCGCCATCGGGCAGTGCCTCGCCCGCGCGGGCAATCGCCATGATCTTACCTCCGGCCAGCCAGACGCGGGCATTGGGATACACATCGCCCGCATCGTTCATCGTTACCACCTTGCCGACCAACACCAAACCGGTGTCGGCGTTCCACGGTGTCTGTGCGCAAACGGCCCCCGACACGGACGCGAATGCTACGAGATGTGTCAAATGACACAAAAACCGGCGCAGCGCCGGGTGCGAGAAGCGGCGCGAAAAGGAGGCAGTGGATGGCATGGTATGGGGCAACTTGGGGTGGATAAAGAAAGCTTGACTTGCATCATAGCGCTGGGCGCATGGTGTCCTTGTGCTGTCCAAACAGTCAGGTATTTTTGCACAACCGTGCGTGTGCGCGGCACATGTAATTCGCCCGCGGATTGCATTTCAGTCTGTTACATGTGCAACAGGCTTTTCAACAACTTTGCGTAATTCTGCGTGAAAGAATCGCCGCACAAAACGCGGTAGGCCCGCCTACCCCACTGCGAGACACGGGCACCGTGTCGACGTATATAACTAGAGGACGCGATGCATATGTTGGGCATTTCACGCACTACCGCAACCCGCAAATTTGTCGCCGGCGGGCCCTTGCAGTACACGGCAACCAGTGGCTGGTTCAAGCGCGAAGAGTCCATCATGGGCACATCCATCAGCGTGGAGTTGTGGAGCGATGACCGCGCCGATGGCGAGGCCGCGATAGACGTCGTCATGGAGGAGATGCACCGCATCGACCGCACCATGAGCCCGCACAAGCAAGACTCTGAACTGTCACGCATCAACCGCTACGCGGGCACCCAGGCCGTCCCCATCAACCGCGAAATGTTCGACCTGCTGACCCGCGCCGAACACTTCTCCACCCTCTCCGATGGTGCCTTTGACATCAGCTACGCCGCCGTTGGCCGGCTCTACGACTACCGCTTGCGCACACGCCCCACTGCAGACGCATTGGCCACGGCGCGTGCGGCGGTAGGCTGGCACCATGTGGTGCTAGACGCCCGTGCGCAGACCGTGCGCTTTGCCCGCCCCGGCATGTGCATAGATCTGGGCGGCTTTGCCAAGGGTTATGCGGTCGACAACGCGGCCACGCTATTGCACCGCTGCGGCATTGCCAACGCCAACATCAGCGCCGGTGGCGACAGCCGCGTGATGGGTGACCGCCGCGGACGCCCCTGGACCATTGGCATCCGCGACCCACGCCAACCGGGCGAGGTGGTGGCCCTGTTGCCGCTGGAAGACACCTCCATCTCCACGTCGGGCGACTATGAGCGCTACTTTGATGAAGACGGCACGCGCTTCCACCACCTGATAGACCCCGCCACCGGCCAGTCGCCAACCGGTGTGCGCAGCGTCACCATCCTCGGCGAAGACGGCCTGACCACCGAGGCGTTTTCCAAGTGCGTGTTTGTGCTCGGCGTCGAGAAAGGCCTGCAACTGATCGAGGCGCAACGCAACATCGATGCGGTCATCGTCGATGCGGCCGGCATGCTGCACTACTCCAGCGGTCTGCTGGCACCGGTCCAGCAGAAGCAGCAGCAATAGACCTGCACGCAATCCCACCACCACCCACCACGAGACTCCACCATGAATATGCGAGTGACCCTCAGCGTAGGGGCAACGGCGGCCGCGCTCACCCTGCTCATCACCGGCTGCGGAAACGGCAATGGCAGCAACGACGAGACGAACACCGTCACGGTTGCGGGCGATGCGCCCATCGCCTATGCCAAGCGCTCCAACACCATCAGCGCCAACCCCACCAACGCGGCCCCCAGCGCGCCCGGCGGTGACATCCTGGTGCGCGAGAAATCATCCGCCAGTGCCAAGGAGTTCAACATCACCGCGGCCTTCACGCAGGGCACGGGCGATGCATCCAACCCCGATGTGTCGTACGACGGCAAGAAGATTGTGTTCTCGATGCGCTGCCCCACAACCAACACCGGCACCATCAACGGCCAGCCCGCCTGCACCGGCCACTGGAACATCTGGGAATACGACATGAGCGCCGGTGGTCTGGCCAGCGGCACGCTGCGCCGCATCACCAGTTCCATGACCGCCGATGATGTGGACCCGACCTACCTGCCGGCCGGCCGCGGCTTTGTGTTCACGTCCAACCGCCAGACCAAGTCCAGCGTCAACCAGGCCTTGGGCCAAACCTACTTTGCGCTGGACGAATACGAGCGTGAGCGCGTCTTCAACCTGCACACCATGGACGCCAATGGCCAGTCCATCACGCAGATCTCGGTCAATCAAAGCCACGACCGCAGCCCCACCGTGCGCCCCAATGGCGACATCATGTTCTCGCGCTGGGACCATGTGGGTGGGCGCAACCATTTCAAGATCTTCCGTGCCAAGCCCGATGGCACCGACCTGTTTGTGCTGTATGGCGCGCACAGCCCGGGCAATAGCTTTCTGCACCCCCGCGACATGGACCCCAAGGGCAAGTACAAGGGTTTCTTGACGTCCGACCTGATGCCGCTGTCGCGCACCGACGAAGGCGGTGGCCTGGTGATGATCGACGCCGCCAATTATTCCGAGAAGGACACACCCGCCAATGCCACGGCACCGGCCATTGGCGGCCAGCAGCAGATGACCTTGCAGGAGCTCAACATCGACGGTGGTGCGTCGCTGTATGGCCGCATCACCACGCCCTACCCGCTGTGGGATGGCACGGACCGCGTGCTGGTCGGTTTTACCCCCTGCGAGGTGACGCGCAAGGGCATCGTGGTGTCCTGCGCCACATTGACATCCGAAGAACTGGCCCGCGTCACCGATGAAAAC